>FSYK01000048.1_pt1 | contig 10113 bp, 7 predicted proteins | sample 1638561 | NCBI WGS metagenome assembly FSYK01 (sample SAMEA3914788, study PRJEB12502) | metagenome | biome: forest; material: soil | place: Canada | collected 2011-07-03 | depth 0.1 m | reverse complement strand
GGCGTCCGAACTGATCAAGGAGCTGCAGACAGTGGTAGAAGACTCCGCGGCCATCCAGTGTCTCGAGGAACAGGCTGCTCGGGGGAACGCGGCATTCGCCGCGCAGCCGGGTTTGAAGCTTGTCCGCTCCGGCGTCGACGATACCGAGTTCTCACCGAATCACTTCGACCTGGGAGCCTACGGGCTCGTTGGCAACTAACAAGAACCACGGCAACCGAGGCAACGCTTCGCCCAAGGCGAGGCGTTGCCTCGTGCGGTTTGCCACGGCTCTTCGGGCGCTTCGTTCAGCGTGAGTCGCTTGCTGCAGTGACTGCCTGCGCCATTGGCGTCGCCGCGCCCGACGGCACGAACCACTGCGCCATTCCGTAAAGATCCTGCGCGGTCAGGATTCCCGCCGCATGCTGGAGTTGAAGACTCGCCAGCAGATATTGATAACGCGCCCGCGCCAGATCGCGTTTCGACTCGTATAGCTGCTGTTCGGCGGTCAGGACATCCAGATTGGTGCGCATGCCGGCCTGAACGCTCTTGTGCGTCGCGGTGATCAACTGCGTCGCCGAGTCGACGGCGCTCTGCAAGGCGTCGATTCTGGTCAGACCGTTTACGCAGAGGTTGTATTGCTTGCGTACGTCGAGCAGCACGGTGTTGGTCTTGTCCTGCAGGTCGAATTGTGAGCGTTGATAGTTTGCGCGTGCCTGCGCGGAGCTTGCGCTGACGAGGCCGCCTGAGTAGAGTGGAATCGTGATCTCGATGCCGATCGACTTGGTCAGATAGCGCTGCCCGATGGCGTCGAGCGTATCCGACTGGTTCTTGCCGAAATTGGCGACGAGGTCCACGTGCGGTAAAAAGCCCGCGTGCGCGATTTCGAGCTGCTGCCGCGCGGCTTCGACCGATTGCCGTTGCGCCGTCAGTTCCGCGTTGTTGTCGAGGGCAATGTCGCGCCATTGTTCAAAGCTGGCCGGCGACGGCATGGTGGGCTGGTAGCTGTCGCTTAGCCGGTCGAGTCCGCCGACGTCGAGGGAGGCCGGCAAGCCCGTGATCGCTTCCAGCGCGTGCGCGGCATTGTCGAGGTTGCCTTGCGCGTCGGCGACGTCCGCCTCGGCGAGCTCCGCCTTGGCGCGGGTTTCGAGGATGTCGGTGCGGGTTCCCTGGCCGTTCTTGAACATCGACTCGTTGCTGGCGAGCTGTTCGTCGAGCGCCTTTTTCTGGGAGGAAGCGAGCGCGAGCTGGTCGAGTGCAAAGACCGTGTCCGTGTAGGCGCCCAACACACGCACCAGCAAGTCCTCGCTGTGGTCGATAAAGGTCGCGTCGCTGGCGAGCGCCGTAGCCTTGCCGTAGCGGTAACGGGCGAGGTCTTCGTAGTTGAGCAGCGGCTGACGCAACGACACGCCGGCCGAATACGCATGGTATGCCTGAGGTTCCGGTGGATACGCTGTGCCCAGATAGGTCGTGGTGGTCCAGTCCTTGTAGTCCGCGTAGTTGGCCGACAGGTTCGGCAACAAATACGACCGGCCAATGCCGAGGTTTGCGTCGCCGGCCTCTTTCTCCTTCAGGGCGCCGGCGTACACGGGGTCGTGACCGAGTGCAGCTTCATACGCGTCGGCGAGGCCCAACGCCTGCGCTGAGCCGGCCGGCCCGAATGTCAGGCCGACCCCGATCGATACCGCCACGGAAATTGCGCGGAGACGGTTGCCCGTGCCCACCGACGAACGAATGCCGTGGCGGGACGACGCGCCCCGCGAGGGTGTTGCCATTACTGCTTGCACGTCATTCCTCCGTCAGTGCCGTATGCGCCCGGTCGAAGACCGGCTTCAGGAGGTAGCTCAGCATCGAGCGTTGCCCCGCATTGACGAACACCTCGACAGGCATGCCCGGCTTGACGCTCAGATGCTCCAGCAGTTTCATACCGTGGGGCGTGACCTTGGCTCGCACCCGGTAGTAGGGCGCGCCCGTGTGTTCGTCGGTCAGCCGGTCTGCCGAGATGAAGGTCAGCGTGCCGGGAATTCTCGGCGTGCTGTTCTGGTTGAAGGCGGTGAACATCATGTCGACCGGCATTCCTTCCTTCACCCGGTCAACCAGATTGACGGGCAGTTGCCCTTCGATTTCGAGCGGTTCCCCGCTCGGTACGACTTCCATCAATTTAGCGCCCGCCGCCACGACGCCGCCATCCGTAAACACGTTGACGCCGACCACCGTACCGTCGACAGGCGAGCGAACCTCGCTGTTGGAAAGCGTAAATTCGCTCTCGCTCAGGCGGTTTCGCAGTTCGTCGGTATCGCGCTGCACGTCGGTGAGATCGGTCCGCACCTCCTTCATGTAATCTTCCTGCTGCTGCGCGAGGTGCAGGCGCGCTTCGGCGATCTGGCTCATCAGCTGTCCGGTTTCGCCGACCTGCGTGGAGATCTGGCCGTCCAGCTCCGCGCTCTCGCGTTCAAGATCCTGCAATTTCGTGCGCGGCATGTAACCTTCGCTTGCGAGTTGCCGTGCGCCAGTCAACTGGTCATTCAGCGCCACTTGTTCGGCCAGTTTGGATTCGCGAGACGCCTTCACGCCGCCCAGTTGCGCACTGTATCCGGCGATCGTCTCGCGCAGCGCGCCTAGTGCGGCCTGCAACGCGAGGCGCCGCGAGCTCAGCAATTGCTCCTGCAAATGCATGTCGTCCTCGACCTGCTGGTTGTGCGCGGCGGCGCTGGCGACGAGTTCCGGCGCGAACGTGATGGACTTCGCGTCGGTGGCCTCGGCGATGAGGCGCGCCTTCACGGTCAGTTCGGTCAGATATTGCGCGCGGATTTCCGCTGCCTGCGCACGCGCCTGCACGTCGTTCATCCTGACGAGCACCTGGCCGGCCTTAACGGTGTCGCCATCCTGTACCAGGATGTCCTGAATGATGCCGCCGGTGGGATGTTGGATCTGTTTGCTATTGCCGGTGACGATCACCGTGCCCTGCACGGGGACGCCCTTGCTGAGTGGCGCCAGGGTGGCCCAGAGCAGCGAGCCCAACACGCCCACCACGACGATGGTCCAGCCGACCTTCACATAGCGCGATTCGTCGGTATTGAGGGCAGGGGGTAGCGCCGCACCGACGACTTCGATCGCGGGCAGCGCCGCCTTCTTGCTTGCGAAATTGAACATGGAAACTCTGCGTGTCAGGCTGGGACTTCTGCGGTCCCGGCGTTGGAAGCTTGATGACCGGCGGGCTGCGCCGGACTGGCGGCGGGCGCATTCTGGAGGGCGGCCAGCACGTGTGGCGTCGGTCCGAACAGCCTGAGGTGGCCTTCGACCAGCAGCATCAGCTTGGTGGTCGCCGCGATGATGCTGGTCCGGTGGGTAATCAGCACCACGGTCCGGCCGGCCGTGCGCAGGCTTTCGATCGCGAGCTTCAGCGCGGCCTCGCCAATCTCGTCGAGGTTGGAATTGGGTTCGTCGAGCACGATCAGCGCGGGGTCGCCGTACAGTGCGCGGGCGAGTCCGATGCGCTGCTTCTGGCCGCCGGAGAGCCCAGCGCCGCGGTCGCCCACCAGCGTGTCGTATCCCTGCGGCAAACGCAGGATCATGTCGTGGACCCCGGCCAGCCTGGCGGCTTCGATGACCTTGGCCGAATCGATCTGGCCGAAGCGCGCTATGTTCTCCGCGATCGAGCCGCCGAACAGTTCGATGTCTTGCGGCAGGTAGCCGATGTGAGGGCCAAGCTGGTCCTTGTCCCATTGATAGATGTCGGCGCCGTCGAGGCGCACGTTACCGACGACGGCCGGCCAAACACCGACCATCAGGCGAGCGAGCGTCGACTTGCCGGACGCGCTCGGGCCGATCACGCCGACCACGTCGCCAGCCTCGATGGTCATCGTGATGCCGTGCAGCACCGGCAGACGGCTGCCGGGCGGGGCCGCGCTCACGGTTTCGAGTGTCAACTGGCCGCTCGGCGCCGGCAGGCTCATGCCGATCCGGCGTTCCGGATTGCCTTCGAGCAGTTCGACAAGCCGCTCATAGGCGCTCTTTGCACTACTCCATTGCCGCCACACCGAAATCACCATTTCGAGGGGGCTCAGCGCGCGGCCCATCAGGATCGAGCCGGCGATCATCATGCCCGGCGAGAGCTTGCCGTCGATGGCGAGCAGGGCGCCCACCCCGAGGACGAGAGACTGGAGCGCCAGCCGGACGAATTTGGTGACGTTGCCCACTAGCGCCGCCTTTTCGCTTGCTTCGGCCTGGCGTGCCAGAAAGCCGGAGTTGAGCACTTTCCAACGCGACATCAGGTCTGGCAGCATGCCCATCGCTTCGATCACTTCCGCGTTGCGCAAGTTGCTGGTCGCAAGCGTGGTCGAGCGGATCGACAGCATGGTTGCTTCCGCAAGCGGGCGGCGCGAGACACGCTCGTTGACGATCGCGAGCACGACGAGCAGCGCGGAACCGACTGCGGCGAACAGGCCGAGCCAGACATTGAACAGGCAGATGACGATCAGGTAGATGGGGAACCACGGCGCGTCGAAGAACGCGAACAGCGCATTGCCGGTCACGAACTGGCGAATCGTGGTCAGGTCGTTCAGCGACTGACCGGCGTTGACGCCCCGTTGTTTGAGGTTCGTTTCGAACGCTGCGGTGTAGACGCGCTCGTTCAGGTGCATGTCGAGCTTCGCGCCAATGCGGATGACGATAAAGCTGCGCACATATTCGAGCGCGCTGGTTATCGCGTACATGCCGAGCATGATCAGCGAAAGCATCGCGAGCGTGACGCCATTGCGGCTCGGCAGGACGCGATCGTAGACCTGCAGCATGTAAAGAGAGGGCACGAGCATCAACAGGTTGATGAGCATGCTGAACACACCAATCGTGCGGAAAACGCGCCGGTAGCCCAATAGCGCCTGAACGATTTCGTTCGACGGTAATTCGCTTTTCTTGTCCATCTTTCCAATATCCGAGCCGCGCGGTGCTGCTCGCGGCCGCCCCTAAGCTGGTCTGCGCTCTGATTTTTGTAGCCGGCTCGACACAGCCGACCCCGTGACGACGGCGCCATTCTGATTGATTAACACTCGCGAAAATGTGACGGCGGTCACACTGATCGGACTAAACAGAACGGATACTTGCGCTGCTTTCCGGGTTGTCATTAAAGGGTAGTCAATGATCGACGAACAGGTTCCCGGCGCACCGCTCGAGATCGCGATGGGCGGCCGCGCGCTGCTTACGCCGTTGACGGGCATCGGGCAATACGCGTCGCATCTGGCCCGCGAATTCGTGCAGCGCGGGCATAGTGTGCGTTTTTTCTACGGCACGCACTGGTCGTCTTCCATCGCCGAAGGTCGGAGCGTCGAGCCTGCGGCGCCGGGGGCCGACCTCTCGCTGCGTACGGCGGTGGCAAGAGCGGCCAAGCAGTTCGCACGCCGATATGTGCCGGGCGTGTACCGTTTCATGCCGCGTATCGAGCAGTACCGCTTCGACTCGGGGATGCGCAGGCGGCGCTCGCCGCACGTGTATCACGATCCGAACTTCATTCCGTTCCGCTTTCGCGGACCGACAGTGATCACCGCTCACGACGTGTCGTGGGTACGCTATCCCGAATACCACCCGTCGCATCGGCTGGCGTTGTTGCGCGCGAATTTCCCGAAGGCGCTCGAACGCGCCGATCGCGTAATCGTCGTCTCCGATTTTGTGCGAGATGAATTGCAGTCCTGCTTCTCGATCGCACCGGAAAAGCTCAACGTGGTCTACAACGGCGTATCGCCCCGTTTCCGGCCATACACGGCTGACGCGACACGCGTCGTGCTGGCCCGTCACGGTCTTCTGCACGGCCGCTATTTCGCCGCGGTAGGCACCCTGGAGCCGCGCAAGAATCTGCATACGGCGCTTGCCGCCCACGCACGCCTGCCGATAGCGGTTCGCCGCGCGGTGCCGCTCGTGCTGATAGGCGTTGAAGGATGGTTGACCGGCTCACTGCACGCAGCGCTCGGCGCGTCGTTGAGAGACGGCACCGTGCGCAAGCTGGGCTATGTGCCCGACCATGAAATGCCGCTGCTGACGGCGGGCGCGCTTGCACTTGTTTATCCGTCGGTCTACGAAGGATTCGGACTGCCGGTGCTGGAGGCGATGGCGGCCGGCGTGCCGGTGCTGTGCTCTAGCGCGCAGGCGTTGCGGGAGGTGGCAGGCGATGCCGCCCTGATGTACGACCCGGCCGATACGGACGGGTTCGCCGAGGCTATGCAGTCGTTGATTGATGACCACGCGCTGCGCGCGCGGCTGAGCGCCGCCGGGTGCGCACGCGCGCGGCACTTTAGCTGGCGACGCTCGGCCGAAGAGACGCTCGACGTCTACAGGCAGGTTCTCGCGTGAACCAGTCGACTCGTATGGCGCCGCGCTCGCAGCGATCTGCTTCGAGCGTGTCGGCGAATAGTTTCAGGACCAGCCTCACCCACGTATGGCTGCTGTCGCGCCAGGACCTCGTGGACCGGCACCGCGAGAACGCATTAGGCGCGGCGTGGCTGCTGATTCAGCCACTGACCTTCGTCGTCCTTTTCAGCACGGTGTTTTCCCATTTCATGCGCGCCCGGCTGGGGGCGGACACCAGCCCGTACCTGTACACGGTGTACCTGATCGGCGGACTGCTGACGTGGAATCTGTTTGCCAATATCGTGAGCCGGCTTGCGCCGGTTTACGGCGCAAAAGCGCACCTGATCCGCAAGATCAGCGTCGATCTGTGGGTGATGCCGCTTCACATTGTCCTCGCCGAGTGGGTTGTCTACGGAATCACGATGACCTTCTTTGCCGTGTTCCTGCTGATCATTGGTTATCCGATCGGCGTGCAATGGCTGCTGCTGCCCGTCGTCGCGGTGCTGCTGAGCGCTCTCGCATACGGCCTTGGCATTGTGCTCGGCACGCTTGACGTATTCATTCCCGATATCAAGAACGTGCTGAATATCCTGCTGCAGTTCGGCTTCTGGCTGACGCCGGTCGTCTACCTCGCGACTATTTTGCCGCCGTGGGCCATACGGAGCCTGCATTTCAGTCCGGTGTTCTGGGCGGTGGACGCGGTGCACGGCATCGTCGTGTGGCACCGGTGCCCGCCACTGAAGACATTCGTCGCACTCGCCGGCGTGGCGGCCGCGAGTCTGCTGGCGAGCCGTTGGCTGCTCGGACGCCTGCAAACGGCCATGAGGGACATGTTGTGAGGAGTACCACGCTGGGCCATGAGCCGGTGCTGCAGGTCGAACATCTTTCCAAGCACTTCAACATCTACAACCGGGCCGCCGACCGTCTTGTCGAGGCGCTGTTGCGCAAAAAGCGGCACCGCGTTCATGTTGCGCTCGACGACATTTCGTTTTCTCTCCGGCAAGGCGAGGCGGTCGGCGTACTCGGACAGAATGGCGCGGGGAAATCGACGCTGCTCAAGCTGGTGAGTGGTGTGCTCGTGCCAAATGCCGGCACGATCGAGCGCCGCGGGCGCATCACCGGGCTGCTGGAACTCGGCACCGGATTCGACGCCAAGCTGTCCGGGCGCGACAACATTGCCGTCAATGCGCGGCTGATCGGGATGACGGGCGCCGAGATCCAGCAGCGCTTCGACGCGATTGTGGCGTTCTCCGAACTCGGCGAGTTCATTGACGCGCCGGTCCGGACGTACTCGTCCGGAATGGTGATGCGGCTCGGCTTCGCGGTGGCGATCCATGCTGATCCGGTCTGCTTTATCGTCGACGAAGCGCTTGCGGTCGGCGATGCGCGTTTTCAGCAGAAATGCCTCAAACGCATTCGCGAATTCCGCGATCGCGGCGGTTCGATCCTGTACGTGTCGCACGATATCAATTCGGTCAAGATGCTATGCGACCGGGCGCTGCTGCTGTCGGACGGCAAGGTTGTGTTCGATGGCGCGCCCGATGAAGCGGCGCAGCACTATTACCGGCTGATTGCGGGCGTCGACGAAGACGCTCCGCATGCCGACACGTCTTCGTCCGGATCGTACGGCGCGTTGCGCACTCGCATCACCAGCGTGGTGCTGGCCAACCGGTTCGGGCCTAACGCGCGCTTCGCGTCGGGGGAACACGTCACGATCGACCTCAAGTGCGAATCGCAGCAGGACGCCGCACTCTCGGTAGGCATCCTGATTCGCGACCGATTCGGCCAAGACGTGTTCGGCACCAACACAATGTTGCTGAACAAGGAAGCGCGTTTCGCGCGCGGTGACAGCGTGCGTTGCCGCTTTTCGCTGCCGCTCAATTTTGCGCCCGGCAAATACACGGTGACGGTGGCGCTGCATTCGGACGATACCCATGTGCACGACTGCCAGCATTGGTGGGATGCGGCCGCGACCTTCGAAATTGCGGGCTTTTCCGCTGCGCCGTTTTCCGGACTGTGCTATGTCCCGGTCGAATTCGGGCAGCAGCGCGTGCCGGACCTGACGGAATCCAGAGTATAAGAACCATGACCCATGCAGCACTCGATATCCTGATTGCCCGCGTCAAGGCGGAGGCCGCGGCGCATGCCGGAGCGGCGGACGATGCCGGTCTCCACGGCGACGCCGAGGCTGATGCTCCCGGCAACTCCGCGCTTTTCTCGAGCGCGGGCGCCGCCACCCTCGACATACCGGCTGAGGCGGGCATCGATGGTCTGCTGGTGAGTGACACCAGCGCGTTCGTCGATACCGCCTACCGCTTGCTGCTGCAGCGCGAGCCCGATGAAACGGGGCGTGCCAACTACGTTGGCGAGCTCGCGCGCGGCGGGAGCCGGCTGATCCTCGCTGCGAAGCTTCGCCTGTCAGGAGAAGGCCGCGGCGTGGGCGTGCCGTTGACCGGGCTGCGGCTGGCGGTTTGCGTGGCCGCGGCGGATTCTGCGCTGCGCCGCATCGGATTGGGCGCGCTGGGCGCCTTCGCAGCGCGCTCTCTTGACACGTGGGCGGCGCGGCGCGTGATCAGTCGTACGCTCGTCGCGTGGCGTCGCCGTTTCGAGCGCATCGCCGGCATGACCCAGCGTCATGAGCGCAAACTCGCCGAACTGTCGCGGCGTGTGGACAATCTGCAGCAGATTGCCACGCTGGCGGCGCCGGTAGCGGCGGAGGTGATCGACGCCTATTACCTCGCGTTCGAAGATGCGAATCGGGGTTCGCGGGAAAGCGTGCTGGCCAAGCTCGCGATCTACGACACCTGGCTCTCGACATGTGTGCCGAGGGGCGGAGATCTGACGCACGAAATCGTGGATGTGGGTTGCGGCCGCGGCGAATGGCTGTCGTACATGGCGCAACGAGGCTACGCTGCGCTCGGCATCGACGTCAACCGTGTGATGATCGACGCGTGTCTCGCGCGCGGCCACGCAGTGCGATGCATTGACGCACTCACGTTCCTGCGTAGTCTGCCGACGGGTTCGGTGGCGGCCGTGACCGGCTTCCACATCATCGAACACCTGCCGTTCGACTATCTGTTTGGGCTTGTCAAGGAAAGCTATCGTGTACTCGTGGACGGCGGCGCAGTGCTGTTCGAGACACCGAATCCGGAGAACGTGCTGGTGGGCAGCCACACCTTCTATCACGATTTCACGCACCGCAATCCCATTACGCCAACCGCGATTTCATTCCTGCTGAAATATCACGGCTTCGACGCCATCGACATCATCCGTAGCAGCCCCTATCCCGAAGAGGCCAAGGTGCCCGGCAACGATCCCCTCACGGAGCGGGTCAACGGCCATCTTTGCGGACCGCAGGACTTCGCCGTGACCGGTCGCAAGACTGGCGCAACGGGGGCGCATGCGTGAAGATCCTCGTGACGGCCAATCTCGTGCCTTTCATGCACGGCGGCGCCACGTACCATGTCGCGGGCGTCGTGCGCGCGTTGCAGCAAGCGGGGCACGCGGTCGAACTGCTGCGGCTGCCATTTCGCTTTTCGCCCGAGAGCGATATCTTGCGGGCGATGGCGCACGCGGCGTCGCTTGATCTGGTGCAACCAAACGGCGTGTCGATCGATCAGGTGATCGGCCTGCAGTTTCCCGGCTATGGCGTCGCGCACCCGGATCACCGCGTGTGGGTGATGCATCAGCATCGCGCTGTGTACGAGCTCTTCGACGCCGCGCAGGCAACCCCCGCGCTGACCGAACTGCGTGAACGGGTGATCGCGTTCGACAACGCTGTGCTGACCCGCGCGCGCG
>FSYK01000040.1_pt1 | contig 10139 bp, 8 predicted proteins | sample 1638561 | NCBI WGS metagenome assembly FSYK01 (sample SAMEA3914788, study PRJEB12502) | metagenome | biome: forest; material: soil | place: Canada | collected 2011-07-03 | depth 0.1 m | reverse complement strand
GATCATCACCTTCGGGTTGCTCGACTTCATCGAGAAAACGAAATCGTGGTAACCGTACTTCCGCGCGATGCGGGCGAATTCGACCGCGCTTTCGACCATGCCCGCCGGCGTGTCGCCGAAACGGTTCATGATGCGGTCGGAAAGAGAGCCGTGGTTGGTGCCGATGCGCATGGCAATGCCGCGCGCCTTGCAGAGGTCGACGAGGGGCTTGAAGGTCTCGTCGATGCGGGCGAGTTCCTCCTCGTACTGGTCATCGGTGTACTCGCGGATGGCGAATTTCTTTTTGTCGGCGAAGTTGCCGGGGTTGACGCGGACTTTCTCGACCCACTGTGCGGCTTCCATGGCGGCGTCGGGCTTGAAGTGGATGTCGGCGACGATGGGGACGTCGCAGCCGGCGGCGAGGAGCTCGGCCTTGATGTTCTTGAGATTGGCGGCGTCCTTCACCGTGGGCGCGGTGATGCGGACGATCTCGCAGCCTACGTTGACGAGGTCGAGGGTCTGCTTGACGCACTCGCGCGTGTCCATCGTGTCGCAGGTGAGCATGGACTGGACGCGGATGGGGTTGGCCCCGCCGACGCCGACCTTGCCGACCTTGACCTCGCGGGAATGGCGGCGCTGATAGTGGTACGGATTATGGCAGTAGGGAACAGGGCTGGACATGGCTCGCTTACTCTAGGAGCGATTGAGGAATTGGGCAAGCCGTGGGTGGCGACGGCGGGCTTGCCTTGGCGGCGCGTGTAGCGAGTCTGCAGGGGATGGACTCTCTACAATTCAGCCGCCGGCGTTTCCTGCAACTAGGTGCGGCGGCGCTGGCAGGATGGCGCATGCCGCTCCGGGCGGCGGATGAGGCGCCGGAAGCGCTGCGCGATACGGCCGCCAAGGCGGGCCTGCTTTATGGCTCGGACAGCGACTCGACGATCGCGAAGGAGCCGGCGGCGTATGGCGAGCTCTTTGCCCGCGAGTGCGCGCTTTATGCTTGCTACTGGTCGTGGGCGCTGATGCATCCGAAGCCGGGGCCAGCCGCGTCGGCGTGGGACGACCCGAACATCGCGTTCGCGAAGGCCCATCAAATCCGGCTGACCGGCGGTCACCTGTTGTGGAACCAGAACGACCCGGACTGGTTGAAAACGGTTGATGCCCCGGGGATGGAAAAAGCGATCCACGAGCGAATTGCCGAGGTGGGCCGACTCTACGCGCCGCTGTGCTACTCGTGGAATGTGGTGAACGAGGCGATCGCGCCGGAGCACAAGCGGGTGGATGGCCTGCGCTACACGCTCTACGTGGAGAAGCTGGGGCCGGCCTTTTTCGACCTGGCCTTTCGTGCAGCGCAAGCGGCGGCGCCCGGGGTGCTGCGCGTTTACAATGATTTCGGCATGGAGATGGATGACGCCGATAGTGAGGCGCGGCGCACGTTCATGCTGCGCCTGCTGGATACTTTGGTCGCGCAGGGGACGCCGATTCAGGCCGTGGGTTTGCAGTCGCACCTCAAGATCGACGGCAAGGTTTTCAACGCGCCGAAATTCCGTTCGTTTTTAAAAGAGATCGCGGCGCGGGGATTGAAAATTCTGATTACGGAGCTGGACGTTCTCGACATGACCACGCCGCCGGATACGGCCATGCGCGATCAGGCCGTCGCGGATTTTTACACGCGATATCTGGACGTCGTGCTGGACGAGCCGGCCGTGCAGGCGGTGACCACGTGGGGCCTGTCGGACCGCTATTCGTGGCTGAACAATCCCGTGTTCGGCCTTTTGCGTAAGGATAAACTTCCCGCGCGTGGCCTGCCGTTTGATGGCCAGCTTCAACCCAAGCCGGCCTTCTTCGCGCTGCAAGATGCGCTCAGGCGCGCGGCGAAACGATGACACTGGTCGTCGCTCGTGACGCCTAGGGGTGATAATTCTGCATTTGGACGCCGAAGCGGCGGCCGGGCGGGCTGGCGTGGATTTCCTTGTAAGCCTGGCCGTCCCACACGATGAAGGTCATCGCCTGGTCGGTCGAGAGGCCGCGAACGGCGTCGTATTGCAGAATGTTCCCGACGCTGTTGCCGTCGAGAGCCACGACGACTTGATCCGTGGTGAGCCCGGCGGCCTGCATCAGGGCGGTCGACGTCTGATACTTGATGCCCGCGGTGGGTGGGCCTGAGAACGATGCCAGCGTGACCTTGTTGGGATGGCGACCATAGAACTTGGTCAACGGCCCCTCCTGCTTGTAACGCTCATCGATCTTTTTCCCGTAGTCCTCCGCCCGGTCGAGGTGCCCCATCTTTTCCTGCAAATGCATCATCGTTTGCAGGCCGCCGCTGGAATAAACCTCAGCGCCTTCTTTGGCGATGGTCATCGCCTTGTCGGCCTGGCCGTGGTCGTAGTAGTAGCTCACGAGCCAGTCCATGTAGTTGGAAACGGTGACGCGGTCCATGGAGGCGTCGTACCACTTCTGGTAATACTCGGCCGCCTTGTCGTCCTGCTGATGGTCCTGGTAAAGCTTGGCCAGGCCGTAAAGATTATTGGGATCGATGTCGGCCGATTTCTGGGCGAGTTGCACCTGTTGCTCGAGAGTCAGGCCGATCGAGTTCTCGGCGTACGCAATGGTTTCGGTGCTATAGTCGAGCAGCGGGCCCATGATTTTCTGGTATTGGTCCAGGCTGTACCCGCTGCCGTAGTGCCGCTTCAGTTCCTCCTTCGCGATACCAAGCTGGAGGGGCGCGATGGCGTAAAGCTGGTCGACCTCAGCGGTGCTCGCGTTATCGATGGCCCTCGTCGCGCCGTAGGCCGTCCCGTGCACGACGGTGGGAGTGAACCATGCCTTCGCCGCTTGGGTGAGGCGAGCGGAGTCCGGATCGGGGGGCATCCGCTGCCATAGCAGGCAACCCGCAGCCCACTCCGGATGCGCATTGAAGGCAACCAATTCGTCCACCGGGGCCGCCGAAGCCTTGTGCGTTTGAAATTCAACCAGTTTCAACAACGGGTAGAGGGTCAGTCCGGCGAAATTCTTGTCCACCACCTGGTCCAACTGCTGCGCATACTCCGGCACACCCCAACTGTTCACGAAGAAACTGCCCGTCTCCTCGATGGCATGGCAGAGATGCCGTTGAAAAAATTGCGCCCACAAGCCGCGACTGATCACGATCGGGATGCCGGAAGCCGATCCGTTAAAGGCGACCGCATCGCCCGCCGGCTCGTTCAGGTCGCTGACCATGCTGGATGGGCTGAAGCTCCCGGGAAATGTTTGCTGCATGACATAGATTTCGCCGGGAATCGATTTTTCCGCGAAGACATGTCCCGCATCCACGGAGTAGAACATCGCCAGGGTGATGCGTTGCCAATCGATGCGATTGTCCAGGTTGTGAGCCTTCAGCCACGCCAAGGCCAGGTCGGGATTAACCATCTCGCTGTAGGCGCGGAAATATTCCACCTGCTCGAGGGGCGAGGCGGTTTCGGGCGTCTTGACGATTCTCCAGTCGCGCGTATTGCGCATGCGGGCTGCGTTGATCCATGCGGCGAGATCGGCCGGTGGCGATTTCTCCGGCGCAAGATTGTCGAGGTCTTTCCCGGTCTGCGTCTTGGTGTCGACGATCAGGCCGATGCAGATGTTGGCGAGCCGGCCCTCAATGGAGACAGGTGCGTTGCCGCGAAAATATTGCGCGACGGCCAAGTGGATGCAGACTTGATTGCAGGTTTCGCGTGGGTCCCAGAAAAAACCGCTGTTCTCCTTCAGCGCGAGTGTGCCCAGGACCAGCGCGGCCTGTTCGTGGGCCGAGGCGTTGTCCGGCTGCGCGGCTAGCCACTGCGAAATGCGGGTGTTCTCGGACTGGATCACCGCTTCCGTGAACGGAAGAAGATCGTGCAACGAGTTGCCCTGGGGCGTGAATGCGCCAGGCGGTGGAAGTTTCAACGCCTGCGCGGCGGCTTGGCAAAAGGGAACGTAGGCTGCGGGAGACCAGAGGGAACCGGGCCACGCGAGCTTGGCTTCCACCGTGGCATTCGCACCCTTCAGGGTGACGTCGTAGCTCAGCGGATCGCCGGGGATTTGCGTGAGGGTGACTTGGGACGGGCTGACAGACTCACCTTTCTTGTCCTTGGCGTAGGCGAGGAGTTCGTAAGCGTTCCGGCAAATGGTGGAGATAATCCATTCCTGCTCGGTGTGGTAGGGCGTTTGCAGTTGAGTCGCGGCTGCTGGTGTTGGTGCCGGCGCCGGCGAATCAGCGGAGACGAGAAGCGGGCTGAGAAAAACGAGGGCGCAAAGCAGGTATATACAGGTGAGCTGCATTTGCCCGAGGGATAGACCGGACCCTCCCGAAAGTAAATGTGGGAATTAGCCGGGCAATGACGGCTATTGCCTTATGCTTCAACCACCCGAAAAAGTCTAATAGCCGAAATTCGGCACGCCGCGCACTACTGCACGCTCTGCTTATGCGCGAACTTGATTTCGCCGCCGCCGGCGGAGAAGGCTTCGCGGCCGGCGTCCTGCACGTCGAAGAAGGTGATGTACATCATGTAGCCGATGAGCACGAGGGCGCAGGCCGTCTGCACCGGCTCAAGGATGTTCATGCTCAGCGGGCGGCGGCGGATCCATTCGACCAGCGAGAGCGTGATGTGGCCGCCGTCGAGAACGGGCAGCGGCAGCAGGTTGAGCATGGCGAGGTTGACGTTGATGAGCACGGCGAGCCAGAGCGCGTACTTCCAGCCGAGCGGGCTGCTCAGCACGTTGAACAGGAGGTACATGATGCCGACCGGGCCGCTGAGCTGCGACGCGCCGACGCTGGAGTGCGAGGCGAAGAGCGCGGAGACGGTGCCGACCACGGCGTTGACGCTGTCGACGACCTGCTGCCACGGCGTGTAATAGGCGAGGTTGACCGCGCTCGGTTCGAAGTCCTCGAAGCCGAGGTCGGTGGGCGGGCCTTCGGAAGGCATGGTCTTGGGTGACTCGGGCTTGACCGGGGTGACGGTGATATCGGTCGAGGCGCCGCCGCGCAGGACGGTGAACTTGATCGGGTCGGTGGGGTGATCCTTGAGCCAGAGTCCGATCTGCGCGTAGGAATAAAGCGGCTGGCCGTTCATCTGCGTGATCTGGTCGCCGGGCTTGAGCCCATCGGTTTCGGCCGGCCCATAAGCCGCGAGTTTCTTGATGACGAGTGGGCCGTCATCGGGGCCGATGCCGATCTTGCGCGTGGCACCGCGCTCCCACCAATGGTGATCGTGCTCGACGTCCTTCTGCGGGCTGACCGAGATGGTCTTCGTTTCCGAGCCGCGCTGCACGACGACGTCGATGGTGTCGGCTGTGCTGGTGACAATGCGCCAGATGACGGAATCGCCCATGCCCATGAAGTGGGTGATGGGATGACCGTCGATGGAGATGATCTTGTCGCCGGGCAGCAGGCCCGCCGCGGCGGCCGGGTACTTGGGCTCGACAAAGCCGATGGTGGTGGTGGCCTCCTGATACGTCACAGGCTTGCCGACGAACCAGACGATGAGCGCGAAGAAAAGCGCGAGGCCGAAGCTGAAGAGCGGTCCGGCGAACGCGACGATGATCTTCTGCCAAGGCGACGCGGGCGGAAGTTCCTCGCGGGGCGTGTCGCTTTTGCCCTCGATGGCTTCCATCGGTGCCATCTGCGGCAGCGCGACGTAGCCGCCGGCGGGGATGGTGCCGAGCACGTACTCCACGCCGTCGATCTTCTTCGACCAAAGCGGGCTGCCGAACCAGATGGCGAATTTATCGATCTGCAGACCGCACCACTTGGCGGCCAGGAAATGGCCCAGCTCGTGGACGATGATCAGGATATTAAAGAGCAGGACGACTTCCAGGAACGTGATGACGGCAAAGCCGAGCGCGACCGCGCCATGCATGACGCCGAAGGGTATGAGGAAAACGAGGATAAAGCCGACGAAGCCGAGGAAACGCGGGTTGCGCCAGACGTTGGTGCCGCTCGTGGTCCAGGCTTTTTGGCCGGGCTCGGAAGTGGACTCGCCGGATTTGGGCTCGGTCGGGGAAGTAGGCTCAGGGACGGAACTGCTGCTCATGATGACGGGACTATCGGTTCTCCACGGAATTTACAGACAAGCGTCGTGAATATACCGCAAAGGCGGGAATTACGCAGTTAAAAGATTGCAACGGCCTATGGTGCGGAGATTTTTGGACTTACGGAATTTTCAGTGTACAGGCCCCGGACTTCGCTAAGAAGTAAAACTTCGCGCACAAGCTCGTTCCCAAGTACAACTTGTTAACGAGGGGGGATCCTGTGGCGAAAACGATACTGGTGCCGATTCTTTATTTGCTCAGCGGCGTTTTCATCGCCCCGGGGGCGGCGCTGGCTTATTACATTTGCACGATTAACGCGGCTATCCGGCAGGGCAATCTGGTCAAGCTGGTCATCTTTTTGTTGGTTCGGATGTGTCAGACGCTGGATTGGGTGGTGTTCATCGTCGCGCCGGCGTTGATCGCGTGGCTGGTGCTGGCGTTCATTGCGAAATATCGCTGGATCGGCGCGGGTGGGATGGCGCTGGCGGCGCTGGCAACGCTGGTGGGCATGGTGGCGACGTGGGGTTTCACTAATACGGCGACGGAGGGTGGGCCGTTTACTTGCGCAGTGGTGCTGGGGCTCGGGATTTGTCTGTGGATTGCGTGGGATGGCGGGCCTTGGTAGGCGACGACCGCTGGAAATTGCATTTTCCCGCAACGGCTCCGTGCTTTTCTTGCAAAAAGGGGGGGTCGCGTACTGGAGGTCTGCAGCTTGCCTCTGAAACGCGGGTTGATCGCTCTGGCATGTCTCATGCGAAGTGAAGAGCGAAAGCAGGTACCTATGGCACTACTCGACTCGATCAAACACACCTTCATGCCCGAAAAGATCACCAATCTGAGGGAGCTTTTTGCAGAACAACTGCAGGATCTCTACAGCGCCGAGACGCAACTGGTCGAAGCGTTGCCGAAAATGGAGAAGGCGGCATTCGCCAAGCCACTCAAGGCTGGTTTCAAGACGCACCTTGCTCAAACGAAAGAGCATGCCAAACGGCTGGAACGCATCCTCAAAAAATTGAAGGTGGAGACCGGGGGCAAGACCTGTCGTGCCATGCAGGGACTTATCAAGGAAGGAAGTGAGATGATTCACGAAAACGCCTTGCCCGAAGTGAAAGACGCGGGGCTCATCGCCGCGGCGCAGCGAGTGGAGCATTACGAGATTGCGGGCTACGGCACGGTACGAACTTTCGCCCAGCTCATGGGTGAGCGCGAAATCGCGGCAACGCTCGCTCAGACCCTCAAGGAAGAGGCGGACACGGACAAGAAGTTAACGGCCGCTGCGAAGACGTTGAACATCAAGGCGCTGATTCCTACCAAAGCCGATGCCAGCGAAGCGCCGAAGAAATCGCGCCGCCGCTAAAGCAGCTTGTACCAGTTGTCACGCTGCCTGGCTTCGTAGCCGAGTTCGGTGATGGCTTTCTTGATCTCGTCAACGGTGAGGCGGAAGCTGGTGCCGGCGGCGCTGACCACGTTTTCTTCCATCATCACGCTGCCGTAATCGTTGGCGCCGTATTGGAGCGCGACTTGTCCGATCTTGGGACCCTGGGTGACCCAACTGGACTGGACGTTGTCGAAGTTGTCGAGGTAGATGCGGGCGAGGGCCTGCATGCGCAGGTATTCGTGCGAGCCGGTCGGCGGGATGTTGCGCATCTTCGTGCCGTCGCTCTGGAAGGTCCAGCAGATGAAGGCGGTGTAGCCGCCGGTTTCGTCCTGTGCGTCGCGCAGGCGCTGGAGGTGCTCGATGCGGTCGTCGACGGACTCGACGTGGCCGAACATCATGGTGGCGCTGCTGCTGAGGCCGAGGCGGTGGGCGATGCGCATGACCTCGAGCCAGTGGTCGCTGTCGCACTTGAGCGGCGCGATGCTGTTGCGCACGCGGTCGACCAGGATTTCGCCGCCGCCGCCGGGGATGGAGCCGAGGCCGGCGTCCTTGAAGCGGGTGATGACTTCTTCCAGCGACATGCCGAAGACTTCCGCGAAGTGGTTGAATTCCGGCGGCGAGAAACCGTGGATGTTGATCGTCGGATGGTTCTGCCGGATGTACTGGAGCAGGTTCAGGTAATAGTCGATGCCGAGCTTGGGATGGTGCCCGCCCTGCATGAGAATTTGCGTGCCGCCGATGGACTCGAGTTCCTTGATCTTCTCGCCGATCTGCTCGGGCGAGAGAACGTAGGAATCGTCCTGCTTTTCCGTGCGCATGAACGCGCAGAACTTGCAGTAAACGTTGCAGACGTTGGTGTAATTGATGTTGCGATCGATGATGTAGGTGACGATTTCATTGCCGCGTCCATCATAAGCTGCGCCCTTGCGCTGGCGTCGGCGTGCGTCGGCCAGTTCGCCAAGCTCGGTCAGCGGCGCGTAGTAAAGCTGCTTCGCCTCCTCGGGCGTGATGCGGCCGCCGTCAAAGACCTTGGCTTTGATTTCGGAGTCGAGGAGGGACTGGATCATAGGGAAATTTTAGACAGGAGTTACATGAAGAACGTGAAGGGGGACTTCTTTAGAACCTCATGTTGTTTTTGTAACTCCGGTCTAATTTCAGATGTAGCTTAATTCGGGCCGGGTGGCGAGCAGGCTGATTTCGTGGAGGTCGGCGGCAAAGTGGTCGATAGCGCGTTTTTGCGGTGCGCCGAGGTGGTAGTAGAGATGCTCGTAGAGATAGCGATGCTCGAACTTGGTCCTGGCCATGCTGGCCCGCTCGGTGATCCCGCTGGCAGCGGCGGCGCGCAGTTCCTTGGCGATGCCCTTGGGATCGGGCGCGTCGCGGCGGATGGCCCACGCGGCAAAGACGAAGGGCAGGCCGGTGTGCGAGTGCCAGGATTGCGAGAGATCGAGGAAGCGTTCGTCGGGGTGCGTCTGGCGGTAGGCGATGGCGGGGTCGCCGATCATGACCTGCGCGTCGGCGGGTTCGTCGGCGGAGACGTAGCGCGGCGAGATGCGGTAATATTTTTGCAGCAGGACCTGGACGAGGTGGTTGCTGGTGCGCGAGGCGGGATCGAGCGCGACGGTCTTCAACCGCACGACGGGGATGTTGTGCACGAGCACGACGCTGTAGACGATGTTGAGCGAGCCGATGGCGTAGCCGTCCGCGACGTGGAAGAGGTCGGCGTGGTTCAGGATGGTGTAGATGGGGACGAGCCCCGCGTGCAGCCGGCCCTCGACGAGTTCGTGCGAGAGGACGTTGGGCTCGAGAAAGGTGACCGGCTCGGGGATGGTCCAGTGCAGCGGGCGCGCGTTGAGATACGGCACGGAGCCGAGCCGCGGCGGGACTTTGATCGCCGCCATCTGCGTCTTGGTGAAGAGCGTGGGATCGGAGTGGGCGGAGGAGTCGGGCATCTTACCAATCTAGTCGGGTGCTTGGGCGTCGGTGATTCGAGCCGCAAAAGAGCGACATGCACGCGCGTTTGAGAGGAAAATAAACGGCAACCGTCACGACAAAACAGATGGGCCACGTCAAAGCAATGTCCCAAAAGGCGGGATGCCCCCAATAGTGCGCATAGGCGTACCTTTGCTCTGCTGTGCCTGGAATTCCCGGAGTGGCAGGCCCTACGAAAAATTCCGTCAATAGCGTGGGCATAATAAAGAAAACGAAAATTCGTTCGATCACATCGTCTCCCAGAATTCTTTATCGAGAGCTTTCTTGTCCACTGAGGCGAGTGTTTTCGCCGGCCGGGACTTGGTCTTGGCGTCGGCTTCGCGCGCTTGTTGGCGCAGATATTCGACGGTCGGTTCCTGGCCGTCCTTGGCTTGCACTTCTGGCGCTTTGTGCGCCAGCTCGGGCAGCGCGTCCGAGACGGCACATTCGACCAGTCCGCTCAGGATTTCTTTCATGTCGTCGCTCACACGATCACCTCCGCCTTGTCCGGCGTATCCGGCAAAATCGTGCCCTCGACGTGGCGTTGGTTGATCGGGCGGTAGAAGGTGTCGCGCTGGGCGGGGATGCGGCCGGCTTCGCGGATGGCGTGTTCGAGCTTGGCGCGGGTCTGGCCTTGCGGCGTCTGGCTGCCGGCCATGTGGAAGATTTTCTCCTGCTGGATGGTTCCGTGCAGATCGTCGACGCCGTAGCTGAGCGCGATCTGCGCGGTGGGCAGGCCGAGGCTGACCCAGTAGGCGGTGACGTGGTCGAAGTT
>FSYK01000022.1_pt1 | contig 10274 bp, 8 predicted proteins | sample 1638561 | NCBI WGS metagenome assembly FSYK01 (sample SAMEA3914788, study PRJEB12502) | metagenome | biome: forest; material: soil | place: Canada | collected 2011-07-03 | depth 0.1 m | reverse complement strand
GGCTGGGGTGGTGGCGGCGGAGGCGGCGGGGGCGGATTCTCCTCCGGCGGCGGCAGCTTCGGCGGCGGTGGCTCGGGAGGAAGCTGGTAACGATGAAAACGAAACATTTCCTCAACGCGGTCGAGCACGCGCGCGTCCACGCCGCGATCCAATCCGCCGAGCAAGGCACTTCGGGCGACATCGTCGTTTTCATCACCCACAAGCGCGTGACCGATCCCCTCGCCGCCGCCAACGACGAATTCCGCAAGCTCGGCCTCGAGACCACCACGAATAAAGATAGCTTCCTCCTCTTCGTCGCGCCCACGTCGCAAAAATTCGCCGTGGTGGGAGGCACCGCGCTCCACGAGAAAGTCGGCCAAGCCTGGTGGGATCACCTCAGCGCGCTCCTCACGCGCCACTTCAAGGAAGGCCACTACACCGACGGCCTCATCGCCGCCCTCGACCAGGCCGGCGAACAGCTCAAGCACCATTTCCCGGCGCAATCAATCGATCGCACCGGGCAAAAAGACATCGTCGAGGAGTAGGCCGCGCGCTACCGATGCTCCGGCGGCCGAAACGAGCTCAGCGTCCGCAGGTCGTGCACGAACGGATCGTCGAGGTGGATCTGTTTCCCCTCGCCAATATAAATCAGATCCCAGTCGATCACGTAGCTCAGCCGCTTGTGCAGGATCGTCCGCATCGCCTCGCTGCGCAGATTCGCGCGCGTGTTCGGCGGTGGCTGAATGAAAAAGTCGCGCTTCGCCAGCCCCGGCATCTTCAGGTCCACAATCGACGTGCCGGGCAACCCCGCCAGCAGCGACTTCGACGGGTCCACCTGGTGATACTCCAAATCCAAGCTCTCCAGCCACGTGTCGCGCCACGTGATCCCCTCCGACTTCACGAACGAATCGAGCAGATAATGCTTCGTGATCCAGTCCAGCTTCCCGATCAGCGCCCCTTGGTCATGCCGCAGCTTGTCGAGCGCGAAACGCCACGCCTCCACCGTCCACTTCCCGTCCGCATCCAGCTCGATCTTGCCCGACGTCGCCGCATCCAAAAACTCCTGCAGCAAATCCAGCGCGGACCGCTCCGACTTGTCCGCCATCTGCACTTTCCACGGCCCGTTCGGCTGGTGCGAAAGCCGCCGCATCGCGCAGACCGGCTCGTACAGCGCGATGTCCGGCAACGCATCCGCCTCCAGTAAATCCAGCATCAACGCCGTCGTGCCCACCTTCAGCGCGTTCGCGAACGGCAGCAGGTTCGAGTCGCCCAGCAGCAAGTGCAAGCGCCGGAACCGGCGATAATCCGCCAGCGGCTCGTCCCGCGCATTGATCAGCGCGCGGTTGAACTGCACCCACTCGTAAATATCCGTCTGGATGAAATCCGCGCGCTGCGAAATCTGGTACGGCACATTCTCGTTCGTGTCCATCTTGCCGTAGCGCCGCGGCGCTTGCGTCATGCCCACGCGCCCGGCCCCGACCAGCAGAATGCGCACAGCCAGAAACGTCAGCAGCGTATCGATGTTCCGCTTCGTCAGCGGCGCATCGCGGTTCAGCAGGTAATTCTCGTGGCAGCCAAACGTCGCGCTCGTGTAGTGGTCGATGTTGTTCTTGATGAACGAAACCTCCGGCAGCAAATGCAGCTCCTGCAACGCCTGCTGCAACAGCACCTCGCCCACTTGGTCATAGGCCACCACATCGGCCAGCGACAAACACTCCGGCGTGCAATACTCGACATGCCCCATGTCCAGGTAAAGCCGCCCGCCGTTGAAAAGAAAACCACCGTTCCCCGCCGGCTCGTCGTAGTCGCGGTCGTGCAGATCGATCAGGCCCAGCTTCTTCTTCTTGAAGATATAATCGCGCACCCGCGTCGGCACAGCGGGCAGACCAAACGACTCCGGGGCCATGCAACCATATTCGGTCTCAAGTCCCGCGAGCCGCTTCATTACTTAAATCCTACCTTGCTTTTTGCGACTGCCAACTGGCGACTGGAAAAATCTGCGTGACGTTTGCAACCCCGCTCGTGAGAGCGTGGCCTTCCCTCAACCGCCCCACCGTCTCACGACGGCGGCTACGAGCACTCGACAAACGCCCGCCGCCTGCACATTCTCTCACCTGCGTGGCCCTCGACAGTTCGACATCCTCCAACGCCGTAGGCGCTTCTGACAACCAGCCCGCCGCGCCCTCGCGCCCTGCGATCAAGCCGGGCACATTCTTGAAACGGCTTTTCTCGTGGATCGCACTCTGGATCGTCGCGCTCTGGTTCCTTTTCTACACCTGGGACACGGCGTGCCTTATCCTCATCGCGCTCTTCGGCCTCGCCGGGCAGTGGGAATTCTATCGCGCTCAGGAGGAAAAAGGACTCAAGGTCTTCGAGAAAAGCGGCCTCTTCTGCGGCGCGCTGATTTTCGCCGCCACCTGGTATTTCCTCCTGCTCAATCCCGCGCGCGCCAGCTACGTCCACTTCGGCCTCGAGCTCGTGCTCGCCTTCTCCCTTCTCGGCGGCCTCATCCGGCTCGTCATCGTCGATGAGAACCACAAGACGCCCATCGTCACCGCCGCGCTCACCGTTCTCGGCCTGCTCTACGTCCCGTACCTCTTCAACTTCGTCGCACTCCTCGCCTTCACCGCCTTCACCCCCGGCCATTTGTGGGAAAACCGCTACCTGCTCATCTACCTGCTCGCCGTCACGAAATTCTCCGACGTAGGCGCCTACGTCATCGGCTCGCTCATCGGTAAGCACAAGATGATCCCGCGCATCAGCCCCGGCAAAACCTGGGAAGGCTTCGTCGGCGCGCTCGCCACCTCGCTCGGCATCAGCGTGGCCATGCAAATGCTCCTCGGCTCGCGCCTGCCGCAAATCAACCTGCGCGACAGCATCATCCTCGGCCTCCTGCTCCCCCTCGTCAGCGTCGTCGGCGACCTCGCCGAATCCGTCGTCAAGCGCGACGCCTCCATCAAGGACTCCGGCAACACCATCCCCGGCATCGGCGGCGCGCTCGACCTCATCGACAGCATTCTGTTTACCGCGCCGGTGCTCTATTTTTACTTGGAGTTCACCACCCCAGCGTAAGTCCAATAGGACCTATACGACTTATAGGACTTATAGACTAATACGACCACCCGCATCGCAACCCCGTTGGTCCCACAAGTCGTATAAGTCCCATGGCTCCCTAAAACCCAATCACAAATCCGCGCAAATTCCCCTGCCCTGGCGACCACCCTTCCGCCTGCTTCGCGATAAACCCGGAAAGTTCACTCTCCGCGACGCCCTGCAGAAAAGCCTTCAGCTCCGCCTTTGCGCCCTCGGCAACCAGCTCCACCCGCCCATCGGCCAAATTGCGCACTGTACCGGTGACATCATAACCGCACGCGATCTGCCGCACCGTCGCGCGAAAGCCCACGCCCTGCACGCGGCCGGAATAGTGCACCACAACTCGTTCCATAAAATAATCACGCTCTCCTGGAAGGACGGGCTCCCGCCCGTCCGTAACGCTTCTCCAAGCGGGCCGGCACAGACGGGCGGGAGCACGTCCCTCCAAAAGCCACTTCCTATTCCAGCTTCAGCCCCTCCTCCGCCAGCAGCGGATTCACCTGGTCGAAGAGCCACTTCAGCACGCCGTCATCCACTGGCGAGCTAAGGTAGGCCAGAAAAATTCCCGGTTCGCCCTCGCGGAAAATCAGCGTCTTGTTGCCGAAAGCCACGATGCCCGTGTGCGCCGCGCGCTGCTCCGCGCGGTTGGCCGAGAGCACGCTGCGGCACGTCTCCGAGATAAACTTCAGGTTGTCCGGCGAGATCACGCTGTTCGCGCACCAGCCGACAAGCTTGCCCGTGTCCGAGACGAACGCGGCGGCGATGATGCCCTCGATGAGGGCGATTTTTTCAAAGGCTTTGTTCACAACACCACTTCACATATTGCGCACGCAGCGTCTCGTTCGTCCACGGCGCATCGAAAACGCCGTGGCGCACGCCGAGGTTATCCGCGACAAGAATCTGCTGCAGGTGCGGTCCGATAAGCGTCATTTCGTTGAAATAGTCGACCTCCAGCGCGACGGCTACGTCGGCCATCTTGCGGTAGATAAAAGTCGTGATGAACGCGCAGCGGTCGGGATCGGCCACCTGCGAGCCCTCGAGCAATTCGCCGGTTAGCGTGGTGCGCCAATGCGAGTTCATCTGCGGCAGCGCCGTGTTGCCGCGCGGACTAAGTTCCGGGTCCGGAAAGAAAATGCGGGAAGCCTGGGCCGGCTGTTCACGCGGCGGCGCCTCGTTGATCACGGCCAGCTCGGAAGTGTCGGGCCCGGTCTTCGTGGCGACGACGAAGAGATCACCGCCCTGCTGCTCGACCTCCGGCGCAAGGTCCTGCGCCTGGTCAACCGCGCCGAAAAGCTCGCGAGAAGGCGTCTCGATCGTGCGCGGCGGAGCCTGCGTCAGCTTGATCGTCTTCACCCGCACGCGTCCGTTGTCCCAGCGGATCATGTCGCGAAAGGCGTTCTCGCCCCCGCGGCCGGGATACTGCGCGTGGTAAACTTCGCCGCGAAAAACGAAAATATCGCCGCTGTGCTGGCTGCCCTTCACCATCAGCAGGACCGAGTCGCCCGAAAGACAGTGCATCTGCAGGACGTCGATGAGACTGGCGGGCGGAAGGCCGGCTTCCTTCGGCAGCGGTCCGGTGATGCTGTTGGAATTGAACAGCCCGCGGATCGCTTCCAGGGCCACGCTGTAGGCTTCCGGTGACTGCGGGCGCTCCAGAAAAAAGTCGGCGCCGTTCTGGTAGGCGACCGCACGTGCGATTTCGTCGCTCGAGTCGCTGACCACGACAAACTTTGTTGCCGGCGACTGGTTCTTGATGAACTGAAGCAATTGCAGGCCATCCATCTCATCGAGCGTCGCGTCGAGCAGGATCAAGTCATACGGATGCGGTGAAAGCTGCAACGTGCGCAGCGGGTCGGTCTCAATGTTGACGAGCATCTTGTCGTTCGCCTTGACCAAGCCGCTGCGCATTGTCTGCGCGTACTCGCGTTGGGTACTGAGAATGAGAGCCTGTCGCAGCATTAGGTGAATGAAGGATACGCCCGGCGAAGCGAAAGTCGAAGCGCAGACATCGAGAAAATTGTCTTAATCAAAGACCGCCCTGGCAGGGGATGCAAATTGCATGACGGCGGCACCATGACAGAAAACCGTAAAACACCAAGACGGTTACTCAAGGTTTTTCAATTTGTAAGCGAAGGGAACTGGCACTTGCAGCGTCGAAGCTTTAGGGTTGCCAGCTCTTGTCGACTTCGCCTTAATTTCAACTCTTCATGTCGTTTATTCACCGAGTCCTGCAGTACATCATGGGCCGCGTCGCCCGCGTGGTGTGCGCCGCGCCCGGTTTGATCGTCGTGGCCGGCGTCGTTCTGGCCATTGCCGCAGGCTTCACGTGCTACTTCCGCTGGAATCTTCTCAACAACACCAGCGACCTGCTCAGCGCCAAGTACAAGCCGATGCAGTATTACAACGAGCTGCGCAAGGATTTCGGCAGCGACTATCGTTACATCATCCTGATCCAATCGGACAACGTCGCGCAGAATCACGCCGCCGCCGATGAGATCGGCCAATGGTTGCCCAGCGTCAAGCCACAGATTGGCCTCGTCCTTTCCAAGATCGATTTTTCCACGGTCAAGCCGCGCCTCCTCTTCACCCGCGACACCGATGACCTCAAGCAAATCGCCACGCAAATCGAGGACGAGATTGCCGCTGAGAAGGCCAACCAAAAAAGCAATGAGCAGGCCACGCAAACGGCACTCGACCTCAACTCCATTCTCAACGAAGCCAACGCCGACTTCAACGACAGCTACCTGCGCGACAAGAAAAACTGGCCTTCGTTCAAGCAATTCGTCCCGCGCTTTGTCGACATCCTCAATAAGATCGCCGCGCAGGCCGATGGCAAGACGCTGCAGCAAATGCATCTCCAGCCCACGGGCACGACCACCTCCTACGAGGACACCGACGCCGATGAACTGCTCTCCGAGCACGAGTACTTTCAGCTCCAGGGAGGCAAGACCGTTCTGGTTTTCGCCTACACCAACGAGAAAGGCGCCGAGACCGATTCCCAATCGCCCTTCAGCAAGGCCACGCAAAAAATCCGCGATTACCTCAAGGGCCTCGAGGCGAAGTATCCGGGTGCCACCATTGAGCTGACCGGAGAGCCTGCGCTCGACACCGACGAGGCCGCCGAGTCCAACATGGACGCAGCCAAGGCCGGCGCGATCACCGTCGCGCTCATCATTGTCCTCTTCCTCTTCAGCTACCGCGCGTTTTTCCGGCCCACCGTCACCATCCTCGTCCTCATCATGGCCGTGCTTTGGTCGCTCGGCTTCGCCCTGATTACCGTTGGCCACTTCAACATTCTTTCCATCGCCGTCATCCCCATGGTGCTCGGCATCGGCATCGACTTCGGCATCCAGATCCTTGGCCGTTACGAGGAGGAACTCGGCCAGGGCAAATCCGTGCAGGAAGCCGTCACCATCGCGCTCGGGCACACCGGCATCGCCATCATCACCGGCGGCAGCACCACCGCCGCCGCCTTCTTTACGCTTTGCTTCAATGACTTCATCGGCCTCGCCGAGCTCGGCCTCATCGCCGGCTTCAGCATGATCTTCTGCATCACCGCCAACCTGGTCGTGCTTCCCGCCGTCTTCCTCCTGCGCGATCGCAACCGCACGCCCGAGCAGCTCCAGGCCCAATCCAGCAACTCGTCGTGGAACTTCATCCGCACGTGGGACCGCGACATGGTCCGCAACCCGTGGCTCTGGATCATTATTGCAATCGCCGTCTCCATCGCCGCCGCCATCAGCCTGCCCAACCTGCGCTTCGACTACAACCTGCTCAACCTCGACAACCCGAAGGCTCCCTCCGTCGTCAGCCTCCACAAGGTCATGGACGCCTCCAAGACCGACGAGGGCCAGAACGAGATCTCCACCATCTACGCCTCCGTCGTCGCTGATAATCTCGACCAGGCGCGCGATCTCTCCGCCAAGCTCTCCGCCCTGCCCACCGTCGCCAAGGTCGAATCGATCCTCGAGCTCGTACCGCCCGGCCAGGAGGAAAAACTCCCCATCATCAAACGCATCGTCGACGCTGGTTCCCAGCTCAACGTCAAGCAACCCTCCGCCGCCACTCCCGTCGACATCCCCCGCGCCCAGCGCGACATCGCCAGCCTCCACAAATCCGCCGTCGAGGGCCTCAAGCAGGCCACGGCCTACAAAAGTATTTCCAAAATCGCCAACGACGCCGTCGCCGCCTTCAGCACCATGATCCCCGCCCTGGAGCGCGCGGACAAGGCGCTCAACGACACGCCGATGGACCTCCTCAAGAAACGCTTCAGCCCCTCCTCCGACGGCGCCTTCAGCCAGATGCAAAAGAACATGGCCATCCTCAAGACGCAGAAAGCCGACCGCGGCCTCACGCTGCAGGACGTCCCGCCGCAGCTACAGCATCTCTTCGTCGGCAAGGACGGCAAGATCCTGCTTCAGGTGTACGGCAAGAAGGACCTCTGGGAGCGCGGGCCCGACGAAGCCTTCACCAAGGAAGTCATCAGCGTCGCGCCCAACGCCACCGGCACGCCCATTCTTAATTACTACGCCACCGAGCTCATGCGCGTCGCCTACGTCCAGGCCGCCGGCTGGGCCTTCCTCGCCATCGTCATCCTCATCCTCGCGCATTTCCAGAGCATCAAGTTCCTCATCCTCACCCTCACTCCGCTTGTTCTCGCCGTTCTCTGGCGCACCGGGGCGATGGTCTGGTTCGGCATCGAGTTCAACCCCGCCAACATCGTCACCCTCCCGCTCATCATCGGCGTCGACGTCGCCTTTGGCGTCTACATCATCGACCGCTACCGCGAGGACGGCAAACTCAGCATCTTCGCCGGCAGCACCGGCAAGGCCATCATCATGTCCTCGCTCACCTCCCTCTTCGGCTTCGCCTCGCTGCTCGTCTCCGACTTCCGCGGCATGTGGGACATCGGCCAGCTCATGTCCATCGGCATCGCCATTGGCCTCGTCACCGCCATCTTTATCCTCCCGCAGATTCTCGCCCTGCTGAAACCCAGCACCAAGGCCTAGCCGATTTCCCCGCTAAACTTGGCCGTCCATGATCCGATTTCATGGAGTAAGAGATGAAACTCAACCAGCCACTGCTTACTGCAATCGCCCTCGCGCTGTGTTACACCTCCCTCCAAGCCAACGGCATCTACGATAACGGCACCGGCGCCCGCTCCATGGCCATGGGCGGTGCCGACGTCGCATGGGCCTCCGATCCCCTCGGCGCCATGGCCGTCAACCCCGCCGCCCTCGCCTTCCAGACCACCGGCCCCGCGCTCAACCTCGGCGGCGTCGGCGGCTTCCTCAACGGCCACTACCAGAAGGGCGACCTCGTCAGCGGCAACCTCGACACCCAGCCCCAAGCCCTCCCCGAAGGCGCCTTCGCCATGCCCATCGGCAAACTCCCCATCGTCATCGGCCTCTCCTTCGTTCCCGAGGCCATGGACCTCGCCAATTGGAACTACGGTGACACCCCCGGCACCCAGGGCGTCTCCTACGGCGCGCAAAACGACAAGTCCGAAATCATCAGCCTCCGCTCCGCCCTCGGCATCGCCGGCCAGGTCACCTCCAACTTCTCCATGGGTGCCAGCGTCGGCCTCATTTACAACAAAAACGAGATGGATTCCCCGTACATCTTCCAGAACCTCTCCAGCAACCCCGCCGCCGACGGCGCCAAAACCACCCTCAACCTCCAGACCGAAGGCCTCGGCTGGAACGCCCAGGTCGGCTTCCTCTACAAAGTCACCCCCGACGTCCAGATCGGCCTTTCCTACGAAAGCCCCACCAAGATCGTCTCCACCGGCGACGCCTGGGGCAACCCCAGTGCCCAATTCGGCGCCAACCTCCCCTTCCACTACGACGCCACCGTCACCAACACCCTCCCGCAGGAAGTCCGCGGCGGCGTCTCATGGAAAATCACGCCCCAATGGCGCCTCTCCACCCAGGTCGACTGGATCGACTGGTCCGACGCCTTCAAGGACCTCCCGCTCTCCTTCCGCAACGGCAGCAACTCCACCGTCAACAGCGTGCTCGGCTCCAGCTTCAACGAAAGCATCCCGCTCAACTGGAAAAGCCAGTTCGTCTACCGCGCCGGCGTCGACTACGAAGTCATCAAGGGCCTCGACCTCCGCGCCGGCTATTGTTACGGCTCCAGCCCCGTCCCCGACTCCACCCTCACCCCGCTCACCGCCGCCATCTTCCAGAACACCGTCACCTGCGGCGTCGGCTACCACTGGGACCGCTACCGCGTCGAAGCCGCGTATCAGTATTATCTCCCCAGCACGCAATCCGTCAGCCAAAGCGACCTCCGCGCCGGCGAATACTCCAGCAGCACCACCACCGTAAGCGCCCACGAGTTCGCCCTAACCACCACCGTCGAGTTTTAGCCGCATAGGAACCATAGGACTTATAAGACTCATACGACTTATAGGACATTCCCGCAGTCCGTCCTATCGGTCCTATAACTCCCGTAAGTCGTATAAGTCCTATTCAGTACCGGCCCGAAAATCCCGTTGCGCCCCGCCCATTCTCGGTCATGCTCTCCACCATGAGAGCCCTCACCTCCGCCGCCGCCTGGACGAACCTCGAATCTCACTACAACGCCCTCAAGCCCGTCGCCATGCGCGATCTCTTCGCGCAGGACCCCGACCGCTTCAAGAAATTCTCCCTCGAGCTCGACGGCCTCTTCTTCGACTTCTCCAAGAACCGCATCACTGAGGAAACCCTCACCCTCCTGCGCGCCCTCGCAGCCGAGCGCGACGTCCTCGGCTGGGCCAAAAAGATGTTCGACGGCGTCAAGATCAACATCACCGAGCAGCGCGCCGTCCTCCACATCGCCCTGCGCAACCGCTCCAACCGCCCCATCTTCGTCGACGGCAAAGACGTCATGCCCGAGGTCAACGCCGTCCTCGACCACATGCGCACCTTCTCCGAGTCGGTCCGCTCCGGCGAATGGAAAGGCTATACCGGCAAAACCATCACCGACTTCGTCAACATCGGCATCGGCGGCTCCGACCTCGGCCCCGTCATGGTCACCGAAGCCCTCAAGCCCTACGCCAAGCGCGACCTCAAGGCCCACTTCGTCTCCAACGTCGACGGCACCCACATCGCCGAAACCCTGAAGAGCCTCAACCCCGAAACCACCCTCTTCATCGTCGCGTCGAAAACCTTCACCACGCAGGAAACCCTCACCAACGCCCACAGCGCCCGCGACTG
>FSYK01000050.1_pt1 | contig 10980 bp, 7 predicted proteins | sample 1638561 | NCBI WGS metagenome assembly FSYK01 (sample SAMEA3914788, study PRJEB12502) | metagenome | biome: forest; material: soil | place: Canada | collected 2011-07-03 | depth 0.1 m | reverse complement strand
TTTTCTCCAACCGCTATTGGGCCATGGACCAGGACGAATTCCTCAAGCTCATCATCGAGGCCTACAAGACCAAGTCGTAAATCTACCAAGACAATCCAATGAAAGAACACAAAGTCGGCATCATCATGAACGGCGTCACGGGACGCATGGGCACCAACCAGCACCTCATCCGCTCCATCGACGCCATCATCAAGCAGGGCGGCGTGCGGGTCAGCGCGGAGGAAACGATCATGCCCGACCCGATTCTCGTCGGCCGCAGCGAATCCAAGCTCAAGGAACTCTGCGCGAAGACCTCGGTGAAAAAGTACACCACCGATCTCGACAAGGTCATGGCCGATCCCGCCTACTCCGTTTATTTCGACGCGCAAACCACCGGCCGCCGCGCCGACGCCGTCCGCGCCGCCGTCAAAGCCGGCAAGCACGTCTATTGCGAGAAACCCACCGCCGTCGATTCCAAGACCGCGCTCGAGCTCTACGAAATCTGCAAGAAAGCCGGTGTGAAGAACGGCGTTGTGCAGGACAAGCTATGGCTCCCCGGCATGCTGAAAATCAAGCGCCTCAAGGAACAGGGCTTCTTCGGCAAAATCCTCAGCGTGCGCGGCGAGTTCGGCTACTGGGTCTTCGAGGGCGACAACATCAAGCCCCAGCGCCCGAGCTGGAATTACCGCAAGGAAGACGACGGCGGCATCATCGTCGACATGCTCTGCCACTGGCGCTACGTCCTCGATAATCTCTTCGGCGAAGTGAAGGCCGTCTCCTGCCTCGGCGCCACGCACATCCCCGAGCGCGTCGACGAAAACGGCAAGACCTACAAGTGCACCGCCGACGATTCCGCCTACGCCACCTTCGAACTCGCCGACGGCGTCATCGCGCACTTCAACTCATCGTGGACCGTCCGCGTCCGACGCGACGACCTCCTCACGCTTCAGGTCGACGGCACGCACGGCAGCGCCGTCTGCGGCCTGCGCGAATGTTGGACCCAGCACTACGGCAACACGCCGCGCCCGACCTGGAACCCCGACGTCGCCCAGCCCATCGACTTCTACAACGGCTGGAGCAAAGTGCCCGAGCAGGAAACCTACGACAACGCCTTCAAGGTCCAGTGGGAGCTCTTCCTCCGCCACGTCGCGCTCGACGAACCGTTCCGCTGGTCGCTCCTCGACGGCGCCAAAGGCGTGCAGCTCGCCGAGCTCGGCCTCCAGTCCTGGGCCGACCGCAAGTGGATCAACGTCCCGAAGCTGTAAGGCATTTCACACGGAGAACTGCAGAGGTACGGAGGACGGAAGAGGCGGAAAATCCATTCGAATTTCTCTGCAGTCCTCCGTTCCTCTTCTGCCCTCCGTGTGAAACTCGGCTACTTCCCCTCGAACTTGATATCGAAAAACCGCAGATCCGGCTGGTCCGTCGCCGCGCGGTTCAGCATCACCGCCAGTTCGCGCGCGTGGTAATCGCCCCACATCGACGCCTCGCCGCACGGCACCTTGTGATCGAGCGGAATGTAATCCCACCCATTCGGCCGGTGATAAACCGAGTGCAGCAAAAGCCCCTCGTGCTCCGGATCCGTTGAAAGATACGGCTCCTGGAAAAGCGTCTGCGCGACCGTCAGTCCGGCCTGGTAATATTTCTCGCCCTGCTCCGTGTTGCCGTGCCGCTTGTGGAACGAGCCCAGCCGCAACAGCCCCTGTGCCGCGATCGCCGCCGCGCTGCTGTCCACCGGTTCATGCTCGTTGAACGGCTCCGCCGGCCGGTCCAGGTAATCGCCCAACTTCGCCAACCCTGGCGCGCCCGTGTCCCAGTACGGCACGCCATCCGTCGGCGTATGCTCCAGATAAAAATCCGCCACCGCCTCCGCCACGCGCAGAAACCTCGCGATCACGCCAACCTTCCCGCCGAACGGCTCCAGCTCCGCATCCGGCAGCGTCTCGATAAACTCGATCTGCTCCGGATACCCGCACAAAATCCACGCCAGCCCGCGCGTCCACGTCGTGAACGGCGAGTAACCCTGCTGGCTGTTCGGGCAGCGATACGCGCCATCGTTCACGTTGAAGATCGACTCATGCGCCGTCCGCCCGCGCACGTCGTAGTAATCGCGGTTTTCGCCATAATAAACCGCGTACTTCGCCGTCGTGTCCGCGTGTTGAATCAACCGCTCCAGCAGCGAATGCGCCCGGTCCATCTCCCCCATCAGCTTGTGCCCCAGCAAATGACTCACCGCCAGCGCGCGCAGCGAACGGATCGTGTCCGCGAACAGCGAGTGCGGCCCGTTGAACGAATAAATATAACCCGCGCCCGGCGCTGTCTGCGTCCAGCGCGCTGCCTGCACCGCGCCCGTCGACTTCAGCGCCAGCTCGTAGAAATTCTTCTCCCACGGATTGTACGTCATCATGCCCGCCGCCATCAGCCGCAGCAGATTTCCGTACGTGCTCACGTTGTTGAACCCGTGATCGTGCACGCCGATATGCGTCACATGGGACGCCATGAAATCAATCGTGCTGCGCCGCCCCAGGTCCAGGAACGACTCATCGCGCGTCACCTCAAACTGGTAAATCGCCGCGCCGAACTGGAACCCCTGCGTCCACTCCGTCCATCCGCGCGACGTGTACTCGCCCTTCACCGTGAACACCGGCGTCCCCTTCGCCGAGTCCCACCGGTTCTGCAACCGGTGAATCTTCGCGCCCGAAAGCGTGAACAGTTTCTGGATCGCAGGGAACAAATGCTCCGGCGTGATTTCAAAATTAATATGGATCATAATTTCATTCCTCGGAGGGTCAGCCTCCGGCCTGACTCTGGATTGTCCCCTCGTTCCCAAACTCCATTTGGGAACGCCCTTGTCCGCGAAACTCCATTGCCTCAACCGGCGCAAAACTTGAGATCACAATTTGTGATATGAATTTCGTAAATTCTTCTCGTTGCAACAAAATCCTCATGCCTTCTTCCTCCGAGCCTCCGTGTGAAAATCAGCCCCCCAAAAATTCCGTCCATTCCGTTATTCCGTCACGCCCCCTCAAAGCCTCCGCAAATGAAATCCCCCATCCACATTGATCACATCCCCCGTTGAGAACGGGAAATGCCCCTCCAGCACCGCCTTCACCGCCAGGCCAACATCGGACGGCGTACCCCAGCGCTTCTGCGGCACGAGACCATCCGCCAGCAGCTTGTCGTACTTGTCCTTCACGCCCGACGTCATGTCCGTCGCCATGATCCCCGGCCGAATCTCCAGCACCTGCACGCCCGCATCGGCCAGCCGCACCGCCCAAAGCTGCGTCGCCATCCCCAGCGCCGCTTTCGAGATGCAATACTCCCCGCGATTGATCGACGCCGTATTCGCCGACAGCGACGTAATAAACAGCAGCTTGTACCCGCCCGGCACCCGGCACTTGCCCGGGTTCGCCAGCCAGTACTTCGCCGCCAGTTGCGAGAGAAAATACGGCCCCTTCAGGTTGATCCCGATCACCTCGTCAAAAATCTCCTCCGTCGCCTCCGTGATGTCCGCCCGCACCCGCGGCGCCACGCCCGCGTTGTTCACCAGCGCGTCCAGGTGACCGTACGCCGTCAGCGTCTCGTCGAAAATCTTCTGCCGGTCCGCCGCCAGGCCGATGTTCCCGCCCACCAGCGCGAATTTCTGCTCCTTGTGCGGCGCCAGCTTCGCGCAAGCTTCCGCCGTCTCCGCCGCCGCCGCTTTATTCGCCGCGTAATGGATCGCCACGGAAAAACCCGCCTTCGCCAGCGTCTCCGCCACCCCGCGCCCCAACCCGCGCGACGAACCAGTAACCAACGCAACAGGAAGGGAAGAAACAGGTGTGCTCATAAGAAATAGGCGAAAGGCTCAACTTTAAGTGCCGCCCTCCTCGTGTCGACCTTTTTGCTCGTTACATCGGCGGTACGCGTCGCAATCCGTGAGACGCGCTTTCATTGGAGGGAAGGGCTCCCGCCCGTCCGCGCACAAAACAAAACGTTCGCTCTTGCGCTCCCCTTGACCGCCGCACGCCAGGCGGCGGAAGCCTGTACTCGCGCAAACCCAACGCCTAATCACAACCCAAGCCGCGCAACGATCGCCTCGTGATCCGCCTCATTCACCACCCCGCGATCCCAATCATCCCCCAAAATCTTGAACTGCTCGCGCGCGACATCCATGTGCCCGCCATCGTAGGCGTGCTTGGCAAAATTCGTGCGATACATGGAGGCCTTTGGATACTTACTCAAATAGTCGCCGTAAACTTTCACAAGCTGGTCCCAGATCTGCGGGTTTTGGTAGACTTCCGGGTTGGTCTGCGAGGCCTCGGCCACGCCGATCGGAAAAATCATCGGAATCTTCCACGTCCAATTGTTCGTCGCCGCGCATTGCTGCCCAAAGGTCACGATGTCATCCACCGAGCCAAACCAGCGCGGCTGCAAATACCATTCCTTCGACTTGTACGCGGAATAATCGTTCGGGTCGGCCTTGACCGCGCGCTGGAACCATAGCTCCATGCGATCTGTCCCCTGGCCCTGGCCTAATTCCACCGTCAGCATGGTCGTGGCGATCTCACTCTCATTTGGGTACGACGCATACGCCGATTCCAGAATCGTGTCCGCCTGGTTGAGCCGCTGGCCGAAAACTGCCCACCCATTGTTGCTCACGCTGTTCGCCCAACCCCCGCCGCGCGCATTCCACGCCGCCCTGGTAAAGTAATCGCCATCCAGCGCCAGCTTCACCGGGTTGGCCGCGTCGTTCTCATTGAACGCGCGATCGATCTCCGCGATAGCCAGGTCCAGCGAGCCCTCGTCGTTCTGCGTTCCACAAAGAAGAAACTGCGCGCGGCCAAAGAGAAACGGATGCGGCAGCTTCGCCGCGACCATCGTGCCGTAGAGTGCCCGCCATTTGTCCATCAGCGCGGGCAACTGCGCCAGGCTGGCCGATGGCATCGGCACATTTTCCTGCGTCTTGTATTTGACCAGCACGCTGATCGCCCAACTATAGGCGTCCAGTTTCATGACTGCCGGATAATCCGATGCTCCCATCTCCTCGGTTGTCCGGATGACCATTTGCGTCTGGTCCTCCTGCCCAGGATGCGAGTCGCCGTAGATCGATTCCTGGCTGTAAAAGGTGAGCAGCGGGTCCGTGCCATCCCTCGCATCTTGCGGGTTGACGGCAGCCAGGTAAGCCCCGGTGTGGCGAAAAACATCCTCGCCATAAAAATCGCCCCAAAGGGTCATATACACCTCGGCCCGCGTGAACATCCGCACCGCCGGATCGGTGGCATCGTTCGGATGCGTCTTAGCCGAACACGCCAGCGCCTCATCCCGGGTCTTCTTATAAAGGTCCTGGTAAATCGGAATGCGCGCGGCCATCGCGTCGATATCCATGACATCGCGATCCGGGATCGCTCGCCCGGCATCCGCCCACGCCCCGCCCGGTGCAGCGAATAGCGGCAACGCCAGCACGCCCAAGGCAAACCGCATCCATGCAAAAGAGAAGGTGCTCATTCACTCCTGCTATCGGCGTTGCCTGCTGGCTTCTTAATACAACCGGGCGAGGTTTGCTGCGCAGTTTTCTTGGAAGGACGGGCTCCTGCCCGTCCGTACACTCACGCTCAACCCGCACACGCAAGCATCTTGCATAAAAGTATTGCAAGTCAATTGCATCTCAGCTACGCCATCATGCAATACGCTTGCATCTATGAAATCCCTTCTCGCCGCGCTCTGTCTCATTCCCGTCACCGCCTTCGCCCAAACCTCGACCAGCACCGTCACCACCCCCACCGCCTCCTCCGGCACGGTCGAGGAGATCAACCCCATCGTCGTCACCGGCCAGCTCGACACCGCCCGCGACCAGATCGCCCCTTATCTCGGCGCCTCGCAATACACCATCACCTCGGACCAAATTGCCACGCAATCGCAAGGGGACGACGCTCCTTTCAATCAAACGCTGCTGCGCGCGCCCGGCGTCGCCGAGGATTCCTTCGGCCAGCTCCACGTCCGCGGCGAGCACGCCAACCTGCAGTACCGCATCGACGGCGTCCTCATCCCCGAGGGCATCACCGGCTTCGGCCAGGAGCTCGACACGCGCATGCTCAGCAGCGTCTCGCTCATCACCGGCGCGCTGCCCGCGCAATACGGCTTCCACACCGCCGGCATCATCGACGTGCAAACGAAGGAGGGCCTCGACCCGGGCGGCGACGTGTCGCTCTACGGCGGCAGCTTCGACACCGTGAACCCCAGTTTCCAGTACGGCAGTCACGAGGGCGCCTGGGACTACTATTTTACCGGCAGCTTCGAGGAAAACGGGCAGGGGATCGAGAACCCGGTCAACAGCACCGGCCCGCTCCATGACGATGCGCAGCGTTACAGCGGCTTCGGCTACGCAGACTACGTCATCGATTCAACGAGCCGGTTCATCTTCATGCTCAGTGGCGAGGAGGCGCAATTTCAGATCCCGAACAATCCCGGCCAGACGCCCAACTTCGCGCTCGCCGGCCAGCCCGCCGATCCCGCCAACCCCGCCGTGTCGTCCTTCAATTCCGCGAACCTGAACGAAAACCAGAACGAGCAAAACGACTACGCCATCGAGGCGTACCAGAAAACCGACGGCGATCTCAGCTTTCAAATCTCGACTTTCCAGCGCACCAGCAGCGTGCTCTTCCGGCCTGACCAGACGGGCGATATGATTTTTAACGGAGTCGCCAGCCGCGTGAACCAAAGCCTTTTCGCCAACGGCTCGCAAGGCGACGCGAGCTGGATCATCAACGAGCAGCACACGCTCCGCTTCGGCTACCAGCTCGATCTCGAGTCCACGCGCTCGTTTCAGGACGACCTCGTGTTTCCGGTCAGCTCCACCGGCGTCGTCGGCACCACGCCGATCGATGTGCAGGACGGCAGCAACCGCCTCGGCGCGCAGTACGGTTTCTATGCGCAGGACGAATGGACGCCGCTGCCCGAGCTCACGATCAATTTCGGAGGCCGCTTCGATGTCGTCGACGCCTATGACCACGAGAACCAGATCAGCCCGCGCTTCAACGTCGTCTGGCAGGCCACGACCGACACTACGCTCCACGCCGGCTACGCGCGCTACTTCACGCCGCCGCCGCAGGAGGAGGATTCACCCGTCGATCTCCAGAAATTCGCCGGAACGACGAATGAGCCGGAGGTGCTCGCCGAGAATTCCGTGAAGGCCGAGCGCGCCGATTACTTCGATGTCGGCATCACGCACCAATGGAACAATCTCGGTGCGGGCACGCTCTCCACCGGTATCGACGGCTACTACAAGCAGGCGCAAAACCAGATCGACGACGGACAATTCGGCCAGGCGATCATTCTCCAGCCGTTCAACTACGCGAAGGGCCAGGTCGATGGCGTCGAGTTCACCGGCGATTACCAGCTCAAGGGCCTCTTCGCCGAAAAGGACGCGTTCAACGCCTACTCGAACTTCGCGGTCAGCCAGGCTTTCGGCGAAGACATCATCTCGAACCAATACGAATTCAGCGCCGCCGACGTCGCCTACATCCAGAACCACTATATTTATCTGGATCACAACCAGACCTACACCGGCTCGTTCGGCGCGTCGTATTCGCTCGACGACACCACGCTCTACGCCGATCTCCTCTACCAAAGCGGCCTGCGCGCCGACGCCAGTAACGCGCCCAACGGCGCCAGCCTGCCCGGCTACGAGCCGCTCAACCTCGGCCTCGCGCATCGCTTCCACGTGCCCGGCTTCACCGACGTTACCGTCCGCTTCGACGTGGTCAACGTGCTCGACGAAGCCTACGAAATCCGCGACGGCACCGGCGTCGGCGTCGGCGCGCCGCAATGGGGCTCGCGCCGCGGATTCTACGGCGGCGTGAAGCTGGCGTTTTGAGTTGTCCCCGCCATCAATAGCCAAGTTGCTTCAAGGCGATCTGCGCGTCGGGCAATCCTTGCGCCGCGGCTTTTCGATACCACGCGACCGCCGTGGGAATGTCCTGGTCGACGCCGAGTCCGCCCTCATACATGAAACCCACGGCATCCTGTCCATTGGCGTCGCCCTGGTCGGCGGCCTTCTGGTACATGCTTAATGCGTTGTCATAGTTTGCCGGAAAGCCCACGCCGTAGAGGTAAAAATCGCCGAGGTCCGCCAGCGCCTCGGGGTCGCCTTCATCGGCCGCTTTTTGCAGCCCCGGAATCGCATCCCTGGCCTTTTGGTCGGCGAGATCCTTGTCATTGGGCACCCCTACACCCCAAAAATAGAGAAACGTGATGTTGTCCTTGGCGTCGGGCAGTCCCTGGTCGTTTGCTTTTTGAAACCACGTGAGCGGCTTCGTGTCATCCCCGGTCGTGATGTACCCATCCCTCGCGATTTCACCCATCTTGTCCTCGGCGTAAGCGTCGCCCTTCGCCGCGGCGATCGTGAACCATTTGAGCGCCTCGGGATAATTCAAGGGCACGCCATGCCCCAGATAATAAAGCCTTCCCAATTTTCGCGCCGACTCGATGTCCCCCGTCATGGCCTTGACCCGATAGGCCGCGGCTTCCGCGCTGTCTGCCGGCGCCGCCAAGGGTTGCGCGGCAGTCAGTGGCGGATTCGCAGGCAGCGTCTGGGAATCGGGCCACGGAGTGACAAACAAGGCGATCTTCCCCGTCCGCACCAGGCGCAACACCGAAAGATCGTTAACGTCGGGCACGCCGTGCGCCACGAGAACGGGTTCCCTGTAGCCGGCGAAGTTCAAGCTCATCATCAGGCAGGTGGTTCGTATGGCCACGCCCAGCATCAGCATGCCGAGCGAGAAGGCCAGCACGATGACCAGCACGATTCCAAGAATCAGCGCGATCTTCCGATCATTTCTCGGCTGGGCGTCCATGAAGGGGAAAGATTACTCGTACCGCAACGCCTCGATCGGGTCCAGCCGCGACGCCAGCACCGCGGGCCAGTAGCCGAAGCCCACGCCGACCGCGACCGAGAAGCCGCACGACAGCGCGATGGAAATAAACGTCGGGCTCATCCACGCGCCCTGGAACCAGCCGATGATCAGCGTCACGATCCACCCCGCCGCGATGCCCAGCAGCCCGCCGCTCATGCACAGCGTCACCGACTCGATCAAAAATTGCGTCTGGATATCGCGCCGCCTCGCCCCGAGCGCCTTGCGCAGCCCGATCTCCCGCGTCCGCTCCGTCACCGACACCAGCATGATGTTCATGATCCCAATGCCGCCAACGACGAGCGAGATCGCCGCCACGCTCGCCAGCATGATCGACAGCGTCGTCGTCACCGAAGTCAGCGCCTCCGCCACCGCCGTCATGTTGAACACGCGATAGCTGTAGCTCGACGTGATGATGCCCGGGATGTGCGGCCACGCCGTCGTCAGGTCCTGCAGCTTGTCCACGCTCGAGTCCACCACCTGCGAACTCGTCGCGCTCGTGTCGATCCAGTCCACGTACCTCTTGCCCAGCACGCGATACATCGCCGTCTCCAGCGGCACGATGATCTGGTCGTCATTGTCGTTGCCGCTCGGGTCCGAGCCCTTCGCCGGCAGCACGCCGATCACCTTGAACGGAATATGATTAATCTCGATCCACTCGCCGACCGGATTCGCCGTCCCGAAAAGATTCGCCCACACCGTCGTGCCCAGCACCGCCACCCGCGCGCGCGCCGTGCACTCATCCATCGTGAAGAAGCGGCCATACGCCGGCTGCGCGAAGTAGATGTCCTGGTAGCCCGGCATCGCGCCCTGCAAATTCGTCGCCACATTGTTGTGACCGTAGACCGCCTGCACCTGGCCGCGCACCTCGCCCGACACCGCCGCGATCGTCGGCACGCGCCCGTCGATGCTGTTCGATTCCAGCACGGTCAGCCGGCTCGTCGTGCCGTGCGCCTGCTTCACGCCGCCGATGTTCTGCGGGTTCGGCGTGATCACCAGCCGGTTCGATCCCAGGTTCGCGATCTGGTGGCTCACCGAATTCTCCGCCGCGTTGCCCAGCGCCAGCATCACGATCACCGCCCCCACGCCGATGATGATGCCCAGCGCGGAGAGACACGTCCGCAGCTTGTTCGCCCAAAGCCCGCGCGCCGCCTGCTGGAAATTCAGCAGCAGCAAATCCAACTGCACGCCCTGCGTCATCTCCAGCGCCGGCCCACCCGTGATCGTCACCGCCGCCGGGGCCTCGTGCGCCACCGGCTTGCGCACATCCTCCACCACCTGCCCATCGTGCACGCGAATCGTCCGGTCCGCCGCCGCCGCCACCGACGGCTCATGCGTCACCAGCACAATTGTCAGCCCCTCCGCGTGCAGCTCGCGCAGCAGGGCCATGATCTCCGCGCCGCTCTTCGAGTCGAGATTGCCCGTCGGCTCATCCGCCAGCACCATGCGCGGACGCCGCACCAGCGCGCGCGCGATCGCCACGCGCTGCTGCTGTCCGCCCGAAAGCTCGTTCGGCTTGTGGTGGCCGCGATTCCCCAGGCCCACCCGCTCGAGCAACCCCGCCGGGCTCGCCGACGAAGCCTCGCCCTTCGCATAAATCAGCGGCAGCTCCACGTTATCGAACGCCGTCATCCGCTTCAGCAAATGGAACTGCTGGAAAACAAAGCCGATCGTCTCCGACCGCAGCTCCGCGACCTCCTCGTCGTTCATCTCCGCCGTGTCCTGCCCCGCGATCCGCAGCACGCCCGTGTCCGGCCGGTCCAGCAGGCCAATCATGTGCAGCAGCGTCGATTTCCCCGAGCCCGACGCGCCGATCAGCGACACGAACTCGCCCTCCTTGATCTCCAGCGACACCCCGCGCAGCGCCTGCACCGTCGTCTCGCCCATCTGGTACGTCTTCGTCACGCTCTCCAGCGCGATCATCGTCCGCCTTTCGGCAGAAATGGAAACGGGCGCGTGCATGCGATTAGTGATGATGCTGCATGTTGTTCATCCCCGCCGTGAACGAGAACCCCCCGTTGTCCGCCTTCTTCAGGTCGAACGCGCGCCGCGCCAGCCAGTCGCCTTCCACCAGGCCCGACTTCACCTCCGTCCACTCGCCATCGCTCTG
>FSYK01000071.1_pt1 | contig 11118 bp, 10 predicted proteins | sample 1638561 | NCBI WGS metagenome assembly FSYK01 (sample SAMEA3914788, study PRJEB12502) | metagenome | biome: forest; material: soil | place: Canada | collected 2011-07-03 | depth 0.1 m | reverse complement strand
TGCAGCAAGACGGAGCACATCAACCGCTGGATGTGCCCGACCGGATTCACCATCCCGTCCTCGACCGGCGATTTCCGCGTTGGCGGCAAATGGCGCAGCAACATGCAGGCGGCCGACGGCGAGCCCTATCCCATGGAAGGTGTTTACGAAAAGATCATCGAGAACGAGCTGATCGTGACCAGCCACTCGTGGATCGGCGACGACGGCAAGCCGGAGCATTGGACCACGCTCACCTTCCGTTTCGAGGACGCGGGCCCGGGCAAGACGCGCCTGATCATGGAGCACGTGAACCTGCGCTCGAAGCAATCGCGCGACAACCACGTTGGGGGCTGGACCATGTGCCTCGACAAACTCGGCCCGCTGGTGGCGGAATTGAAGGAGAAAAAATCATGAGCATCACACCGGACGGAAATACCGCAGATCGCGAGATCGTCATCACCCGCGTCTACGACGCGCCGCGCGAACTGGTTTGGGAGGCGGTGACCACGCCGGAGCATGTGGAGAATTGGTGGGGGCCGCGCGGGTTCACCACGACGATCCAGAAGATGGATGTGCGCGTGGGCGGAGAGTGGATCCATGTGATGCACGGGCCAGACGGCGCAAATTATCCGAACCACAGCACATTCACCGAGGTGGTGAAGCCGGAGCGGATCGCGTACGAACACGGCGGCAGGCGCGAGGGCGGCGGTCTGGAAGTGCACTTTCTCATGACGTTGACGTTTGAGGCGTTGGGCGAAAAGCAAACGCGGCTGACGCTGCGCCAGATTCACACGACAAAGGAGAAGCGCGACCTGGTCGTGAAGGAATTCGGCGCGGTGGAGGGCGGCAAGCAGACGTTGGAGCGGCTGGCGGAGTACCTGCCAACCATGAAGGCGTAGCCGTCCAAGCTTGGTGATTTACGCGCGGCCAAAAAAGGCGAAAATAGATGTCCCGGGCCGCTTTGCCTGTTCGTCGTATTGGGGAAGTTCATAACAAAAGGAATACGCATGAAAGAAAACTGGAATTCGAAAGAGAATTGGACTGCAACCAATAATTACCTTCTGCTGTTTCGCAGCGAAACCTGGTATCGCGACCTCGAGCAGGAAAAGGTGCAGGAAATCGTGTCCAAATGGATGGACTGGTACGCGGGACTGGTGAAGTCCGGCATCGTGGAAAGCGGCCGGCCGTTAGCCAGCGAGGGCAAGGTCGTCACCGCGCCCGGCGTGATCAAGGATGGCCCGTTCGCCGAGGCGAAGGAAACCGTGGGCGGCTATTTCATCATGAACGCGAGGTCGATCGACGATGCGGTGGCCGTGGCGAATCAATGCCCCGGTCTGCCTTACGGCGTGAAGGTTGAGGTCCGGCCCTTGCTGGAAACGTGCCCAATCAGCAGGACGAACGTGCCGGAAGTCGAAACTGCGGTGGTTTGAATCGAGGAGAAATCATGAGCGAGAATGAATCGGCCCCGACGGGGCGCGGGATGTTTTGGACCGGCGTCGTGCTCAGCACGCTGCCGTCGTTGATGCTGTTGATGGGGGCGGGCATGGCGCTGTCGCACTCGCCGGAAGCGGTGAAAGGCTTCGTTACGCAATATGGGTATCCCGAAGGCGCGATGACTCCGATTGGCCTGGCGTGCCTCGTTTCCACGCTCCTCTACATATTCCCGCGCACGGCGGTGTTGGGCGCGGTCCTGCTCACGGGTTATCTCGGCGGCGCCGTGGCCACGCACGTGCACGCGAACGAGGGGCCGATGCTGCTCGGGCCGGTACTCTTCGGCGTGTTCGTCTGGGGTGGGCTTTTCTTTCGCGATGCGCGCATCCGGGCGCTTTTGCCTTGGAGAAAATAATTTGTCATCAAAACGTCCCCGCTGCCGGGAAGTGTTCGTCGTACCAGTGACGGTAACAACTCAACCCAAGAAAAAATCATGAATACGACTCAACTCACCACCGGCAAAAACGAATACCTGCTGCTCCTGCGCGGTCACGATTGGCATAACGGCATGTCCGCCGAGGAAATCCAGGCTGCGATGACCAAGTTTCAGGACTGGTTTCAGTCGCTGGAAAAGAAGGGAATCCTCAGGGGCGCGCGACCGCTGCAAGCCTCGGGCAAAATCATCTCCGGCAAGGGTGGCCGTCACGTCGCGGACGGTCCCTTCGCGGAATCGAAGGAAACCGTCGGCGGCTACATCATGCTCGCGGGGGGCAGTTTCGATGAGGCTCTTGCGATCGCGAAAGCCGCGCCCATGCTCGATTACGGCGTAACCCTCGAGCTGCGCGAACTCGCCGACGAATGCCCTTCCGTGGCGAAGCTGCGCGAACTCGCGGGCGTCGCAGCTTAATTCCACCGGTGCCGCGCGTGAACGCCGACGAAGCACCACAACCCGCTCCGCCATCCGGGGAAATCCCCCGGGTGGTGGAGCATCTCTTCCGCCACGAGTACGGCAAGATGGTCGCGACGCTCACGCGCATCTTCGGCGTCGAGCACCTGACGCTCGCCGAGGACGTCGTGCAGGAGGCGCTGTCCCGCGCGCTGCAAACCTGGCCGTTCTACGGCGTGCCGCAAAATCCCTCGGCGTGGATCATGCGCGCCTCACGCAATCTCGCGCTCGACGTCGTGCGGCGGCAAAAAGTTTTTCGCGACAAGGAAGCGGAAATCACCCGGCAGATGGAAGATCGCGGCGACGCATCCGGTGGCGCGATCTTCACCGAGCATGAAATCCGCGACGACCGCCTGCGCATGATGTTCGTCTGCTGCCACCCGCTCGTCCCGGCGGACGCGCAAGTCGCCCTTGCGCTCAAGACGCTCTGCGGATTCAGCGTCACCGAAATCAGCCGCGCGTTTTTGACCAGCGAGTCTGCCATCCTCAAGCGACTCACGCGCGCGAAGCAGAAAATCCGCCAGGCGCGCGTCCCCTTTGAGATCCCCGCCGGGGCCGAGCTCGCGCGGCGCATGGCCGGCGTGTTGCAGGCGCTCTACCTCCTCTTCAACGAGGGCTACAAAGCCTCGGGCGGCGAGACGCTCGTGCGCGCGGACATCTGCCAGGAAGCCATCCGCCTCGCCATGCTGCTCGCCGAGCATCCAGCCGGCGATCTGCCGCGCACGCACGCGTTGCTCGCGCTCATGCTGCTCAACGCCGCCCGTCTCCCCGCGCGCGTCGACGACGAGGGAAACTTGCTCCTGCTCAAGGACCAGGACCGCACCAAGTGGGACCGCCCCATGATCGCGCGCGGCCTGCTCCACTTCGCGCGCTCCGCCGCCGGCCACGAAATTTCCGAGTACCACCTGCAGGCTGGAATCGCAGCCTGCCACGCCACCGCGCCGGACGACGCCTCGACCGATTGGGCGCGCATCCTCGCGTTCTATGATCGCCTCGGCGAAATCGATCCGTCCCCCGTCATCGCGCTCAACCGCGCCGTCGCCATCGCGAATCTTCGTGGCGCGCAGGCAGGCCTTGCCGCCGTCGCCGCCATCCGCGGGCTCGACAAGCTCGAGGAGTACTACCTCCTTCACGCCGTGCGCGGCGATCTCGAGTCGCGCCTCGACCACGTCGACTCCGCCGTGCGCCACTTCCGCCGCTCGCTCGAGTTCGCCTCCCTCGATTCCGAGCGCGTCTTCCTCACCCGCCGCCTGCGCGAGTGCGAGTCGCGCGCCGCTTGACTTTCCCGGGCGTTGCGTGAGTCTCGGCTTTCGTGAGCCAGCGCATCGCCGTTTTCGGAGGTAGTTTCAACCCGCCCGGCCGCCATCACCGCCTGATGGCCGAGCGGCTCGCGAAGGATTTCGACAAGATCCTCGTCGTCGCCTGCGGCCCGCGCCCGGACAAATCGAGCACGCAGGACATCGACCCCATCTACCGCGCCGCGCTCGTCGACCTCGCCTTCCGCGACCTGCCCAAGGTCGAAATCGACTACTCCGACCTCGAGCACGCCGTCTTCACGCGCACGCACGAATTGCAAACGCGCCACTCACACCTCGGCGAACTCTGGCACGTCATCGGTTCGGACCTCGCCGCGGGCGGGGGCAAGGGCGAGTCCTTCATCCACCGCGTCTGGGAGGACGGCCCGCGCATGTGGCAACTGCTCAATTTCATCGTCGTGCAGCGGCCCGGCTACGAGCTCGCGCCAAAGGATTACCCGCCGCACCACGTCCTGGTCGATCTCGGCGAAGCTGGATCCAGCACCCTCATCCGCGAAAAACTTTACCGCCGCGAAGACGTCCACGACAGCCTCGACCCCGCCGTCCTCCAGTACATCGAACGCTACGGCCTTTATCGCGGGCGCATCCCCAATCGCATGACGCGCTGGTCGCTGCCCGAGCCGCGCGCGCTCCTCTTCGCCGACGAGCGCAACGCGCGCGCACGCGGCTGGAAGGAACAGTTTCGCGCCTTCGAGGTCACGGAAAAACCAAACTGCGTCATCGTGCTCGGCGGCGACGGCACCATGCTCCGCGCCATCCGCAAATATTCCGCGCTGCGCGTGCCGTTCCTCGGTCTCAACGCCGGGCACCTCGGCTTCCTGCTCAACAATTCCGACGCGATCACCGACAACCGCTTCCCGCCAAAGGAAATGGTCCTCCGCCAATTGCCGCTCCTGCTCGTCGAGCTCTTCGACGAAGCGGGCCGCTACACCAAGGAATACGCCTTCAACGACGCGTGGGTCGAGCGCAGCACCTCCCAGACCGCGTGGCTCGAGCTCTCCGTCAGCGGCAGCGTCCGCATCCCCAAGCTCGCCTGCGACGGCGCGCTCGTCGCCACGCCCTCCGGCTCAACCGCCTACGCCATGGCCATGGGCGCCGCGCCGCTCCTCGCCGACACGCAGGGCTGGCTCGTCGTCGGCTCCAACGTCATGAGCCCCGCCGGTTGGAAATCCGCCCTGCTCGCGCCCGAGTCCACCATCGAGCTGCGAAATCTCGACAAGGCCAAGCGCCCCATCCACGCGCTCGTCGACGGCCGCATGCTCGGCAACGTCGACGATTTCCGTGTGCGCCTCAGCCGCACCATGACCGTCGAGCTCGGCTTCCTGCCCAACCACGACATCGCCGAAAAAATCGCCGACGTGCAGTTCCCGCCCGTGCTTTCGTGACCGCGCGCCCGCGCGATTGGAAATTTCCGCCGCGTGCATTAAGCTAAGTCCCATGAACGTCCTCATCATCGACGACGATGGCGGGATTCGCCAGACACTCGGCGCGGCGCTGGAGAGCGCGGGGCACAACGTCGCCGCCGTCGCCAATCGCTCCGCGGCCGAGAAGAAATTGCGCGCGGAAAGCTTCGAGGTCGCGTTCCTCGACATCCGCCTCGGCGCCGACAACGGCCTCGATCTGTTGCCGGAACTCCTGCGCCTCTCGCCACGTCTCGCCGTCATCGTCATCACGGCGTATTCGTCGATCGAGACCGCCGTCACCGCGATCCAGCGCGGCGCGTTCGACTACCTTGCCAAGCCGTTCAAGCCCGCGCAAATCACGCAACTGCTCGAGCGCGTGGCCAAGGCGCGCCAGATCGAGACGCGCCTCTCCGATCTCGAAGGCCGCGTCACCAAGCCCGGCATGGACGCTGAACTCGGCGCCAGCTCAGAGCCGAAGATGCAGCGCCTGCTCGAGATCGCGAAGAAGACTTCCTCGAGCGACGCCAGCGTCCTGCTGCTCGGCGAAAGCGGCACCGGCAAAAGCGTGCTCGCGCGGCAAATGCATTTGTGGAGCGCCCGCGCGCAGGAGCCGTTCGTCACCGTAAGCTGTCCCAGTCTCTCGCGCGACCTGCTCGAGAGCGAACTTTTCGGCCACATGAAGGGCGCGTTCACCGGCGCCGTCGCCACGACTTGGGGCAAGGTCGCCGCCGCCGATCGCGGCACGCTCTTCCTCGACGAGATCGGCGAGCTGCCGCTGGAAATCCAGCCCAAGCTCCTGCGCCTTTTGCAGGAGCGCGAATACGAGCGCGTGGGCGAGGCGAAAATCCGCATGGCCGACGTGCGCGTCATCGCTGCGACCAATCGCAACCTGAAGGAAGCTGTCGCGCGCGGCACATTCCGCGAGGACCTCCTCTACCGGCTCGACGTGATCTCGCTGGAACTTCCCGCCCTGCGCGAACGCCCCAGCGATCTCATGCCCATCGCGCAAAATCTTCTGCGCCAAATCGGACAACGCAGCACCCCCGCCATCACGGAAATCTCCGAACGCGCGCGGCAGGCCATGACGCGCTACTCATGGCCGGGCAACATCCGCGAGCTGCGCAACATGATCGAGCGCGCCACCATCCTCGCCTCCGGCACCGAAATCGACCTGCCCGACTTGCCCGCATCCCTCAGCGCCGCACCGGAGCCAGGCGAAAGCGCCGAACTCGGCGGCCCCTACTCGCTCGACGAGATCGAGGCCGAGCACATCAAGCGCGTCCTCGCCCGCAGCAAAAATCTCCAGCAAGCCGCGGAAATCCTGAAGCTCGATACCACCACACTCCTCCGCAAACGCAAGTCCCTCAACCTTGGCTGAAATCGAGGGACGGCTCTGCCCATCCGCACAAGAAACGCGTGCTCTCATTGGAGGGACGGGCTCCTGCCCGTCCGTTCCGCTTGCCATGAGAAACGCACCTGCGACCCAAAAGCAACTCCACTCTCAAAATCCAGCTGCAGCCTGGAAGGGTACATCCGACCCGGCAAGGCGCGATCATGTTGGTGGCCCGGGCTACTTGTTGCCCGGGTCGGCCCGGCTATGCGGGCCGACAAGAAGCGAGGCCCTGCCCTCACGCGCCGCTTCCTGCGCTTCGCGCGTCCGGGCAACGAAGTAGCCCGGACCAACGGCGCATCTTTTACTCGAATTCCTCCAACTGCATCGTCACGGCTAAGGATGACGGAGTTTGAAAGAGCACACTCGTTGAAAAACTCCGCCACGCACCGGGGAAAATCCCCGATGCCCCCAAAGACATCGGCTAATTCCCCCGGTCAATAACGGCCCGCAAATCCACCCGCGAAGACTCGACGACCTCGATCCCCCATGGCATGAGCCGCTTATGAAATCCAAAAACGTTGTGGCATCCCGGCAGCTAAAGGAAACACCGTGATGACATTAAACCGCCGACTGCTCCTGGGCATCACCCCGGTGCTGCTCATCCTGCTCGCGGTGGGCATCTACGCCATCGTGCTGTTTCTGCATCTGGGCGGAGCGATCGATGTCATTCTGCGCGAGAATTACAACAGCGTCGTCGCGTCGCAAAACATGCAGGTCGCTCAGGAGCGCATGAACGCCGGCTTGCTCATGACGCTTGGCGGCGAAGAGCAGCAGGGCAAGGCGCTCTTCCAGCAATTCAACCCGATGTTCGAGACGAACTCGGACGTTGAGGCGCACAACATCACGCTGCCCGGTGAAGGCGATCTCGAGCACACGGTGCAGCAGTTGCACGCGAAGTATCTCGCCTCCGCCACCCAATTTTTCGCTCTGCCTGCCGGCGATCCGGGCCGCCGCGCGCTTTACGAGCAGCAGCTTGCGCCGACCTCCACCGCCATCACCGCAACAGCGGAAAAAATCCTGGAGATCAATCGCGACAACATGGTCGACGCCAACAACGCCGCGCGCAAGCAGGGCCACGGCGCCTCGCGTTATATGATTATCGCACTCGCGGCTGCGTTCGCCGTTGCCACCGCCGTGGCCTACACGTTGGCGCGCTCCATTGTGCGCCCGGTGGAAAGCCTGACCGAATCGGCCCAAGAGCTCGGCGAGGGGAACCTCGACCAGCATGTGCCCGTGCAGTCGAGCGACGAGGTTGGCCAGCTCGCCGCGGCCTTCAACAAGATGGCGGCAAAGCTGCGCGCCTATCGCCAGAGCACCACGGAGCAAATCCTGCAGGCGCAACAGACGACGGAAAGCGCCCTGCGCGCGTTTCCCGATCCCATCGTTGTCTATTCGCCGGAGCTCAACGTGCAGTTGATGAACGCCGCCGCCGAGCGTTTCCTCAAGCTCCTCGATGCGGATTTGCTCACGCTCGGCTCACTTTCCGAGGCGGTCGAGAACTCGCTCAACGGCAACGTCGATTTTCAGCCCACGAGCTTCGACAAGGCGATCCTCGTCAACGTCGATGGCGCGGAGAAATTCTATCTGCCGCGCGTGCTCGCCATGCGCCAGGAAAGCGGCATGCCCGTCGGTGTCGTCGTGGCGTTGCAGGACGTCACGCGCTTCCGCGTGGCCGACGACGTGAAGACCGATTTGATCGCGACGGTGAGCCACGAGCTCAAGACGCCGCTCACCAGCATGCAGATGGCCGTGTACCTGTTGCTCGAGGAAAAGATCGGGCCGCTTAATCCCAAGCAGACGGAACTGCTCCTCGCCGCGCGCAGCAACTCCGACCGGCTTTTCGATATGATCGAGGACCTGCTCGACCTCGCGCGCTTCGAGGGCGGCGCGGCGCTCATCGAGAAGAAGGCCGTCGCCAGCCAGCGTCTCGTGGAGGACATCGCGGAGCGGGAACGTGAGCTCGTCGTCTCGCGCGGCTTGAAACTGGCCGTGGAGATTGAGCCGCATTTGCCGCGCGTGGAGGTCAGCCGTTCGCGCATCGACCAGGTCTTCGCCAACTTTTTCTCCAACGCGGTGAAATACTCGCCGGCGGGTGGGACCATCACGCTGATTGCGCGGCGCGAGGGAGCCAATCTCGTCCGCTTCGCCGTGCGGGATGAGGGTCCCGGTGTGGCGAAGGACCAACGCCGAAAGATTTTTGAGAAGTTCTATCGCGTCTCCGAGAGCCGCAGCGAAGGCGCCGGGCTCGGCCTCAGCATCGCGCGGGAAATTGTCCTCGCGCACAGCGGAAACATCGGCGTCGAAGGCGAAGAAGGCCAGGGAAGCGAGTTCTTCTTCATCCTGCCCGCGCTCATTTGAGCGGAGAAACATTATGAAAGAAAAAGTCATCGTAACCGTCGTCGTGTCCCTGTTGGGCGCGATCCTGGCTGCCGTCCTCGGGGGAACCGACGGCATCTATGTCGTCGCATCCCTGTTGTTTTTCGGCCTGTGCCTCGCCTACGCCGAGTGGTGCGAGCGCCTCTAAGGAACCATATGACCCTATTCGTCGGACTCCTATCACTCGCCCTCTTGATCTATCTCTTCATCGCCATGATATGGCCGGAGAACTTCTGAATCAGCCCGTCCCATAAGTCTTATAGGTCATTAAAGTCCTATTAGTCCCATTCCGTACAAAACGTATCATATGAATCACGATATCTCCGGCTGGTTGCAACTGGCGCTCTACATGGGCGTTCTAGTGCTCATCACCAAGCCGCTCGGCCTTTATCTCCTGCAAGTGCTCGATGCGAAGGGCAGCACCTGGCTCGACCCGCTCGTGCGGCCTATCGAGCGCCTCACCTATCGCCTCTGCGGCATCGATCCCGCGAAGGAGCAGCATTGGAAACAGTACACCATCTCGATGCTGCTCTTCAGCATCTTCACCATGCTGGTGACCTACGCCATCCTGCGTCTGCAGGCCGCGCTGCCGCTGCAGCATTTTTTCAACCCGCAGGGATTCTCCGGCGTGCAGGACCACCTCGCGTTCAATACCGCCGCGGCCTTCGACACCAACACCGACTGGCAGAGCTACACCGGCGAATCGACCATGTCTTACTTCTCGCAGATGGTCGCGCTCACCAGCCAGAATTTCTTCTCCGCCGCGGTGGGCATCGCGATTGCGGCTGCGCTCGTGCGAGGCATCGCGCGTCACTGCGCCGAGACCGTCGGCAATTTTTGGGTCGATCTCGTGCGCATTCACTACTACCTGCTCCTGCCGATCTGCGTCGTCTTCGCGCTTCTCCTGATCTCCCAGGGCATGATCCAGAATTTCAAGCCCTACGCCGCCGCCGCGCTGACCGAAAAGGAGACCGTGCAGGTCGCCAAGACCGACGCCAGCGGCAATCCGGTGAAGGATGCCCAAGGCAATCCCGTCATGGTGCCGCAAGTGGTCGATACGCAAACCATCCCGCAAGGCCCCATGGCCTCGCAGGTCGCGATCAAGATGCTCGGCACCAACGGCGGCGGTTACACCAACGCGAACGCCGCGCACCCGTACGAGAACCCGACGCCGCTCGCCAACTTCCTGCAAATTCTCTCCATCTTCGCCATCCCCAGCGCACTCACCTATTATTTGGGCCGCATGGTGAAGAGCCCCGGCCACGGCTGGTCCGTGTGGGCCGCGATGGCCATCCTGTTTCTCTGCGGGGCCTTGATGTGCTGGCACTACGAGCAGGCCGGCAATCCGGTCATGACGCAACTCGGCGTCGATCCCGCCGACGGCAATATGGAAGGCAAGGAAGTCCGCTTCGGCGTCTTCAATTCCGCGCTCTTCGCGACCATCACTACGGATGCCTCGTGCGGCGCGGTCAACGCCATGCACGATTCCTTCACGCCGCTCGGCGGATTGGTGCCGCTCTTCAACATCGAATTGGGCGAGATCGTCTTCGGCGGAGTCGGCGCGGGTCTCTATGGTATGCTCGTCTTTGTCATCGTCGCCGTGTTCATCGCCGGCCTCATGGTCGGCCGCACGCCGGAATATCTCGGCAAGAAAATCCAGTCGTTCGAGGTCAAGATGTCGATGCTCGTGCTGCTGGTTCTCGCCATGGACATCCTGGGTTTTACCGCCTGGGCCTGCGTCAGTGATTGGGGCAAGGCCGGGCTCAATAACACCGGGCCGCACGGCTTTAGCGAGATGCTATACGCCTACAGTTCAGCGACGGGCAATAACGGCAGCGCCTTTGCCGGCCTGACCGCAAGCACCTACTGGTACGACACCACGCTGGCCTTCGGCATGTTTATCGGACGCTTCCTGATGATCGTCCCGATCATGGCCATCGCGGGTTCCCTCGCGGCCAAGAAACTCATTCCAGCCGGACCGGGGTCGTTCCCGGTCACCGGGGGAACCTTCACGTTCCTGCTCATCGGAACCGTCCTGCTGGTCGGCGCGTTGAACTTCCTTCCCGCGCTGGCTCTTGGACCCATCGTGGAACACTTCCTCATGCTGTCTGGAAAATTATTCTAACGCTCAACTTCTAAAATCTAAATCTCTATGAGTACTAAAGCTCGTTCTCTGTTTGATCCCGCCATCGTGATCCCCGCCCTGGGTGATTCGTTTAAGAAACTGAATCCCGTGGTGATGATCAAGAACCCGGTCATGTTCGTCACCATGGT
>FSYK01000082.1_pt1 | contig 11193 bp, 10 predicted proteins | sample 1638561 | NCBI WGS metagenome assembly FSYK01 (sample SAMEA3914788, study PRJEB12502) | metagenome | biome: forest; material: soil | place: Canada | collected 2011-07-03 | depth 0.1 m | reverse complement strand
TCGCCGTAAATGCCCAGGGTTGATCGGCGATCCGTGCCAGCAGGGCCTGCTGAGCCACCTTGTTCCCCGGCGCCGCCAATTCCGCCGGCGCCCGGCCATCCAAGGCGGGATGGATGATCCAGTCCTCCAGATGCGTTTCCACCAGCGCGCGCGATACCGGATCGCCCAGCCAATGAACCGGCACGCTCGGCAGCACCAGCGCCTCGCCCAGCAATCGTTGGCATAGCAGCGGCAGAAACGCCGCCAGCCCCGGCGACTCCGCATAGCCGGACCCCGGCGCATTCAGCACCAGCACGGAGCCGCCCCGTACGGCACTGAACAGGCCGGGAATGCCAGTGCTGGCCGTTTCAGTATCGTGCTGGGCGTGCAATTCCAGCGGGTCCATCGCCGCCCCGCCTTGCCGGCGCAGCAGCACATGCACGGGCAGCAATCCATTCAGCGTTTTCACCCACAGCGCGCCGCCCCGCACGGTCAGATCGCCGGCTTCCACCAGCGCGCAGCCCAATTCGCGGGCCAGTACCACATGCTCGAACCAGCGCGCATCGCCGCGCCCCGGCGTCAGCAGAGCCAGCCCCGGGCCGGTGCCCCCGGGCGGTGCCATACGTTGCAGTGTCGCCTGCCAGGCATCGAAGAACGGTCGCAACTGCGCCACTTCCATCGACCGGAACATTTCGGGCAGCACACGCGCCATCACGCGGCGATTTTCCAGCGCGTAGCCAAGCCCCGCCGGCTCGTCGGTGCGGTCCGCCAACACCTGCCAGGTACCATCCGGCGTGCGGATCAGGTCGGCCGCGTAAAGATGCAAATGCGGCGACGGCACCTTTGCGGCGCCCGCCACCCGGCACGCGCGCAAATAGCGTGGGCTAGGATACACAAGGCTCGGCGGCAGCGTGCCGTCTTCCAGCAAGCGGCGAGGCCCATACACATCAGCCAGCAAGGCTTCCAGCAGCCGCGCCCGCTGCGTCAGCCCCTCGGCCAGTGCCGCGAACTCATGTTCGGTAAACAAAAACGGTATCGGATCGCAGCGCCACTGCCCCTGGCCGCTCGGCAGTAGCGACGCGGCCCCTTCATCGGCGAAAACGCGATCCAGTTCCGCGCGCCGTTCCCGCAGCGTCGCGGTGCCCATCCCCAGCAGCGTCCCCAGCACCCGCCGCCAGGGGCCCCTTAGCCGCCCGCTATCATCCAGCACCTCATCGCGAGGCTGGGTCACTTAGGTTTCAAAGGAGAAAGCGCTTTCTTTTTTGAAAAAAAGAAACAAAAAACTTTTATCCATTAGAATCCCCGCTGCAACAGCCGACACGCCTTAATAGCAAAAGTTTCTTGGTTCTTTTTTTCAAAAAAGAACTGCTTCTCTCAAGGCCTATCAGTCCAGCGCATCGCGAAGTTGCCGTTCGTAATGACGATAATACTTATCGGTAATCAAATCCGTTTTCACCACGATCGCAACGTCCGTCGTATTGAATTGCTGATCAATCACGGCACCGTCGCCAATAAAACCACCCAGCCGCAAATACCCTTTAATCAGCGGCGGCAGACTCGCCAGCGCGCGCCGCATGTCCAGATCCCGCGGATCCATGCGGTTCATTTCCACATAACGCTCGGGCAACGCGCGCGGCCGCAGGGCAGGGGGCGCCAAATGATTATTATACAAATACGTCAGCTCCGGCGCCCACTCATCCGGATCCGACGAAGGCAGGCTGGCGCACCCGAACATCAAATCGATCTGATGATGAAACACATACGCCGCGATACCGCGCCACATCAGTTGCAGCGCCGCGCGACCGCGATATTCCGCCGCCACGCAGGAACGGCCCAGCTCCAGCAACTTGCCCGGAAACGCCGCCAGCGTGGAAAGATCATACTCCTCGTCGGAATAAAACCGCCCAACCTGCTCCGCCGCATTCTGCTGGATCAGCCGGTACGTGCCCACCACGCCTTCCGGACCCGGCCCGATCGCATGATCCACCACCAGCAAATGGTCCGCCACGGCATCGAACGGATCCACGTCACGCTTCAGCGCCGCCACTGTGGCGCAAGGTTCGGCGCCCATTTCCTCGTAAAAGATCCGCCACCGCAGCGACTGCGCGGCCTCGATCTCCGCCTCACACGTCGCCACGCGCACGCCCAAATGCCCCGCCCGCAATTCCCCGAAGCCACGTTCACTCGCGTCCCGCTCTTTTGCCGCGCCGCCGAAATACATCGGCTTGGGGAGAACGACCGTCATCGTCTGGCTTCCTCGGCAGTGGTTTCATCCGCGCCGGCCCCGGCACCAGCTCTGGCAGGCCCCGTATGCGCCGGCTTGGCTGCGGGCTTGCGGCCGTAAATTTCCAGCCGCGTGGTCACCAGTTCGAAGCCTAACCGGGTAGCGATCTGCTCCATCAAGGCTTCATGCTCCGTGTCTTCAAATTCGATCACGCGCCCGGTGTCCACATCGATCAAATGATAATGCCGGCCGTGCTCGGTAGGCTCGTAGCGGGCACGCCCGCCGCCGAAATCACGACGCTCAAGTATACCTTTTTCTTCCAGCAGCCGCACCGTGCGGTAGACCGTCGCGATCGATATGCGCGCATCAAGCGCCGAGGCGCGCCGATACAACTCCTCCACGTCCGGATGATCCTCGGCCTCCGACAACACGCGGGCGATCACCCGGCGTTGGCCGGTCATCTTCAGCCCTTGCTGCATGCAAAGACGCTCGATGCGCGATTCCATCCGGTCTCCTTGACCGCCCTTGGCCGTCTGGCCCGCTGCGGCGTAGCCGATACGTGGGGGGGTTGTCGACTTAAAGGCGGTGTGCCCCACCGTGCTGGCACGCTTTAACAGCGATATCAATACCTTGCGACTGCCATTGCGCTGGCGCCGCAAACTCTGGCCAGAAAATCCCAGAAATTCAGGGTACACCCGTCTCCGCCCCGCCACCAGCCCTGCCGCGCCACCCCTTGCCGCCACCACCGCGCTTGTGCTGTCTGTGGCCATGGAAGACGCAGCAAACCACGACCGCATTCTCATCCTGGATTTCGGCAGCCAGGTCACCCAGCTCATCGCCCGCCGCCTGCGCGAGGCCGGTGTCTACTGCGAAATATTCCCCTTCTCGGCCGACCCGGCCCGCATCGCCGCCTACGCCCCGCAAGGCATCATCCTGTCCGGCGGCCCCGCCAGCGTCACCGAAGCAGGCTCCCCCCGCGCCCCCGACTCGATCTTCGCCATGGGCGTCCCCATCCTCGGCATCTGCTACGGCCAGCAAGCCATGGTCACCCAGCTCGGCGGCGAGGTCTCCTGCAGCGACTTCCGCGAATTCGGCCGCGCCTACGTAGACATCACCGCCCATTGTTCTCTCTTCAGCGAAAGAGGAGCCCTCTCCAGCGAAAGCGGCACCACCACCCCCGAAACCACCTGGCTCCCCGGCGCCCGCGAACAAGTCTGGATGAGCCACGGCGACCGCGTCACCACGCTCCCCCCCGGCTTCTCCGTCATGGCCAGCAGCGAGGGCGCCCCCTACGCCGTCATCGCCGACCCCGCCCGCCAGTATTACGGCCTGATGTTCCACCCCGAAGTCGTTCACACCCCGCACGGCGCCGCCCTCCTCCGCCGCTTCGCCGTCCAGGTCGCCGGCTGCAAACCCGACTGGACCATGGCCGCCTTCCGCGAAGCCGAAATCGCCCGCATCCGCGCCCAGGTCGGCACCGGCCGCGTCATCTGCGGCCTCTCCGGCGGCGTCGACAGCTCCGTCGCCGCCATGCTCATCCACGAAGCCATCGGCGACCAGCTCACCTGCATCTTCGTCGACCACGGCCTGCTCCGCCAAAACGAAGCCCCCCAAGTCGTCGAAGCCTTCCGCGGCCGCTTCAACATGAAGCTCGTCCACCGCGACGCCGCCGAAATGTTCATCGGGGCACTCGCCGGCGTCACCGACCCGGAACAAAAGCGCAAAACCATCGGCCGCCTCTTCGTCGAGGTATTCGAGGAAGAAGCCGCCCGCATCGGCGGCGCCGATTTCCTCGCCCAAGGCACGCTCTACCCGGACGTCATCGAAAGCGTCTCCGTCACCGGCGGCCCCTCGGTCACCATCAAAAGCCACCACAACGTCGGCGGCCTGCCCGAGCGCATGCGCATGAAGCTGGTCGAACCCCTGCGCGAACTCTTCAAGGACGAAGTCCGCGCCCTCGGCCGCGAACTCGGCCTCCCTGCGGACATGGTCGGCCGCCACCCATTCCCCGGCCCGGGCCTCGCCATCCGAATCCCCGGCGAAGTCACCTTCGAAAAACTCGAAATCCTGCGCCGTGCGGACGCCGTCTATCTCGAGGAAATCCGCCTCGCCGGCCTCTACGACTCAATCTGGCAAGCCTTCGCCGTCCTGCTCCCGGTCCGAACCGTAGGCGTCATGGGCGACGGCCGCACCTACGACCAGGTCTGCGGCCTCCGCGCCGTAACCAGCACGGACGGAATGACCGCGGACGTCTACCCGTTCACCATGGAATTCCTCACCCGCGTAGCGGGGCGGATTGTGAACGAGGTGCGGGGGATTAACCGGGTGGTGTTCGATGTAACGAGCAAGCCGCCGGGGACTATTGAGTGGGAGTAGGGCAGGGAAGGGAGGGCTTCTTTTTTGAAAAAAAGAAGCAAAAAACTTTTGACTGTTTGGACCCTCGTTCTTTTTTCAACGTTGTCGGTGAATTGACGGACGGTCGAAGCCTTCGGTACGGCTATGGACGCTTTTTAGGCGACCCCCCGGGCGGATCATCAGACTGAACTGACGGCCCAGTCTGACGAGCCAGCCGCAGCCGATATTATTTAAATGCGACAATTCCATATAAAAAATTTCCGACACCTTTAGGAAAATATTCGACGCGTTTAGGTTGCTGGACAGATGTGAACCTGATATCCAACGTTATCATCAAGGATCAGTTGGATGCGTGGACCTTTTATCGCGTGTGCGTCGCTGCTAGCGCTCTCGGCCGCGAATGGTGCCCAGGCGCAGTCCCTGGTCGCCGACTGGACCTTTGCCAACGCTGCCACCTTGGGCCAGGATTCTTCTGGCAATGGGAACAACGCCACCACACTTTCGGGCGTCACGCAGGTAGCCGGTCCGACCGCCGGAACGTACGCTGCGGCCTTCAACGGAACATCGTCGGCTTTCGACGTCGCCGGCGGTCTAACGGGACTAACCGGGGCGAGCGGGGTAACCTATTCAGCCTGGGTTTATGTCAACGGTCAAAACTCGGGCTATAATGGCGTAATCTCTCAGGATTTCGGTAATTGCTGTACCCAGCGCCTTCTGCTGCAGAGCGGCACAACAGCATTTATTGACGCTGGGCAGCATAGCGACCAAGTGGCAAGCAACGCCTCGTCGCCTCTCAATACGTGGTTCAATGTCGTGCTGACCGAACAGGTGACCGGGAAGAACAGTCTGACTGCGGACGTTTATATCAACGGAGAACTCCGTGATAGTTTTTTAGAAGATTTTGGCATTAATAGTTTTGCAGGCATCAATACCTACCTTGGGTCGGGCGAAAGCGGGACCTCGTATAAACTGAGCGGCGACCTTGCGGACGTTCGCGTCTACGATGGTGGTCTCGATGCACAGCAGGTTTCTGCATTGTACGGCGCTGGTGCAGATTCGTCGGGCTCAAACAACGTGCCGGAACCTGCCTCCCTCGCCGCTCTCGGCGCCGGCGTTGCCGCCCTCGGCTTGGTCCGCCGCCGCCGCGTCTAACGCGTCCCTACACGCCGACGGAAAACCCGCTTCAGCTGACTGACGCGGGTTTTTTCATTCCTGCCCGGTCGTTTCTAGCCACGGCCTATGGACTTGATTGGCTTTTGACGGGTAATCCGGTTTGAAAATCGGGTGAGCAAGCGCCGTGCTGCTGCCCGTCCGCACCGTAGGGGTAATGGGCGACGGCCGCACCTACGACCAGGTCTGCGGCTTCCGCGCCGTAACCAGCACGGACGGCATGACCGCGGATGTGTATCCGTTCACCATGGAATTCCTCACCCGCGTAGCCGGCCGCATCGTCAACGAAGTCCGCGGCATCAACCGCGTGGTCTTCGACGTCACGAGTAAGCCGCCGGGGACGATTGAGTGGGAGTAAGGGGAAGGGGAGGCCTTCTTTTTTGGAAAAAAGAAGCAAAAAACTTTTGACTGTTTAGGTCTCCGTTCCGGTTCAACGGTGTTGGTGAATTGGCGTGTCCTACGGTCAAGAACACTTTGTTGGCCGGTAGGGCGGGGCATAGCTCGGCGGCAATCTGGGCGGCTGCTTTGCGTTTATCCACTTCATTTCCAGCCATCCAGCTGATGCTTAAGCAACTAATACCAGGCGGCGTTGAGGTTGACCCTAAGCCCGCAAGAAAGCGCTTCTTTTTGAAAAAAAAAGCAAAAACTTTGGCTTATCGAGGTACGGATTGAATGCACCGCGTACCTCAAGAATCAAAAGCTTTTTGGTTCCTTTTTTCTCAAAAAAGAATTGCTTGCCTTTACTTTACGTCAGTCAGGTTCAATGCCGGTTGGTATCAGTCTATGGCGAACTGCTCGAACACTGCTTCGGAAACGCCAATCGCTTTGGCGACTTGCATCGTGGTTTGTCTATCGCTTGGACATGGCCGCGACAATCCCATCAGTCGATACAACTGCATGCGCGAGAAAGCGAAAATTTATCATTGCCGACTGATAACCGTCGCCCCACTCCGGGTGCCGTGGCCCGGCGGTCGCATCCTTCACCACGATAACCTCGAAGCCCTGCTCGAGCAGCTCGCGCAAATGGGACTCCACGCAAATATTGGCCAGCATGCCGCCGAGGATAATCTTGTTGATCCGCCGCTTGCGAAGCTGCAAAACCAGATCGTTGGTCTGTGGCCCCCACACTTTGTGCGGGCTGACGACAATCGTTTTACCATCCTCGATATACGGCTTGAAGCGTTCCAACCAGTCAGCACCTGAATTGGTAAAACCTTCGAGCGTCAAAGGCCCCGTGCGGGCGAAGGTGTGCGTATGGAACTCGCTCATCTCAAGCGGGCCGTTGAACGCCCAGCCGGAGTCGGTTGGATAGAAATAATGCGGGGAGATGAACACGCCGTATCCGCTCTCCTTTGCGGCCTTAAAGATCCGTTCCATGTTTTCCACGGTGCGGTTCTCCGTGACACTCTGGCCAACCGCGTCCCAATTCTTGCCCTTATCGCTGAGCACGTCGATCTGCGGGTCGATGAACACAACCGCGGTATCGGTCGCCTGTATCTTGAGTTTCATTGCTTCGTTTACCTCGCTCATGGCTATTCCAATCTGGGACTTGTTGCGGCTGAAGCGGTCTCCGAGATAGCGCACGCCACGACCTCGCAATCGAGAACCATGTGGGTGGGATCGGCCAACTCGATCAGCATCTTGTGCGGACCGGGCGTCAGGCCGAGGACGATGATCGTCTCGCCACTGGCGTCCACGAAATGCCGGGACGCGTCGTCGACGGTGATGTGGATGTAGCCGATGCGCGGCGAGGCCTGGAGCGCGCCCGCCCCGAACAACGGCAATACGCGCATATTCTCCGTTCGATACTGGATGAAGACGCGGCCCGCGGCGAGCGGCGCGGGGAGCGGCGGATCGACGATCAGCCGGGGTGGCGGCGCGTTCTCGATTGCAATCCGCGGGGAAGGCCCCGCGGATGTCCGTGGCAGTCTGGGCGAATGCGCTGGTGGTGGTAGGGGCGATGGCCACGGTGCATTCCCTTGCGCAGCAGGCGCGTAGGATGTTTCCGCGATCGGCAGGCCCGTCATGCCCGCGCTGCCCGCGATACGGCAAAGCTGTCTTCGAGCATCTGGAAGCGCATGATCCGGTCTCCGGATATTGTGAGGACGATAGCAAAGGCGGTTTCGACTACTTTGTCTGTTGCCTTGATGCGCGTGGCGAGTTCACCCACGATCACCGCGCGCGCGTCGCTCGCCGTGATGTCCTCGACGTCGAAGGTCAGGAGCTCGGTCACCGCCCGCGTGCTGGCAATGAAGTCGGCTACCGCGCCGCTGCCACTTTTATGTCCGATCCATGGCAGCACGCCATCATCCCCGGGAATCTCGAACAATGCGTCGTCGCCGAACATCGCCGCGATGGCCGCGGGATGCCGGCCTTCGTGCAATGCTGCGAGAAAATCTTGCGCGAGGCTGATGTTCCGCGTCTGGCCCATTTTATATCTCCTGACGAAACCTCTGCTTCTGCCTTTGCATCATGAGGCTGCAGGCACCGTCGCGATGTTTATTCCGGTCGCCTTTGCCGGAATCAGGTTCGCAATATGTCCTCCGGCCGTGGAAAGGTGGCGGGACCGTGTCACCGTGTAGCAAGATGACGGTCGAGGAAGCCACGGATCAGCGGCGCCATATCGTCAAGCTTGTCCTCTAGCGCGAAATGCCCTGTATCGAGCAGGTGCAATTCGGCGTCCGGCAGATCGCGCAGGTAGGGTGTCGCGCCGTCGGCCGGGAAGATCTTGTCGTTCTTGCCCCAGACGATCAGCATCGGCGGCTTGTACTGGCGGAAGAATGCCTGAAATTCAGGATAAAGCGGAACGTTTGTGCCATAATCGTGGAACAGGTCGAGCTGGATGTCGCGATTTCCGGGGCGATCGAGCAGCGCTTGATCGTGCGACCAGTTATCAGGGTCGATTCGGGAGATGTCTTGTACGCCGTCGGTATATTGGAATTTGGTGATAGCCGGCGTCACCAAAAAGTTGAGAGCCTCCCTGTGCGCCGTCGAGCCATCGGCCCAATAGGCTTTGATTGGATCCCAGAAGGCTTTTAGACCTTCGTCATAGGCATTGCCGTTCTGGACGATGATCGCGGAGATGCACTCAGGGTGCTTGAGCGCAAGGCGATATCCAACGGGCGCGCCATAGTCCATGACGTACATCGCATAGCGGTGCACTGCGAGCTTTTGAAGCAGATTATCCATGAGATCGGCGTAGTGGCCGAAGCTGTAGTCAAACGCCGCATGATCGGGCGCGGCGCTCAGACCGAACCCTGGATAATCGGGCGCGATCACGTGATATTTATCGGCAAGAAGTGGTATCAAATTCCGGAACATGTGAGATGACGTCGGAAAACCGTGCAGTAGAACGATTGCCGGTCCGTTCGAGGGGCCCGCTTCGCGATAGAAGATGTCAACGCCGTCTACAATCGCCGTCCGGTAGTGTATAACTGGTGGTGTCATCGCGGGGTCCTCTTACCGTAGCAGATCTGGGTCGTAACGGGTTGGGGTTCGGGGAAAGTTTAGGGCATCGGCCGCGAGCTCAGAATGGCCGACGTGCGACAGCCATCCTTTCGCAGAGCGGCAACAATGATCGACCGGCTGGACTCCATGCGGGTTTTCGTGACGGCCCTCAATGAGGGCAGCCTGGCACGCGCCGGCCAAAGGCTCGGCCGGTCGCCGGCGGCGATCACGCGCGCGGTCGCTGCGCTGGAAAGCCATATCGGCACCCAGTTGCTGCACCGAACAACGCGCCGGCTCCAACTGACCCAATCCGGAGAGCGCTACGCGGCGGTATGCCGCCATGTGCTGGCTGAACTCGATGAAGCCGATCTTTCTGCGGCGGGCGAGCAAACAGCGGTCCGCGGTGTGCTCACCGTTACGGCTCCGGTCATGTTCGGAACGCGGATTCTGCGCCCGATTCTGGGCGAATTTCTGAAAAACTACCCGGCGGTCCAGATCCGCTTTCTGCTGCTTAACCGCCTCACCAATCTTGTCGATGAGGGAATTGACGTCGCCCTGCGGATCGCGGCGCTGCAGGATTCAGCGCTGGTCGCCCTGCGGATCGGCGAGGTGCGCCGCGTGCTCTGTGCATCACCCCGCTATCTTGCCGATCGGGGGGCACCCAGGACGATTGCAGATCTCGCCAACCACGACTGCATCGCCATCGAGCCGACGAGCGCGGAAGATATCTGGAGCTTTCCGCCGCCCCCGGGGCGAAAAATGGCGCGCACCGTGAGGATCCGGCCCCGGCTGATGGTGAATGCCGACGAAGCAGCCGTTAGCGCCGCGGTGGATGGAGAGGGCATCGTCCGAATTCTGAGCTACAAGATTCAGAAGGAAGTTCAGGACGGAAGCCTGGTTCTCCTGCTCCCCGATGACCAGCCTCCGCCGGTCCCGATACATCTCGTAGCCTCGGAGCACCGCCTCGCGACGACGAAAGTCCGCGCCTTCATGGACTTTGCCGGGGAGCGGCTGCGGGCGAATTTTAAAGCGACGGTTGCCCCGGTGAATGTGAGCCGGCTTACCGAAGCGGCGCCGGCCCTCCGGCCCATTCAAGCCATTGCCGGCTGAGATTTCGTCGTTACTGCCCGATCGGGTCAGGATGATTGCCGAGGAAGGTTCCTTTCGGTCGCCGGTCGGCGCCGGCCGTCGCGGGAAATATCGCGGCCGAGGACTAGGGCCGGGTCATAGCCGCGATCCCGACCAGCCCTACGCCCCAAGCCGGCAAGAACCACCGGCTGCAGGCCCGCTTGAAATGGACCATCAGGAGGCAGCGGAAGCCAAGCCCTCTTTTCTCATCTAGCAAGCGTAGGGTGGGCACAGCGGAGCGCAGCCCACCACCCGGAACGCAGCCCAACGTCCAACGCCTGGTCCGGCGCAACCGGCCCACATGATCGCAACAATCGGTAAGCGTAGGATGTGGCACGGACTCCAAATTTTTTGAACTATGCTGTCGACGTTCACAACAAACGCAGGCCGGCGCACCGGAAGGAAAAAGTCCTTATCAAACCAGCGAGAGTAGCCAACCATTATGTTCGTTGCGGTGTTGTCGCCCTCCAGCGGGATGGGTGAGCAATGCGCTACCCATCACATGTCGATGGGTAGCGCTTCGCTCACCCATCCTCGCTCTATGTAATCGCCCAAATGCGGATGCCCGGAGGATACGCGCACGGTGACCCTGTTGGCGGTACGTGATATAAGTGTTGGGTCAGTGCCATAGCAAAGCTCTGCGTAGTTTCCGATCCTGTCTCACCAGTTTCCATCGCCTTAGCCTCCGCGCGCCGATTGTTGAGGAGGCTACTATGACATCGCCGAACGGAAGCGAACGCCGGGCAATCGTCGATACCCACCGGCATCCGTGGGGAAAAAAAATGCAATCAAAAATAGAGGAGCGAGGGCTGCTCGACCCGAAACAGGGATTCCCGCAGACCAACGCTCTGGACTTGATGGCCTATCGCGAGGTTTTCGATCTGGACTAC
>FSYK01000016.1_pt1 | contig 11978 bp, 10 predicted proteins | sample 1638561 | NCBI WGS metagenome assembly FSYK01 (sample SAMEA3914788, study PRJEB12502) | metagenome | biome: forest; material: soil | place: Canada | collected 2011-07-03 | depth 0.1 m | reverse complement strand
CCTGCCCTTCTTCGACCTGATCTCGCGGTCGCGGGAGACCTATCGCGCCCACTGGCCCGAGCACGAGGTCCAGCTCTGCACGCTCATGAGCATCAAGACCGGCGGGTGCAGCGAGGACTGCTCCTACTGCGCCCAGAGCGCCCACTACTCCACCGGCCTCGAACGCGAGGCGCTGGCGCCGGTCGCCACCATCGTCGAGACGGCCGAGCGGGCCCGCGCCAACGGCAGCACCCGCTTTTGCATGGGCGCGGCGTGGAAGGGCATCACCGAGAAGGACGCCAAGTTCCCGCAGGTGCTCGAGACCGTGCGCGAGGTGGCCAAGCTCGGCATGGAGGTCTGCGTCACGCTCGGCCAGCTCACGCCCGAGGCCGCGCGCCAGCTCCGCGCGGCGGGCGTCACCGCCTACAACCACAACCTCGATACCAGCCCCGAGTTCTACCCGAACATCGTGACCACCCACACCTTCGACGACCGGCTCGCCACCATCCGCTCCGTGCAGGCAGCGGGCATGTCTGTCTGCTGCGGCGGCATCATCGGCATGGGCGAGACGGAAGTCGACCGCCTCAAGATGCTCGAGGTGCTTTGCGGCTTCGACCCCGCGCCCGAGAGCGTGCCGATCAACTGCCTCATGCCGCAGGACGGCACACCGCTCTCCGACCAGCCGCCCGTGGACATCTTCCAGCTCGTGCGCCTCATCGCCACCACCCGCATCGCCCTGCCCAAGGCCCGCGTCCGCCTCTCCGCCGGCCGCACCCGCCTCAGCAAGGAAGGCCAGGCGCTCTGCTTCTTCGCCGGCGCCAACTCCATCTTCTACGGCGACAAGCTGCTGACCGCCGCCAACCCCGGCGTCACCGCGGACCGCTCGCTCCTCGAGGCGCTGGACTTGGGCATCTCAAAGCCGCACCCGCTCGCAGTTTAGTCTCCGCGCAGACTTGGGACGGATGGGACCTATGAGACCGATGCGATCTATGGGACTCGCACGTGCGGGCCTCTTCGTCGCATAAGTCCCATGAGTCCTATAGGTCCCATAAGTCCCATTCTGTTGCTCTGCGCCGCCCTGGCGACGGTACCGCTCCGCGCTTCGACCGACTCTGTTCCAGAGTCCAAACCGCAACGCTCCTCAGACGGCCTCTTCGAAGTCTACCAAACGCCCAACAGCACCCAGCCCGACGTCAACGGCCATCCCTTTCCCTTCGGCACAAGGCTCCATCTCCGCGCTGCGGGAACCCAATCAGCCGACGCCATCATCCGCACAAACGACCGCTGGATGGACCAGCAATGGTGCCCCGGCACCGACCTCCTCGCCGTGCAGGACTGCTGGGACACTCACGAATCCGACGTTTACGTCTACGAGGTTTACTTAGCGGCGGATCGCCGGACCGTGCGCTACCGCCTCGTCTTTCGCTCGCCGTGGAATACCGTCGATCATCTCTGGTCCTTCGAAGGATGGGATCCCAAGCGCCGCACGATCCGCCTCAGAATCGAGCAGTGGGGCAATGACGACATCACCGGCCACGAGCACTGGCCCAAGCGCACGGTTATCGGTCATTACGCGTTCCAAATCGGCATGACCGCGCTGCACGATTCTTCGGCCGACGGTTGAGTCGACTCTTGCTTCCTCGTTCCCAAACTCCGTTTGGGAACGCGCTTGCCTGGGCAACTCCGTTGCCCTCGTTCGCCTGGGGATAAGGTGAGGACGGCAGGGGACTGCCGTCCCTACCACATGACTTCTCCTGTTTGGCCTAAATCGCCTATCTTTTTAAGCAACGCAGGCCAAATAGGCTTTGCAGCGTTACCGCATTCGCGAAGTTTCTGGCATAATGCGATCCATGAATGCTCAAGCATCGACGAACACGCCCCGGTTGGAAACGCCGCGAATCCCCGCGCGCGATCCCGCCATCGATTCGCAGGCGCGCGCACTATTAGTTCGCTTCATACCACGTAGTAACACTTGATACCGATATATCCCGCCACTATCCCTATGCCCTATCGAGTCCAATTCGCCTGATTCGGTTGATTCGCTTATTTTCTCCGTCCCGCTTTCCCTCAACCGGTGTTTCTCCTATTAATCCTGTCCAAAATTCCCTCCTTCCGTTATTCCCTCCCTTGTCAGTACTTCCGCAGTGAAAATCCTCATCATCAAACCCAGCGCCCTTGGCGACATCGTGCAGGCGTTGCCCGTGCTCACGGGCCTGAAGCGGCGCTGGCCAGCGGCGCAGGTTGATTGGGTCGTGAACGACAACCTCGCGGCCATCCTTGAAGGCCATCCCTGCCTGCGCAAGACCATCGCCTACCCGCGCAAACGCTGGACCTCGCCCCTGCGCCTCGGCGAAATGTGGCGCTGGGGCCGCGCGCTGCGCGAGGAGAAGTACGACATCACCATCGACCTGCAGGGCCTCTTCCGCAGTGCGATGATGACTTGGGCCGCGGCCAGCCCGCGCCGAATCGGGCTGCTCTCCGCCCGCGAAGGCGCGCGCGCCGCCTATAATGAGTTCATCGCCGACACCGCCATCTCCGCCTCCGAGCGCTACCTCACCTGCCTGGAGCACCTCGAGATTCCGGTCAAGCCGCACGATTTCCAGCTCACCTCGCGTGCACCGCTGCCCGATGGCCTGGCGAATTTTGGTCCTTACATCGCGCTGCACCCCTACTCGCGCTGGCGCACGAAGCTCTGGCCCTGGCGCTATTACCAGGAGCTGGTCGCGACCATGCCGGAGCGCAAGTTCGTGGTCGTCGGCGAAGGCCCGTGGTTCCCGCTCGAGGCGCCCGCCGGCCAGGTCATCGACCTGCGCGGCAAGCTTAACATCGGCCAGCTCATCACTGTACTGGATCGCGCGCGCGCCGTGCTCAGCACCGACTCCGGCCCGGCGCACATCGCGGGCGCGCTGGGCAAACCCACGCTGGTTCTTTTTGGCGCAACAGATTGGCGCAAGACCAAGCCAAGCGGTACGCACGTCGTGGTGCAAACGCATGCATTGTTTTGTTCGCCATGTCTAAAACGGACCTGTTGGCGCGATACGCCGGTGGAGTGTATGAGTTTATTAACACCCCCAAAAATTCGCGCGTATTTACTACACCTTGCGTCATAAAATATAATAATGGCAACGAGCTACGTACGAAAATGCGTTTTTACAGATTAGAAAAATTAATCCTTACAAGAGGGTAAGGCTCGCAACTTCAGCGAATTTTTGTTGTTTGGCATGAAACTCGCCTATACAGTACAAAAACTAATGATATGAACGTACAACGCAACAAAAACTGGAACGAGCAACTCGTGACCGAAGAGATTCGCGCCTGGCAGGAACTGGGTAAGCCTCTCTATTCGCATTACATGCGTCAAAATTACCAAGAGCTTTTGGCCGCCGGCATCCGCTATTTCGGAACGTGGCGCTCCGCCATCGAGGCATCCGGCATCCCCTACGACTCCGTCCGCAAGTACCGCGACTGGTCGAAGGAACGGATCGTGGAAACGATCCAGCGCCTGCAAAAGGAGGGTGTCGATCTCTCCTTCCGCTCCATGATGCTCTCGAAGTATGCCCCGATGGTCTACGCCTCCATCCGCCCGAACCATTTCGGTTCGTGGAAGGACGCGCTGACCGCCTCCGGCCTCGCCCCCGAGGAAATCTACCGTTACCGCTCTTGGGACGATGACTCGATCATCGCCGAGATCCGCCGCCTCAAGGACGAAGGCGCCGATCTCAGCTCCAAGAAGATGGACGAGACGGCCAACCCGCTCATCGCCACCGCCCGCCGCCGTTTCGGCAACTGGGGCGCGGCCGTTGAACGCGCCGGTATCGACTACAGCTCGATCCGCCGCCGCCGCCGCTGGACCCGCGAACTCGTTCTCGAGGAAATTCGCACCCTGCGCACGGCCGGCAGCGACCTGCGTAGCGGCGAAATCCGCCACCAGCACCCGGCCCTCTTCGCCGCCGCCTGCAAGGCCCGCTTCTTCGGAAGCTGGACCAAGGCCCTGCAAGCCGCCGATGAGACGACGGTCACCCCGGCCCCTGCGGTCGTGGCCTAAATAGCCTAAATCTCCTAAAAAGGCATGGCTCGCTCACGCGGGTCATGCCTTTTTTGTTCCCTCATCTCCTTAAATCTAGCGGCGATTTATGACCGCCGGTGGCTTCATCGGAGCACGCTCTAGAACCCGGCATCGAAGTATGCCACCTTCTTCCCCATGCCCGATCCTCGCACCGTCCGCGGATTCATCATCGGACGGATGCCCTTCGGTAACACCAGCCTCATCCTGCGCTGCCTGAGCCACGAGGCCGGTCGCCTCACCTTCATGGCCAAGGGCGCGACTCGGCCCAAGAGCCCCTTTGCCGGTGCGATCGACCTCTTCTACCTCGCCGACTTTCTCTACGCCCCGTCCCGCTCCGGCGAGATGCATACCCTGCGCGAGGTCAAGGTCATCGAAGCCCACATCGGCCTGCGCCGCTCCTACGCCAACCTCCTCGGCGCGCAATACTTCGCCGCGCTGATCGAGACCATCACCGAACCCGGCGCGCCCGTGCCCGAGGACTTCGGCCTCTTCGCCAAGGCCCTCACCTACCTCTGCGAGACCGAGGTCAGTTGGCGCGCCGTCGAGCGCTTCGAGCAGCGCATCCTCGAGCTTCACGGCATCGCCCAGCCCAACCGCGATCTGCCCCGCGCCTTCCACGCCCTCCACCACAAAGTCCCCTCCCTCCGCAACGACCTGCTCAAGCAACTGACGCCGGCCTCGACTTGATTCGCCGGGGATCGACTTTTGGCAAATAGTGCAGTGAGATACCCCCATGGCACGCCCTCCCGTTCCACCCTTCACGTTGGAGACCGCAACGCAGAAAGTCCGCCTGGCCGAGGACGGCTGGAACAGCCGCGATCCGGAGAAGGTGGCGCAAGCCTATGCCGTCGACAGCGTCTGGCGCAATCGCGCGGAGTTCGTCACCGGGCGCGATGCCATCGTCCAGTTCCTCACGCGCAAGTGGGCGAAGGAGCTCGAGTACCGGCTGATCAAGGAGCTATGGGCGTTTGGCGAGAACCGCATCGCCGTCCGCTTCGCCTACGAGTGGCGCGACGACAGCGGCAACTGGTTTCGCTCCTACGGCAACGAGAACTGGGAGTTCAATCCCGACGGCCTGATGGCACGGCGCATCGCCAGCATCAACGACCATCCCATCGCCGAGTCGCAGCGGAAGTATTTCTGGCCGCTGGGCCGGCGTCCCGACGACCACCCCGGACTTTCCGACCTCGGTTTTTGAAGTACCGTTGGCGTAATGACCCAGCATTACCTCGAAGTCCTGACCACGCCCGCGGTGCTCGAGGCGCGCACCAAGTTCTACGGCAAGAGCGGCACTGCGCCTCAAGGCACGCCACCGGATACCCTCACCGCGGACGAGATCGAGTTCATCGGCCAGCGTGACAGCTTTTACCTGAGCACGGTCAGCGCGGACGGCTGGCCCTACATCCAGCATCGCGGCGGACCGCCCGGCTTTCTGCACGTCACAAGCCCAAGTTCGCTCGCCTTCGCGGACCTCAGGGGCAACCGCCAGCTCCTGAGCGTCGGCAACGTCGCCTCCAATGATCGCGTCTCGATCTTCCTCATGGACTACTCGCAGCGCACGCGGCTGAAGATTCTCGGTCACGCGCGCATCATCGATGCCCGCGAACAACCCGCGCTGGCCGATTCCCTTGCCGACGCGGCCGAGCGCCGGAATGTGGAGCGCCTCTTCCTCATCGACATCGTCTCCTACGACTGGAATTGCCCGCAGCACATCACGGCCCGCTACACCGCCGAGCAAATCAAAGCCGCGATCAAGCCGCTGCAGGACCGCGTGCGCGAGCTTGAGGCCGAGGTGGAGAGATTGCGCGGAGCGTAAGCGCGCGGCTGGACTTGTCCCAAGCGGAAAACTCCCTTAACTGACAACATGTGGGAGTGGATCCTCGAAGGCTTTTGGATCGTGGGCTTGCTCTGCATTCCACACCTGTTGCTGCTCAACAAGCGACCGACCGCGACGCTGGCGTGGCTCTGGGCCATCCTGCTTTTCCCCGTCGTGGGTCCTGCGCTCTACCTGATGATCGGCTCGGAACAAATCAAGCGCGCGCGCATCCGCCGCCGCCGGCATTTTCGAGGGAGGGGACGCTTCGCCTCCGCGGATACGACCGCAGCTCATGGTGCGTCCGATCCAGACGCTATGCCTCCCGATTCGCAGCGTCTGTTCCGCAGCCTCGCCGCCATCACGCAACTTCCCGTTGCCACCACGCGCTCGGTGCGCATCCTGCGCAAGGCGCCCGCCTTCTACGGCGCACTGCATGAGGACATCCGCAACGCGAAGGACAACGTCCACATCGAGACCTATATCTGGCGCGACGACGAGGTGGGCCGCGAGCTCCTCGATCTGCTCGTCGCGGTGGCGAAGCGCGGCGTCACCGTGCGCGTGCTCGTGGATGAGCTCGGCTCGCTCTACCTGCATGAGAGCTATTTTCGGCCGTTGGTGAAGGCGGGCGGACAGTTCTCGTGGTGCCACACGCTCTCGCCGTTGCGCAGCCGCTACTCGTTCAACCTCCGTAATCACCGCAAGCTCCAGATCATCGACGGCGAGATCGCCTACGTCGGCGGGATGAACTTCGGGCGCGAGTACATGGGGCGCGACCCAGTCGACGGCGACTGGGGCGACGTGCAGGTCCGCGTCGAGGGCTCGGTCACCGATGTGCTGCAGGAGATCTTCGCGGAGGACTGGTTCTTCGGCACGGGCCTCGACGACATCCGCGACAAGAGCGACTCGCGGCGCGATGCGGCGGAGGACATCTTCGTGCAGGTGCTGCGCGGCGGGCCGGACGAGGAGGACCATCCGATGCTGCGGGTCAACCTCGAGCTCATCTCCACGGCGCGGTCACGGCTGTGGATCGGCACGGGCTATTTTGTGCCGGGCGAGATCATGCAGACGGCGCTTCAGGTCGCGGCGGCTCGCGGGGTCGACGTGCGGCTGCTCATCTCGCGCAAGAGCGAGCATCCGCTGCTGGTCAAGGCGGGCCGTTCCTACTACGACGCGCTGCTGCGGCAGGGGGTCAAGATCTACGAGTACGAGAAGGGCATCGAGCACTCGAAGTACCTCGTGATCGATGGGGAGTGGACCTCGGTCGGCTCGTGCAACCTGGATGAGCGGTCGCTGCGGCTGAACTTCGAGCTGAGCCTGCTGGCGCGCTGTCCGCGGACCAATGCGGAGATGGCCGGGATCTTCGAGGCGACAATTGGGGAGGCGCGGCCGATTGACCGGGAGGCGTTTGCCCGGCGGCCGTACCTGGAGCGGCTGGCGGAGTCGGCGTTGCGGCCGCTGTCGCCGGTGCTTTAAATGGCCTAAACGCGCAATATTTATAGGCGATTTAGAATACGCAGGCTATCCAGTTGACTTTTCAAACGCTTGTTTTAATCTGGTGTTTGAGATGAAACGCAGAATTACCCCAGACGAAACCCGCGAACGCATCATCCGCGCGGCGGGCGAGGTCTTTGGCCGCCACGGGTTCGACGGCACGACCATCCGCCAGATCACCAAGCGCGCCGGCGTCAACGTCGCCGCGGTCAACTACCACTTCCGCGACAAGGGCGAGCTCTATCTGCGCGTGCTGCGCGAGGCCAAGGGCCTGTGCAGCGAAATGGCCTTCATGGAAATCCGCGGCGAGCCCGAGCAGCACCTGCGCGCCTTCATCCACGCGTTCGTCCGCGGCCTGCTCGATCCCGAGCGCCCGGCGTGGCACACGCAGGTCATCACGCAGGAGATGATGCGCCCCACCCCCGCGCTCGACACGCTGGTGCGCGAAATGACGGAGCCGCTTTTCCGCCAGATGCGCGACGTCATCGGCGCGGTGGCCGGCGCGAAACTCCCCATGATCACGCTCGACATGCTCGCCTCCAGCGTCCTCGGCCAGTGCCTCTTTTATGTGCGCAGCCGGGCCATGCTCGAGCGCCTCGCGCCTGAACTCGCCACCGGCGCGGAGCGCGTCGACCGCATCGCCGGGCACATCACCTCTTTCTCCCTCGCTGCCTTAAGCCATCTCTACCAGAAGAAGAACAGGAACCCCGGGGCTCTCGTCCGAAATGGCGGGGTCTCGCATCGCAGCCGCGCCGCGGCCCACTCCGTATCATGACCACAAATCCCAACTTACCCGTGCCCGAATTCACCGAGGGCTACAAGGCCGGTTTCCACGAGGGCGTGGAACAGGCGCGCCAGGAATTCCAGAAAAAGCCGGAGGCGCCAAAGAAGCCCGAGGAAAAAAAGCCCGAGCCCGCGCCGCAGCGCAAAGGCATCGCCGCGCTGATTCACAATCGCGTCTTCCAGGTCATTGCCGGCATCGTGGTGCTGATCGTCCTCGGCTATTTTGTTTTCGAGGCACTGACGCATGAGGAAACCGACGACGCCTACACCACGGGCCACGTCCACAACATCGCCGCGCGCGTCACGGGCACGGTGCTGAAGGTCCTGGTCGACGACAACGAGCGGGTGAAACAGGGCCAGGTGCTGGTCGAGCTGGACCCGACCGATTACGAGGTACAGCTCGCGGAGGCGAAAGCCAATTACGCCAAGGCGGTGGCGGACGACGAACGTGCGAAAAAACTGGAAGGCGGCGGCGCCATCTCGCAGCAGGACTTCGACCAGTTCAACGCCACCATGCAGGTGACCGCGGCGCAGCTCAAGGACGCGCAGGACCAGCTTGCCTACACGACAATCGTGGCGCCGACGGACGGGCGCATCGGGGCCAAGTCCGTGGAATCGGGCGAGCGCGTGACGGCAGGCTCGGAGCTGATGGCGGTGGTCGAGGACGTGTGGGTGGTGGCCAATTACAAGGAGACGCAGCTCGCGAAGATGCGCGTCGGCCAGGAGGTCTCGATCCACATCGATGCGATCCCGGACAAGGATTTCAAGGGCTACCTCGATAGTTGGTCGCCGGGTTCGGGTGCAGTCTTCGCGCTCCTGCCGCCGGACAATGCGACGGGAAATTTCACGAAGATCGTGCAGCGCGTGCCGGTGAAGATCCGGTTTGATGCGGAGTCGATCAAGGGTTACGAGCAGCGGATTGTGCCGGGGCTTTCGTGCGAACCGTCGGCGGTGTTGAAGGGTGGCCAGGCGAATCAATCGTCGCCGGTGAATCCGCAGTTGGAGGCGGTGCCGGTGGAGGACGCGCGGTAGCTGCGAGGGATGGGACTTATGGGACGCATGCAACCCATGGGACTTGTGGGAGGGGAAATGCCGTCCCGCGGCGGGACGGCACCCGCGCTGAGCCAGCGCGGGCTACCGCTGCATGGTGGAGCGTCACCGTGGGGTGCGACTGCGCGGACGGGCGGGTGCCCGTTCCTCCAAGGAAACATTGTGCGGTTCGGCCACGCTCTTACGAGCGCGGCTACGTGATTATGGCTTCTGACAAAGTTACCGGGCGGCAGTGGCTGGCGGTCATGGGCGCGATGATGGGGGCGTTCATGGCGGTGCTGGACATCCAGATCACGAATTCGTCGCTGAATGATATTGCGGGTGCGCTGGGGTGTTCGCTGGATGAGGGCTCGTGGATTTCGACGGCGTACCTGGTGGCGGAGATCATCGTCATCGGCACGACGGCGTGGCTGGCGCGGGTGTTTTCGCTGAAGCGTTACCTGCTGTTCAGCGTGGTGACGTTCGTGATCTTTTCGCTGATGTGCGCGTTCGCGACGAACCTGAACATGATGATCATTGGCCGCGCGTTGCAGGGGCTGACCGGCGGCGCGCTGATTCCGCTGGCGTTCACGGTGAACATCATCATTTTACCGCCGAGCATGCGACCGATTGGCAACGCGATCTTCGCGATGACGGCCACGTTCGCACCGGCGATCGGGCCGACCATCGGCGGGTGGCTGACGGACAATTACGGCTGGCAGTGGATTTTCTTCATCAACGTAATCCCCGGCATCGCGATGTTCATCATCCTTTTCAATTACCTCGATTGCGACTCGAAGATGAACCTGGACCTGCTGAAAGAGGGCGATTATCTCGGCATTATTTTCATGGCGCTGGGCCTGGGCTCACTGGAGTACGTGCTGGAGGAAGGCGAGCGCAAGGATTGGTTCGGCAATCCGGTGATCCGCAATTTCGCCATCGTGGCGGCGGTTTTCATCGTGCTGTTCCTGTGGCGCGAGCTGACGACGAAGAAGCCGTTCGTGAACCTGCGCGTGCTGAAGTACAAGCGGTTCACGTTGAGCACGCTGATCCTGACGGCCTTGGGTCTCGCACTTTATGGCTCGGTCTACCTGATCCCGGTTTATCTCGCGCAAATCCAGGGCTACAGCCCGCTGCAGATCGGCGAGACGCTGATGTGGGTGGGGCTGCCGCAGCTCGTGCTGCTGCCGTTCGTGCCGAAGCTGATGAAGATTTTCGATCCACGCGTGGTGGCAGCCGTCGGCCTGGCGCTGTTCGGCATTAGTTGCATCATGAACGGCTTTCTCGATCCGGATTATGCGATGGACCAGTTTCGTGTCTCGAACATCATCCGCGCGCTGGGTCAGCCCTTGATTTTCGTGCCGCTGTTGAGCATGTCGACCGAGGGGTTGCCGCCGAGCGAGGCGGGTTCGGCCTCGGCGGTGTTCAACATGGGAAGGAACATCGGCGGTTCGATTGGCATTGCGATGCTGTCGACGATTGTGACGCAGCGGGAGCACAAGCATTCGGTGGATATCGGTGAGTCGGTGACGACGTACACGCCGGCGGTGGCGACCCGGCTGCAGGAGTACCGGCAGATTTTCGAGTCGAAGGGAATCGATGCCGGGACGGCGCAGGGGTACGCGCTGACGGCGCTGAATCATCAGGTGCAGGCCAATGCGTATATCCTGGCTTATAGCGACGCGTTTTTGTGCATTGGCGTGACGCTGATCGTGGCGATCTTCGCGTTGTTTTTTATGCCGAAGTCGCAGGGCGGGATGCCGGCGGGTGGGCATTAGCTGAGGGAGAGTTTCAAGCGGCGGGGCTGAATAGGACTTATGGGATGCTGAAAGGGCCACGAGGCTTTCCATTGGAGGGACGGGCTCCTGCCCGTCCGTGCGGGCCTGATTAGAAAAGCGGTACGGACGGGCAGGAGCCCGTCCCTCCAAGTAAAGGACGCTTGTGGGTTATCCGGCAGATTTACCGATCCGCTCGCGGATTTGGGCGGTTAGCTCGAGGGAGCGGAGGCGGGCGGTGTGGTCGAAGAAGTGGCCGGCGACGATGAGTTCGTCGGGTTGGGTTTCCTCGATGATGGTGCGTAACTGGTTCTCGACGATCTCGGGAGAGCCTACGGCGGAGATGGCGAGGGCGTGGCTGGCCATGCTGAGTTCGTGGGGTTCGGCCACTTTGGCGATGTCGTCGACCGGGGGCGGGAGCTGGCCGGGTTTGCCACGGCGGAGGTTGATGAAGGCTTGCTGGAGCGAGCTGAAATGGCGGCGCGCTTCCTTCTCGGTATCGGCGGCGAAGACGTTGGCGGCGACGATGGCGTAGGATTTCTTGAGCTGCGCGGAGGGCTTGAATTTTTGGCGGTAAATGGCGAGGGCCTCGAGCAGATCGCCGGGCGCGAAGTGGGAGGCGAAGGCGTAGGGCAGGCCCATCTCGGCGGCGAAGTCGGCGCCGAAGAGCGAGGAACCGAGAATCCAGAGCGGCACGCGCGTGCCGGCGCCGGGATAGGCGGTGATGCGCTGGCCGGGCTGCGCAGGTTCGAGATAGGCCTGGAGTTCGCGCACGTCCTGCGGGAAATGGTCGGCGGTCTTGGGATCGCGGCGAAGGGCGCTGGCGGTCCACGGATCGGTGCCGGGCGCGCGGCCGAGGCCAAGATCGATGCGGTCCGGGTACAACGAGGCGAGCGTGCCGAATTGCTCGGCGATGACGAGCGGGGCGTGGTTGGGGAGCATGATGCCGCCGGAGCCGACGCGGATGGTTTTCGTGCCGCCGGCGACGTAGCCGAGCGCGACGGCGGTGGCGGCGCTGGCGATGCCGGGCATGTTGTGG
>FSYK01000072.1_pt1 | contig 12102 bp, 11 predicted proteins | sample 1638561 | NCBI WGS metagenome assembly FSYK01 (sample SAMEA3914788, study PRJEB12502) | metagenome | biome: forest; material: soil | place: Canada | collected 2011-07-03 | depth 0.1 m | reverse complement strand
GGTTATTGTTTATGCGATGCGGACGAACTGCCAGGCACTCCGGCAGGCTATTGATACCTGCCCTTCTCCTTGAAACGCTTCTGGTGGCCAGTCATCCGGCGAACGCCGCTGTCGGCGAGACGGCGACATCCGCCATTCCCGCCGCCGAACCACCCGCGCTAGATCAGGTTGTCGTTACTGCGCGTCACCGAGCCGAAAAGGCGCAGACCGTTCCCATCGCGGTTACCACGATTGATTCCAAGAAATTGGAAGCCGAGAGGGTGCAGTCGTTCGGCGACCTGCAGCAGCTCGTACCCACTTTGCAAAGTGTTCAGCTTAATCCACGCAATACTAGCTTTAATATCCGCGGTCTCGGCAGCAACGCTGCTTTTGCGGTCGATGGTGTCGAGAGCCGCGTGGGCGTTTATGTCGACGGTGTTTATTATTCCCGCCCGGCGCGGGCGACATTCGCGTTTCCCGATTTGAACGAAGTTCAGGTCCTCCGGGGGCCACAGGGGACTTTATTCGGAAGGAACACGACAGCAGGCGCGATCGACGTTCATACACTCCAGCCCAGCTTCAAGTTAACCGGCGACCTTGAGGCCTCCGTGGGAAATGATGGCTATTGGCAGCTCAAAGGAACAGTGTCTGGACCTGTCACCGACAAGGTGGCCGTTCGTCTTTCGGCGCTATGGGACGATGACAGCGGCAATGTCTCAAACCCGATAACGCAGGCTCGCTACAATGCGGTCAGCGACCGGGCCTTACGCGCGCAAGTACTTATCGATGCGAGCGACGACCTTACGCTACGCATCATCGGTGACTATGAGCATCAGAATGCCAGCGCCCCCGTTGCACTGCCAAATGGTGTTATCACGACACTCACGGATGGCCAGCCTTTTCCAAATGGTTTCCTGACCCGCATCGCGCGGGCGGATTACACCGTGCCGACCTACGATCCGCGTGATCGCAATACCTATGACAATATCTCGCCATTTTATACGATGGAAACGGGGGGCTTTTCGGCGCAAGCCGACTATGGATTGTCATACGGCACACTCACGTCGATCTCCGCTTGGCGCTTCTGGAATTAGAAACCCACAAATGACGTTGATGGAACCGCTCTCTCCGTAGTCAACGCTTATTCCCTGGCCGATTACGAGCGGCAAGCATCGCAAGAATTTCGCTTTACCTCGCCAGGCGGCGAGCGCCTGGAATATGCCGCCGGGCTTTACTACTTCTATGAAGGGCTCCCGGGCACATCAACGATCGGCTTTGGTCCTGATGCCGGCCAGTTCCTACTGGTGCCAAGGCTGCCCCTCAGCCTCGCCAACCTTGCAATGAATGGGCTGACGATCAACGGCGTCTCCAGCACTGACACCAACAGCGCGGCTGGTTATTCTCAGGCGACCGTCCATGTCACGCCAAAGCTTGATGTCACGGGCGGGCTGCGCCTTACTTACCAGACCAAGCAGGGAAGCTTTGGGGAAACCCAGTTGGGCGCGGCTTCACTTGCAAGTTACGGAGCAATCGGCACGCTTCTCCAGACCAAGGTGCGCAACATTTTCGGCGAAGCTTACCCGGATCGGGTGGAACATACTTATGACACCGCACTTTCTAGCACCATCAGCGTATCTTATAAGCTGACGCCGGAGGCGTTCCTGTACGCGTCCTACTCGCGCGGCGACAAGGGATCGGGCATCAATACCGTCAATTTGCCGAGCGATATCGGCGCGGTCGTAAAACCCGAGCGCGTGGATGCCTATGAGATTGGCGTCAAGACCGCATGGCTGAACAACAGGCTTGTAGTCGACGGCGACTTGTTCCTGTCCGAAGATCATGATTATCAAGGCGTCAACATCGCCCCACTCAATTCCAGCCTGTACGCAACCTACATAGCGTCGGTGCCGCAGGTGCGGTCGCAGGGCTTTGAGCTTGATTCTCATGCCCTATTGCTTCCTGGCGTTATCGTAAATTTTGGCGGCGCCTACACGGACGCTATAAACACGAAATTCCCCCATGGTCCCTGCCCACCGGAAGTAGCCGGCCGCAACGCGGAATATTGCGATCTTTCCGGCAGTCAGGTTGCCGGGATTTCGCGTTGGACGATGACCGCCGGCAGTGAATACAGCCATGCTTTGGGCCAGGTCGGTGCACTCGCTCTCGCGGGCTACGGCGATGCGGATTACAGTCTGCGGTCCTCGTTCAATACATCGTCCACGAACTCGGAATACACCAAGGTCCCCGGTTATGGCTTACTCAATCTGAGGCTCGGCATACGCACGGAAAATCGCCTGTATGACTTCTCGATTTGGGCCCATAATGCACTCAACACCTATTACAATAGCGCTCTAGCCCTAGCGTCTCCTATCTCGGGTCTCACTCTGGCTATTCCAGGTGATCCGGCAATGTATGGTATGACATTCCGCGTCCATTTTTAATTGTCATTCCGCGCTGGTGAAGGTCGCTGTCACGCGCGGGTGGTGTTTGAACGAAAGCCGTGGATAGCTGTAGCGCATCCAGTTCCTGGTGCGCCTTGGCTTCTACCAGCATCGCCAGCCCCAGACTGGCGATGCTGAGGCTGGCGATGCTGTCGCCCACGGCGACTTGACCGTCTGGGAGCGCTCGGCTCCTGGACCCCAAGCTCACCCCCACGCTGAGAGCGTGGTGGCATAGGCCTCGCGCAGACTTACCGATCGCATCGCGCTTTATACCAATCGGCATTGAACCTGACTTACGTAGGGTAAAGGTAAGCAGTTCTTTTTTGAGAAAAAAGAACCAAAAAACTTTTAATTCTTGAGTTACGCGGTGCATTCAACGCGTACCTCAATCAGCAAAAGTTTTTGCTTCTTTTTTCAAAAAGAAGCGCTTTCTTGCTTGCTCAGGTCAACCTCAACGCCGCCTGGTATTAGATCGAACGCCAACCCATCGAGTGTCGAGAGGGGGGCCACCCGTTCGTCATGCAGGAAGCGGGCGGCACCAGGTTATCTACCCATGATGCGGCGTGCTCAGGCTTCGATCGCGACCAGAATGTCGCCCGCGCATTCGGCGCCGGGCGCGAGTGGGGGTTCGTGGCGAAGTTGCTGGTAGATCGGACCAAAATCGGTCTCGGCCGTAGCCTTCAGCAGATGTTCGAAGCTGTCGATGACGAAGTAGGCGCGTTGGAATTTATCGAACAGATAGTCGGTCCGCATAACCCGCGCGAGATCGAATGCGATGCGCCGCACGTCGGGAGAGGTCAGGGCATGTACCGTCTCCGCGTAGCTCGATAGCAGCCCGGCGCCGAAACCGCGCAGTCCACCTTGCTCCTTCACCAGGCCGAACTCGACCGTGTGGAGATAAAGCCGTCCGAGAAAATCGGTGGCCTCCATCTTCTGTGCGCGATGTCCGGCGCGGCCATAGGCGACCATGAAGTCCGCAAAGACAGGATCGGTTAGCATCGGCAAATGGCCGAACAGGTCGTGGAACATGTCCGGCTCCTCGCTATAGTCGAGCTGCTCTGCCGGCCGCAGGAAATTCGCCCCCGGGAAACGGCGTTCGGACAAATGATGGAAGAAAGCGTCGTTGGGAATAGCTCCGGGAACCGCAACGATCTGCCATCCGGTCGCAGCCAGGAGCCGGGGATTAAGCTCGGCGAAATCGGGAATGCCCGGCTTGGATAGCCGCAATATATCCAGCCCTGCCAAGAACGCCTCACAGGCAAGCCCACCCAACGCCCGTGATTGGCGGGCGACCAGCTGGTCCCACGTCGCATGCTCATCGGCGGTAAAACGGTGCCAGTCCTGCGGCATCGTCCAGTCGGCGGCCACACCGGCAGGGGGGGTCGCGTAAACATGCATCGAGGCCATCGACAAGCTCCTTAGTCCTGGCGGCGAAGCATAGAGCGGTCAGCGCGGAACATTGTCCTTAACCTGGGGAGACGAGGCGGACATTTCAGCACAATGTTCTTCCACCCCCCGTCTATAGGGAGCTTGTTCTGTGTTTCGGCGAGAAACTTGCCTTTTGCCCTGAAAGGCCTAGCGTGCCGGCATCGGCCGAAGACTGTGCAATGGACAAGATCGACTGGAAAATACTGGCGGAGCTAGAGAGTGATGGCCGGATGTCGTTCGCCGATCTGGGCGAGCGGGTCGGGCTCTCGAAGTCGCCCTGCTGGACCAGGGTGCGCGACCTGGAGGCCGAGGGTGCGATCCAGGGCTTCAGCGCCCGGATCAACCCAACGGCGCTGGGGCTTGCCGTGCAATGCCATGCCTTCGTGAGAATTCGCTTCGACGCCCATGCGGAGTTTGAGGCGGCCGCGATCGCGCACCCCGCGATTATCGAATGCCACACCACCGCGGGCGACAGCGATTATCTGCTGCGCATCTACGCGCGCTCGGTGGCACACCTCGACGATCTGCTGCGCCACGACCTGTCGAAGCTACCGGGCGTACATCGCCTGTCCACCACCGTTTGCCTCAAAACGATCAAGTCACATGCGCCACTGACAAGCTGGGCTGCCGCGCCAGCCAACGGAGCACGTTAATCATGCGCCAAATTTCACGGGAGATGCTGTGACTATCAGGACATTCGTCGAGGACGGCGTCGAGACCTTCGAGGCGCAAATCGATGGCGAGACGATCCAGTGGGACAAAGGCCTGTCCTATGCACGGCATTTGCAGACCGAGCGGCTGCTGTCCTCGCAGATTCCGGTCTCGGACAAGCCCGACGAAATGCTGTTCATCATCATGCACCAGACGATGGAGCTGTGGCTGAAGCTGCTGCTCCATGAAGCGAAGTTGGTGGTGAAGGCGCTGCAGACGGACGATCTGGATCATGCGGTCAAGACGCTCGACCGGATCGCGACGATCCAGCGCCACATGATCCATAGCTGGGAAGTACTGGCGACGCTCACCCCGCATGACTTCCTCACCTTCCGGGGCTTCCTGCGCAAAGCCTCGGGCTTTCAGTCGCACCAATATCGGGAGCTCGAATTTCTGCTCGGCAACAAGCGAGAGGATCTGCTGCTTGTGCATGGCGACGATGAAGCCGCCCATGCGCGGTTGACGGCCGTGCTGCGCGCGCCATCGCTCTACGACCAGCTCCTGCGTTTGCTGGCCCGCCGCGGCTTCGTGATCCCTGCTTCCCACCTCGATCGCGATTGGAGCAAGCCGTATGAGCCATCCGATGCCGTCGAGGATGCCTGGCTGGAAATATATTCTGATGTTGATACGTACTGGGATCTCTACGCTCTGGGCGAGAAGATCACGGCGCTCGAATATTATTTCCAGGAATGGCGCTTCAAGCACATGAAGACGGTCGCGCGGGTGATTGGCCAGAAGACAGGCACCGGCGGTTCCTCGGGCGTCAATTATCTCGTCAAGGCGCTCAACCTCAGCTTCTTTCCCGAGCTCTGGTCGATGCGTACACGCATGGCGGCACCGAAGGAAGGGCCGAACTACGCCGGTGCATCGGCGGCCCAAGCGGAAAGAAAGGCGGAATGAAGATCTGGGACATCTCGCAAACCCTGCGCCCCGGCATGCCACTATGGCCGGGAGAGTCGGATCTGGCGATCCGGAGGAACGCCGAAATCAGCGCGCAATGTCCGGTTAATGTCGGCGCGATCGATGCACCGCTGCACGCCGGAACGCACGCCGATTCCCCCTATCATTATGATCCACAGGGTGCGGCAAGCGCTGATTGCGCCATCGATCCCTATCTCGGCCGCTGCATCGTCGTCGACGTCCGCCACGCACGGGGAAGGGTCGAGCCCAAGGATATCGACTGGGCGGTGCTGACCGGCGCCGAGCGCGTGCTGTTCCGCACCTATGACCGCTTCCCCGCCGATCGCTGGGATTCTGATTTCACCGCCATTGCTCCCGAGGTGATCGCGCGGCTGCGAGAGGGTGGCGTAAGGCTGGTTGGAACCGATGCTGCATCAATCGATCCCGAAACGTCGAAGACGATGGATGCCCATCACGAAATTCAGGCCGGTGACATGCGCATTCTCGAGGGGCTCGTTCTCGATGACGTGCCAGCCGGCGCATATGAGCTGATCGCGCTGCCGCTGAAGATCGCCCAGGCAGATGCCAGCCCCGTTCGTGCGATCCTGCGGGAGATAGTGGCGATAGCTAAGTGAAAGAAACAAGAGCCTCCGGCGGCTGGAGCCTGAGGCCCCAGACCCCCATTTATTAGAATCGATTTCTCCTTCTCAACAGTCGAGTATGTCATTGAAATATATGAATTCTAATAATTGGGGGTCTGGGGCCTCAGGCCCCAGCCGCCGGAGGCTCTTACCTTTTCTAAAGCCTTTTTTTGACGCGCCGCCCCCACCTCGGGCGGTTACGGAGATAGACTAATGACCCGCGATCTTGCCGAAATCGCCGACCTCGATGCGCATGATCCGTTGCGGCATTTCCGCGACGAATTCCAGCTGCGCGATGGTCTGATTTACGTCGACGGCAATTCGCTCGGCGCGCTGCCGCGGGCCACCGTGTCGCGCGTGGCCGCGGCGGTGACGAACGAATGGGGGGAGGGGCTGATTACTTCCTGGCTGGGCGCCGAATGGTCCACCGCTCCCCGCAGGATAGGCGATAAAATCGCATCGATTCTGGGTGCGCGGCCGGGCGAAATCATTGCCGCGGACTCGACATCGGTAAATATCTTCAAGGCGCTTACGGCAGCGATTTCGCTGCGCCCGGACCGCACGGTGATCCTCTCGGAAAGCACCAATTTCCCGACCGACGTCTACATGATGCAAGGGATCGAGGCTTTCAGCGGTGGCCGGCTGCGCGCGGTAACGGCCGATCCGGAAGCGGTGGAGGGTCGCCTGGACGAGAACGTTGCGGTGCTGCTGCTTACCCAGGTTCATTACAAATCCGGGCGCGTCCGCAATATGGCTGAAGTGACGCGTCGCGCGCATGAAAAAGGCGTGCTGGTGGTTTGGGACCTCAGCCACAGCGCCGGCGCGATCGAGGTGGATCTCAACGGTGCCAAGGCCGATTTCGCTATCGGCTGCGGCTACAAGTTTCTCAATGGCGGTCCCGGCGCGCCGGCGTTTATCTTCGTGGCCGAACGCCATCAATCCGCCACACCGGTGCTTTCGGGCTGGTTCGGTCATGCCAGTCCGTTCACCTTCGAGGAAAATTATCGGCCGGCCGACGGCATATCGCGCTTCATGTGCGGCACGCCGCAGGTGTTGGGGCTGACGGCACTCGAATGCGGTGTGGACCTGATGCTGCGTGCGGATATGCGCGAGCTGCGCCGCAAATCTGTCCGCCTCGGCCAGCTTTTTGTCGAGCGCATGGAACTGCGCTGTGCCGAATTCGGCTTTCGCCTCGTGAGCCCGGCCGATCCGGAACTGCGCGGCAGCCAAATCTCCTATGCGCATCCCAACGGCTATGAGATCGTGCAGGCGCTGAAGGAGCGTGAGGTCATCGGCGATTTCCGCGCGCCCGACGTGCTGCGCTTTGGGCTCACGCCGCTCTATTTGCGCTTCGCCGATATCGTTGAAACGGTGGAGCGGCTCCGTGACGTGTGCCTGACGCGGGCTTGGGACAAGGCTGAATATCGCGAACGCGCCGCGGTCACATGAAAAAGAGCCTCCGGCGGCTGGGGCCTGAGGCCCCAAACCCCCACTTATTAGAATCATATATCTCAATGGTATAATCGACTATTGAGAAGAATGTATCGATTATAAAAATGGGGGTCTGGGGCCTCAGGCCCCAGCCGCCGGAGGCTCTTGTTCACTTACGCTTTCGCTGCCCCACCCTGCGGCAGTTACGGGAAAGGATCACAATGCTCGACTTGCCAAGATCGAAGGTTGCCGCGGTTCAGACCGCGCCGGTCTTTCTCGATCCCGCCGCCACCGTCGACAAGGCATGCGCGCTGATCGCGGAGGCGGCCCGCAACGGCGCGCGATTGGTGGCTTTCCCTGAGGTGTTTGTCGCCGGCTACCCTTATTGGAATTGGCTGATGACGCCGATCGAGGGCAGCGTTTGGTTCGAGCGCCTTTGCCGCGCCGCGATTACGATTCCCGGACCCCTGGTCAGCCGCCTTTGTGCTACCGCCCGTGCGCATGATTGCGTGGTGGTGATCGGCGTGAATGAACGCGATCCGCGGGCGCTGGGAACGCTCTACAACACCAATATCATTATCGGCGCGGACGGCACGATTTTGGGGCGCCATCGCAAGCTGGTGCCGACCTGGGCCGAGAAGCTGACCTGGGCCGGCGGCGACGGTGCGAGCCTGCGCGTTTACGACACGCCGGTGGGGCCGCTTGGCACGCTGGCGTGTGGGGAGAACACCAACACGCTGGCGCGCTTCGCCCTGCTTTCGGCGGGCGAGCTTGTGCATGTCGCCAATTATATCGCACTTCCGGTGGCGCCGGCTTCCTACAACATGGCCGAGGCGATCCGCATCCGCGCGACCGCTCATTCCTTCGAGGGTAAGCTTTTCACCATTGTCGCCTGCTCGACGATCAGCGAGGAGATCATCGTCGCGATGAGCGCGGACCGGCCTGGCAACCGGGCATTGTTCGAACGGCCGAATAGCGCGTTTTCGGGGGTGATCGATCCGAACGGCAACCTGGTTGGTGACGCGCTGATCGACGACGAGGGGATTGTTTACGCCGACATCGATCTCAATGCCTGCATTCAGCCAAAGCAGATGCACGACATCATCGGCGCCTATAACCGCTTCGACATTTTCGACCTGCGGATAGATCGCCGCGCCCGCACATCCGCGACATTCCAGGATCAGGCGGGGCAATTGGACGCCGCGGACGAAGCGGACCCAGCCGCACCCGCTAGCTCGAACGCATAGGGAGACGCCGCCATGTCCAGCCTGCAACAGCAAACTGTTTCTCGCGACGCGCAACTCGGCCGGTCGCGGGTGACCGACAACCCGGAGCTGCTTGCCTTCTACGAAGACCTGGCGCGGCACGGTGCCGACGCCTTCTGGCGGCGAGCCAACGCGATCGAGCCGTGGGAGCCGCAGTCCCGCTACAATCCCACACTTTGGAAATATGAGGAGATGCGCGCGCTGTGCCTGCGCGCGATCGACCTCGTACGGCCCGAGGATGCCGGCCGCAGGGTAGTTACCCTGCTCAACGATTCGGATGCGGGACGGGCCAATACCGCCGTTGTCGGCTGGCTGTTCAGCGGGCTGCAGGCGATGAAGCCGGGCGAGGTGACGCCGGCCCACAAGCACACCGCCTCCGCCCATCGCTTCATCATGGAGGGTGCCGGCGCCTACACCGTGGTTGACGGTCACCACATCACTTTGGGCAAGAACGATTATGTGCTGACCCCGAATGGATGCTGGCATGACCATGGCGTGGCTGCCGAGGGCCGCCTGTCGATCTGGCAGGACGGACTCGATATTCCGTTGATGAACTGCATGGAGACCAATTTCTACGCGGTTTATGACCGGCCCGCGCAGACGCCAGGCTTCCCCTCAAACGACCTGCCGAACAGCTATGGCGGCGCCATGCAGCCCGATGGCGTTGAGGCATGGACCCGGCCCTTTTCTCCGACCATGGTTTACCGCTGGGAAAAGGTGCGCGATGCAATCTGGAGCTTTGCCAAAGCATCGGACGGCTCACCCTTCGACGGGCACATCATGCGCTACAGCAACCCGCAGACCGGCGGCTGGGCGCTAAAGACGATGGGCGCGCACATGCAAATGCTGAAGCCCGGCCTGCACACGCGTGCGCATCGCCATACCGGCAACGTTGTTTACAATGTCGCCCAGGGGCGCGGCTATTCGGTAATTGGCGGCCGCCGCTTCGATTGGAGCGAGCATGACATTTTCTGCGTGCCGGCCTGGACCTGGCACGAACACGTTAATCTCGATCCGGGCGAGGAGGCGTTTTTGTTCTCCTTTAACGACTTCCCGGTGATGGACGCGATTGGCGTGCGGATTGAAGAGCCGTTTGAGGAGACTGGCGGCTATCAGGTTGTTCGCGACTGAAGCAAGAAAGCACTTCTTTTTGGAAAAAGAAGCAAAAACTTTTGCTCATTTAGGCGCGCGCTGAATTCAACGTGCACCTAAAGTGTCAAAAGTTTTTTGGTTCTTTTTTTCAAAAAAGAACTGCTTGCCTTTTGCTATAATATTTTCCCAAGGCAGGATCATTACATGCGTTTCGTGACATATAGGCTAAGGCAATCCGAAGCCCGGCTCGGCCTTCAGCACAAGGGCCTGGTGATCGACGTGGCGGCGTTCGGTACGGCGATCGGCCACAGCTTACCGTCCACCATGCTCGAGTTCATCGATCTGGGGTCGTTGGCGCTGGAGGCGCTCAGGTCAGCGGTCGACAGTGCGAGCGCGATTGCCCTGGTCGGCTGCTCGGTCCCGGAGGGCAACGTTGTGTTGCTGGCGCCTATTCCGCGCCCGCGCAAGAACATTTTCGGCATTGGCCTCAACTATACCGCACATGTCGCGGAATCGGCCCGTGCGCTCGATACGTCGGACGCGCTTCCCAAGCAGCCGGTGATATTCTCCAAGCCCCCCACCGCGGTGGTATCGTGGAACGATCCGATCCGGCACAATGCCAAGGTCACCCAGCAACTCGATTGGGAGACCGAGCTGGCGGTGGTGATTGGCCAGACCGCGCGCCATGTCGATGCGGCGAGCGCGTTGGATTATGTGTTCGGCTACACTGTCATTAACGATGTCAGCGCCCGCGATTGCCGGCGCGCCGGGCAGTGGATCGTTTCCAAAGGGCAGGACAGCTTCGCGCCGATGGGCCCCTGCATTGTTACCCGCGATGAAATTACCGACCCGCATTCTCTCAACATGTGGACGAAGGTGAACGGCGTTGAAAAGCAGAACAGCAACACGCGATTCATGCTGTTCAACGTCAACCAGCTCATCGCCGACATTAGTCGCGTAATGACTTTGGAGCCGGGCGACATCATCGCGACGGGCACGCCGGCCGGTGTCGGCGCGGGCCGCACGCCGCAGGAGTTCATGTGGCCCGGCGACGTTGTCGAATGCCATGTCGAGGGGATCGGCACTCTGCGCAACCCGATTGTCGCGGTCTAGCGCGGTTTCGCGTCTGATTGAATCGCGGAGGAACTGGGGGGACAGTGCCTGTCCCCCCAGACCCCCCGTCATTTATACGAGGGCTCCATCAAGGCCTCGTTTAAAATTGAAGCAGGGGGGTCTGGGACGAGCGGCGTCATACGAAAGTGCGCTTCACACCGGCCACCCAGCCTTCCTGTCGTCATTTCTACCTGAACCGCAAAGGCTCTAGGACTTCACATAATGAACCGCCCCTTTCGCATCGGCCAGATCGTGCCGAGTTCGAACGTCACCATGGAAACCGAAATCCCTGCGATGCTCCGTGCACGCGAGGCGATCCTGCCTGAACGCTTCACCTTCCACGGCTCGCGCATGCGGATGAAGCGGGTGACCAAAGAGGAACTGGCGGCGATGGACGCTGATTCGGATCGTTGCGCGCTCGAGCTATCTGACGCCGCGGTTGACGTATTGGGCTATGCCTGCCTCGTCGCGATCATGAGCATGGGGCCCGGCTACCATCGCCAGTCCGAAGCCCGCCTGCACGGCCGGACGATCGAGAATGGCCACCCGGCACCCGTGGTGACCAGCGCGGGCGCGCTCATCGACGGCCTGGCGGCACTCGGCGCCAAGCGGATAGCGGTGGTGGCACCCTACATGAAGCCGCTGACCCAGCTCGTCGTCTCTTATATCGAAAGCGAGGGGATTGCGGTGCAGGACTGGCTGGCGCTGGAGATCCCCGACAATCTCGAGGTCGCGGCGCAGGATCCTGCCAATTTGCTGAGCCACTATCGCCGCCTCGACATCAGCGGCATCGACGCGCTCGTGCTGTCGGCCTGCGTGCAGATGCCTTCGCTGCCCTCGATCCAGAAGGTCGAGGACGAGATTGGCATCCCGGTTGTTTCGGCCGCGGTTTGCACAACCCATCAGATGCTGAAGCGGCTGGGCCTGGAAACCCGGCTACCCGATGCCGGCGCCTTGCTGTCGGGACGGTATTGAACACACGCGCCAGAAGTCGAATGGAGGGTAGGCCCGAAGCTTATACCAGGCGGCGTAGAGGTTGACCCTTAGCAAGCAGGACAGCGCTTCTTTTTGAAAAAAGAAGCAAAAACTTTTGCAAATTGG
>FSYK01000033.1_pt1 | contig 12813 bp, 11 predicted proteins | sample 1638561 | NCBI WGS metagenome assembly FSYK01 (sample SAMEA3914788, study PRJEB12502) | metagenome | biome: forest; material: soil | place: Canada | collected 2011-07-03 | depth 0.1 m | reverse complement strand
GCCACCTTCCCCGTCTATCTCGCTTCCTACGCCAACGGCGACTGGGGCTGCAACACCTTCTTCAAGGACGGCAAGATTTCCGGCGGCAGCCTTTGCAACCTCGTCCAGAAAATCAACGAGTGGAGCCACAACAACATCACCGGTACCGTTGTGCCCGAGCCGCTCAACATCGGCAGCCCGGACCTGCTCGCCAAGTCCCCGCCCTTCATCTTCTTCACCGGCCACCAGGACTTCATCCTGACCGACCAGGAAGTGCAGAACCTGCGCGACTACCTCCAGGTCGGCGGCATGATCTGGGGCGACAGCGCGCTGGCCGGCCAGGGCTCGCGCTTCGACGTCGCGTTCCACCGGGAAATGAAGCGCGTCGTGCCCGACCTCGACAAGAATTTCCAGCCGATGGACATGTCCTACGACGTCTTCACCAAGAGCTGGTACCCCATCCAGAAGCTGCCGAGCGGCATGAACTTCTACCAGGAGCCCATCCAGCACCTCGACATCGACGGCAAGCTCGCGATCCTCTACACGCCGAACGATTACTCCGACATGTTCACCATGCTCATCATGCCCGGCGATCTCAAGGTCGGCTCCGTTCTCATGCCGCTGGCGGCGCCCTTCTACCACACCAACCAGACGTTTTGGGACAACAAGAAAATCTTCTTCCGCAACTACAGCCTTGAAACCTGCCTCGCCAGCGATCAGTTGGGCATGAACATCATCGGCTACGCCCTCGTCCGCTTCGACAAGGACCTGTTGCTCGCGCCGCCCTAGAGAACGGCCCGGGTTTTTCCCTACAACTTCTCGCCACGCCCGGCCGCGTCGGCGCGCTCGATGATCTTCGTCAGCTTGGAAATCACCGCGCTATTGGCGAAACGCGCGTTCCACTCCGTCCAGCTCGTCGTCGCCATGGACGCGTAAATCTTCGGATCGCGCCCCGCGTTGAACATCCGCTTCGCCATCACCGACGGCGCCTCGCCATCCTGGATCAGAAAACCCGTCCGCCCATCCATCACCGCGTCCGGCACGCCGCCGGTCGCACGGCCCACCGCCGGCACGCCCGCGCTCAGCGCCTCGCAAAAAACCAGCCCCAGCGCCTCCGCCTTGGAAGGCACCACGAAGAACGTCGATTCCTGGAGCAGGTTGCACAGGATAATGCGATTGTCGGAATGATTCAGGTTCAGCCGGCCCAGCACGTGCAACGGAAACCGCGCCTTCGCCAGCGCTTCCGGCGGAGGCGTCACCCCCGCCACGTGCATCTCGCACGGCTGGCCCAGCGCCACCAGCTCATTGATGATCGCGATCGCGTGGTCGCCGCCCTTTCGCACCCAATCCACGCCGCTGAAAAAAATCTTCCACGGCGATTTCAACCGCCCCGGCACCAGTTGCTCGATCTCCTCCAGCGACCAGCGCCGGAACAGATTTCCCGGCAGCGCCAGCACATGCGCGCGTGCCGGGTCGGCCTGGTGCGCATCGATGGCCACATCGCGCCCCCAGCTCGAGCGATAGATCGACGCCGCCGAGTAACGCACCGCCCGCGTATCCGCCTGCATCCCGTAGTGCCGCGACTCCGGCGTCAGGTTCTGGAATTGCGACCACGGATAATAATCCACCATCGCCGCGAACGGCGCGTCGGACCAAAAAATCGTCGGCTTCAGGAAATTCGAATAAGCGATCGCGCTCGAGCCAGGCGAAAAAATCACGTCCGGCTTCAGCCGCCGCGCCGCCGCGTCCACCTCCTGCGCGCACGGCTGGATCAGGAACGGATGCTTCGGCCACGCCACACCCTGTCCCATCAGCCGGTACGGAATGGTCGAGAGCCGGATCGCGTTGAAGCGCCATTTCTCCATCACCGGCCCCACCACCTCCACCTTCGCACCCGTCGCCAGGATGATCTGGAGAATCTGGTACGTCGAGCCGGAGAACGCCGCGCGATCGTACGGGTCAACGTCGGAGACGAAGGCGATGCGCATTGGGGTGGGGGAACCGTCGCGGCTCTGTCAGGCCGCCACTTTAAGTGCTAATCGCCCCGCAACAACCCAAAACGGCGCCCGCGCGGCACCTTCTGCGCGACACCGCAATTCTTTCCGCTACGCTTGGTCTACCCGCGCATGAACAAGTCCGACCCACCCCCGGCCCACCGGCCCCTCGCGCACTACGCGCTCGACGCCCATCACCGCGCCGCCATCGGCTGCCTCCTCGCCCTCGGCGCGGCCCTCCTGCTCCACGGCCACGTCCGCACCCCGCTCCTCCTCGTCCTCACCTGGGAAGCCTTCGCGCTCACCTCCCTCGTCCTGTCCTGGTTCATCATCTCCACCAAGGACCCCTACGAGGCCCGGCGCAACGCCCGCCTGCAGGACGCCAGCGCGACCATCCTCTTCGTCCTCGTCATCTGCGCCGCCACCGCCAGCCTCCTCGCCGTCGGCCTCGTCCTGCACGACGTCAAGAACCTCGGCTCCTCGGAGCTGCTCGTGCACGTCATCGCCTCTGCCGCCGCCGTCCTCATCTCCTGGACCTTCGTCCACACCATCTTCACCCTGCGCTACGCCCACCTCTACTTCTACAACGCGCGCGAAGTCCAGCGCCACGCCACCACCGGCGGCCTCCTCTTCCCCGGCAAGGAAATCCCCGGCTACACCGACTTCGCCTACTTCTCCTTCGTCATCGGCATGACCTGCCAGGTCTCCGACGTGCAAATAGCCTCACCCGAAATGCGCCGCCTCGCCCTCGTCCACGGCCTCATCTCCTTCCTCTTCAACACCGCCATCCTCGCCATGTTCGTCAACATCGTCGCTGGATTAGTCTGAATTTCGCACAGAGGACTGAAGAGTCTGGAAGACAGAGAAACTGCAGGCTGCAATTCAAGCAGAAGAAAAGGACAGGCGTACGGCGCCCAACATCATTCCAAAAACTCGGAATCGGTTCAGCCTCCAATAAGTCCCATTCCGCCCGCCGACGCCTGCGACCCTCGCCAAAAAAAAAGGACACGGCATCGCTAAAAAAAAGCGCCTGCGCATCCCTCAAAAATCTCCGAGCCTCCGTATAAAACCCTTCCCTCAAACTGCCTTCCCTCTTCAGCCCTCTGCCTCCCCACCTCTTCAGTCCTCCGCGCCGAAACTCAGTCCTCACCCCTGCACATCCCACTCCGGAAACGGATCCGCCAGCGTCCCCCACTCCTTGACCGGCCGCGCATACTCCTCATCCGTCAGCAAACACGCATCCAACTGCGTGCGCGCCGTCTTCCCCAGCCACAGCGGATCCCCAATCAAAACCAGCTCCTGCCGCCGATCCCCATAAGGCTCCTGCCACGACTCCTGCATCCTGCGCAGCGACGCCTCATCCTCCGGCCATTCCTCGCGCGGCAGCGCCGCCCACCAGATACCCGCCGCGCCGCACGCATTCTGCCAGCGCGTGCGCGACACACCGCCCACCAGCAAATTGCGCGACGCCAGCCACAACAGCCCCTTCACCCGCAGCAGTTCCGCATGCTCCGCATTCAGCCACTCCCAAAACCGCGCCGGATGAAATGGCCGGTGCACGCGATACAGCGCCGTGGATAGCGCGGGACTCGCCTCCGCCTCACGGTTCCGTAAATAAACCGGCTTGCGCGAAACCGCCGCCTCAAGTTGCGCCTTTGCCGCCGGGCGCATCCAAAACTCAGGCGAAACCTCCCCATAAGCCGTCTCCGTGTAAGCCACCTCCGGATTAAACTCATGCAGCGCCTTGCGCACCAAATCGAGCTCCTGCGCCTCCAGCAAATCGCACTTGTTCAGTACCGCGAGAGTCGCCCCCGCAATCTGCTCATTCTGAAAATCCCACAGCGAGTACGCATGCCGATCGATCTTGCCCGTGCGGAAATATTCCAGCGCATCCACCACGCAAATCACCTGCTGCAACTCCCCAAGCTCAGCCAGCGCGCCGCCGTCCAGAAAATGCTCCGCCAACCGCGCCGGATTCGTCGTCCCCGCCACCTCCACCAGCACGCGCTCGAAACGTCCCGCCTGCGAAATCTCCTTCAGCGCCTTCGCGATCCAGACAAGCTGTTCCTCCCCACCCGCGTTCGGAATCTCCAGCACCGTGTCCTGCAACCGCCGCATCGCCCCGCAAAGCCCGCGCATCGCCTTCGCATCCAAATTCAGCGGCCCCGGATTCTCCACTAGCACGGCAAGATAACCGCCCTCATGCTCGCTAATGATGCTGTGCAGCAGCGACGTTTTCCCCGCCCCAAGAAAACCACCGATAAGCGTGACCGGAAGACGTGAAACCATGATCGGAAAAACATAGCCATTAGAACCAAAACGTCGCCCGAATTTTCAGCAACCTCGTAGCCGCGCTCGTAAGAGCGTGGTCATATCGCCGGAGCGTCCACGGCCTCACGGCCGCGGCTACGACCGAAAACCTCCTCGCGCACCAAGAGGAATGTCTCATCCGTCCCATCGGTCCCATACGTCCCATCCCTCAGACCATCGCCAAATCGCCCGCCCGCGCATACCGCAAACAATCCAACTCACCCGGCGCACCCCGCTCCTGCACCAACGCAAAAAACCGCGTCCCCAAATGCTGCGGATGCGTCAGCGTCTGCCACGCCTGCGTACTCTCCGCCACGCCCACGCGCGGCCCCTCCACCCCCGCCAGCTCATCATGCGCAATGCCGGTCAAAAACCGTTGCTGATCGACAAACCCCAGGTTGGTCAACCCACCCCGTCGGCCCGCCCTCGCCAGCCACGTGAAATCCACATGCGTCGTGATGTCCTGCTCACCCACGCGCCCCAGCACATTATCCACGCGCCGATGCCGCGCGTAGGCGGTCAACGTCCCCGTGTTGCGCTGCGGCGCGTAGTAATGGTGCGACAGAAATCCGTAATCGACCGTCACCACATAACCGCGATGCATCGCCTGCGCCACCTTCTCCATCCAGTCGCGCGCGCGCAGGCCAATCTCCGTCGTGTATCCCTCCATCTCCGGAATCTTGCGCTCCGCCACCGCCAGCTTGAGGTCCAGCGACGCGATCGGCTGCTCCGTCCACGCAAACCCCTCCTTGCCCATCGTCACGAAACGCTCCTGCCACTCGCCCTTGCGAAAAGCCACCGCCCGCACCGGGAACGCATCGACCAGTTCGTTCGAGAAAAAAACACCCTCCGGCTTGTCGCGCTCCAACTGAAGAAGACTCCGCGCCACCGTGTCCGGGATGTGCGGGCCATCCACGATCACATAGCGAATCGCCGCGCGAAACTCCGGCGTCTCCGCCCCGCACCACTCGAGAATATCGCGCGAAAGCTGCCCGTCATGCGCGCCCTGCTCGATCATCCAGAACGGATTCGGCTGCCCGAGCTGATGCCACATCCGGAAAAATTGCCGCGCCAGCAACCGCCCAAAAAGCGGCCCCACGCTCACGCTCGTATAGAAATCCCCGCTGCGCCCGATCTTCGGCTTCTTCGTGTAATAGCCCTGCTCCGGATGATAAAGCGCGTGCTTCATGAACTCATCAAAGCGCATCGCCCCATACTGCTTGATCCGCGCGCGGATGAATTCCTCCAACGGGTTCACGAACGTATCTTAAATCTTAAAACGGTAGCCGTCGACCATCACGCGCGTTGGTTTATTGGAGGGACGGCGACAGGCGTGCCTGCCTGCCCGTCCGTGCGGGCATGGTTAGAGAATCGGTACGGACAGGCAGGAGCCCGTCCCTCCAAAAGGCATGCGCCCCCAAGTCCCATCCGTCTCATAAGTCCCATTGAGCCCCAGGAATATTTGCTCTAAGTTCACACACCATGACCACGGAAGCCATTTCTCCGTCCACCGTCCCCGAGCCGCTTCGTCCCCAGGAAGGTCTCGGCGTCCTGCATCTCTTCTACAAGATCGACCTCGGCCTCTGGCTCACCATTCCGCCGGAGGAACGCGCCCGCGCGAAAGAGCATCTCGAGGGCATCATCACCGCCGCGCGCCAGGAAACGCAGACGCAGATCGTCACGCTCGCCATGTTCGCGCCGGCCGACATCGGTTTCATGCTCCTCTCGCGCGACATGCACGCGCTGCAGGTGCTGGAGAAAAACATCAGCGCCTCGCTTGGGCCGGGCGTCCTCCAGCCGCAGTTCACCTATCTGTCGATGACCGAGAAATCGGAGTACACGCAGAAGGACGACGAGTACGCGCTGGACCTCGAGAAAAACGAGGGCATCGCGCGCGGCACGGCCGAGTCCGAGGCCAAGCTCATCACTTTCCGCGAGCGCATCCAGCACTACACGCACGACCGGCTCTACCCCGTGCTGCCCGAGTGGGAATATTTCTGCTTCTACCCGATGAGCAAACGCCGCGCGGTGGAGCAAAATTGGTACGCGCTCGATTTCCAGAAACGCCGCGAGCTCATGGGCGGCCACATGCGCGTCGGGCGCACCTATGCCGGGCGCGTGCGGCAGCTCGTCACCGGCTCGACCGGCCTCGACGACTGGGAATGGGGCGTGACGCTCTTCGCCCACAATCCGTATGACATCAAGGCCATCGTCTACGAGATGCGCTTCGACGAGGTCACGCACACCTACGGCGAGTTCGGACCGTTCCACAACGGCCTGCCGCTTCCGCTGAAGGAAATCTACAAGCGGGTGCTGCTCGACTAGGTTCCCGCACGTGTATTTCTTCTCGCTCATCGCCAATGTGCTTTTGGCCGCGGTCATCATTAGCACGATGATGGGTGGGCCGGCGCATCACGCGCTGCTTGTGCCGATTCTCGTCTGCGCCGTGCACGCCGTCGTGGTCATCATGTACCCGATGCGCCGGACGAAATCGCTGGGCCTGCTTGTGGGCGTGATGGCGTGCGTCTCGCTCCTGTGCCTTTTCCTGGTCGAGATTTCCGGCCAGCCCACCTACCAGATCCAATCCGTCAAGCCCGTCCTGACCTCGCCTAAATAGCCTCGCTATTCTAAATGGCCTAAAAACGCAGGGTTTTTAGGCCATTTAAGCCGGCCGCGAACCCGAAGGCAGCGCCTTCATCTCGATCTGCTCGATCTTCCGGTTGAGCATATGGATCTTGTTGTGCGGGACGGTCACGGTGCCGAGCGTCGCGCTCTTGATCACGGTGAAGGTGTCGGTCTCGGTCAGCACTTCGCCGAGGATGCGGTCGCCATTCTTGAGGATCGCCTCGACCACGCGGCGGCTGCGCTGCGCCTTCGGCACCGAGAGCATGCCGAGGCTTGAGTGGCGCACGTAGAGCATGTCCGCCGTCTCCGCCATGATGTTGCCCACGATGCGGTCGCCATTGATGAGGATGATCTCCGCCAGCCGCGTCGCGATCTCGTCGCGCGGCACGGTCAGCACGCCGAGGCTCGGATGCTCGACGTAGATCGCGTCCGGCGTCTCCGAGAGCACGATGCCCGCGATGCGCTCCCCGTTGGTCAGATGGAACTCCCGCGTGCCGGGTGCGTTGATCGGCTCGATCTCCGTCGAGGTCACCGGCTCGCCCAGCTCGACCTTCGCTTCAATCGGTGGCGGCGCCTTGTGCGCTTCGGGATCGAGCTTGGGCAAGACTTCCGCCTCGGCCGGCGCAGGCTTGTGCGCCTCGGGGTCGACCTGCGGCACGGACTCAAAAGAGGGCGGCGTGGTCGCCGTCACCGGCTCGGGCGTCGGCGCCGGCATCGTCGCGGGATCGAAGACGAGCGAGGGGTCGAGCTTCGGCGCCTCGTAGTCGGTCTTCGGCACGAACTCAAACGCGGGCGGCACAATGGCCGGAACGACCGGCTCGGTCTTCGGCGCTTCCACCGGCGCGGAAGCCTCCGGCTTGCTTTCGATCACCGGTGCCGCGACGGGCTCCGGGGCCTTCGCCACTTCGGGTTCGGGCAACTTTACTTCCGCAGGCTTGGCCTCCATCTTTTCCTCGACCGGCGCGGTGGCGGGAAGATCAGGAGTGGCCTTCGCCGCGGCACGCTCCATGAAGGGGCTGTCGCTGACCGGTGTGGGAGACGCCTGGCCGAGGGAAACCCTGGGCAAAATCCGAATGGGAAGGCGGCCGGTCGACGGCGCAACGATCGAGGCGGGGCTCGGCTCGGTCGCGGGAGTTCCGCTGGGCGAACTGGTTGGCGGCTGCGGCAACGGCCCGGTCTCTTCGCGCTTCGGCGGGAGAACAATGCGCGCGACGTCGGCCAGCTTGGCCTTGCGCCGCGCGATGGAGCCAATGGAAATCATCGGCGGCAATGCGGGCGGCGGCGGACGATTCGCCGGCGGGGTTGTCAAAACGGGACGCGTGAGGAAAGTCGATTCCGTCGCAACCAGCCGGGGCTGCGAGAGCGTTGGCGCGGACGAGATGGGAACGGGCGCGGGCGCAGCGGTCGGCGTGGACACAGGCGTCACCTGCGTCTCGGGCTTCTTGAACGCGATGACCGGAATCTGCTCCGTCTTCTTCGCCTCGACGGCCGGGGGAATATCCTTCGCCGCGAAGCTCGGCCACGGTGAACCCGCCTCCGTTGCCTTCGGCGGCGCGATCACCGCGGAATCCGCAGCAGGCGTCGGCGCGGCGCCAAGGTTCTCTGCGCGGATGGGCGGCGGCGTTCCGGGCGGACGCAGCGCGGGCGCTTCAGGCGAGAGCCGCTTCAACATGCGGACACTGCCCGTCTGGCTCAATGTCTTCACCGGATCGGCCTCGGCCATCAACTGCTCGATGTTCTTGATCGGCTCCGGCGCAGGAGCGGGAAAGGTCAGCTTCGCGCCGGACTGAGTCAGCGGTCGCAGAACAACGCCATGCATCACCGGCAGCGTGCGCGTGCCTTCGGCCCGTTGCGAGGCGGCCTTGATCGCCGCGGCGGTCAGCGGTTCCACCTGGGGCCGGGGCGACTGGCCCGATGGCGGCGGCTTGGTCGGGGCCGGGCCCGAAGGCGGGTTGACGATCTTGGGCGCCTCCGGCGGCGGTGTGGGCAGGGGAGGCGGCGTGGAGCTTTCCGGGCGCTTTTTGGCCTTATAGAAGATATCGGGCCACGGCATGGTTCAAAAACGATTGCGCAATGTTAAGGGGTTAAAGGAAAACAAAGGAAGGCGCGCCATCTTGGTTCCTTCTTGGACAGGGTGCCCAAAACGGGAAGGCGACTCTAACGCGAAGACCACGCGAAAACAAGCGGTGCTTTGCAGTGATAGGAGCGTGTTCTGTAGGGCTGCGTATCACACTACCGTGGCATATAACGTGCTTAAGCGTTCTGTCTCCGCACTTTCCACCTTTTTTGCCTCATCGCCCCCTGATTTTTATGCCATCGCCCTCGGGAGCCGAATCGCTCCCCACCACTCTTATCGACATCTTGAGGACCATCGTCGAAGTCAGGCGCACCGGTTACCTCAAGATCAAGGAGGGCGACCGCGAAGGCTGTCTCTCGGTGGAAAACGGCGTGATTCTCAGCGCCCGCGCGGGAACCGCCACGGGTTTGCCCGCCCTGTTCCAATTCGTTGCATGGCGCGAGGCGAAGTTCGACTTCCAAGAGCGACCTTTGCGGATGGACACGGCGCGCGACCTCGCCGTTTACGATCCCCACGTGCTGCTCACCGGCGTCGCCTTCAAAGTCGAGGAGCAAAATCTCCTGCTCGCGGCCTTGCCGGGAATCGACGACATCGTCCGTTACATCGGCGGCGACGGCCTTGCCTCGGTGGAAGTCAGCCCTGCCGATCTCAAAATGCTCAGCCTGGCCGATGGCCGCCGCACCGTGCGCGAGATTGGCGAGCGTTGCGGCCTCGGCTCATTGGAGGCGGCGCGGCACCTCGCCCGGTTCCGCATGGCTGGCGTGCTGGAAGTCGTCGAGCCGCGCGGCACGGGCAAGCCGCCAAGGCTCGCCGCTGCCGTCTAGTTTGCGTCATTGATGGCGGCCTTGTGACGACCGAGTCACATTAGCGTCGTCCCGTGCGAATGGTCTTCAACGCGACTCCGGCGTTGTGATAAGACGCCAGCATGGCGTGGAGATTCCTTGTGCTCGGCATCTTCCTGTTTGTCTCGAGCCATTTGCTCCGCGCGGTCGAGTACATCCCCACCGGTACTTTTGTAACGAGCGCCCCTACCAACACCAACATCCAGGACTGGCAGACCGGCTGGACGCAGCCCACCGTCCAGCCCACCGGCACCACCACCTACACGACCGGCTGGAATTATGTCGGCAGCGTCTCCGCCGATGGCGGGGCCAGCGCGGTTTACCTGGGCAACGGCTGGTTCGTCACCGCTTCGCACGTCGCCTCAACAGGGGGAAGTCTCGACGTCACGCTTAACGGCACGGTCTATCCGTTTGTTTCCAGTTCCACGCAGACGTTGACGACCGCAGTCACGACAACAAAGGTGAGCAGCACCGGCACCACCACGACCACGGGAGCTTCAGCCGATCTCACGCTCTTTCGGGTTTCGCCCGCGCCCGCGCTTCCGCCCCTGCCGATTCGATCGAGCACTCCTGTCGAAGGCATCAGCCACATCGTCATGATCGGCTTCGGCGATGGCGGCAGCCACATCAACCCAACATGGGGTTATGATCTCGTGAACTCCAACGTCAACGTCGCCGTGCCCTTGTACAGTTGGGTGAGCAACGACTTCGAGACCTCCAATGGCACGAACGTTGAGTACGAACTGGTCGGCGGCGATTCCGGCGGGGCCGACTTCATTTACAACAGCACCCTCAGCCGGTGGGAGCTCGCGGGAATCAACGAGGCTGAGCTCACAAACAACGATGTCCAAGTCGGCTCGGCCTTCATTCAGCTCAACAACTCGACGTTCTCGACCACCTACGCGGGTTATCCCGCCACGGGCGACACGACCACTTTCACCGGCACCGCGACTTACGCCACGCAAATCGATGGGATTATCGCGCCAACCGGTGTCGATACTCCCGCGATGCCAACGTGGGCGCTTGTCTCAATGGGTATGTTGCTTCTCGGCATCGTTGCCCGAGCTAAGATCATGGAGGGACGGGCTCCTGCCCGTCCGTAACGCTTTTCCATCCCCCGCGCACATGGACGGACGGGAGCCCGTCCCTCCAAAAGGCAAAAGAATCAACCGCCGGCGATGGCGGGAACGATGCTGACCTCGTCGCCCTGCTTCACCGGCGTTTCCTTGTCTTGCAGGAAGCGGATGTCCTCGCCGTTGACGTAGACATTGACGAAGCGGCGCACGTTGCCCTGCGCGTCGAGCAGGCGCTCGCCAATGCCGGCATGCTTCTTGTCGAGCGCGGTGATGAGTTCGCTGACGGTCGAGCCGTCGACTTCGACGGTATCGAGATTATCGGTGAGGGGACGCAACGGCGTGGGGATGGAGACAGGGATGGGCATAGGGGTGTTGAGGTAAAAGGTTAGCGTGCCGCTTTCCGGACTTTCTGAATGGGATTGATCTGCTGCGCGTCTGCACCGTCGGTCGAAAGAGGTTTGGCAACTGGCTTTTTCCTGAACATGAATTTGTAGACAAGGACCGCAATCGCGACGAGCGGGGCAAAAATAATCACAGTAATCGCGTCTATCTTCCAATTCATGTCCGGTGCAGTGAAGAAAATATAAGCGGCACACAGCGGGATAAGCGTTCCCCAGGCGACATGCACCCAGTGGTAGCCATCGATCAGCCAGTCTGCGATTCGTCTCATTGGAGTCGACTACGCCGCCGCATGCACCGCGTCACCGGCGATGCACGCGTCGAATTCACGCAGGCTGGGGTTGATGAGCCGGGGCGCGGGCAGGTGCGGCGCGACCGCTTCCGCCGTCTTCAGCCCGTGCCCGGTGATACACAGCACCGCCGATTCGTTCGCCGGAATCTTCCCGCTCGCGATCAGCTTCTTCGCACACGCCACCGTCACGCCGCCCGCCGTCTCCGCGAAAATGCCCTCGGTTTCCGCCAGTAAGCGGATGCCCTCGACGATCTCCTCGTCGGTCGCGTCCTCGCTGCCACCGCCGGTCTGCTTGATCACGTTCACCGCGTAGTAGCCGTCCGCCGGGGTGCCGATGGCCAGCGACTTCGCAATCGTCTTCGGCTTCGGCACGGGGCGAATCAAATCCGTCCCCGCCTTGAACGCCGCCGTGATCGGCGCGCATCCCGCCGCCTGCGCGCCGTGGATCGTAAATTTCTGCTCGTCGATGAGGCCGACCTTGATCGCCTCCTGGTACGCCTTCGCGATCTTCGTCAGCAGCGAACCCGACGCCATCGGCGCGACGGTGTGGCGCGGCAAGCGCCAGCCCAACTGCTCGACGATCTCGAAGCCCTGCGTCTTCGAGCCCTCCGCGTAGTAAGGCCGCAGGTTCACGTTCACGAAACCCCAGCCGTACTTGCCCGCGATCTCCGAGCAAAGCCGGTTCACCTGGTCATACGCGCCGTGAATGCCGATCACGTTCGTGCCATACACCAGCGAGTTCAGCACCTTGCTCTGCTCCAGGTCCGCTGGAATCAGCACATAGCTCTTCAACCCCGCACCCGCCGCATGCGCCGCCACGCTGTTCGCCAGATTACCCGTCGACGCACACGCCACGATCTTGAACCCAAGCTCCTTCGCGCGCGACAGCGCCACGGAAACCACGCGGTCCTTGAACGAGAGCGTGGGATAATTAAACGCGTCGTTCTTCACCCAAAGTTCCTTGATGCCGAGCGCGCGCGCCAGCCGGTCCGCCTTCACCAGCGGCGTGAACCCGGTGTTCAGGCCCACGGTCGGCTCGCCGTCGATGGGCAGGAGCTCGCGGTAACGCCACATGCTGTGCGGCCGCGACTCGATCGCCTTGCGCGAGATCGCGTTCTTGATCACGTCGTAGTTGTAATCGGCCTCCAGCGGCCCGAAGTCGAATTCGCAGACGTGGACCGCCTGCTTCGGATACTGGCGCCCGCACTCGCGGCACTTG
>FSYK01000012.1_pt1 | contig 12959 bp, 10 predicted proteins | sample 1638561 | NCBI WGS metagenome assembly FSYK01 (sample SAMEA3914788, study PRJEB12502) | metagenome | biome: forest; material: soil | place: Canada | collected 2011-07-03 | depth 0.1 m | reverse complement strand
CATCGCCGGCGGCGGCCGCTACGACACCCTCCTCAAGAACCTCGGCAACGTCGACCTCCCCGCCCTCGGCTTCGGCATGGGCGACATGGTCCTCGGCGATTTGCTGAAGGCGAAAGCGTGGAAGCCGCAGGAAAAGTCCCACGACAAAATTTACGTTGTCATCGCTGATGAGGCTTATCGGCCGCAGGGTGTGAAGCTTATTCAGGAACTTCGCGACCCGCGCCGGCGGTTTGCCGTCGAATATTCACTCGCCCCTGCGAAAGTCGGAAAGCAATTCCAACTGGCTGAAGAAAAGAGCTGTACTTTTGCGGTCGTTGTCGACGCGCAAATCGCCGACGGCCTTGTTGAACTCAAGGAACTTGAAACCCGCACGCAGGCCAAGATAAAGGCTGAGGGCAATGCCATCCTATTGGAAATCATTGAGAAAATCTCCGCACGTTACGATAAAACCGGATCGTGGTTGCCTGGCTCAGGTCAGCCTCCCGCCTAAGCATACAGCGGTTCCTTATTCCCCAGCTCAGTTCCCTCGTTCCCAGACTCCTGAACCTGCCTCGAAAAAGCGGACAGGGGATGGGAACGAGGGAGGTAGCCCGTGACCGCCGGGCACGGGGATCACCGCGTCATCGCACTCACGACGCCGCGTCCGCATGCCACCGAGCCCGTCGCCCGGCGGTCGACGGCTACCACGGAAATCGCGCTGCGCGCGACCGGCGCTGGGCCAGCGCCGGCTACCCCTTTGCGTCCTTCGCGCCTTTGCGAGAACCCCGTCTCCCAAAAAACCTGTTAATCCCGTTAATCCTGTCTAAAGTCAGATTCCCATGTCCGCCAATCCGTACCGCTCCCACACCTGCAACGACCTGCGCGCCGAGCACGCCGGCCAGACCGTCCGCCTCGCCGGCTGGATCCATAACAAGCGCGACCTCGGCGGCGTCCTCTTCATCGACCTGCGCGACCATTACGGCATCACGCAAATCGTCATCCCACCCACCGCCGGATTCCAAAACGACGTGGCGCACCTGCCCAAGGAAACCGTCATCAGCGTCGAAGGCAGCGTCCGCCCGCGCCCCGACGGCACCGTGAACAAGAACCTCGCCACCGGCGACATCGAACTCGACGTCACCCGCTACGACAAACTCGGCGGCGCCGAATCGCTGCCCATGAACGTCTTCCCCGAGGACCACACCCCCGAGGAAACGCGCCTCAAATACCGCTTCCTCGATTTGCGCCGCAGCAAGCTGCATCAGACCGTCATGCTCCGCGCCAAGGTCATCTCCGAAATCCGCCGGCGCATGACCGACCTTGGCTTCAACGAATTCCAGACGCCTATCCTCACCTCATCGTCACCCGAAGGCGCGCGCGACTTCCTCGTCCCTTCGCGGCTCTACCCCGGCGAATTCTACGCGTTGCCGCAGGCGCCGCAGCAGTTCAAGCAGCTCCTCATGGTTAGCGGCTTCGACCGCTATTTCCAGATCGCGCCCTGTTTCCGCGACGAGGATGGCCGCGCCGACCGCACCCCCGGCGAATTCTACCAGCTCGACGTCGAGATGAGCTTCGTCACCCAGGACGACGTCTTCGAGGCCATCGAAAAGCTGATGGTCCCGCTCTTCCAGCAGTTCAAGCCCGAGTTCGCCATCAACGACAACGCCGGCAAATTCCAGCGCATCAGCTACGCCGATTCCCTCCTTCGCTACGGCACCGACAAGCCCGACCTGCGCATCCCCGTCGAGATCACCGACCTCACCGCCCTCTTCGCCAAGAGCGAGTTCAAAGCCTTCGCCGGAAAGACCGTCCGCGCCTTCGCCGTGCCGCAGGCGTTCGACCAGCCCCGCTCCTGGTTCGATAATTTGCAGGAAGAAGCCAAGAAACTCGGCGCACCCGGACTCGCCTATGTGAAAGCCGAGAACAACGAACTCACCGGCCCGGTCGCCAAGTTCATGACCGGCGAAGTCGCCGAAAAACTCAAGGCCCTCGCTGGCGGCAAGAACGTCATCTTCTTCTCCGCCGATCCCAACGAAACCAAAGCCGCCAAAGTCCTCGGCGCCATGCGCGTCAAGATCGCCGAGCAGCTCAACCTCATCGAAAAGGACAACTTCAAGTTCACCTGGATCGTCGACTACCCCATGTACGAGCGCAACGACGACACCAAGCAAATCGAGTTCTCGCACAATCCGTTCTCCATGCCGCAGGGCGGCCTTGAAGCGCTCGAGAAACAGGACCCGCTCACCATCTTCGCCTACCAGTACGACCTCGTCTGCAATGGCTACGAAATGCTCTCCGGCGCCATCCGCAACCACGTCCCCGAGATCATGTACAAGGCCTTCGCCATCGCCGGTCACGGCAAGGAAGTCGTCGACACCGAATTTGCCGGCATGATCAACGCTTTCAAGTACGGCGCCCCGCCCCACGGCGGCGTCGGCGTCGGCATCGACCGCGTCATCATGCTGCTTTCCGGGGAAACCAGCATTCGCGAAGTCATCGCCTTCCCCATGGCCCAAAACGGCCGCGACCTGCTGATGAACGCGCCATCCCCCGTCAGCGAAAAACAACTGCGCGACGTTCACCTGACCATCCGGAAACCCGTCCCGAAAGTATAGGACCTATACGACTCATAGGACCAGTAGGACTCCTGTGCCCCTCCTATAAGTCCCATTGGTCCCATAAGTCCTATAGGCCCCATTCGCGCTCGTTGCGCCGTTGCGTGAAACATCAGTACGGCATACGCCTTGCTTCGCCGCATAAGCCCGCTTTACTACCCATCGCTTATGCGCCGCACTAAAATCATCGCCACCCTTGGCCCGGCCACCTCGACGCCGGCCGCCCTTACGGAATTGATCGCCCTTGGCGTCAATGTCTTTCGCTTCAACATGTCGCACGCGCCGCACGATTGGGTGCGCAAGACCGCCTCCTCCATCCGCGAAATTTCCGCCAAGCTCAACCACGAAGTCGCGCTCCTGCTCGACACGCAGGGACCCGCCATCCGCACCGGCACGGTCGAGACGCCCTATGATCTCAAGGTCGGCGATTGGGTCAGCTTCACCGTCCGCGGCCAAAAGGGCACGGTCCAGATCACGACCGATTGCAACTACCCGTACCTGGTGGACGACATCGAGGTCGGCAAGATCGTCATCGTCGACAACGGCCTGCTGCGCATGCGCGCGATCGAGAAGCGCCACAACGAACTCGTCTGCGAAGTGCTCACCCCCGGCCTGATGGGCAGCCGCCGCCACATCAACCTGCCCGGCGTCGACGTGAAACTGCCCGCGCTCACCGACAAGGACTACGCCGACATCGAGCTCGCCTTCGAGTGCAAGATGGACTACATCGCCATGTCCTTCGTGCGCCGCGCCGCCGACATCGAATTGCTGCGCGGAAAGATCCGCGAAAAGGGCAGCAATATCCACATCGTTGCCAAGATCGAGGACCAGATCGCGGTCAAGAACCTCGAGGAAATCATCGCCGCCTGCGACGGCCTCATGGTCGCGCGCGGCGATCTCGGCATCGAGGTCCCGTACGAGGAATTGCCCATCATCCAGCGCCGCGCCATCAATTTGTGTCTCGCCGGGGTCAAGCCGGTCATCGTCGCCACGCATTTGCTCGAGTCGATGATTACCAACCCCGCGCCGACCCGCGCGGAAATCACCGACATCGCCAACGCCGTGTTCGAGCACGCCGACGCCATCATGCTCTCCGGCGAAACCACCACGGGCAAGTATCCGATGGAATGCGTCGAGATCATGGACCGCATCTCGCGCCGCATCGAGCAGGGCAACACCGTCATCAATTACACCAGCGCGGTGCAGCCCTACTCGCCGCGCACGCACCTCAACGCCACCGCCGTTTATCTGGCGAACAACATCAAGGCCGCCGGCATCTGCGTCTTCAGCCACTCGGGCAAGACCGCGCGCTACATCGCCGGCCTGCGCCCGCAAAACTCGCCGGTCTACGCCTTCACGCCGAACATGGATGTCTGCCGCAGCCTCTCGCTCCACTTCGGCGTGCGCGCGCACGTGATTGAGTTTCATAACGACCCGAACGAAAATCTCATGCGCATGCAGGCCCGCCTGCTCGAGCGCGGCTACATGCACCCCGGCGATTCCATCGTCGTCGTCTCCGATCTCGTGGTCGAAAAAGAAATCCTTCACGCCATCCACGTCCACACGCTTAAATCGCAGGCGTGAGCGTCTTCCGGAACAAAACGGCGGTCATCACCGGCGCCTCCGCCGGCCTCGGTGAGGAATTTGCCGTGCAACTGGCCGATCTCGGCGTCAGCCGCATCGTGCTCACCGCGCGCCGAGCCGAGCGCCTCGAACATTTGCGCGCCATTCTCATCGCCGCGAATCCGCAACTGCGCGTGGAAACCATCACCGCCGATCTTTCCGATGCTGCCGACGTCACCGGCCTGATCGGCACGCTCAATTCCTTCGAGGGTTTCACCTGCGACATCCTCATCAACAACGCCGGCTTCGGCGATCTCGGTTCCTTCGAGTCGAGCGACGCGTCGAAAATCGAGGAAATGCTCGCGGTGAACATGACCGCGCTGACGCGCCTCACGCACTGGGTCGTGCCCGGAATGATCGCGCGCAAGTGCGGCTGGATCTGCAACGTCGGCTCGACCGCCGGCCTGATTCCGCTGCCCAGCTTCGCCGTTTACGCCGCGACCAAGGCCTACGTGAACAGCTTCTCGGAAGCGCTGCGCATCGAGCTGCGCGGCTCCGGCGTCAACGTGCTCGCGCTCTGCCCCGGGCCGGTCGTGACCGAGTTCGGCAGCGTCGCCTCGCGCACCAACAGCAAGCGCCAGTTCGCCCCGCCCGCCGCGCTCTGCGTCCACAAGAAGGACGTCGTTCGCGACACGCTCTCCGCCATGGCGGGCGGCAAGGCCCGGCTCATCCCCGGCCTGCTCGTGCGCATCCCCATGCTTCTGGCCGAAGGGACCCCGCGCTGGCTCCTGCGGCTGGTCTTTAACCTCACGAGCGGAGGGTTCCGGAAGGAGCGGGCGGAGCGGCAGGGCGGCTCTTCCTAAATGGCCTAAAAAGCCTACAATTATAGGAGATTTAGAATACGCAGGTGATGTTGCGCTTGGCGGGGTGCGGTGCGATGATCGGCGGGTGAGTTCTTTACCACGCATGGCGGTCCTGGGTTCGGGCAAGGGGAGCAATTTCGTGGCGCTGCAGGAAGCGATTCTCGCCGGGCGGCTGGCGGCGCAAATTTCCGTGGTGATCAGCGACCAGCCCAACGCCACCATCCTCGCGCGTGCGGAGGCATTTGGCCTGCCGGTGGCGACGCTGCCGGTCTCGCCGTTCAAGACGAAGCTGGGGCCGGAGGGCGAGACGGCGCTGCTGGAGATTTTGCGCGCGCATCAAGCGGAGTGGGTCGTCCTCGCCGGCTACATGCGCGTGGTGAAACAGCCGTTACTGGACGCTTTTCCGAACCGCGTGATCAACATCCATCCCTCGCTGCTCCCGGCCTTCAAGGGCCTGCGCGCGTGGGAGCAGGCGCTCAACGCGGGCGTGAGCGAGACCGGGTGCACGGTGCATTTTGTGAATTCGGATATCGATGCGGGGGAGATTATCGCGCAGCAGCGCGTGGAAATCCTGCCCGGCGACACAGCCGAGACGCTGCACGCGCGGATTCAGGTGGCGGAGCATGAGCTTTATCCGTCGGCGTTGGGGAAGGTGCTGGGCGCCAAGCCGAGTTGAGGGAACCGACGATGAAAAGCCCCTCGGCTTTCGTGCTCTGGAGCGCGGTTGTGCTGGCCGTGGTTTTTCTCGGATTCCTGATTTTGTGCGGACTCGAGCTTTGGGACGATCGGCACTTCATTTGGGAACCTCGCAATCCCCTGGCCAAATACGGAGTGTCGTATGAGAAAACCTGGGGTGAGCACGAGGAGTATCAAACCATCCAATTTACGTGGATCCGCGACGGAAAGAAATTCGATGGGCCAAGTGTTACCGGGGATGACCTCTATGTCCGATTTCCGCCGGTCAACGGGGCCGACGTGCCTGAGATAGTCGTCAGGAGCGACACGTACAAAGATCAGTTTGTCATCTTTAAGCTGAACTTTACGGACAGCACCAAGCCTGAGTTTGAACTCGTTCAGTGCTACATGCTGGACGTTCAATACACAGTTCCGTGGTTTTATTATTATGCCGATTCGGACACGGGACTGCTGCCCACGCGGGCGAAGCCGCCAGCCTTGGGAGATCAACTGCCGGACAATGGGCTTGAGTTCCTCATGGACAAGGGCAGGCGCATCGATGTGCTGACCGATTCCGGACAGACCTATCCTGGTTACCGCATCTTCGGTGACGACGTGTATCAAGTGGCCGTAAATGGCAAGGGCACGATCATCTACATCTCTCCCGATGATCCCGCGATTTTCAAAACGCCGGAAGGCATCAAGGTTGGGGCGACACTGAACAAAGTGCTGGCTATCGCCAAGACGCCGCCACGGGAAAGAATGGGCTGGGCTTATTACATCCCTCTCTCGTCGGGCTGGAATGCGGCCTTTGTGGTTAACCCGCAAAATCCGACGTCAGGCAAGCTTCCTGAGGATTCTCATGTGAGCTTTCTCTTCAAGAGCGATTGGGCAAGATAGGGCCGGAGAGCGTGCGGTGCGCGCTGGCGAAAAGTCGGGGTAGCGCGTAGAGTGCCTCCATGGCCATCTGGTCCGGGCTGATTGCGAAGCCGCAGCGCACGCCGCTGAAGAGCCGGCCCTCGCTCATGCTTTACTTCCTGCTGGCGGGGGCGTTCCTGCTCACGCTCGTGCCGCAGGTCGTGCAGTTCCCCGTGTGGATCACTGCCGTCGTGGCCGGGGCGATGATCGTGCGCTCGCTGCTCGAGTTTTACCGGCTGCCGCTGCCGAGCACCACCTTCTGCAGCATCATCGCCTTCATCCTCTTCGGCCTGGTCTGGGTGCAGTTCGGCACGATCATGGGCCGCTCCGCCGGCACCGCGGTCACGGCGGGATTGCTCGCGATCAAGTTCTACGAAATCCGCGGCCCGCGCGACATCTCGCTCATCATCTTTGCCTGCTTCTTCGTGGTGATGAGCGCGCTGCTCTTCTCGCAGGTGCTGGAGCTCTTCATCTACTGCCTCATCATGATGTGGATCCTCACCGCCGTGCTCATGCGCGTGAACGCGGGCGACCGGCCGGACGACATGCTGCTGCGCATGCTCAGCAAATCAGGTCTCATCTTTCTGCAGGCGACTCCTCTCGCGCTGTTGCTCTTCTTTTTCTTCCCGCGCATCAACGGCCCGATCGGCCTTTCGCTGAACGACCCGCCCATCGGCCTGACGGACACGGTTTCGCCCGGGTCCTTTTCCAAGCTGGCGCGCGACAACTCGCCGGCGATGTACGTCAGTTTTTCCGGGGGCACCTATCCGCTGCCCGAGTCGATGTACTGGCGCGCCATCATCCTCTACCAATACAAGAACGGCACCTTCACCGCCGGCTTTCTCGGCGACACGCGCAAGCGGGAGGAACCCGGCGGGGATGCCGACGACAAGACGCCGCGGCCCGAGGAGCACGAGAACACCCAGCTCATCGGCCAGACGATCACGATCTACGCGAACAACCAGAGATGGCTCTACGCGCTCGACATTCCCGTGTCGGAGCCAAAAAACATGGCCGGCTCCTCCGGCTGGGCGGGTCTCTACCACGGCAACACGGTGCGGCTCAACGGCGGCAAGCTCGATCACATGGAGCGCTACTTCGTCAGCTCCACGCTGCTTCGCCCGGAGGAGATGATTACCAAGGCGGAACGGGACGCGAGCGTGCAACTGCCCACCGATCCAAAAGACGGCCCGATCAGCCCGGAGGTGCGCGCCTTGGCGGACAAGTTTTTCGCGGAGGCCGGCGGCAAGCAGGACGCTTATGTCTACGCCATCCTGCGCTATTTCCACCACGATGACTTTGTCTACAGCCTCGACCTGCCCTCGCAGGGGAAGGATTGGCTGAAGGAATTCCTCCTCGTGAACAAGACTGGCTACTGCGAGCACTACGCCTCCGCCTTCGCCGTGCTCATGCGGTTGGAGCACGTCCCCACGCGGCTGGTGACCGGTTATGTCGGCGGCGATTTCAATCCCTACAAAAACGAGTTCGTGGTGGATGAGGACAACGCCCACGCGTGGGACGAGGTGTGGAGGCCGACCGATCCGGCCAAGCCTGACATCGGCCGCTGGGTGAGGGTCGACCCGACATCACTTGTCTCGGACGTGGATCCTTCCGGGCAGGTGGCCAACGGCGGTCCCGGGCAAAAGCCGTTCGGCGTGATCCAGGGGGAAACGAGCTTCGCCGATTCGCATCTTCCCGAGTGGATGAAGACCAGCCTGCACGAGATGCAACTGCGGCGCGAACAAATGGAGATGACGTGGGACGACGTAGTGCTCTCCTACGACACCGACTCGCAGTCCCGTCTGGCGCAGGTGCTCGGCATGGGCGTGAACCCGATGTTGAAGCTGGGGCTGGTCTGCCTGGGTGCGGCGGCGGTGTGTGCGGTGGCGCTCTGGCGCTGGCTGGCGCAGCAGCCGAGGATTTCGCCGGTGGAATTTCTCTACGCGGCGTTTTGCCGCAACATGGCGCGCCGCGGCGTCCCCCGCGCATCGTGGGAGGGACCGCTGGCCTACACCGAGCGCGTGGCCGAGGCGTTTCCCGATGATCTGCCGGCGCTGCGCAACGTGGGCGCGATCGTGGCGCGCACGCGCTACGGCCCAGGGCCCGGGGATGCGAAGGCCATCGAGCGCCTGGAGTCAGCGCTGGCGAGGATTTCGGCATCGCAGGTGGCGAATGCGTCGCGGGAGAAGCGCTGAATAGGACTTATAGGACCTATGGGACGGCAGATGGATTTGCCGTATTGGTCCTATTGCAGTGGCCAACGGGGGCGCGTTTCTTTAAAACCGGCGATGCCTTCTGATCTTCAAGCGCAACTGGACCGCCATGTCGCGGCGTTGCGCAAATGCCGGCGTTGCCCGGGGATGTTTCCGCCGGTGGTGAGCGGCGGTGCGGTGGTGAGCCGCGTGATTTTGGTGGGCCAGGCGCCGGGCGACAAGGAGCCGAAGATGGGCCGGCCGTTTGCGTGGACGGCGGGACGAAAGATGTTCCGCTGGTTTCTCGAACATGCGGGTGTCGATGAGGCCGCGTTCCGCTCGCACGTCTACATGGCGGCAGTGTGCCGGTGTTTTCCGGGCAAGAAGGCGACGGGCGGGGATCGCGTGCCGGCGCCGGATGAAATCGCGAATTGCTCGGGCTGGCTGGACGCCGAGATGAAGCTGCTTCGGCCGGGCCTCGTCATCGCGGTCGGCAAGCTGGCCATCCAGCGATTCATCCCGTGCGGAAAACTGGATGACGTGGTAGGCAAATCGTTCGCGAGCGACTGGAACGGGCATCGGTTTGATCTCGTGCCGCTGCCGCATCCGTCCGGCGCGTCGCCATGGCCCCACCAAATGCCGGGTCGCGTCTTGTTGCCGCAGGCGATGGCGCTGATCGCGAAGCATGCGGCGTGGAAGGGGAGTTTTGAGAAGTGACGGAATAACGGAATGGACGGAATTCGGAGGGGAGTTCAGATAATGATTTTAATGATTGGGAGGGTGGGGTTTCAAAACGAGTTGCCTCTTCAGGTCTCCATCCTCTGAATCTTTAAAATCATTATCTAAAAATTCCGTTCATTCCGTTATTCCGTCCCTTTTCTCGCGGCTTGCCGGGATGGCGGGAGTTGGTTAAACAAGGCGGACTATGGCTATCCAGCAAGCGCCTCCGCAACGACCACCACAAAAATCGAGCAAGGCGGGGCTGGGCTGCCTGGGCTGCGGATGTTTGGCGGTGTTGGTGGTTTTCCTGGGAATCGCCGGCCTGTGCGCGGGCGGCATTTACATGTTTTTCAAGCAGGCCAACGTCGTGAGCTCCGCGTCGCCGGAAGCGATCGCGGCTTATACCGCCAGTGATGATGTCTACGCCGGGGCACAGAAGAAGGTCGCGGCGTTCAACGACGATGTGAGCACGAGCAAGACATCGACGTTGACGTTGAGTTCGGATGAGGTCAACGCGCTGCTTTACCACACGATCGATCCAAGGAAATTGCAGGGGCAGGCATTGGTTACGATGACGGGCGACGAGGCGCGCGTGCAGGCGAGCATTCCGTCGAACGGGATACCGTTCATCAACTGGGGCGTGAAGGACCGTTACTTCACCCTGGACCTGACTTCGGGTGTCGCTTTCAACGTGGACACGAAGGAAGTCGAGCTGCAGTTCCACAAGGTGCAGTTCGGCGATACCGTTGTGCCGCAGAATTCGATGGCGGCGCTGCAGTCGAGTTTTTCGCAGCAGCTCAATCTGAAGCTGCAACAGAATCCTGATATCTCGAAGGTGTTGCAGGCGGTTAAGACGGTTTCGATCAAGGACGGGCAGTTTGTGGTCGAGACGAAATGAGTGACGGAATGACGAAGGGACGGAATTCGGAGGGGGGAATTTAGATAGGATTGGGAGGATGGATTTCAAACAAGTGCCTTTTCAGGTCTCCATCCTCTGAATCATTAAAATCATTATCTAAAAATTCCGTCCTTCCGTCAAAATTCAGCGGCTAGAGTTTGGGGACGGCGCTGAGGAGCTTGCGGGTGTACTCGTCCTGCGGATTTTCGTAGATGGCCTCGGCGGTGGCGGCCTCGACAATCTTGCCCTGGTTCATGACGAGGACGAAGTCGCTGATGTGTTCGACGACGGCGAGGTCATGCGCGATGAACAAATAGGTGAGGCCGAGTTCTTCCTGCAAATCCTGGAGGAGGTTGACGATTTGCGCCTGGACGGAAACGTCGAGCGCGCTGACCGGTTCGTCGCAGACGATGAACGCGGGATCGACGGCGAGCGCGCGGGCGATGCCGACGCGCTGGCGCTGGCCGCCGCTGAATTCGTGCGGGTAACGGTCGAGGTGGTCGCGCTTGAGGCCGACTTTGTCGAGCAGTTCGGCGACGCGTTCGCGGCGTTCGGCACGCGTCATTTTTGGAAAATGGATTTCCAGCGCCTCACCGATGATCTCGAAGATGGAGAGGCGTGGGTTGAGCGAGTTGTAGGGATCCTGAAAGATGATCTGGATTTTTTTGCGCCAGGGGCGGAACTCGGAGGTTGAGAGTTTTGTGATGTCAGCGTTGTCGTATGTGATCGAGCCCGCGGTGGGCTGGATCAGGCGGATGATGGCGCGGCCAATGGTCGTTTTGCCGCTGCCGCTTTCGCCGACGAGACCGACGGTTTGCCCGCGCTCGATCTCAAACGAGACGTCGTCGACTGCTTTCACTTCGCCGACCCGGTGGCGAAAAACACCGCCGAGGATGGGGAAGTAGACCTTGAGGTGATCGACGCGGAGGAGGGGAGGCATAACGAAATTTCCAAATTAGACCAAATTTCTTTTTGAGGTTTGTCGTCCGTCCCTTTTCTTCATTTTGTTAATTTGGGAAAATATGGAAATTTCGTTATGCCTTACTGAATCCCCGCGTAGTCGATGGTCTTGAGGCGGCGCTGTTTTTGGCCGAGCTTGGGGACGCAGTCGATGAGGGCGCGGGTGTAGGCGTGCTGCGGATTGCGCAGGACTTCGGCGGTCGGGCCGGTCTCGACGATCTTGCCGCGGAACATGACGACGACGCGATCGGCGAAATCGGAGACGAGGCCAAAATTGTGGGTGATGAGCAGGATGGCCATGTTGGTCGAACCTTTGAGCTCCTTGAGCAGGTCCATGATCTGTTTCTGGATGGTGACGTCGAGCGCGGTGGTGGGCTCGTCGGCGACGAGGAGGCGCGGCTTGCACGCGAGGGCCATGGCGATCATGACGCGCTGCTGCATGCCGCCGCTGAGCTGGTGCGGGTAATCGTTGAGGCGGCTGGCGGCGTCGCGGATGCCGACGCGGTCGAGCGCGGCGACGATCTCGGCGGTGACGTCGCGGACGTCGGGGCGGTGGAGCTCGATGGCCTCGCGGATCTGGTAGCCAATGGTGAAGACGGGGTTGAGCGAGGAGCCAGGCTCCTGGAAGATGTAGGCGATGCGCGCGCCGCGGAGTTCGCGCAGTTCGCGGTCGGGCATTTTCAGGACGTCGCGGCCGTCGAAGTTGATGCGGCCGGAGACGTAGCGGGCGGGCGGCGAGGCGAGCAGGCGTGTGAGGGCGAGAGCGCTGACGCTTTTGCCACTGCCGCTTTCGCCGACGACCGCGAGGGTCTCGCCCGGGTCCATACGGAAGGAGATGCCGTCGACGGCGCGGACGAGCTCGGCGCCGGAGCCGAACTGGATGGCGAGGTTTTCGACGGTGAGGAGCGAGGGCATGATCTATTTCAGCTTGAGGCGCGGATCGACGGCGTCGCGGAGGGCTTCGCCGACGAAGTTGTACGACATGATGGTAATGAGGATGGCGAGACCGGGGAAAAAGGCGAGCCACCAGGCGAAGTCGATGTAGGAGCGCGCTTCGTTGAGGATGTCGCCCCACGAGGGTGTCGGGGCCTGCATGCCGAAGCCGAGGAAGCTCAAGCTCGACTCGATGAGGATGGCGGCGGCGACGCCGAAGGTGGCGGAGACGAGGATGGGCCCGAGGGCGTTGGGCAGGAGATGGCGCAGGATGATGTGGGCGTCGCCGGCGCCGAGGGCCTTGGCGGCCTGCGGGAACGGCTGCGCGACGAGGCGGAGGAATTCGCCGCGGACGAGGCGCGCAAGGCCGGTCCAACTGGTGAGGCCGATGACGGCCATGATGACGAACATGTTGTTGGCGGAGTCGGTAAGCGAGATGAAGACGAGGATAAGGAGCAGCGGAGGGAAGCAGTCGAGGATCTCGATGAAGCGGCAGATGGCGATGTCGAGCCAGCCGCGATAAAAGCCGGCGAGGCCGCCGACGGTGACGCCGACGAGCAGAGCGATACTCTGCGCGATGAAGCCGATGGAGAGCGAGGTCCGCGCGCCGTGGATCATGCGCGCGGCGATGTCGCGGCCGGTG
>FSYK01000064.1_pt1 | contig 13144 bp, 9 predicted proteins | sample 1638561 | NCBI WGS metagenome assembly FSYK01 (sample SAMEA3914788, study PRJEB12502) | metagenome | biome: forest; material: soil | place: Canada | collected 2011-07-03 | depth 0.1 m | reverse complement strand
TTCAAGGACCGCAGCAGCGATCTCCAGGTCGAACTTGCGACAGCGAATGTCGAATCATTGAGGTATTTGGATTCGATCCAAGCGACTGTTATCGGGGCTGGTGATCAATTCCGCCGGTTTACCAAGAAAATCTATCCCGGAAAGCTGAGCGGCTTGACCATCGAAAACGACGATCGGGAAACGCAAACCCGGTTCAAGATCGATGCAAAAATTATCGCGGACGCCTCTGATGGTATTAATGAGGCAAAGATCTTCGCTTACGATTTGACCGTGGCTTCTCTGCGCCGGAATCATCATGTTCAGTTTCTCTGTCATGACAGCCGGCTCTTTTCAGATATCGACCCTCGGCAACGGGCGGAGATATTTCGTCTGGCAGCCGACGTGTCGAAAGAATTCGACTTTCAGTACATCGCGACGGTTAACCAGGATCAAATCGAGGCTGTCAGAGGCATCCTTGGTGAAGAGGAATACGAACGAATCATCGCGAAAAACACGGTGCTTGAGCTTAAGGACGACTCGCCGGAAGATAAGCTTCTCGGAGTTGAGGTCGATGTGAGTTACGATTGACGACCTGCCGAACGCCATCGGACGTAGGACTTGCTTTTGACATAATCCCTCCAGAAAACAAACAAGTTTATCTCCCTACTCCCCACCTTGGAGCCACGGATAACTTGTCCGCTTTTTCACACCCAGATGTCACGGCTGAGAGGTAGCGTCCACACACCTTACCTGCGACGCCGCCAAAATGCCTTCGTCATAAACACGGACAAGTCATTGTCTGGCTCCGCACACCCGAAGGTCTCGTAAGTCGCTGATCCTCCACATAATTCCGCCTATTTCCGCCCCTATCCACGTCGCAGCGAAAATAAACAACTTCTCCGCGAAGGGACAGAGCTGGATGCAAGTGGTGCGCGGTACAGGGTTTGAACCTGTGACCCCTACAGTGTCAGTGTAGTGCTCTACCACTGAGCTAACCGCGCGGTCGAGGTGCGGCATCAAAAGACGCCGCGGACCAGCTAAAATGCGCGGTTTGGCGCGGTGTGGCAAGGCTATTTGTGGGCCGCCCTGCCTACTTTTGGGTTTGGATGGTCCTGGCCAGGACGGCGGCGGGGATGAGAAAGCCCTGGATGTGGCCGCCGCCGGCAATGCCGTAGGAAAAGACGCCCACAACCTGGCCTGCGTTGTTGAGCACGGGTGCGCCGTTCGCTCCGGCGTAGATGGTTTGGTCGTTGTCGAACTGGATTTGAAGCCAGTCAGTGACCGCGGTGACCTGCGCGCGATGCGCGACCTGGTCCGGCGGCGAGCCACGCAGGCGGGCGATGACCCAGACCACATCGCCAACGGCCGCAGGCTGGTCGGCGAGTGCAACGGCGGTGGTTTGCGCGGCGGTATCGTGCAGGCGATAAATGGCGACGTCATCGAGGGGCTTGCCGCCGCTGGGCTTGAGGCGCGAGGTGTGCACAAGCAGGCCGGCGACATCGTAGGTGAGGGGGTTACCGGAATAAGGCGCAAGCTGGACTTGTTGGACGACGCTGGGAACGTCCTTCGCCGCCACTTGGGTTTGAAATCCACCCTGAAAGCCAAGCAATTGGCGCGAGCTAACGACATAAGCCTGGTCGCTGGCGGATAGCTTGACCAGGCTGGCGTCGCCGCCGTTATGGTTGCCCTGCGTGGTCTGGAACGTGGCCGCGCCGGTAAACGCGGCAGGGTAATTGGGCGGCACGGTGCCGGGAGCCGCTGGCGGTGGTGGTGGCGGCGCGGGCAGTCCCAGCGGCGTGCCGGCCGGGACGCTTTGGATCGCGGTGGAATCGATCTGGAAGATGCCGTTTGAGCCGTCGGGCAGCGGGACCATGACGACGGCTTTGCCCGCGCTTTGATTCATGATTTGCACGACTTCGCCGGTCTTGAGCGCGACATCGTGATTCGCGCCCACCGTGAGGTCCTGCGTCATCTTGCCCTCGGCCATGTCGGCGCGTGCGAGCGCAGAAAGGGCGAGAAGAAATACACCGGCCAAAACAGCCCCGGTCAGACGCGGAGCGCCCGTGAATAAAGTCCGTGACGACTTCATTGCGGGGAGTATTCCGTGAGAGCCAGAACTGAGCGAGTGGAAAGTGGGGCGACCACGTTACAGGTAAGACAGGTGGTTTTCTGGCGCCCCTCCTATAAGTCCCATTCAGGTCAGCGCAGAAACGCCTCATGCAACCCACCGTCAACCGTGATCACCTGGCCGGTCGTCTTCGCCAGGCGATTGGTCAGCAGCAGGAAGATCGCCTCGGACTGGTCACCCGGCGTGATCGGGTTTTTGGTCAGCGTGCGGTCGGCATAGAACTGCGCCAGTTTGGTCGTGAGGCTGTCCGACGATTCATCCTCGGTGTAGGGAATCTTGTACTTGGCGAGCGAGGCAATGACGCGCTCGCGCGGGAACATCGCGCTGCCTTGGATCACGGTCGCGGGCGCGACGCCGTTGACGCGCACCAGCGGCGAGAGCTCGACGGCGAGTTCGCGCACGAGGTGATTTGCCGCGGCTTTGCTCGTGTCGTAGGCGATGCTGCCTTTTTTGGCCACGACCGCGTTGGCGCTGGTCGTGAGCACGAGCGAGCCGCGCAGGCCCTGCTCTTTCCAGAGCGGGCGCGCCTCGTCGGCGACGAGGTAGAGACCGGTGACGTTGATGGCGTAGGTCAGCGCCCACTTCTCGTCGGGGATGTTGCCCTGCGTGTCGGGCGGGACGAAGATTCCAGCGGTGATGGCGATCGAGTCGATGCCGCCGTACGCGAGCACGGCTTCCGCCAGCGCCGAGCGGATGCTCTCGCGCTGGGTGACGTTGGCGACGAGTCCGATGGCCGGGCCGCACTTGGAGATGCCGGTGCCGGCCACGCCAATGCCGAGGCCGTGCTTGTCGGTAATTTCCTTCGCGGTGGCCTCGACCGCGGCGTTATTGAGATCGATGGCGACGACGTGCGCGCCTTCCTTGACGAGGCGCAGCGCGACTTCCCTGCCAATGCCGCTGCCTGCGCCGACGACGGCGATGACCTGCCGCGCGAGCTCCTTTTCCGGGGGCATGCGCTGGAGCTTTGCTTCCTCCAGCAACCAGTATTCGATATCGAAGGCCTCCTGCTGCGGCAGCGCGATGTAGCTGTCGGCTGCTTCCGCGCCGCGCATGACTTGGATGGCGCAGCCGTAGAATTCCGCTGTGACGCGCGACTCGCTCTTGTCCTTGCCCCACGCGATGAGGCCGAGGCCGGGCACGAGGATGACGGTGGGGTTCGCGTCGCGCATCTTGGGCGAATCGGCATGCTTGCACTTTTCGTAGTAGGCGGCGTAGTCCTTGCGGTACGAGGTGAGGCCCTGCTCGATTTTCTGGCGCAGCATGACGGCATCGCCGGTCTGCGGGTTCCAGTCGACGTAAAGGGGCTTGATCTTGGTGCGCAGGAAATGGTCCGGGCAGGAGGTGCCAAGCTCGGCCAGGCGCGTCGCATCGGCGCTGTTGATAAACTCAAGCGTCGCTTCGTCGTCCTGGATGGTCGCGATGAAACGCTTCTGTTGGCTGACTTGGCCGCGCAGCCACGGCAGCAGATCGACGAAAAGCTTGCGGCGCTCGCGGCAATCGAGCGTCTTGTACTTCGCGCCGCCAAAGGTCTTGTCGCCCTTGTCGTGCTCGGCGAGGTAACGCGCGGCTTTTTCGATAAGTGTGAGCGATAGGTCGTAACATTCCTTGTCGTCGTTGGCCCAGTTGATCAGCCCGTGCTGGCCCATGATGACGCCCTTGGCCTTTGGATATTTGCGGCAGACTTCCTGGAGCTGCAGGCCGAGGTCGAAACCAGGGCGCTGCCATGCCGTCCAGATCACTTCGTCGCCGTAGATTTTCTTCGTGAGCTCCTCGGAGTTCTTCGACGCGGCAATCGCGATGGCCGCATTGGGGTGCGTATGGTCCACGTGCTTGAAAGGCACGAAGCTGTGCAGCGGTGTGTCGATGGAAGGCGCGCGCGGGTTGAGATTGAACGTGCAGTGCAGGTAACGCTCCACCATGGCGTCCTCGATGGGCGTCTTGGGCCCGCACGTTTTTTCCGCGCCGTAGATGCCTTGCAGCGCGACAAGGCGGTCCTGGTAGAGCGAGGAAAAGTTCTCGCGCTTGGAGGTGCGCAGGTCACCGCCGCTGCCCTTGACCCAAAGCACTTCCACGTCCTTGCCGGTGAGGGGATCCTTTTCGGTGAGCTTGGCCGAGGTGTTGCCTCCGCCGGTATTGGTGATGCGCTGGTCGCTGCCGAGCAGGTTCGAGCGATAAATGAGGCGGGCCACGGGGTCGAGCGTGGCGGCGTGCTTGTCGTCCCAGAGATAGTTGACGTGTTGGTAGGTGCTCATGATTTTTTGGCCTCGAGTTGGTGGAAGCGGGTGCGCGCTCTTTCGGAGAAATATTTCGCGCCGGGCGTGAAAGTTTGGGTGGGAAAGGAGCTCTCGACAATGCGGCGCAGTTCGGCCGCGGACTTGAGATGCCCGAGTGCGAGCGCCTGGATTAAAATATTGCCGATTGCCGTCGCCTCGACCGGTCCGGTGATGACCGTCAGGCCAGTCGCGTCCGCGCTAAGCTGGTTGAGCAGCGCACTGCGCGAGCCGCCACCGACGATGTGCAGCTTCTCGATCTTGCGGCCCGTCACGCTCTGCAGCTCGCGCAACGTCTGCGCGTAGGTAAGCGCAAGGCTCTCGAGAATCATGCGCGTGAATTCGCCCGGGTTGGCGGGAACGGACTGCCCCGTCTCGTAGCAGAACGCGGCGATCTTGCCGGGCATGTTGCCGGGAGCGAGGAAGCGCGCGTCGCTCAAATTAAGATGCGCTGTGGCGGGACCGCTCTCCGCGGCGAGGCGGTTTAGTTCGTCATAGTTGAACGTCACACCGCCCTCGTCCCACGCGCGGCGGCACTCCTGGAGCACCCAGAGTCCGGCGATGTTTTTCAGAAAGCGAATCGTGCCACCGAGGCCGACTTCATTCGTGAAACCGGCAGTGCGCGCGGCTTCCGTCACGATCGGCGCAGGCAGTTCCGCGCCAAGCAGGGACCACGTGCCCGAGCTCAGATACGCCCAGTTATCACCCGTGGCAGGAACGGCCGCGACCGCCGCGCCGGTATCGTGCGAGCAAGTCGCGATGACCTTCGCCTGCGCCAGCGCGGGCATTTTTGCGAGCGCGCCCGTGACAGGCCCAAGCACCGTGCCGCTCGGTACAATGCGCGGGAAAAGCGTCTTCTTCACGCCGAGCTGCGCGGCGATCTTCTCCGACCACGCCTGCGTGCGCGGATTATAGAGCTGCGTTGTGCTTGCCAGCGATTGCTCCGCCGCCGGCTCGCCGCCAAACTGCGCGTTGAAATAGTCGGCGATATTGAGAAAGCGATCCGCGTCGGCGAAGACCGACGTATCGGCGTGCTGCTGCGCCTCGAAATGATAGACCGTGTTGATCGTCATGAACTGGATGCCCGTCTCCGCATAAATGTCGGCGAAGGGCATCGTCTTATGCAGTCGCTCCACGGCCGCATGCGTGCGCGAGTCTCGATAACAGTACGGATTGCCGACCGCATTACCTTTCGCATCGAGCAGAACGAAATCGACACCCCACGAGTCCGTGCTGAGCCCGGCAATCGGCACGCCGCGTGCGGCAGCCTTCTCAATACCCGCGAAAATCTCGCCCTGAAGGTGCGCGAGGTCCCAGTGAAAATGGCCGTCCTCCGTCAGCGAGCGGTTCGGAAAACGGTGAATCTCCTCGAGCTGCACACGACCGCCGTCGAGCGTGCCGAGCATGACGCGGCCGCTTTCAGCTCCAAGATCGACGGCCAGGTAGGCGTTCATGGCAGGGCGGGGTAAAGAAGATCATCCCGCGATTATATGATCGAAGTCAATCATATAATCGCGGGCTTGGTTCATTGGCGTTGTGACGTAACTTTCGCCTCGTAGACCTTCACGTCGTTGATCCATTCGAAGCCTGGCGGCACATCCTGTCGGCGGCAAAACTCGTTCCAGACCTCGCCGAAAGGCAGGCTCTTGGCTTCCTCCACCAGCGCAAGCCGGCTCGTCGTGTCGCCCTCGGCTTCGAACCGGCGCAGGCGATCGATGGGCTCAAGCAGCGCGAGCAGCAGCGCCTTTTGCGTCGCGCGCGTGCCGATGACCCACGCCGCCACGCGGTTGATGCTGGCGTCGAAGTAATCGAGGCCGATGTGCGTGCGGCCAAGATAATCGCCCCGCACCAGCGCCTCCATCAGCGCGCGCGTCGGGTCGTCGAGTTGCACCACATGGTCGCTATCCCAACGCACGCCGCGGCTGACGTGCAGCAGGATTTCCGGCACGAACATCAGCAGCGAGGAGATCTTGTCGGCGATGGTCTCAGTCGGATGGAAATGGCCCGCGTCGAGGCAATAGAGCTTCTGGTTCTTCGCCGCGTAGCCGAGATAAAACTCATGCGAGCCGACCACGTAGGCCTCGGAACCAATACCGAAGAGCTTCGACTCAACCGCATCGAGGTGGTGTGCGGGATCAAGCGGCGCGGCGAAGACGGCATCCAGCGATTCGGCCAGGCGCTCGCGCGGGCCACGCCGGTCGATCGGCACTTCCTTGGAGCCATCGGGAATCCACACATTGGTCACCGTGGTCGAGCCGAGTTGACGGCCCATGTCCGCGCCGATTTTGCGGCAGGCGATGGCGTGTTCGATCCAGAATTGGCGCACCTTCGCGTCGCGATTCGACAGCGTCCAGCCGTCATTGGCCAGCGGGTGCGAGAAGCACGTCGGGTTGAAATCGAGACCCAGTCCGCGCGTCTTCGCCCAGTCGATCCAGCTCTGAAAATGCGCCGTGGCGATCTCGTTGCGCTCGACCTTTTTCCCGCCGCCGAAGTCGGCATACGAAGCGTGAAGATTCAGGCGATGCTTGCCGGGAATGAGCGAATACGCGAGGTCAAGGTCGGAACGAAGTTCGGCGATCGTACGCGCCTTGCCCGGATAATTACCGGTCGCCTGGATGCCGCCCCCGCCCAGCGTGGCGCCGGCCGTCTCGAAACCGCCAACGTCATCGCCCTGCCAGCAGTGGAGGGAAATGGGCGTGGCGGCGAGCGCGCGCAACGCGGCATCGGCGTCGACGCCAAGGTCGAAGTAAATCTGCTGCGCGGTGGAGTAGGTGGAGGGTGTCATGAGATTAGCGGAGGTGGTTGAGAGTCGCGAGGTAGTTGCCGTAGCCGATGATGACGGTCGAGCCAATGAGCACGGCAATACTCAGGCCGACGAAAGTAAGGGCGCGTGAACCGGCGCCACGCCACTCGCGCAGGGCCAGACCCCAAAGCGTGCTGAAAATAATGATGCTGGCCATGTGCAGCGTCCAACTGGAGAACTTGAACTGCCCCATCTGGCTTTCGCCCATCGTGTAGAAGAAAAATTGGAAGTACCACGTCACGCCCGCGACGGCGCAAAGCAGATAGTTGGCGATCATTGGCGCGCGCTTGGGTTCAACCGGGCCGAGATCCGCCTGGCGGGCCATCTCCTCGCTCGGCGCATCGACTGCGGTCTCCAGCGCGGGGCCGGAAGCACCGGCGTAGGCATCCGCCCGGAAATATTGCGCGCCGGTCTTGTTGCGCAGGTTGAGGAAGAGGCACCAGAGAAAATTGGAGGTAAATCCGCCGAGAAGCACGACGACCAGCACCGGCAGACCCTGCCAAAGGGGTTGGGTGCCGTGGCGCAACGTGATGAGCGAGATCGGCTGACCTGCATCGAGTCCAAAGGACATGCACGCGCTCATCACGCCGGAAAACGTGGCAACGAGCATGCCCTTGCGGAAATTGAATTCCTTGATGATGGCCCGCTTTTGGTCCTCCGGCATGTGCGCTTCCTTGGTCATGCCGGCCAGCCCGGAAACACCGATGCCCGCGAAACAAACCAGCACGCCGAGCAGGATGGTAAGGCCTGAGTTAGTGGCAAGAACCTGGCTGACAAATTCGCCATGGAAAATCGGCGGAATGAGCGTGCCGAATGCCGCGCAGAAGCCGAGCGCGACGGCCATGCCGAGCGAGATGCCGAGATAGCGCATGGTCAGGCCGAAGGTGAGCCCGCCTGTGCCCCAGAGCAGGCCGTTGAAATAGGTCCAGAAAAGAACGTGGAGCGGTGTCTCGCGCAGGACGCCGAACAAGTCGTGCGTCATCAGGATCGCGAAAAACCAGGGCGCGATGATCCAGCTAAAGAAGCCGCCGGTCAGCCAGTAGGTTTCCCACGACCAGCGGCGTACGCCGCGATAGGGCAGGTAGAAGCTCGCGGAGGCGAGACCACCGATCCAGTGGAAGATCACGCCGAGGAAGGGATTGGGTGCCATCGTCGTTTAGGATAACAAGTGGGGCGAAGATCGCAAAATCGACAAATTGATCTTTTTCATATATAAAATGACACTCCGCATAGCCGCCCTCGTGAGAGCGTGGCCGTTTTGCTCCAGCGCCCACGGCTTCACGGTAGCGAAGGGAATATAAAAAACGGGAATCCAAATGCGCAACTACTTCGACTATTTTCCCGTATCTCCGAGGCTTGAGCCTTGGGAGATTTACTCGACCTCCTTTGGCAGGGTCCACGTCCCACCGGGCACGCCATACCCACCCGCGCGGCACCCAGAACGTCACGCACTCGCGTGGAAAAAGGGCCGCACCCTGGCGGAGTATCAAATCCTTTTCATCCACAAGGGCGCGGGGGAATTCGAGTCGGCGCACACCAAGGCGCGCGCCATCGCGGGCGGAATGGCATTCGTCCTCTTTCCCGGCGAGTGGCACCGGTACCGGCCCGACCCTGCCGTGGGCTGGACCGAATCGTGGCTCGAAGTGCGCGGGCCGTACCTCGACCGCTTGCGGCGCACGGGCGTCATCGATCCCCGGCACCCGGTCCACGCCACGCCGGCGGCACTGGAGATCGAGCAAATCTTCGATTCGGCCGCGACGCTGGCGCGGATCAAGCCGCCGGGTTTCACCGTGCGTCTCGGTCTGCTTGCCGCGCAAATCCTCGCGCTGCTGCGCTGGAGTCCGCGCTCCCAACGCGCCACACCACGGCGTATCGACGAGCTGATTTCCGAGTCACAAGCGCTTCTCGCGAATGACCTCGAGGAGAAGGAATCCCTCGAGCAAATCGCGCGCAAGCTGGGCCTCGGCTACTCCTATTTCCGGCGCCGGTTCAAGGCGCAGACCGGGCTCTCGCCCAAGCAATACCGGATCGAGATGCGGCATCACCGCGTCAAAAATCTACTGCTCAACTCCGGCCTGACCGTGAAGGAAATCTCCGAGCAACTCGGCTACAGTTCCCCGTTCCATCTGTCGCAGGAGTTTTCGCGCATTGCCGGCATGTCCCCGCAAAAATGGCGGCGGCGGTAAAGCAACGTGCGCGCTCTTGGAGGGACGGGCTCCTGCCCGTCCGTAACGCTTCTCTCTAATCGGGTCCGCACGGACGGGCAGGAGCCCGTCCCCCCAAGAAACGTTACCTTGGATTTGGTATAACGCGATCCAGCAGCTTCGCGCTGCTCAGTACACCGGGCACGCCAGCCCCGGGATGCGTCCCTGCACCCACAAGAAAGAAATTCTTCACATCCTCGCTGACGTTGTGCGGCCGGAACCACGCACTCTGTGTCAGGATCGGCTCGAACTGGAAAGCGGAGCCGAGATAGGCGTCGAGCTCGCATTCGAAATCGACCGGCGTCCAGATGAGCTTGCTGATGATGTGCTGGCGCAGATCGGGGCAGAGCTTCTCCAACGAGGCGAGGATGGCGTCGGCGTAGATGTCCTTCATCACGTTCCAGTCGACCTCGCCGCCGAGATGCGGCACGGGCGAGAGAACGTAGAAGCATTCGCCGCCGGCCGGCGCGAGCGACGGATCGGTGCGCGTGGGCGCGTGCAGGTAGAGCGAGAAATCGTCGGCGAGAATTTTCTTCTGGAAAATGTCCTCGAGCAATTCCTTGTAGCGCTCGCCAAGCACGATGGTGTGGTGCGCGAGCTCGGGGTAGGTCCGGTCGGTGCCAAAGTAGATGAGGAAAAGGCCCATCGAGTAGCGCATCTTCTCGAGGCGCTCATCGGTCCACTTTTTGCGCGCGTGCGCGGGCACGGCGTTCTTGTAGAAGTGCGCGACGTCGGCATTGGAGACGACGATGTCGGCGGGAATTTCCTCGCCCGTGTCGAGCCGCACGCCGCGCGCCGTTCCATCCTCGACGAGCAAATCCTTTACGTGCGCGTGGAGGCGCACCGTGCCGCCCATCTCGTTGAAGAGGCGGACGAGGCCCTGCACCAGCGCACCGGTACCGCCCATGGCGAAGTGGACGCCCCATTTGCGCTCGAGGAAATGGATCATCGCGTAGATGGATGACGACTGGAACGGATTGCCGCCGACAAGGAGCGGGTGAAAGCTGAAGACCTGTTGCAGCAACGGATGCTTGATGTAGCGCGAAACCAGCTTGAAGACCGAGTCGTGCGAGCGCAGCCGGATCAGGTCCGGCGCGACGCGGATCATGTCGCTGAAGTTAGTGAAGGGCTGGTCGGCGAGATCGACAAACGCGCGGTCGAAGATGGCCTTCGATTTCTTCGCGAACTCGAGATAGCCGGGCACGTCATCCGGGCTGAAGCGCTGGATTTCCGCGACGATTTCGGACTCGACGCCGGTGTAGTCGAAGTGGCGGCCATCGGGAAAGACGATGCGGTAGAACGGCGTGACCGGGACGATCTGGACGTAGTCCTCGGTCTTTTTGCCGGCCAGCGCGAACAACTCGTCGATGAGGAACGGCGCGGTGATGATCGTCGGCCCCGCGTCGTAGGTGAAGCCCTTGTCCTCGAAAACATAGGCGCGGCCACCGGGCTTGTCGCGCATCTCGAGGATGGTCGTCGCATACCCGCGCGCCTGCAGGCGAATGGCCGCGCCAAGTCCGCCAAAACCGGAGCCGATGACAAGGGCGGTGGATGGAGGAGCGCTCACGGAAAGTCGAGCGTAGCAAATGCCGGCGCGGGGGCAATACGGAGCGCGTGTTTCTGTCGCTCTGGCATTCTAAAACCCACCCGAGTGAATTGCTTTCCAAAACGCATCATCTTCCATCCCCAGCGCGTAAATGGAAACACCGGCGAGGTGATACTTCCCGACTAGTCCAACCTTGAGTCCGAGGCTGTGCTCGTTCTCGCCCCAGACGATGTGCGAATGACCGTTCGCAACATATAAAAAGTGCGGCGAGTAGGACGCATCATCCCACACCACCTGCTCGCTATCGATTTTTGCCATCTTGGCGCTGAAATTGGTCCACGTGATTTGCGAATTCTTCGTCTTGTCCGCGAGGTCCCAGTCGTACCCAAACGCCGGAATGCCCATGTTGATCTTACCCGGCGGCACCTTCGACACGGCGAACTTGATGCAAAGCTCCACCCAATCCAGCCCTGCGACCGGCCCCGGTTTTCCCCACGGCCCGTTCTCGTCGTACGTCATCACCTGCAGCACATCCGACGCCGCGCCGAGCGCCTTATAGTCGAACGCGCCGTCCCACGAGTTCGCCGGGTCGTCCACCTGCTTCGCCGGCACCGAGACCATGGTGAGATAACCCGCCACCTTCATCTTTTGCGCGACCGTCTGCACGAACGCACTGTACGCCGTGCGATCCGAAGCCGTGAGCGATTCGAAATCGATGTTGATGCCTCGGTAATGCCCCAGCGCGAGCTTCGCCAGCATCCCATCGATGAACGTTTGCGTGTACGCCGGCGTGGTCAGGATCGAGTGCGCCACCTGCGCGTTGAAATCGCTGCCCGCGTAATTTGAGACCGTCGCGAACGCCGCCATGCCCTTCGACCGCGCAAACTCCAGGTCCGCCAGCGGCACCGCGCCATCTACCACGCCCTTCTCATTTACCGAGACCAAGTCCATCGCCACCTGGTTCATATACGCCGCATGCGCGTGCAGGGCCGCCGACACGCCCGCGTCGTATGTATAATAAGCCAGCACCGCCGGAACCGGATCGGCAGCGCCGCACTTTGCGGTGAAAACGAAAGCCAGGCAGAGAGAAAGCGCGAGAAGGGACACGATCGGAGCACAATGCGCCTCGCCCAAGCGCCGATCAATCCCGAACGCGCGCGTTACGGTGAACATCAAATCCTTCGCATCCTTCAAAATAGTCTTTGTACCTTTGGTGCCAATTTCCGTAAGCTGCCAACTCCCATAAATCGGTAGACCAATGCCCGCCTCGCCCATTAACGACCTCTCGCGGCTCTGTATCCACACCGTCACCACCAAGCCCTGGCCGCTCGCCACCGCGGCGCGGAAGTACGCCGCCGCCGGCATCAAGGGCATCACCGTCTGGCGCGACGCCGCCCAGGCGCACGCTGACGGCATCAAGGCCGCCGGCCAGCTCTGCCGCGACGAGGGACTCGAGATCGTCTCCTACGTCCGTGGCGGATTCTTCGCCTCGCTCGACGCCACCAAGCGCCAGGAAGCGATCGACGACAACCTGCGCATGATCGACGAGGCCGCCGCGCTTGGCACGAAGCTCATCGTTATCGTTAGCGGGGCCGCTCCCGGACAATCGCTCTTCGCCTCGCGCGCGCAAATTGCCGACGGCTTCCGCGCCATCCTTCACCACGCGCGCGCCTGCGGCGTCAAGCTCGGCATCGAGCCGCTCCACCCCATGTACGCCGACTCGCGCAGCGCCATCAACACCATGCGCCAGGCCATCGACATGTCCGTGGGCCTCGCCGACGATTACCTCGGCGTCACCGCCGACGTCTTCCACATCTGGTGGGACGACCACCTCAAGGCCGACATCGCGCGCTGTGGCCGCGAGAAAAAACTTTTCTCCTTCCACATCTGCGACTGGAAAAACCAGCCCAGCGACATGCTCAACGACCGCGGCCTCATGGGCGAGGGCGTCATCAACGTCCGCGAACTCCGCGGCTGGGCCGAGGACGCCGGCTTCCAGGGCTTCCACGAAGTCGAGATTTTCTCCAACCGCTACTGGGCCATGGACCAGGACGAATACCTCAAGCTCATCATCGAGGCCTACAAGACCAAGTCGTAATTTTCGCATTTACCAAGACACAAAATGAAAGAACACAAAGTCGGCATCATCATGAACGGCGTCACGGGACGCATGGGCACCAACCAGCACCTCATCCGCTCGATCGACGCGATCAT
>FSYK01000051.1_pt1 | contig 14262 bp, 11 predicted proteins | sample 1638561 | NCBI WGS metagenome assembly FSYK01 (sample SAMEA3914788, study PRJEB12502) | metagenome | biome: forest; material: soil | place: Canada | collected 2011-07-03 | depth 0.1 m | reverse complement strand
GTTGTCCCACGCGCGCGCGTAGTCGGGGCTGGCCATGGTGGCGAAGCGCAGCGCGGACTCGGCCTGCGGATACTGGTCGGTCTGGAAATAAAGGACGCCGAGGTTGCACCAGACCTTCGGGTGCTTCGGGTCGATTTTGTTCGCCTTCAGGTAGGTCGCGAGCGCGAGATCGTACTTGTTGTTGAGCTGGTAGCCGAGCGCGGCATTGAACTGCGAGGCGAGCTCCTCCGGATCGTACTTAAGCGCCTCGCCGAAGGCGGCCTCGACTTCCGGTGGCATGTTCGCCTCGAAGCAAGCCTGGCCGAGATCGGTCCACGCCTGCCACATGACGGTCTTCTCGACCGGCTTCTGGTTGGCCTTGAGCAGCAACTCCTCGGCCTGCTTGAGATCGCCGTCCTTGATCGCCGTCTTCGCCGCCGCGAGGCATTCCTCGGTGGTGGCGGGCAGTCGCGACTCCTGCGCCTGGCTGGGCAACGGCGGCGCCTTCGGCATGATTTTGCGTGTCGCGGCGGGCGCGGGGCGCGAGGGCATGAGCATCTTCCCGGTCTTGCGAATGATATCGACGGTGACCGGCATCGTGTGCTGCGCGGCGCTGATGCCGGTGTGCGCGGGCATGGTGCCGGTCGACTTGGTCATCTGGCGCTGCACGGCGACAGCGGCGGCTTCACTCAGCGGACGCAGTTCCTTCTCAGGGCCGCCGAGGCGCATGGAGCGCTCGAAATGCTGCAGTGCGACGTTGGGCAGGTTGAGATCGCGCAGGTAGATGAGCCCGATTTCCTTCAGCAGCGTGGGGCTGTTATAGGCGCGGGCGAGGCGCGAGAACATGGACTGCGCCAGCGCGGAGATTTTGACCGGGGCCTCGTCCTTGGCTTTGCGCGCTTCGTTGACTTCCTCGATGCGCTTGAGGCCGTCGATGATGACTTCGAGGCTCTTGATGCTGAGCGGGTCGTTCTGGCCGCGCACGCGGTCGGCGAGTTCCTCCCACGACTTCGGGTCGAGTGGATTCGATTCGATGAGGCGGAGATTTTGGGTCGCGCGCCCGGTGGGGAAGGATGGCTCGCTGGTGGTCGGCATGAAAAGGGTCGGAAGTGCGCGCAGTGCGCTTGACGACAACAGTTATAGTTGCGCCGGAGGGGCGAGGCAATGCTTTCGAGGGAAAAAGTGCCTTAGCCGACTTCAGAGCACGCCTTCACCCAACGCGCGCGATGGGTTGCCCGACCCTCGGCATCGAAGGTCTGCTGGAAGTCGGTCTTGGGATCGGCGGACCAATCCCACTCGGGCGCGGGCTGGAGCGCTCCGGACTCGCGGATTTGCTCCTGCGCCGTCTCGAAATAGTGCGCGTGGTCGGTGGTGAAGCGGAGTTCGCCTCCGGGCTTGAGCGCCACGGCGAGGTCGCGAATAAACGGCGCCTGGATCAGACGTCGCGGCCAATGCCGGCGCTTCGGCCACGGATCGGGAAACATGATGTGCGCGACAGAGACGCTGTCCGGCGGCAGGATGTACTTCACGAAGTAGCCAAACTCGAGCCGCAGGACGCGGATGTTGGCGAGGCCGAAGCGCACCGAGCGTTTCTCGATTTTGCGCACGCGGCCAAGCAGGCGCTCGACCGCAAGCAGGTTGATTTCGGGATGCAGCTTCGCATACGCAAGCGCAAAGCCGCCATCGCCCGCGCCGAGATCGAGCTCCACCGGCGCGTCATTGCCAAAAATCTCGCGCCAGTCGAGGCGCGCGCAAATGTCGGCGAGATTGATGGCGGGATCGGAAATCATGGGCCGCTGAAAAGACACACCGAACTTTTGATAGGATTGGATAAGATTAAAAAGATTTTGGGAAAGCGATGAATCCCTTCAACCAATCCTCTTAACCATATTAATCCTATCCAATGCTTTTCTCCGCGCGTTCGGAGAACTTAACTGGCTGGCAGTTCAGTCAGCCAATGCAGCACGCCTTTTTGCGCGTGGAGACGGTTCTCGGCCTGGTCGAAGATTTCCTGTTGGCGCTCCTCGAGGATTTCGGCGCTGATTTCCTGGCCGCGATAGGCGGGTAGGCAGTGCTGGACGAGCGCGTGCTTCTTGGCCAGCGCGACGAGCGCGTGATTGATTTGGTAGCCGGCGAAGGCAGCCTGGCGCGCGGCCTTTTCGGTCTCGAGGCCCATGGAAACCCAGACATCGGTGTAGAGCACATCGGCATCCTTGGCGGCGGCTTTTACGTCGTGGGTTTGCTGGACGTAGCTGTTGGTCACGTCGCTGAGGTAGCCCTCGGGACCGGCCATGGTGAGGTTGAATTTCAGCGCCTCGGCGGCGTAGACCCAGGAGCGCGCGACGTTGCAGGCGCAGTCGCCGATGAAGGCGATCTTGCGGCCGGCAATGGGCCCGAGCTTTTCCTCGATGGTCATGATGTCGGCGAGAATCTGGCACGGGTGCTCGTCGTCGGTGAGCGCGTTGACCGTGGGAATCCTCGCGTAGTCGGCAAAGGTCACGATGTCGCTCTGCGCGTAGGTGCGGATGATCGCGCCGTGGACCATGCGGCCAAGCACGCGCGCGGTGTCCTCGATCGGCTCGCCGCGGCCGAGCTGAAGATCGTTGGCGTTGAGGAAAAGCGCGTTGCCACCGAGTTCGCGGATGGCGACCTCGAACGAGACGCGGGTTCGCGTGGACGACTTGGTGAAGATCATCGCCCAAGTCTGGTTGGCGAGCGGGCGCCACGAGATGCTGGTGCGCTCGGCCTTGTAGCGCGCGGCAAGCGTGAGGATTTCGCGGAGCGTGTGTTCCGGCATACCCTTCAGACCGAGTAGATGGCGAAGCGGTGCGCTCATGATTTCTCCTTGGCTGCGGCGATTTCCGTGCCAATACCGGCATCGGTGAAAAGTTCGAGCAGCAGCGAATGCGCCTGCTTGCCGTCGAGGAAGTGGACCTTGGCCACGCCACCGGCCAGCGCCTCGAGCGCGGAGTTGATCTTGGGGATCATGCCGCCGGCGATGACGCCTTGTTCCTTGAGGCTCTCGATCTGCGCGGGGTTGAGCGTGGAGATGAGCGATGCCTCGTCCTTCGGGTCGCGGCGCACGCCGTTGACGTCGGACAGATAAATGATTTTGTGGGCCTTGAGCGCCTGCGCGATTTTCGCCGCGGCGATGTCGGCGTTGATATTATAGAGCTGGCCGTCGGCGCTGCGGCCCACTGGCGAGATGACCGGAACGATCTCGGAATCGATGAGCTTCTGCACGCGCTCGGCATTCACGGCGATGATGTCGCCGACGAAACCGAGGTCGACCTGCGCGCCAGTGGCGTCGATGTGCGGAGCCGCCTTGGTGGCGACGAGCACTTCCTTGCCGGAGAGGATTTCCGCCTTGCCGCCGAGCTCGGTGACTTTGCCGGCGAGCGAGGGGCTGATGACTTCGGTGAGCACGCGGTCGATGATTTTCATCGAGGCCTCGTCGGTGTAGCGAAAGCCGTCGACGAAGCGCGCGGTGAGGTTTTCCTGACGCATGGCCGCGGTGATGGCCTTGCCGCCGCCATGGACGACGACTGGGTTGATCCCGACGGCCTCGAGGAAAACGATGTCGCGCATGACGCTCTCGACGAGATCGGGATTCTCCATCGCCGCGCCGCCATACTTCACCACCACGGTGCGTCCGCGAAACTGCTGGAAATACGGGAGCGCCTCGAGGAGCGCGTCGGCCTTGGAACTTCTCTTCATTCGCCTTTGTTGATCTTCACGTACTCCTCGGTCAGGTCGGTGGTGAGGATGCTGTACTCGCCGGCGCTGATGTGGAGTTGAACGGTAATGGTGAACTTCTTCTGGCGGACGACCTTTTTCAACTTAACCAGCGGAGTTTTGCTGGGCTGGCCGCCCGTGACGGCGACAAGGCCGTCGTAAAAAATCTCGATCATTTCCTCGCGCACGCGTGCGCCGCTGTAGCCGAGCGCGGCCATGATGCGGCCCCAGTTCGGGTCGCCTCCAGCCCACGAGGTCTTGATTAGCTCGGACTTCGCGATGGCAAGCGCGGCGAGCCTGGCGTCCTGCACACTGGCCGCGCCCTTGACCACGACATCGACGACGCGCGTGATCCCCTCGCCGTCCTCGACGATCATGCGCGCGAGCTTGCGCATGACGTGCGTGAGCGTCTTCTTGAAAAGGCCGAATTGCGGGTGGTAACTCTTGAGCAGGTTCGTGCCCGACACGCCGTTGGCGAGGACGATGACGGTGTCGTTGGTCGAGGTGTCGCCGTCGACGGAAATGCGATTGAAGGAATGCTCGACGGCCTCATCGACGCATGACTTGAGCGCCTTGCGATCGATGCTCGCGTCGGTCGTGATCACGCACAACATCGTGGCCATGTTGGGATGAATCATGCCAGCGCCCTTGGCCATGCCGCCAATGGTGACCTTGCGGCCGTCCACCTTGAAGCGCATGGCAAATTCCTTGCGGTAGGTGTCGGTGGTCATGATGGCCTTGGCTGCCTCGACACCGTTCGCCTCGCCAAGTTTCTTGGCGGCTTTTTCGATGCCCTTGCGAATCTTCGGCATGGGCAGGCGATTGCCGATGCGGCCGGTGGAGCAGACGAGCCACTCCTTCGGCTTCGACTCAAAGACCTCGGCGGTTTTTTCAACCATGGCCTTCGCATCGGCGATGCCGCCGACGCCGGTGCAGGCATTGGCGCAGCCGGAATTGATCACGACACCACGGATGCGTCCGTTGTGCATGTGCTTCATCGTGACCTTGACCGGCGCGGCCTTGACCAAATTGGTCGTGAAGGTCGCGGCGGCTTCGGCAGGCACGTCGGAAACAATGAGCGCGAGGTCTTTCTCACCGAGTGCCTTGATGCCGCACGCGATGCCTGCGGCCTTGAACCCCGTGGCGGATGTGACCCCGCCCCCTTTTATCGTCTTGGCTTCCATAGATCGTTTCATTCCAGCCCGAGTTTTTCTTCCAGCCCACAGGCCAGATTTGCGGCTTGAATCGCTTGTGAAGCATTGCCTTTGCCAAGGTTGTCGAGCGAGGAAAAGAGCAAAAGCCGGTTCGTGCGTGAATCGATGCGCGCGGCGACCTGTATCCGGTTGGAGTTCGCAACGTGGCGCGACTGCGGCAGCTCGCCGGTCGGCAGGACCTCGACAAAAGGCTCGTTGCCATAGGCTTCCTGCAGCACGCTTTGCGCATCGGCATCGGTGCGCGGCTGTTTCAAACGCGCGGTGATCGAGGAGAGCATGCCGCGATGCATCGGGACGATGTGCGGCGTGAAGGTGATGGTGACTTTCGCGCCGGCGGCGAGCGAGAGTTCCTGCTCAATTTCGCCCAGATGGCGATGTTTGGGCACGCTGTACGCGTACATGTTGTCGCTGATTTCACCGAAGAGGAGGCGCAGCTCGACCTTGCGGCCGGCGCCTGATGCGCCACTCATCGAGGAGACAATGATCGAATCATTATCGATCCATCCGGCGCGCAGGAACGGCACGAGAGGAACAATCATGCTGGTGGGAAAGCAGCCGGGCGCGGCAATGAGCTTGGCCGACCGCAACCGCTCGCGATGGATTTCCGGGATGCCGTACACTGATTCTTTTAACAGCGCGGGCGCGGGATGGTCGTGATCGTAGTATTCCTTGTAGACTGCGGGATCCGTGGTGCGGAAATCGGCGCTGAGGTCGACGACGATCCTGCCGGCCTTGCGCAGCGCAACGACGTACGGCGCGGCCATGCCATGCGGTACGGCGAGGAAGAAGAGATCGGCCTTGTCCGCCAAGGACTCAGCTGCGGCATCAACGATGGTGAGCGCGGCGAGGTCCTTCGGCAGACCGTGGACGATCTGCGCGAGCTTCTGGCCGGCGGTTGATTTGGCCGCGACCAGAGCGAGCTTGAAGACCGGATGCCGCGCGAGGTAGTGCAGCAATTCCTGCCCGGAATAGCCGGAAGCACCAACCACCGCCGTGCGTACGGATTGCAACTGGGGTCTTTCTTCTCCCGGTTCCGTGAGCGGACCGAAAGGATTAGCGTTTGCTGAACTGGAAGCGCTTGCGGGCACCGGGCTGGCCGGGCTTTTTGCGTTCCTTTTCACGCGGGTCGCGACGAAGCAGACCCGGCTTTTTCAGCGTGGTGCGCAGGGCCGGGTCAACCTGGATGAGAGCGCGTGCAAGGGCGAGGCTGAGCGCGCCGGCCTGGCCGACCAGTCCGCCACCATGGGCCTTGACCTTGACGTCAAATTTCTTGACCGAATCCGCGGTCTGCAGCGGCTGCAGCGCCAGCGTCTTCATGGCCGGGGTCGTGAAGTAATCGTCGAAATCGCGGCCGTTGACTTCCAGCTTGCCCACGCCGGGCACGAGCTGAATGCGCGCGACCGCGGTTTTGCGGCGGCCGGTGGCGACGATGACATCTTTGGCGGGAGTGACCATGGGGAATCCTTATTTGAGCTTCGCGGCGACGGGCGCCTGCGCTTCATGCGGGTGTTTGTCACCCTTGTAGACGTGGAGTTTGCGGAGAACGATGCGACCGAGGCGATTGTGCGGGACCATGCCCTTGACCGCGCCTTCGATGATGAGCTCGGGATGGCGGCCGCGGCGGTTCTTGGCCGTCTCGGTGTGGTGTCCGCCGATGAAACCGGAATAGCTCATATATTCCTTGTCGGTTTCCTTCTTGCCGGTAAAGACGGCTTTTTCGGCATTGATCACAATGACGTGATCGCCGGTGTCGACGTGAGTGGTGAAGATAGCCTTGTGTTTTCCACGCAGCAGTACAGCGGCTTTTTCAGCCACACGACCGACAACTTGATTGTCCGCGTCGATGATGTACCACTTGCGATCGACGGCTTCGGCCTTGGCGCTAAAAGTTTTCATCGGGAGCCGGGAATTAAGCCACGCAGCGCAAGGCCTGTCAAAGTTTTTTGCGGAATTTTTGAATAACAACCGCGGTGCAAGGCAGCAAGCCATCCGCACGCCACACGAATGTAGCATTAACCGTTGCCGCCAATGACCTTCACCACGCGGTGATTTTTCACCACAACCTGCAATTCGCCGACCTGTGGATTGTCACTGTGATAATCGTAAGTCTTGCCGCGGGAATAGGCGGGATCCTCCGTGTGAATTTCGATCCGGTCCGCATGCCACGGCAAATTCTGAAGCTCGTATTCGCTCATCCAAAACTTAATGACACCGGCCGGCGGCGGATACGTGATGGGCGCGGGATAACGGTCCGCCATGGATTTCATTTCCTCATCACTGCCGCGCTCTTTGTAGAGGACGGCATCTCCCTGCTCGTTTGAAGTCAGCGTCGAGAGATGAATCTCCAGTTCCAGCGGATTCTTGAGATGGCAAACCTCGACCTCACCGGAGCCATCGGGTTTTGTGTACCAGAATCCGTCGTCGCGCCAGTGGCCCTCGAGCCGGATCGTCCCGCTGCCTTTGCTGTAGTCGAGATGCGTGGGGTAAACGAACGCCTGATGATAGGCGGTCATGTGATTATCACCGCCGTCATTGGGCTCGACTCCCCATAGACCGATCAAATCGGACCCGGTCCCGGGATGACTTATGCCGACGGATTGCGACGCGAACCAAACCAGCGCTCCCGCAAAAAGCAGTGTAAAGACAAAGATGCCAAGCAGGGCCATTCCCCACGGCGAAGGTGCGACCGACGCAGGCGAGGCCGCTGGGATGACGTGAGCGCTTTCGTCCACGGGCGCGGAATCGGGCAAAGGTTCCTGCAAGGTCTCGGCGGGAATCTCCGTTTCTCCGGCAAGCGTTGCATCAAGAGTCGGTGCCGATGAAATCCCGCTCGCTAGTTCAGGTCCGGGTTCAGGCGATTTGTAATGGTAGACGATCACCAATCCCACGATGACCAGCAGGACGAGTATTCCGGCAGCGCTGTAGAGCATCGTGCCGTTCGTCGACAGCCAGAAAACGGAGCCCAACCAGATGTTCCTGGCGGTGAATGTGGCGTCCGCCACGGCGTACTGGCCGGCGGCGGCGCGGGGAACCACGGCAATACCGGCGAAGCGATCCCCCCGGTCGGATATAAAATCAGCTTTGATCAGGTCACCCGTGGTCGCGTTGTATTTGGATAGACCCGTGCCGGACCCGCTGCCGACAATGACCTCTTCCCCCGAGACCGCGACGACACTCGGCATGTTCATGTTCGTGATCAGCGGGTGGAAATAGGCCATCGCGAAACCTTGAACTCCGTTCGCGTCACCCGTGGCGCTATATTTAAAAAGATAACCGTCCGGGCTGCGGGCACCGCAGGTAAACCAGACCCAGTCATCGTTGGCCGTCACCGCACCCGCGCCATTCAACATGGGCTGATAGTTACGAGGCACGGGCGAGCCGGTTGTCGTATCATAAACGGCGGGACCGTTTGGATTCAAAGGGCTGGCGTCCGCGACGAATAAATCATGGCCCGCCACGGCGATCGAACCCGCGAGGTGGTCCGTCTGCAGCAAGTTGGCGTTGATGGTTGCCCCGGTCGACGCATCATATTTGCCAATCAAGCAGGGTTCGCCGTGAATGGTCTGCAGGTTCTGGAAGGGCCACGCAAAGCTGGTAACGTAGATGACGCCATCGCGCACCGCCATCGCTTGCGGCATCTGAAAACCCGTGATGAAATGGTCGTTGATAGCCGCACCGGTCTGCGCGTCGTATTTCCCGATCGTTCCATTGCCTTGAAGGACATAGAGGACACCCTTGTCCAGGCAGAGGTCGTGAGGCTCGGCCAGCCCTTGGATGAATCGCTCGGCGACTAAGGCTCCCGTATCGACGTCGTACTTGTTGACGATGCCAGCCGCGCGGTACGCGACATAGACCTGCGCGCCCACGTTGGCAGAGAAACCAAAGACGACCCAAATGATCCCAACCAGTGCCAGGATTCGGCGCATGAGGAGATTACCCGGCATGTCTTTGATATGTCGGCAAAGCGCAATCCGCACCTTGGAGCCCTGGAGATTGGAGCGACCGCGCGCGGGCCGCACTACATCTGGATGCGGCCGGACTGGCGCTGCTTCGCGGCGGCGAGCTCGCGGGAGAGCTGCTCGTTCTGCGCCTGCAGGACGGTGTTCTGCTGCGTGAGCGAGGCGCACTCGTTCTTCAGATTGTCGAAATTGTGGCGGCTGAGCGAAGTGCCTTCGGTCGCCTCGCGCAGCGTATCGCGCGTTTCCTGCAGCGCCTTCTGGCTAAGCGCAAGCCCGCGCTGCGCGATGGTGGCGTCTTCCTTGGACTTGGCCGCCTGCTCCTTGAGCGCGGCGATCTCGCCCTTGAGCTTCTCGTCTCCCTCGCCACTTGCAGCGGCTGCGGGCAACGGCGGTGGCGTGGCGGCCGCGGCGGCAGCCTTGAGCTCGGCGATTTCCTTTTTCTTTTCCTCAAGCTGAAGACGAAATCCATCGAGCTGTTGCTCGAGTTCCTTGCGCACCTTCGCGACGTCATCGCGAGGCAGAGGCGGCGGCATCGCCCCGGTGACCATGGTCCCCTGCCCGCGCTTGAAACCCTCGAACTGCTTGCGCAGCTCGGCGTATTCCTTGCGCGCCTGGTCGCGTTCCTGCGTGAGAAAAATGAGTTCCTTCGTCTTGGTGACGCCGTCGGGCAACTTGATCTGCTGCGACTCGCGCTTGGGCGGATTATCCTTGAGCGCCTTGAGCTCGGCCTGCGCCTCGTCGCGCTCGCGGGCAAGCTGCGCGAGATCGTCATTCGTGATCGCGCCCTTGTTCTTGGCGATGAGTTCGTCGGAAAGCCGGAGCTGCTCGCGCATCTGGTTGATGTCGCCGAGCGCGTGGTCGCGTTCCTGGATGGTCTGCGCCAATTCCTCGTTGAGAAGCGCCATCTTCTGCCAGATGCCGGCGAGATCGCCATCACCCGCGGCGAGAGGATCCGTCAGCGGCGGAATATCGGACTCCTGCAGGGACGGCGGCGCGGGCTTTTCCGGCTTCGGCGCGGACGTCTCGGGCAAGGGCTGCGTGATGACCGAGGCCATTTCCGCGACGGGAGACGCGACGGGCTCCGCCTCGGGACTCTGGAAGAGAGTCTTAAGGCCGGGCAGCGGCGTGGTGCGGCGCGGCAGGGCCGGCAGCGAGCGTTGCTCGGAAAGTGCCGAGGCCGGCTTGGAGACAAGCGAGATGCGCGCGGTCGAGGCAATGTTTTCCGCCTGCACGGTTTCATCCGTGGACGGGGCGCTTTCCGGCGGCGCGGCAGACAGGCGCTGGCTGTCCCTGAGCGCGGCCGGCAAGGGCTGACTTTCCCTCTGGGCGGGAGGAAGCGGCTGGCTCGCGCCGGGCGCGGGCGGCAGGGGCTGGCTTGCCGACGGCGCCGGGGGCAAAGGCTGGCTGCTCGTCGGCGCTGGTGTCGAAGGGGCCGGCTCGGAAAGCTTTTTCGGGCCGACCTTCTTGACCAGGCGATTTAGCTTTTCCTGATCAAACCACGAGGGAGACGTACTCATCGCTTTGTTCGGGGGCTGCCAGCTCAAGTTTATGTTCCAGCTCGGCCGCGAGTTGATCGAAGACGAGCGAGATGGCTGGCGGCGCGCCACCACGGAGCAGGCCAAGAGGCATGCCCTTCATGCTGGCGTGGATGATCGCGGAATCGCGCGGAAGCATGGCCTGGCAGACAAGCTCGGGCGGCAGCACACGGCGGATTTCATCGACAATCTTTTTCGTATCCTCGACGTTGGCGTCGGCCATCGTCAGCACCACCCCGACGAGCGAGCAGGCTTCCTCGTTCTCGGTCTGGAGCTGGTTGAGGAAATCAACGGTAAGCATGAGCGAACGCAGCGCCAGCGGCTCGCACTGTTGCGGCACGAGCACGTGGCTGGAGGCGCGCAGGATGCCCTCGGTCGGACCATGCAGGCCCGACGGCGTGTCGATCACGACAATCTGGAAACCGGCGTCCTGTGCCGCCTTGAAGAACGGCTTCACGCGCTCGCCATTTTCCAGGCTCGAACACCACTTCGAAATTTCGGCGGTCGGAATCTTGCCGGCCATGACGATGTTGAGCGACTCAATCTTCGTCTTGAGCATCGCCTGCTCGAAAGGCTGCGTGCCGTTGAGGATTTCGTAGAGGCCCGAGTAGGACTGCGCGCTTGGCGACAGCGAGAGGCCGACCGATCCCTGCGGATCGGCGTCCACCAGCAATGTTTTCAAGCCGCGCTTGGCGAGTGAGAAGGCCAGGTTGATGGCGCAGGTCGTTTTGCCGACGCCTCCTTTGAGACTGGAAATGGCTAATGTAATCACGTGAGTAGAGTTAATTCTTACCTAGACCTTTTATGAACCGCCAGCATGAAAGAATAAAATTCTCCCCCAAGCTATCGGTACTTCTTACGCGTTAGTGAGTGCAAACTCACTGAGTTACAAAAGTCTATTTAAAGATCAGCCGATGCCCTGCCCGCTAGCTCGGCAATAGAATCTCAAGACTGAAATCGACCGAACGCACGGTGTGGGTCAGCGCGCCGACGGAAATGTAGTCGACGCCCGTGCCAGCCACGTCATGCACGCGGGTCAGCGTCATCTCGCCCGACGCCTCCGTCGGCACGCGACCACCGATGAGCGCCACGGCAGCGCGCATCTCATCCAGCGACATATTGTCGAGAAGGAGCATGTCGACGCCCTGCGCGAGGATCTCGGGAATCTGGTCGATCCGGTCGACTTCGACCTCCAGCACCGCCTCGGGATCGAGCGCACGCGCGGCGCGCACGGCCTCGGCCAGGCGATCGCCTTCCGTCATGAGCGCGAGATGGTTGTCCTTGATGAGAAAGCGGTCGTAGAGACCAAAGCGATGGTTGAAGCCGCCGCCGCAACGCACGGCATACTTCTGCAACGCGCGCAGGCCGGGGATGGTCTTGCGCGTGTCGAGAATCTTGCATTTCGTGCCCGAGACGGCATCGACAAAGCGGCGCGTCTGCGTCGCCACGCCGGAAAGCTGCTGGAGGAAATTTAGAGCGGAGCGTTCCGCCGTGAGAATGGACGAGGCCGCGCCGCTGATCTCCAGCACCGTGTCGCCCACGGCCAGGGCCGCGCCATCCTGCGCGTGCGCGGTGAGGATGAGCCCGGGATCCTGCTCGCGGAAAATCAACTCGGCCACGGGCATGCCGGCGAGCGTGCACGCTTCCTTGGCGAAGATGCGCGCCCTGGCCTGCGTGTCGAACTTTACGCACGCGAGCGTGGTGATATCGGCGGGACCACGGTCCTCGCCCAGCGCGCGCACGGCGGCCTCGCGGATGATGGCGGGCTCGGGTGGTTCGATGGTGATCGGTTCGCGTGCGGTCATAAGGCGGAAGGCTGATACGGGGAAAGACCTGCCAAGTAAATCGGAAAATCTTTCGGCATCTGAACTGTCCGCCCAAAACCGCAAACTGCGATTGATTTCTCGCATAATCGGCCCCCTGCCCGCCGAAAAACCCTCATTCAAAGCGGTACCTGCTCCGGGAGGTCCACCCAGGCCGCATGGCACGCCGCAAGCGTGGTTGATGGCATGAAGATAACCACGTTCGTATTCGGCATGATTCTTTCGGCCACGGCTCTTACTCTTGCCGGCTGCTCAACGGACCAAGGCTCCCCTTATGGCACGGCCGCTGGCGGAAATAACCAAGGCGGAACAAGTGGCGGCGGCGGGCCCAGCAGCGTCGGCGGTGGATCGCGTTAACGAGACACCCGGGGCCTCATAGGGCTCCTCTCCCTCGTACCCAGACTCCGTCTGGGTACGCAAGTGTCGGTGCGACTCTGTCGGCCCGGTCCTAAAATCTTTTTCAGAGGTGAACGAAGGATTTTAAGCCATACAGGTTTTTTAGGCAGCGCAAGGCTACCGCTCGCTGAGGCAATTCTGCCATAATCGGGACATGACCCACTTTTCCATTCCGCCTTCCCGCCCATAGGAAACGTTCCGCCTCAGGCGGATACGATATCCCAGTTCGGCTGATTCGCCTGATTCGCTTATTTTTTTTGGGTGCCTATTTCGCCGAAAATTTCGTGCGAGGCCCCCTCACCGCCGCTACAATGGTGGCTCTATGTCCCACTTTCCCGAATACAAAGAAGCTCCCGCCGGTCACCGCCTTGAATCCGACAGCATGGGCAAGATTCCCGTGCCGAACGACCGCTATTACGGCGCGCAGACGGCGCGTTCGCTGATCCATTTCGACATCGGCAAGGACACGATTCCGCTCGAGGTCATTCACTGCTTCGCCGTGCTGAAAAAGGCTTGCGCGTTGGTGAACCAGGACCTGGGCAAGCTGAAGCCGGAAATCGCCGGGCTGATCGAAAAGGCGGCAGATGAAGTCGCCGCGGGCAAGCTCGATGACCACTTCCCCCTGCGCGTGTGGCAGACCGGCAGCGGCACGCAGAGCAACATGAACATCAACGAGGTCATCTCCAACCGCGCCATTGAGATTGCGGGTGGCGAACTCGGCTCCAAGAAGCCGGTGCACCCGAACGACCACGTGAACATGTCGCAGTCCTCGAACGACACGTTCCCCGGCGCGATGTCGATGGCCGCGGCACTTGAGACCAGGAAGACGCTGCTGCCCGCGGTGAAGCTGCTGCGCGACGCGCTCGACGCCAAGGCGAAGGAGTTCGCACCGATCGTGAAGATCGGCCGCACGCATTTGATGGACGCGACTCCCCTTACCCTCGGCCAGGAATTCTCCGGCTACGTGTCGCTGCTCGACGCGGACCTCAAGCGCATCGAGATGGTGCTGCCGGATATCGGCGAACTCGCCCTCGGCGGCAGTGCAGTCGGGACGGGCCTCAACACGCATCCCGAGTTCGCCGCGCGCGTGGCGAAGAAGATCGCCGAGCTGACCAACTATCCGTTCGTCACCGCTCCGAACAAATTCGCGGCGCTCTCCGCGCATGACGCGCTCGTCATGGCCAGCGGCGCGCTGAAGACCCTCGCCGCTTCATTGATGAAGATCGCCAACGACCTGCGCTGGCTGGCCAGCGGCCCGCGCTGCGGCATCGGCGAAATCGCGCTGCCGGAAAACGAGCCGGGCTCCTCCATCATGCCGGGGAAGGTCAACCCCACCCAGTGCGAGGCCATGACCATGGTCTGCGTGCAGGTGATGGGCAACGATGCGGCCATCGGCTTCGCCGGATCGCAGGGCAACTTCGAGCTCAACGTCTACAAGCCGGTCATCATCTTCAATTACCTGCACTCGGTGCGGCTGCTGAGCGACACCTGCCGCTCCATGGTCGAGCACTGCGTCGTCGGCATCGAGCCGAACCTCGACCGGATCAAGCATTTCCTCAACGACTCACTCATGCTCGTCACCGCGCTTAACCAAAAGATCGGCTACGACAAGGCCGCCGAG
>FSYK01000014.1_pt1 | contig 14322 bp, 10 predicted proteins | sample 1638561 | NCBI WGS metagenome assembly FSYK01 (sample SAMEA3914788, study PRJEB12502) | metagenome | biome: forest; material: soil | place: Canada | collected 2011-07-03 | depth 0.1 m | reverse complement strand
CCCACGTGTAGATCAAGACGGCGGTCGCGGCAGTGGCGAGGAGCGACGGCAGGCGTGCGGCGAAAGCGTTTTCGCCGAAGATCTCGTACGCCGCGGCCTCGCACCAGTAGATCAGCGGCGGTTTGTCGTAACGCGGCACGTTGTTAAACGTGGGCACAACGAAGTTGCCGCTTTGGATCATCTCGCGCGCAGCCTCGGCGAAGCGCGGTTCGTCGCGGTCGATCAGCGGCAGCAGCGCGGCCTGTGGCACGGCCAGTAACAGTACGATGAGGAAAAGCAGCAGGCAACGTTGCCAGGAAATCTTCGGCGCGGTGATGTCGGGCGTGGAGTTCAAGTCTCAGTCCTGTTTGCGCCGCAGCGCCAGGCCGGCAACGATCCACGCCGCGAGCATCGCACCGTCGCTGAAGAGGCTGGCCGCGACGACGGGCAGGGGACCGTAGTGCGCCACGTAGCGCATCGTCACCTTCGACGATCCGGCCGGCACCGCGACAGCCCGCATGACATAATCCGCGCGAAGCAACGGCGCGTCCTGGCCGTTGACCTGTACCTGCCAGTCGTGGTCGTAGTAATCGTTGATCAGGATGAAAGCGTTGCGTGTCGATTCCACGCTGAGGTCGATCTCGGTGGGCGTGTACTTTTCCAGGTCGACACTATCCGCATCCGAGCGTGTGCCCGAGGGTGGCGGGAACACGAGTGCCTCCGGTGAGGGGAGATCGCCATTCATCGCGGGCTTCGTTTCGCCCGCGTCGGCCAGGCTCAGCAGCACGCTCTCGCGCGGATTCCAGTTCCGATCCTTCAGCCTCTTCAGCGCGGCACTCTTGTAGAGCACCTCGGAATCCGGGACCAACGTCGCCTTGGCAAGGCAGTCCTTCAGCACGATGAAGGCGTGTGACGGCAGGTTGGGCGAGGACGTGGGCGCAAGCGTGTAGCCGTCGACGTGGTCGATGTTCGACATCACATCGGGCTGCTGCCGGAGCTCATCGAGGTCCGCCTCGGGCACGACAATGTTCTTTACGCCGGCCAGGAACCAGAGCGGCGCGTGGTCGTTGTCGAAGGTGCGTAAAAACGAGTTGAGATCGTGCGGGTATCGCGACGCGGCGGAGATGTCGAGGCACGAGATGCCCATCGCGGCGAACTGGTTTTGCAGCATGAAATTCAACGTGGTGTCATCGACAGCCACCGTGCAGCGCACGCGGTTGTCCTCATGTTGCAGGACGTCGAGCACGGGGTTGGTCGCGACCAGAACATTGAGCGGCCATCCCTGGATGAACTGGCTGGCCACCCAACCAAGTTGTACTGTGCTCAGTCCGGCGAGCAGGATCGCAAGGGTTAGCGGCAGATGCTCCGCCTGCAGCATTTTCTCCCACAGCGCCTGCATCCACGGATTGACCACGGTACGTCGGCGTAACGTGTCCGCATGCCACAGCGCGAAAGGCACCGCGCCGAGCGCCGCGGTGATCAGGATCGCGCGGACCAGCGTGCTGTGCATCGTGTCAATCATGCCGGCGACGACCTGCGGTTGGAGGCTGTTAGCGAGAAAATGCCGCCGCGCGACATCGCCCATCACGTAGGTAGCGATCAGGCCCGCCACCAGCGCGGCGATCACCAGCGAAACAAAAACGATGAAGCGGCGGCGCAGGACCTTCGTCTCGTCGCCTTGTGCCAGCGTGGCGATAAGATGGTCCAGTCCCAGCGCGCCGAGTGGCATCAGGGCAAAATTGAACATCTCGAGCCATTTCAACGGGTCGCGCCATTTGTCCATTAGCGGCAAATGATCGAAAAGGAATCGGTAGAGCGTGTTGATGTGCTGGCCCCACGAAAGCACCAGCGATACCAGCCCTAGCGTCAGCAGCACGCGCGCGTAGAAACGCTGCCGGTCGCTGAGCCGATCCGGGCCGAATACGCGGCCGGGCAGGATAATGACCGCACCGATCACGGCGAGCAGCGCGGCGATCGTGCCGCAGGTGCTGATGGCGAGGTTCAGGTTGGGCTGGCCCACGTGCTTCGTTTCCCAGTCGGGCCACTCGCCGATCCAGCCCCAGTACATGCCGTGGTCCTGGCTGTTCAAATGCCAGCCGAAAAATCCCGGCACGAGATAAGTCAGCGTCTCCGCCGGGCCAAGGCTGTATTGGGAAACCATCTTATAGATGTCATCACGGTCCGTGGCGCCGCCAAGGGTGACGCCGCTGATGTTGCCCTTGAACAACGCCAGCAATGGGGCGAGCGCGACCAGTCCGGCGATCGCGACACAGAGGAAAAAGTGGCGCAGTGTCTGTTCGCACACAAGGATCACCAGGCCGGGAGTCAATGCCACCGCGCCAAGGAGGAGGCTTGCTATCCGGACAAACGGATTCGCAACAAAGAGGGCCGTGGCGATCAGAATAGCGCCAACGATCGTCAGGATTACTCCAACGGAAAAAAGAGAGCGAAACCTCGAGCCCGGTTCGAACCTGATTCCCTGCCGCAGCAGCGGCGCGAGGAACAACGCGCCGATGAGCAGGCTCGCGATGCCGCCGCGGTCCGCGTTGGTCAGCAGGCCCACCATTGTGCCGCAGCACACACCGCCGATCACCGCGTAAGGCCAGCGCCCCGTGCGGTTGGCTCGCAGCGCGGCCCAGGCGGCGAGCGCATAGAACGGCCACGAGGTCAGGTAGCCATAGTGGCCCGGGTAGATGAAGGAGAGCACATCGCCCTGCCACGCGTAGACGACCGCGCCGAAAATCGCCGCTGGGCGCGAGATTTCCAGCTCACGCAGAAACGCTGCCATCGCCAGCAACGCCAGCGTGGAAAGGATCGGCACGTAGCACGTGAAGAAGGTCCACTGCGACATCAGCGCCGCACCGAGGCTCAGCGGATTTAGTGGCTGCGGCAGGTAGGGCAGGCCCAGCCAGTTCAGCACTTGGAACGTGCCGGCGGGCGGAAAGGTGTACGCCAGCGTCCAAAGCTTCGATGGATTCACGTCCTCTGAGAACGGGACGGTTTCGCCGAAGCCGTGCGTATTTGGGTCCTGTGCGAAGAACTGGCAGATGCAAAGTTGGCCGATCAACGACAGCAGCGCGACCACCCAAAGCGACGTCCAACGCCCGGAAGAAACCGGGGCAACGGGACGATGCGGGGATTCCATCGTGAATTGATAGCGGGCGAAGCGCGGGGAGGGAAGCGCGATTCAAAGCCGTTATTTCTCGAGTTCCTCAATCGATTGTGGCGCGAAAAATTTGAAGAGATTCTTAACTTGGTCCGGCAGCTTCGATCTCGGATAAGCGAAATAGCAAAGTTTGTCGTCCCGCCAGCAAGCAAAGTAAATATACGTATTGAAGTCGTACCACGGAAGAGCGGTGGCCGAGGGCAGTGCAGCGATCAGCTTTTGCAACTCCGGTTTTTGCTCAGGCGTGATGGGCACACTCATCATGCAGCCCTGAACTATGGTTAGCGTGATGCCTCCATTGTTGAAGTCGTCGCCACCGATACCGAGAATATTCGGGTCAAACTCGACGTACCCCATCAGGTGATAATACGGTTCGCTCCCGTTGCAGACAAAGCGCACATCCCCAGGCTGGCATTGCGAAAGAAAACCGAAGAGATGGTTTCGGAGGGGAAATCGATCGGTCATCGAGAATATTCCCATGACGAGTAGAATGACCAACCCTGCCAAAGCCAGTACTCGCAGGATCGCGCGACAGATTTTGGATAATCGGAAACCAGATGCCGGGAAGCGTGCCGACGACTGCACAGTGAGAGGGTTCATTCGCGGGGAGGGAAGCGCGATTCAAATCTGGGGCGAATCGGCCGTCGGGGCGCGTTCCAGCATGAGGCACTTCATCGCCTCGGCCAGGTTCGCGCGCGTGTGCATCCGCACTGGCTGCCACAGATGAAAGCGCGAGATCAGGTTGATCCCGATGTCCTTGTTCGGGTCGGGGATAACCCACACCGCCAGGCCCATCTCGCGCGAGCTGCATAGCTCGATCAGCGCGCCGAGGCTCTGCGAGCACTCCGTGTCCATCTCTTCCAGGTGGGTCATGTCGCACAGCAGCGCGAAGCCCGGACGCAGATGCTGCATCGTATCGCGCACCTGGCGCCGGCAGTTCTCCACGCATTCATGCGTCACGTGCCGGGTATAACTAATGGTCAAAAAATGACCGGACTCATCGGAACTGCAGGAAACCATAAGTGAAATCTAACCTAACGCCATTTCGCAGCGGCCCGCCACGAAAATGATTCCCCTGATAGATAGACCCCGCCGCGCACCGCGATGTTCAAACCGGAGCCGTTACACTCCCGCAAGCGCGCGCCCGATGCGCCCCCGGCCCGACCTTGCCCCGGTGGCAAAAACCGCTATTCTCTCACTATGCCTGATTTTGATTACCAGCTCGTCGTTATTGGAAGCGGCCCCGGCGGATACATCGCCGCCATTCGCGCCGCGCAACTCGGCCTCAAGACCGCCATCGTCGAGAAAGACAAGACCCTCGGCGGCACCTGCCTCAACGTCGGTTGCATCCCGAGCAAGGCCCTTCTCGCCTCGACCGAGCACCTCCATTTCGCCAAGGAACGCTTCGCCACGCACGGGATCATCACCGGCGACATCAAGGTCGATCTCGGCGCCATGATGAAGCGCAAGCTCGAGGTCGTGGGCAAGCTCACCGGCGGTGTCGCCTACCTGATGAAGAAGAACAAGATCGAGGTCGTGCCCGGCCTCGGCAAACTCGTTGACGCCAACACGGTTGAAGTCACAGCCGAGGGCGGCGCCAAGAAGACGCTCAAGACGCAGAACATCCTCCTCGCCACCGGCAGCGTGCCGGTCGAGCTGCCCTTCCTCAAGTTCGACGCCAAGCGCGTCATCAACAGCGACCAGGGCATCGCGCTCACCAGCGTGCCGAAAAAGCTCCTCGTCATCGGCGCGGGTGCCATCGGCCTTGAGCTCGGCTCCGTCTGGGCGCGGCTTGGTGCGGAAGTCACCGTCATCGAGTTCCTCCCGCGCATCGCCGCCGTCGGCTTCGATACGGAAACCTCGAAGGTTCTCCAGCGCAGCCTGGAAAAACTCGGCATCAAATTCGAGCTCAGCACCAAGATCGAGTCGGCCAAGGTTAGTGACAAGGGCGTCGAACTCGCGGGCGTCCAGGGCGACAAGAAAGTCAGCTATTCTGGCGACCTCGTCCTCGTCTCTGTCGGCCGCAAGCCGTTCCACACCGGCCTCGATCTCGACAAGGCAGGCGTCAAGCTCACCGAGCGCGGTCGCATCGCCATCGACAAGCACTGGCAGACCAACGTGCCCGGCATCTACTCCATCGGCGACGTTGTCGACGGCCCCATGCTCGCGCACAAGGCGCACGAGGAAGGCGTCGCCGTCGCCGAGCACATCGCGGGCAAGCCCGGCCACGTCAATTACAACATCATCCCCGGCATCATCTACACCGCGCCGGAAGCGGCCAGCGTGGGCCTCACCGAGGACGAAGCGAAGGAAAAGGGCATCGAGGTCAAAGTCGGCAAGTTCGGCTTCAGCGCCAACGGCCGCGCCATTGCCAACGACACCACCGAAGGCTTCGCCAAGATCATCGCCGACAAAAAGACCGACAAGATTCTCGGGGGCCACATCGTCGCAAGTTGCGCATCGGAGCTCATCTCCGAGATTGTTGTCGCCATGGAATTCGGCGGCAGTGCCGAGGACCTCGCCCGCACCATCCACGCCCATCCCACCATGTCCGAAGGCGTCATGGAAGCCGCCCTCGCGGTGGACGGGAGACCCTTGAGTGCGTAGACTATCCCTATGGCCATTCGCAATTCGCCACCACCGGCCGTTGAAATAGAATGGCCCGGCGATTTGCGTCTTCCGGAGCGACCCCTCACGGCCGATTTCTTTATGAGGCTGCCGGAGGGCCCGCCCTATTACGACTGATCGAGGGGAATCTTGTCCTCAAATGGTCTACTGGAAGTGAGGATCTTCGGCTGCCGGCACGCCCCGTCACCGCCGATCTTTTCTTCCAGATTCCCGAGGGTCCGCCCTACTATCAACTCATCGAAGGCATTATTGTTAAGTCACCGTCACCCAGCTTCCGTCGCTAGGATATTGCCGGCTATCTTTATCAACAGATCCGCAGCTATCTTGAGGATCATCCGCTTGGCATCGTCGTCATTTCGCCCTGCGACGTGCGGCTCGACGACCATACCGTGTTCAACCCGGATGTCTTTTTCGTTCGCAACTCGAATCAACGCGTTGTCATCGAGAGAGTCGTCGAGGGCCCGCCCGACCTCGTGATCGAGATTTTGTCCCCGTCAAATTTCCGCGAGGATCGCGAGTTCAAACGACGAGTGTATGCACGAGCGGGCGTTGAGGAAATGTGGATCGTGGATGCCAATGCGCAAACCATCGAAGTTCATCCGTTGGCGCAGGGGTTAGACGCCGCGCCCGCCATTACCAGCGCTCCGCAGCCCTTTTCTCCCGCCATCTTCCCCGGTTCCCAAATCGACACTGCCAAGCTCTTAAAACCGGCGTTCTGAGCGCTAACTGGCTGGCCTCTTCCTCCGGATCACCCGGATCAGGTAGCCCAGGATAATCAGGTTCCCCACCATCAGCACGATCTTGGCCAGCGTGATCTTGTGCGCGATTTCGTAGATCTCCAGCGGCAACAGCGAGCCGGTCATGATCACCACAAACCACTCCGCCCAGCCCTTGCGCAGGTAGAGTCCGGTGCCCTCAATGCCGAAAAGGATGCCGTAGAAAAACGCGATCGCGCTCAACGCTTCAAGCTTCGACTTCGTCAGCAGGCCAGTCTGGGTAAGACACCATTTCGCCACATGATTGTCCGAGTCCACATGCAGGCTGTCCATCAGCGCGTGCAGGCGTTCCTCCACGTCCTTGTTCAGGAAGTGCAGCAGACCAAACCCGGCGCAGATGAACAGAATCGACTTCGCCAGCTTGAAGAATGCGATCAGGCGCAGCAGGGGATCGGGCTTGGAATCATCCGCCATAACCCCCGCAATCTGTTGCCAATGCGGGCAAAAGTCGAAAATTTTCACTCGCGGATGGCGTCCCAACCCCGACGACACTTGTTAACCAGATGCTAACGCGATAATGTCCCACCATGCCGGACCGGATCGTGCCCCTGGCCAAATTGAGCCTTATATATACCCGCGCGGACACCTCTCGCTCGGGACATGACATCGCCCTCGGGCGCGTCATCGCCTGGAGCTGTGCTCTCGTCCTCGCCGCGCTCATCTGGTTCGGCGTGCCCGCCTACTTCAGTTGGAAGCACCCCATCGCTTCCAGCGGCGGCCGCTATTTCCTGCACCGCGTGATCATCCCCGTGCCCGCTTTCAGCCAGGACGACCCGCGCTGGAACTTCGAGCTCCTTGGCCCGACCTTCGACACCATCGGCCAGACTGGCTGCGCCATCACCTCCGCCGCCATGGTCCTGTCCGCGTACGGCGTCGACACCGATCCGGGCCGGCTCAACGACTTCCTCAACGCCAACGGCGGCTACACGCCCAACGGCTGGCTCTACTGGGAAAAAGCCGCCGCCATCGCTCCCGGTGGCCAGGTTGAGAAAGCCTACGAGGATCTTCCCTCCTACACGCTCATCGACGAGAATCTGCTGCACGGCAACCCGGTCATCATCCGCATCACCCTGCACAACGGCACCACCCATTTCGTCGTCATCGTCGGCAAGCAGGGCTGGAAATACCTCGTACAGGATCCCGCCCGTCCGCCTGATTTCGGTATCTATCCGCTCAAGCGCCTCACTGGCGAAATCCAGGCACTCCGCTACTTCCGCGTGATTCCAACGGTCGATTCCCGCCGGAATCTGTAGCTCGTCCCGCGCCGACCCTCGTCTACCGGTAGCCCTGTCGTGAACCGAGCTTTTGCCGTCTTCTTTGCCCTCGGGCTCGCCGCCACCGCACCCGCAATTGCCCAGACCGGTGCTTCATCGGGCACGGGCGTTACGCTCATTCATAATGACGAAACCGACAAGGGCCTCGCCGCTGCGAACCGTATCAAAGCCCTGATGCGCGAGCACAAGCTCGACGACGCCCTTGCCGCCGCGCAGGAGGAAACACAAACCCATCCTGAGCATGCGGCCGCCTGGTATTCCCTCGGCGACGTGCTCATGGTCATGCAGCGTTTCCAGGATGCGCTCAGTCCCTTGCAGAAAGCTGACCAGATCGATCCCAAAATGGGACCCAATCTCTACGACCTCGGCTTTTGCCTGTTCAAGACCAACCAAACCGATGCCTCCGTCGATACGCTGACGCGGGAAGTCGCGCGAATGCCCGATTTTCCTCCCGGCTGGCTCCTGCTCTACCTGGCTTGTGGCGCGAAGCACGACACCGTCGCGATGGAGAAAAAATTCAAGGATTATACCGTCACCTATCCCAACAACCCCAACGCCTGGTGCATGCTCGGCGAGGTCCAGGCTTACGAGCAGCTTCCCGATAGCGCCGTGGCTTCCTGGCAGAAAGCGGTCGATCTCAAGCCAGACTATTACGAAGCGCTGAGAAGCTTGGGCTTGTTCTACGGCCGCAGCGGGCATCCCGAAAAGGCCGTGGATTACTTCGCCCGGGCCGCCGCCGTCAAACCCAGCGCCGAGCTGGTTAACAACCTGGGCTATGCCTACCTCTCGCTCGGCCAGACGGACAAGGCAATCGAGGCGCTCAAGCAGGCGCTCGCCCTCGATCCAAAATACGAGAAGGCCCTCTACAATCTCACCGATGCCTATGGGCGCGAAAAACAATGGCCGCTCGCCTGGCAAACCGCGCAAGCCCTCGCGCAAATCAACCCTGCGTCCGAGGCCGAGCTGACCAAAAATTTTCCGCCACCCGGCAGCCTTCCGGCGCCCGACCCCAACGCCCCGCCAGTGCAGCCCGCGCCCGTCGCAAGTGCTCCCGCGTCGACACCGGCCCTCACGCTTGCCGCGCCCTCTGCTGGTACGTCGTCGGGCCTGTTGCTGCCGCCTCCGCTGCCCGTGCCGACGAATGCGCCGCCGGTCGCAATGCCCGGCGTCCAGTCATCGACGGAGACCAATTTGGCAACGGCCACTCCGCCTGCCTCCATGCTCGCTCCTTCCGACTCCATTACCAACACCATCCCCGCGCCGTCAGCGTCACTTGCTCCCGCCGCCGATTCGGCTTCAACGCCCGTATCTCCCCCCGTTGTCACGCCAGCTCCATCCACGTCAGCCACCGCGTCGACGGCCACCTATACCGTCGGAGAACCACCCGCATGGGTAAAGCCACTCGACCCGGACTCCGTGGTCGATTCGTCCAACGCCAATGTCGAAGGCGGTGTCGACTACATCCTCATCGACAACCAGCAGCTCATGGATCCCCAGTCCACGTTTTCCCACTACACCGTTCGGCTGACCAACGAGCGCGGGCTGGAAACCGGTGCCGATCTCCGTGCCGAGTTCGATCCCAATTACCAGTCGCTCACCATCAACTGGCTCAAGGTCAAGCGCGACGGGGTCTGGAGCGACCGCCTGCGCGCCGACACTTTCCAGTTGCTGCACCGTGAGGAAAACCTCGATTCGCAAATGCTCGACGGCCGCTACTCCGCCATCTGCCACCTGCAAGACATCCGCGTTGGCGACACCGTCGACTTCGCCTACACCGTCACCGGTGCCAATCCCGTTTTTGGTGGCAAATTCGTCAGCACCATCCTCACCGGTTCCTTGTTCCCCGTGCGGGTCTGCAGCAATCAGGTCATCACCGCACCCAACCGCAAAGTCTCCGTGAAAAGCTTCGGAGGCGCGCCCGACCCGGTCCGCACCACGCAACCCGACCAATCCGAGCTGCTCGTGTGGCGGCAGGAAAATGTCCCGGCCACGCAGTTGGAGCCGCGCACCTCTCCGTGGTACGACCAACTCGGCTGGGTCCAGCTCAGCGAGTTCGGCTCATGGCAGGACGTCTCCGACTGGGGCTGCGCCAACTTCTCGCTCAACGACCCGCTCTCGCCGGAATTGCAGCAGGAAGTCGACGCCATTTCCTCGGCCCACACCGCACTCGAACCGCGCGCGCTCGCCGCGATTGATTTCGTCCAGAACGACGTCCGCTACCTCGGCGTCGAGATGGGCGCAAACTCTTATAAGCCGACGCCCGCGAACCAGGTCTTCGCCCATCGCTTCGGCGATTGCAAGGACAAGACCCAGCTCTGCGTCGTCATGCTGCGCGCGCTCGGCATCGACGCGTGGCCCGCGCTGGTCAGCACCACGCGCGGCGATGCGACTGCCGATCTCCTGCCGTCCCCGCTCGCTTTCGACCACGCCATCGTCGAGCTCGCTGTCGACGGCCAGCTCTACTTTGTCGACCTCACCCGCACCGACCAGCGCGGCCAACTGCGCGATCTTTACACTCACGACTTCCGCCGCGCGCTTATTTTGAGGACCAACAGCAATGCTCTTGTGCCGGTCATTGTTTCCCGCGCCTCACTGCCGCAGGTTACCGTCGACGAAACCTACAAGGTCTCCGAGGCCGCCAGTCCCTCCAGCCTCCTGATCCACACCGTTTTCAAGGGTCACGCCGCCGAGTCCATCCGCTCCAGCTTCAGCTCGGCCAGTCCCGCCGAAATCGAGAAAGACTATCTGCAGGACTACGGGCGCATCTATCCCCAGATCAAGGTCGAGACTCCGCTGCGCTACCAGGATTTCCCCGACGACAACCGCTTCGAGCTCTGGCAGGACTACAGCATCCCCGGCCTGTGGACGCGCGAGGATTCCGCCACGCCCTACAAGGCCGCCTTCACCCCGCTTACCGTCGTGGATGCCGTTGGCACGACGACCCCGACTCCGCGCAACACGCCTTACCACCTCAACTATCCCTCCGATGTCACGGAGAACATGGAAATCCAGATGTTCGACAAGTGGGACCTCAACGCGTTTCCCAACTTCATCCAGACGCCCAGCTTCAATTTCACCGAGCGGCCCTCGCTCGACGGCAACACCCTGCGCTTCCAGTACCACTTCGAGACCATCGCCCCCGATGTGCTGCCCGACGGCATCGCCGAGTATAACGACAAGCTCGAGCGTGTCCGCAACTCGCTCGAGTACCACATGTCCTACACGCCTGGCGTCTCACCCGGCAGCCAGGGCGCGTTCCGGCCCAACTGGATGGGGATCTCGGTCATCGGTTGCGCGTTTGTGATCTCTCTCATTCTCGCCATCGTCGTCTACTGCATCCACTACGAGCCCGACCACGGCCGCAGCTTTTACTTTGCCTATGCGCACTACGAGGGCATCGGGGGCTGGCTCATCTTGATTTGCATTAATATAGGCTTCGGCCTGCTCAACTACGGGAAGACCGCGTTTTTCCAACTTTCCGTTATTTTCGACCAACCGCACTGGGACCTCCTCACGCAGCCCGGCGGCGTCCGCTACGATCCCAATTGGGCGCCCGCGATTCTCTTCGAGGGCGTTGTCTCCGTCTTCGCCATTGTCATCTTGATCCTTGCCATCGTCCTGATGATCCAGAAGCGGACCACCTTTCCTTTTGTCATGATCGCTTATTTCGTCCTCAACCTCATCTTTGCCTTCATCGACCACGCCTTGGTCCTCCGTGTCACTGCCATGGCCAGCACCCCCGCCAATACGGTCTACGCCACGCAAATCCTCCACGTCATCGTCGGCTGCGCCACCTGGATCCCCTACCTCCTCGTCTCCAAGCGCGTCAAGGTCACCTTCGTTAACTGAGCACCGCCTGCGCTTGCCATCCGCCCTGCTTTTTTCAAAGATGGCGGGATGGATTTGCCCCGCATTGTCGAATCGCTCATCTTTGCGACCGACCGCCCTCTCACGCCCAAGGCCATCGCCCACGCGCTGACCTCCGCCGCGCGGTTCGCGCCCTCGGAACAGACCACCCCCTTTGAGAAAATCACCGCCGAGGACATCGAGGCCGCCATCGAGCAGCTCAACACGCTCCTCACCGAGTCCGGCTCTGCGCTCATGGTCCAGGGCATCTCCGGCGGCTACGCGCTCAAGACCCGCCCCGAGTTCGCGCCGTGGACCGGCCGGCTCTTCGAGGCACCCAAGCCCGCCAAGCTCAGCCAGCCCGCGCTCGAGACCCTTGCCGTCATCGCTTACCGCCAGCCCATCGGCCGCGCGGAAATCGAATCCGTCCGCGGCGTCGCCGTCGATGGCGTCGTCGCCACGCTGCTCGAGCGCAAAGTCATCGCCATCGCCGGCCGCAGTGAAGCTCCCGGCCGCCCGCTCCTTTACGAAACCACCCCCATCTTCCTCGAGCTCTTCGGCCTCAAAAGCCTCGATGAACTCCCCAACGCCGACGAACTCCGCCGCCTTCAGCCTCCGCCCGAGACCCACCATGCCCCCCAACAACCCGAACTTGACGTCGAGCTTGTCACGGCAGATGCAGCGCCTGCGCCGGCAGGTGGACCAGATCGACCTGAAGATGCTCCGCCTGCTCCAGCAGCGGAATAAGCTTACCGGCGAGATCGGCAGCATCAAGCGCCGCCATCGCGCCGTCATCTATGTACCCGAACGCGAGCGCGAACTGCTCTCGCGCCTCGTGCGCCTGAGCAAGGGCCGCATCCCCACCGGCGTCGTCACCGCCATCTACCGCGAAATCCTCTCCGGCTCCCGCGCCGCGCAAGGCCAGCCGCCCATCGGCCTGCTCGGCAAGGAAAAGAGCGACGTGCTCGGCGCGGCCAAGTCCATTGTCGGCGCCGCCGACCGCTTCTCCGCGCAGAAATCGTGGGACGCACTGGCCAAGGGCGTGAAGAACCGCGCGCTCTCCTTCGGCCTCGTCACCGGCACGGATCTCCTTGTCTCCCTGAGGAATGAGCCGTCCTGGCGCGACTTCGCCCGCAACCTCACCGTGGCTAACGCCGTCCCCATCGCCACTGGCACCAAGGTCGGCACGGATGCTGTTCTCACCATCACGCCGCCGGGCAGTGACACAAGAAAGAAAGCCAATCGTTTCGTGATTTTAATCGAGTGCAAATCCACGCGAATTGCGATAAAAAACCTGTTCCGCCAAATGCCCGATCTCACCCTCCACGACGAATCCTCCACGCCGCGCTCGACCCGCGCCGTGTTGTCGCTGGCGTGCCTTCACGCGCAACGGCCCGTCGATGCCGCGCGCACCAGCCGCAAGCTCCAGAAGGCGGCGGATGAAGCGGGCGTGCCTCTTCTCGTCTTGGGAAGTTATCTAGCAAACGAGAACTATGGCGGATAATCCCCAAGACCCGCTTAAAAAAGTCCAGCCCCCCCTGCCGTCCAGCGGCACCACGGGCCGGCTCAAGGCGCCCACCACCAAGCTCCCGCCGCCCGCGCAGGTCGGCGCCACCGGCAAGGTCGTGGTCATGCTCTCCTCCGTGGCCAAGCCCACGAATTCGCAGAGAATCCTGCCGCCGCCCGTGATTCCCGCCAGCACGCCCATCGTGACCGGCCCCATGGCCACGCCGACGAAAATCGCGCCGCCGCTCATGCCCACCACCGGCAACGTCGTGCGCCAGCCGCCGCCGCTGCCCGCGAAAAAGACGCACATGCCCGTGGCCACGCCCTTGCCACCCGAGCAGCGCCTCAGCACGACCACCTTCGTCAAGCTCCCGCCCAAGACCTCCGCGCCCGCGTTCGTCTCGCTCGCGCCCAAGCCGGTCGTCGTGCCGGACAAGGCCGCCGAGGCCTCGAAGGTCGCGCCGCCGCTCCTGCCGCCCAAGCGCGCCGAGGCGGTCAAGCCCGCCGAGCCCCCGCCCGCCAAGTCCGAGAAGAAAAAGACCGGCATCATCAAGCTCAACACGCCCGGGACGGATAAGCCCGCGGACAAGAGTATATTCGACGAAATCCCCGAGCCCGCCGCGCCGCCCGTGCCCGAGGGCTGGAACAAACTCCACACCGGCGAAATCCCGATCCCGCCCGGCGGCCTCAAGGACAAGGATCCGTTCGAGCCATCGCGCAATCTAGATCCCAAGCCCGCGCCCGCCGCGCAGGACAAGTCCGTGGTTGCGTCTCCGCTCGCCGGCGAATCCGCCGCCAAGGCCGAGCCCACGCTCAATCCCGCGCCCGTCGAACTTCCCTCCGCGCATCCCGTGCACCACGCGCCGCCCATGATGGAGAAGGCCCACGAGGAAGCGCCCGCCAAGCTCGCGCCGCCGCACCTGCCCGATTCCGGTTCCACTTCCGTTTCCAGCCTGGCCGCCTCGCTCAAGATGCCCGAAGTCGGCCCGCTGCCGAAGGCGCCCGAAATGCCCAAGGTGTCTGAGCCAAAGAAAGACGAGCCGAGGAAGGCCGAACCCGCCAAGCCCGCCGAACAGTCGCCGCCGCCGCTCCCGGTCGCCAAGGACAAGGACAAGAGCAAGCTCAAGAAGACCGGCCCCATCATGCT
>FSYK01000032.1_pt1 | contig 14466 bp, 7 predicted proteins | sample 1638561 | NCBI WGS metagenome assembly FSYK01 (sample SAMEA3914788, study PRJEB12502) | metagenome | biome: forest; material: soil | place: Canada | collected 2011-07-03 | depth 0.1 m | reverse complement strand
TGCCCATGTAGTACCAGGGCCAGCCGTAGTAGCCGCCTTCCTTGACGCGCGTGATGTAGTCGGGCACGAGGTCGTCGCCGAGGCCGTCGCGCTCATTGGTGGAGGTCCACACTTCGCCGGTGGTGGGGTTGATGGCGATGCCGACGCCGTTGCGGATGCCGGTGGCGTAGGTGTGGAGCGGGGCCTTGCCTTCGGGATCGGTGACGAGGATGTTGGCGCGGTTGGTTTCGCTGCCCCAGGCCGCGCCGAGGCCGTGATCGGCTTCCCATGCCTTGATGTCGTCAGGATTCTTGGCCGGGCCGCCTTGCGAGACGTTGGAGCCGGAGCCAACGGAGATGAACATGCGCTTGCCGTCGGGCGAGAAGGCGACGTCGCGCGTGCTGTGGCCGCCGGTGCCATCGATGAGGTGCGGCACGATGACTTCCGGGTCGCCGGAGGCGTGGAGATCGCCGCTGTGATAGGCGTAGCGGACAATGGAGTTGTTATTGGCGACGTAGAGCCACTTCGGATCACTGCTGTTGGGCGGATAGAAAGCGAGGCCGAAGGGGTGGTCGAGGGCCACGCCGTCGGCGAAGACCTGGTTCTCGGTGGGCGTGTCGGAGCCGTCGGCGGCGCGGAGAACGAGGATGCGGCTGCCGCCTGTATCGGTGAGGAAGATGTCGCCGTTAGGCGCGACACGCAGGTAGCGCGCATTGCCGAGATCGGTCGCGAAGATCTTGGCGGTGAATCCAGGCGGGACGGAGACGTCGGCGTCGGGGGGACGCGCGACGATGTAGGGCGGGAATCCGGCGGATTGCGTGGCGTAGGGCGCGGGCAGATCGGCGACGGTGATGTGATGCGTTACGCCCGGCGCGGCGTTTTCCCACGCACCGGGATCCTGCGGAACGGGGATGGAGGCGACGATGGGCGCGTGGGCGGGATGCTTGGGGTTGATGGGCATCTTGAGCGTCTGCAGGTACGCGATGACGTTGGCGCGGTTTTGCGCGTCGGGCACGGCGAACGGCATGGCGGTGCCGGGCACGAGTGCGGTGGGCGCGGTGAGAAATTTGTCGAGCGTGGGTGCGTCCCATTTCAGGCCGGACTCCGCCAGCGCCTTGGTGTACGCGAAACTGGTGCCTCCGCCGGCGGCGCGGCCGACGACGCCAACGAGACTGGGGCCCTGCTTGGTGATCTCGGTGTTGTTGGCACTGAGCACATCGGAATGGCAGAGCGCGCAGCTTTGGCCGAAGAAGATTTTGCCCGCGACGGCGTCACTGGCGGGTGCGTCCTGTGCGGCGGCAGTGAGAGCGGGGAGGGTGAGCGTGAAGGCGAGGAGGGTGCGGAGTTGGATCATACGGCGTAGGGAAGTGGCGGGGGATTCCGGCAGGGAATGAACCCGCAAAGACAGTATCAGTTCCGTCCACTACGGGGAAAAGTCAAATGAAGCGTTGCGGACGGCGTGACGCCACGAGCACGAAGGCCACGCCGAGCAGGGCCAGCGCCCATGGCGGAAGGGTGGGCATGTCGGTGCTTATGACGACGGTGATGGTGAACGATTGCGTGGCGTCCGTGCCGATGCCGTTGGTCGCGGTGATGAGGCCGGTGAAGGTGCCTGCCTGGGTCGCGGTGCCGCTGATTTGGCCGGAGGAGGAAAGCGTGAGGCCAGGCGGGAGGGTTCCGGAAGTGAGCGTGTACGTCGCTGCCGGATAGCCGCTGGTTTGCAGGGTGAAGGTGGTGGCGCTGGCGTTGCCGATGGTCGCGCTGATCGGTGTGTTGGTGAACGCGGGCGCCTGGTCAATGGCGATAGCATAGGCCTGCGTGACGGTGCCGACTTCGTTGCTGGCGGTGACGGTGCCGGTGAATGCGCCGGATTGCGTGGGCGTGCCGGAGAGAAGTCCGGCGGAGGTGAGCGTGATGCCGGTGGGCAACGCGCTGCCGGTTGCGAGCGCGAAGGTCGGCACGGGTGCGCCGCTGGCGGTGTAAGTGAAGCTGTACGCGCTGCTGATCGTGCCGGTCCCGGTGGCGGGGCCGTTGGTGAACGCGGGCGCGCTGGTGGGCGAAAGCGCTGTGGCAATGCCCGCGACGTTGGGCACGCCGATGCCCGTGCACTCGTCGTAACCGACTCCTGCGGTGAAGCCGTGACGGCTTTTGAACTGGTTATAGCCGCTGGTGATGTCCCGGAAATTGCCCGTGCCTATATATGGGTAGAGCGCGGGCGCGAGCTGGCCGGCGGGAGCGAGCCCGATACTGGCGCGGGACTGGTTGATTAGCGCGCTGAAGGCGGCCCACGTGGGACTGCTCCAGCTTGTGCCGCCGATTTCCCCGGCGCTGCCGTCGAGGTAGAAATACGCGCCGTTGTTTGGGTCGGCGGAGGATGATACGTCGGGCACGCAGCGCATCGCGCCAGAGGGAACACCGGTGCCGGTCTGCCACGTGGGCATGTTGAAATATTGGCTGATTCCGCCGCCGGTCGCGCCGCTCGAATTATTCCAGACGACCTCGGTGTTTTCACTGCCGCTGCTGGTAAGTGTGAGTGAGGTGCCACCGACGCCGGTGATGTTGGGATCGGAGGCGGGCATCTCCACCGCCAATTGGCCGTCGGGCGTGGCGCCATCGTCGCCGGAGGAGGCGAAGAGGCCGATGCCTGCGCTGGAGAGCATGGTGTAGTACTGCACATCGGTGGTCCACTGGCTGGAGGGCGACGTGCCATTGCCGTACTCCTCGGACTCGGCGATGCCGAAGCTCATCGAGAGCTGGTTGAGGCCGAGCGAGGGAGTGGCCGTGGCGTCGTCGTAGACTTGCGCGTAGCAGTTGTCCAGCTCGGCGAGCTCGAGCGATCCGGCGGCGTAGACGCGCACCTTGGCGGCAGGCGCGATGGAGCTGCTCCATTCCGTGTCGAGCGTGGCCTCCGTGGTGAACGTGCCGGTGGGGAGCGGGTTGACGTCGTTGACGTTGATCAAGGTGACGTTGCTCAGCGACTGGTTGATGCCGGTGTTGCTCCAGAAGGAGGTGAGGTCGCTGGTGAGTGGAACGGTGTCGATGACGATGGCGATGGTCTGGCCCGCGCCGGTGATGCTCGAGTTGTAGAGCGGTGTGGCGTTGTAGGCCTGCGCGATTTGCTCGGGCGTATAGGGCGGGTTGGTGCCCGTAAGGGAATCTTTCCGCACGATGGAGTGCTTGTGAAACTGGATGTGCGGCTGGAGTCCGTTGACGCCGACGAGCAGCGGCGCGACGGCGGCGGGGACGCTGGGGGCGGTGATGGCGGAGGTGAATTCCTCGCTGCCGTTGCTGACGCGTGCGAAGGTGACGTGCATGCCGCTTTGAATCTGCGCGACGGTGCCGCGCGCGAAGACGGCGATGCGCGTGCCCTGCCGGTGCGTGATCGTGTAGCCCTGCGTCGTGAGCCACGTGGCGACTTGCGTGTACTCGGCGGCGGTGGGCAGATATTTCGCGGCCATTTCCCGGGGCGAGATGCGCTGGCCCTGCGCGACGCGGGCCTGGAGGTCGGCGAAGTTGTGGAGCTTGAGCGCGACCTCGAAGTCCATCGGCGCGGCGGCTTCGCTGGCGAGCAGCGTTTGGCGCACGATGTAGGCGTGGTGCGGCGAAACCTGGCCGGTGGCGGGAGGTGTGGCGTCGACCGGGCAGATGCTGTTACCGAGCGGGACCAACGTGGCGGCCGGGGCGTGGACAAGCGTTCCGGCCAGAAGCAGGGCGGCGAGGCACGCGCGGATGGAGGGAAAGCGAACCATGGCGATGTGTGTTTAAGCGACCCCGGAAGCGGCCCCGTCCTAACATCGAACCGTGCGCGCGAGCGGCTAGAATGCGATGTCGCCCGGGCGGCGGCAACAAGCCTCTGGCCCGTCGCGAAAATGTTACGATATCGACAAAGTGAGTTGTCGCGGGCATGGCTATTCTCCGCCCTCGCGCCGCCGCCGCTTCCACCGAAATCACTCATGCCTGTTGTTCACAGATCTCCGCGCCCAGGGTCGTGGCTGCCCTGGCAAGTGCTGGCCATCGTGGCCGCGGTGCTCTGGATTTATTGGCCGGCGCTCAATGGCGGCTGGCAGTGGGACGATGATTTGTACCTCACGAAGAATCCGCTGATGAATGACCCGGCGCGGTTATGGAAGGCGTGGTTCGTGCCGGGCAGTTTCATCGAGTATTACCCGATCGAGGAGACGGTGCAGTGGGCGCAGTGGCGGCTCTGGCACGGCCACACGCTGGGCTATCACGTGACCAACATGCTGCTGCACGCGGTGAGTGCGCTGCTGGTCTGGCGGTTCTTCGCGAAGCTGGGGCTGCGGTACGCGTGGCTGGGCGGAGTGCTCTTCGCGGTGCATCCGGCGCAGGTCGAGTCGGTCGCGTGGATCGCGGAGCTGAAGAACACGCTCTCGCTGCCGCCGTTTCTCATGGCGATGATCGCGTGGATCGACTTCGACGACCAGCGCCGTCCGCGCGATTACGGAATCGCCTTCGCTTGGTACGTCGCGGCGATGCTGTGCAAGATCACGATGGCGCCGTTTGCATTCGTCATCCTGCTTTACGCGTGGTGGAAGCGCGGGCGGATCGGCTGGACGGACGTGAAAGTGGCAGCGCCGTTTTTGGCCGTTGCCGTGCTGCTGGCGTGGGTGACGATTCACGCGGGAGAGGTTTACACGGTCGACGTAATGCCGGAGGCGGGCAAGCCGTCGGGATGGCTGTGGAGGTTGGCGCTCGCGGGATCGACCATGGCGTTTTACCTGCGCATTTATTTATGGCCGGTGGGCTTGCTGCCGTCGTACGCAAAATGGCCGGTCGACCCGCCTTCGCTGGCGCTACTCGTGCCGTGGTTGGTGGTGGCTGGGTTGATGATTTGGGCGTGGAGGATGCGCCGGGGCTGGGGTCGGCATGTCGCGTTGGGATTCGGCTTTTTCCTGCTCTTTCTCGCGCCGTTCCTCGGCCTGCAATGGGTGAGCTATATGGACTTCACGTGGGTGATGAACCACTTTCTTTACCTGCCGGGCATCGGGTTGATTGGGCTGGCGCTCGGCGGTTTGGAACGCATCCCCAAAGAAGTGCGCGCAGTTGTTCTGGGCGTCGTGGGCGTGATCGTGGCGCTGCTGGCCTTCGGTGCGCAGCAGTACGCGGCGCTTTATCGCGACTCGGAGACCTTGTGGGCCTACGCGGAGCAGAACGATCCCCGGTCTTTCGCCGCGCATAATCAACTGGGCGTCGCGCTGGAGCAGAAGGGCGATGCCGCCGCGGCGCTGGATCAATTCGTGCAGGCCGCGAACATCCAGCCGGACTTCGCCGAGGCGCACAACAATGTTGGGACAATCCTGCTGCTCACCGGACGCACAACAGAAGCGGTTGAGGCGTTCCGGAAAGCGGTGAGGCTCGCGCCGAAATACGCCATCGCGCATTACAACCTGGGCAACGCGCTCAAGCAAAGTGGCGACCTGGACCTGGGCGGCGCGATCGCTGAATTTCAAACGTCGCTGCAGCTCGATCCGACGAATGCCGAGGCGGAGAACAACCTCGCCGATGTGCTGCTGCAGGCTGGGCGCACGCAAGAGGCTTTCACCCATTTCGCGCGCGCGGCGGCGATCAGCCCGGGCTACGCCGGCGCGCAGTACAACTGGGGCGTCGCGCTGCTCCAGACGCACGATGCAAACGGCGCTTCCACGCACTTCGCAAAGGCCATCGCGATCCAGCCGGGCTACGTCGAGGCCCACTTCAATCTCGGCGTGGCGCTTTACCAATCTGGCCACACGCCGGAAGCCATCGCGCAATTTCAGGAGGCGTTGCGTCTGCGTCCCGGCTTTACGCAGGCGCGAAGCATCCTCTCGCAATTGGGCGCGCTCTCGTCCGGACAGTAAGGTGGAGGCATCTCCTCGCTACAATATAAACAAATGTAATGAGATAGATTGATTTCAGCATGTCGTTTTCTTCCAGAGGAAGCTTGGGGATCGGTCTGGACGCCGATGAACAGAGGGAGAACGAATGAAAACGAAATGCCTTGGCGGAATTGGTGCGCTGCTTTTGATGCTGAGCCCCGGGGGCTCAGGCACAGATTGAATACGATTGGAACAGCCCCACCGGTGACTGGGTCAACACTCCCGCGAACTGGTCACCGATTGGAACGCCGACCTCCTTGGACTCGGCGAGTATCGACTCGGGCACCGTTACGGTTTCCACAAGCAATGCGGCTGTGGAAATCGTGGTCGACTCTGCCACGGTCCAGATTGGCTCCGGCGGAACGCTGACGACCGGAGGAGCGTTTGACAACGAAACCGGTGGGACGTTGAACATCGAGTCAGGCGGAACTTTGGTTGCACATGATGACGGTTACTGGCAACTCGAGGGCTCCACGCTGGTGCTGGGTGACGGCGTTACCTTCACGCCTGACGACTTCACTCTCCACGGTGGCGGAACGAGCACGGTGACCGTCAATGGCACGGACGCCGCGACCATCGGGGCGGTAATCGAGGATGGCAGCGGTACCAACAACATCGTCAAGAAGGGCAGTGGCACGTTGATCCTGACCCAGGCCAATACGTACGGCGGCGGCACGACCGTCGCGGCCGGTGTGCTGCAAGCGCAGAACAATAGCGCGCTTGGCACCGGCGCGGTCACCGTCGACTCTGGCGTTACGCTGGACCTGAGCAACGGCACCACGGGTGTGACCGTGGCTAACGCGATAACGATCAGCGGCACAGGCTCGAACAACCAGGGCGCGATTGATGCGTCATCGCTGGGGCCGCAGATCACGGATTTGACGGTCACCGGCACCGTGACGCTGGCGGCAAACGCCTCCGTCGGCTCCGACAACGGCACGGCTGGTACGCCAATTTCGTCGGCGATTACGTGCACAACGCCTACACGCAAAGCCGCGACATCGCCTTCCTGGGTCAAACCGCCAACAGCGCGCCCGAGGGCGATGAAGGCGTGGTCGATCTCGACGGTGGCTATGATTTCCACTTTGGCAGCCTCACGGTTGGTCCCGTCATCGGCGTGCAGTACACGCACCTGACCGTCAACGGCTACGACGAGACGGGCTCGGTGGCCGACTTGAATGTCAATGAACAGCAGTCCGACTCTCTGCGGAGTCGTCTGGGCGAAAGCCTGAGCTGCTCGCTGGTCCACGGTGGCGTGACCTTCACGCCGCATCTCGACGCCTCGTGGCAGCACGAGTTCATGGACCAGAGCCGCGGCATCACCAGCCAGTTCGACGCCGCCGGGCTTGGCTCCTTCAGCATCCGCACCGACAATCCTAGCCGCGACTCCGCGTTGATCGGCGCCGGGCTGAATGCCGACTTGAACCGCACGATCACGATCTTTGCCGACTACAGCGTCCAGGCCGGTGCCTCGAACTACTTAGGCCAGTCCGTGCAGGCCGGAGTGAAGATCGGTTTTGAAAACGCGCAGGCTCCTTGGATTTATTGAGGGATGGGCTTCATCGCCGCGAGCAAATCGGCCAGCGGCACGGTGGCGAAGGAGCTGGCCGTGTCCGACATGGCGTAAGGCAGGATCAACTGGCCTGCGTGGACGAGTGAGCCGCAACTGTAAACGACGTTCGGCACGTAGCCTTCGCGCTCGACTTCGTCCGGGCTGAGCAGCGGGTGCTCGAGGCGGGCGATGACGCGCGAGGGATCCTCGAGGTCGAGCAGAAAAGCGCCGATGGAATACTTGCGCATGGGGCCGACACCATGACTGATGACGAGCCAGCCGGCCTCGGTTTCGATGGGTGAACCGCAATTGCCGATTTGCAGAAATTCCCAGCTGTAGGTCGGCTTGAGCAGAGGCATCTTGTCATGCCAAAAATGGAGATCGTCAGAAAACATCAGGTAAAGATTTTCGCCGTCCTGGCGCGAGAGCATGACGTATTGGCCGCCTATTTTCCGGGGGAAAAGGGCCATGCCTTTGTTCTGCACTTCGGGGCCGTTCAGCGTGCAGATGCGGAAGCGCACGAAGTCGCTCGTTTCCAAAAGCTGGGGAATCGTGACGCGGCCATCGTACGCCGTGTAGGTGGCCACGTAGGTGACGGTGCCGTCGTCGTCGACGAAGCGTACGAAGCGTGCGTCCTCGATGCCGTTGGATTCATTGGGCGCGGTCGGAAAAATCACGCGCTCGGTCAAGTGTTGCTCGAGAGAATAGACCACTTCGTAGTTGGACTTGGCGATGTTGATGAGGCGGCTCGCGGTGCGATCGAATTCGGTGTTGCGGTGGTGCGCGTAGCGGCGCAGGTACTGAATTTCCTGGCTCATCTCCGCCACGGTGAAACGCTCGGGCAGCGTCTTCCAGATCGTCTCGGCGATGTTGTCCGCCACGCCGAGTTCCTGGAGTTGGTGCCAGAAGATGTCCTTGTGGTAGGAGATCGGCGGAATGTGGTCGGGGGTGGTGACGAAGCGTGAAGGCACGTCCACGCTGACCTTGCCCTGGCCATCAATTGTCCCCGTGCGAAAGGTGATCGAGGAGATATGGCCTTCGCCCGTGGCGCGCAGGCTGACGATGAATCGCAGCGTTCCTGCCGCAAGCCCGGTTTGGTCGGGGTGAGGGATGATGGAGGGGTTGAAAAGCGCGGCGGCCTCGAGGGAATATTCGTGCGTGAAGTAGGCGCCGATAAGAAGTTTGCGGTCCTCGGAAAGCGGCTGGTTTGTGGGCAGGAGACCGCGCACAAGTTCGTAACGCAGCAGAAAGTAATCGAGCAGCCGCTGGTGACGGGTTTTGAACTCGCTGAGGACCTGGCTCAGCATCTCGACGACCTCCGGTTCCGGTAACGCGAGCACGCGCGCGAGGATGCGCAGGGGCCGCTCCTCACCCGCGGGAGTGAAGGGGCGAAAGAGGACGCGCGAGGCGTCAGGTTTCAAAACGATTCCCGTGCGAGTGACATTCATCGGTTGTTCTTTCAAGCCTTGGCCAGGCTGTGAGCTTTGAGCGCTTCGACCTCGTGATCGGTCGGTTTTTTGAAGACTTTCAAGTCGTGCTCGAGCAATTCCATTTCGCTCAAGGCCATCAGATAGGCGAGGGTTGATTCGGCGCCCTGGTTTTGGTTCACGCGATCGACGTGGAGGCCATCGCGGCAACCGCCGGTCTTCGAATCATAGAGCGAAAGGCCCAGGTCGTTGCGCCCGAGGAACCACTCGAAGGCGAGGCGCGCTTCCTCATGCCACATCGTGTCGTCGGTGGAGCGATAGGCCTCGAGACAGGCGGAAATCGTGCTGTGAGCTTCAATCGGCTGCTGGTCAAACTCCGCGCGTTTGCCGTCGCGAACATAGAATCCGGCCGACCCGATGGGACGAAAATGACCCTGCGGCGCCTTCTGGACGGAGATCAGCCAGCGAAGCGAACGCAACCCGAGTTCGAACGCGCGCGCGTTGTCCGCCCAACGCCCACTGAGGATCAGCACGTGGGGAAGAAGCGCGTTTGCGTAGGAAAGGCTTTGCTCGAACCAGGGCCATTCTTCCGTCGCGGTTCTCTCGTAGATATCGATCAGCTTGAGGGTGAGAGTGTCGCGGGCTTGCGCGGCAACACGGTCCCCGCTCAGGCGGCGAAAGTATTCGTAGATGCCGAGAAGTGTGTAGGCCCAGGTGCGCGGAGATTTCGCGTCGAGCACGAGAGGTAATGCGCGCTCGAACATTTGCCCGGCCCATGCCTGAACGTGCCGATGCTTGGAACGGCCCGCGCAGGTGCCGAGCGCCCACAACGCGCGGCCCTGGCTGTCTTCCGAGCCCTGCGTCTCCATCCAGCGGCGGTCGTAGCTCATGAAGTTTCGGAAGCGTCTCGAGTCCGGGTCGAAAGCGTAGTTCATGAAGCTGGCGTAGGTCTCCGCCAGCCGCCGAAGTTCCGGCCCTTCGAGTTCGAGCTCCTGCAAGAGGACGGTGGTGATCAGCGCGCGGGCGTTGTCGTCAATGCAATACCCGTGGTGAAAATCCGGCAGCGAGTAGATCGCGTGCTGGTAGATTCCGGTGGAGTCGGTCATTCGCCTCAAATGATCGAGGCGCAAGTCGGGAAGTTCCATGCGCTCTTCATCCAGCGTGCGAACTTCGAGGCGGCGGATGGAGGGACTCGTGGGATTGCGCCGCGCGGCCTTGAACGAAGCCATGTACTTCTCCGCCGTCTTGCTCCAGGTCATTTCACGGCCCAAAAGGTAGCCGCGCTTGCGCATGGCGTGGCGCCGATTGTCGTCCTGCAGCAGGCCGATGATGGCTTTCTGCATGGCCACCGAATCGCCGAACGGCACAAGGACGCCGCGATCGTCAGCCAGCAGTTCCTCCGCGTGCCAGTACGGTGTGGAAATCACGGCTTTGCCGCTGCCAAACGCATACGCGAGTGTGCCCGAGGTCGTCTGCGCCGCATTCTGATACGGCGTGATGTAGAGATCCGCGACGCCGAGAAATATCTTCAGCTCCTCTTGGTCGACAAAACGATTGTAGAAGCTTACGTGCTTCTTGATCCCGAGGTCCTTCGCCAGCAACTCGAGGGAAAGGCGGTAGGCTTCGCCCTGCTCGCGTACGAGGTTGGGATGGGTCGCGCCGAGGATGATGTAGACCAGGTTGGGAAATTTCTTAACGACTTCCGGCAGCGTGCGCAGGACGCTTTCGATTCCCTTGTTGGGTGAAAGCAGGCCGAACGTCAGGATGACGTGCTTGCCTTCCACGCCGAACTGGTCCTTGTAAAAGTTCGAGTCGACAAAGGGCATGTCGAGAATGCCGTGCGGGATGAGATCGATCTTCTCCGCGGGCACGTCGTAAATTTCCCGCAGCATTCCCGCGCCGCGCTCGCTCATCACCACGAGGCGGGCGGAAAGCACCGTGAGTTCCTGCAGCACACGACGCTGATCCGGGCTTGGATTTTCCAGGATGGTATGGAGCGTGGTGACGACCGGGATGCGCAGATCGCGCAGCAATGCCAGGATGAAACTCCCGGCTGGGCCACCGTAGATGCCGTACTCGTGCTGCAAACAAACGACGTCCGCATTGCTGAAGTTGAGGTAGTCGGCCGTACGACGGTAGGAGTCGAGGTCGTTCTCGCCAAACTCGAAACGCACCTCGCCGGGGTACTCATACCCCTCGGGCAAATCGTTGACCGGTGCGACGAAGCTTTCCGTCTCGGCAAATTCCTCCGCCATGGCCTTGCGCAGATCGTAGGTGAACGTCGCAATGCCGCATTTGCGCGGGAGGTAGTCGCCAAGGAAGGCGATCTTTTTGATTTCGGTCATTTTAATCAAAAATTCTCAGGCCGTGGTGGGGTTAAGCTGGACTTGGCGTTGACTCAGCCCGCTCGACGGGAGCAAGCCGTCGATGTTCTCCACGTGCACTTCAACGTCGACGCTCACGAAGGCGCTGCTGGGCCCCAGGTACGATCCCGAAATCGGCATGGCGTTTTCCGGGTGGCGCGAAACCGCCACGGCCACATCTTGGGAAGTCGTGAGCAGCCCAAGGGTGGGATCGAAACCCCGCCAGCCACCGCCCGGAAGATAAACCTCCGCCCATGCGTGCGTGGACGCCTGCACGCCGGTCGCACCACCACTGAGGATGTAGCCGCTGACGAAACGCGCGCCCAGGCCGAGACAACGGCAGGCCTCGATGAACAGCGTGGCAAAGTCGCGGCACGAACCGCTGAGCTTGGCCAAGGTTTGCGCGGGCGGCTGGACTCCCGGCTCATTGCGAATGGTGTACTGGCAACCGCGGCTGATGCTCCCATTCATTTGCTGAAGGAGAGCCAGTGTGTCCGTGGTCTGGCCCGGCTGCCAAAACTGGCGAAGCCATTCTCGGACTTGCGAGACGTCACCGGGGAAAGCCGGCTGGAGGAGAGCGGAGAGTTCCAGCGACGATTCCGAAGGATAAGAGAAGGGATACCGAATGGCCTCGGGCTCGATGTGGAAGTCGAAGGGATTCGCCTCAAAATGATCGAGGACGACTTCGCTGTAGACGACCAGTTTGGAGGCGCGCTCGAGGAAATCGACCACGGCAATGCTGTTGCCGTAGACATCGCGAATCCAGCGGGTGCGGTGCGCGGGCGTGATCTTAAGGATCGATTCCAAGATGTGGATATCGTGGCCTTCGCGCGGGCGCAGCAGCATGCGATGCGAGCCGAAAGCGACCGCTTGGGTGTAAAGATAAGTCGTCTTGTGCTGGATGCGAATTTTCATATGTGTCCCGGCCTCCAACGCTTGCAGCATGCGGCTGGCGCACGCGGACTTAAGCTGAGTCCGCCCGAAGCCGGTTCCAAACCATGAACCGGCGCAACCCTTTTAGTTTCGCTCTCCCGCAGCAAAGCACAACTGCTCATTTGCGAGTCACCGGTGGCGCCGCAAGATGCCGGTGAGGGCTACCCGACATGGACTCGAACCATGAATTTAGGGCGTAGTCCGTTTTAGTGCGGATTAGTCGGTATTGATCATCTGAGGGAGCCTTTAATGCGTTTGGGTAGGGCACACAAGGGCACAGTTCGATGTCGTCAAAAGATAGGAAACTGAGCTCTCATCTAGAGCCCTTGAATCCGAGTAGTCCTTTGGACTTGAAGCGAAATTGCTGTCGCAGACGACTCATCATTAGAGCCTTGGGAGGAAAATTGTGCTTCTATCGGCAACAAGTGCAGCCCTGGAGTCCGTGCAGTTTGCAAAACAGGAAGTCAGTAATGCGGCAACTCGTTTCGTCACAAAAGGTTGCTTTAATTAAATGGGCTAACAGTCTAGCTCGGCATATACGTTGCTGACTTCAGAGCACATGAAGTCGAATCGGGCAAAATTCGTATTGGGAGAGGTGTCTGGCCCTGGGGTTGGCCAAGGCTGATTGTATGGCGTCCGAGCTTTCTCCCGTCCCAGCCGATCTCGAGTTTGAAGCGACCATCCGGCGCTTGGAGATCACGCAGCAGATATTTGATCGCTATAAGCTCCTGCGCATTTTGGGGCGGGGCGGCATGGGGGTCGTCTGGCTGGCCCATGACGAACGGCTGGACCGGGACGTCGCGCTGAAATTCCTGCCGGACGAAGTGGGCTTTGATCCCGAGGCAGAGGATGAGATGAAGCGCGAGACGCGCCGGTGCCTCGACCTGACTCACCCCAACATCATCCGCATTTACGATTTTGTGAAGGACCGCCAGGCGGCCGCGATCTCGATGGAGTACATCGATGGCAAGACGCTCTCGGGCCTGAAGATTGAGAGGCCGAAGCGGGTCTTTGACGTCGAAGAGTTGCGGCCATGGCTGACGCAAACCTGCCAGGCCCTCGCTTACGCGCATGCCGACGTCGGCATCATTCACCGCGACTTGAAGCCGGGCAATCTCATGCTGACTTCGCGCGGGCAGATCAAGATCGCGGATTTTGGCATTGCCCAGGGCCTGAGCGATTCGATCGCGCGCACGACGATGCGGCGCGGAACAAGCGGGACGGTCTCGTACATGAGCCCGCAGCAGATGAATGGCGACGCGGCCGCGGTCACCGATGACGTTTACGCGATGGGCGCGACGATTTACGAATTGCTGACGAGCAAGCCGCCGTTTTACAGCGGAAACGTTTCCTTCCAACTGCGGGTGATGGTCGCTCCGACCATGCGCGAGCGGCGGGATGAGCTGGAGATTCGTAGCGCGGATATTCCGGCGGAATGGGAGGAAGCCATCGCCGCCTGCCTGGCCAAGACTCCCGAGGAGCGGCCCGGCAGCATGCAGGAACTGGCCGAGCGGCTGGGGCTCGTGCGAGTGAAGCCCTCCGTGCCTGCCGCGCCGGAACCGAAGCCAGTCGAGGGTCTCAAGGAGCAGGCTGCCGTATTTCTTCGCAGCGCCGGTCACACCGTTCGTCAGCATGTCGTGCAACTGGCTTCGACCGCCATGGCGCGGCGCAAGCTCGCCCTGCTCACGGGATCGACTCTCGTCCTTTCCGCCGCGTTGGTGGCGGCGTGGCAATACGTGTTTTGGCCGCAATTGGCCCCGCGGGCTGAACTCTCGCTCGCGACTTCGCCGCCCGGGGCGACGGTTCACATCGAAGGCCGTCCGGACGCGATCACGCCCGTCACGGTTTCCGGGCTTCGGATCGGATCGTACGCCATCACCGTTACGGCCGAGGGCTTCGACCCGGTTCATTCCGTGGTCGAACTCAAGCCCGGCGCGAAACTCGACTTGGGAACGATCGTGCTGCAGCGAACTTATGGCCAATGGGTGGTCACCTCCCTGCCAGCCCATTGCCATTACACCCTCACGGGTGACGCGGGCACCGGCAATTTTGTCAAGAGCGGCACGACACCGGACCTCGCCTCGGACATTCCCTCGGGCACCTATGTCTTGAACGTCACTTCGGCAAAGCTCGGCCCATGGTCGCAAACGATCAAGATTCCCCCGCACGGGTTGAAAACGCAAAAAATCGACCTGATCGCGGCCTCGGTGCTGGGCAACGCGAATGATTCCGCGGCTCGGGCGTTTCGAGGGGAAATCCCGGCAGCCAGTCTCGAAGGCCCGGACAAGTCCGAGCTTATGGGCTATTACAATCGCGCCTTCGCCCTCTATCTCGCC
>FSYK01000066.1_pt1 | contig 15518 bp, 12 predicted proteins | sample 1638561 | NCBI WGS metagenome assembly FSYK01 (sample SAMEA3914788, study PRJEB12502) | metagenome | biome: forest; material: soil | place: Canada | collected 2011-07-03 | depth 0.1 m | reverse complement strand
CGCTCGACGCGCTTTCGGCGATGCTGAGACCGGCGACGATTACTTCGCCCGTTTGCAGGCCGCGTTGCAGGACATCGCCGCCGATCCCGCGCGCTGGCAAGGCTTCAGCTACTCGTTCATCGATCACACCTGGTGGGCCGAGCTCGGTCGCCGGAAGCTCGCCGAAGACCAGGACTACAAGTATCTCAGCTACATCCCGCCCGATTACGACAAGGATGCGGCGAAGCACTGGCCGCTCTTGATTTTCTTGCACGGCTCTGGCGAGCGCGGCGACGATCTCAAGATGCTCAACAAATGGGGCCCGCTGACATGGGTCGGTGCTGCGCATCCTGAGCCGATGATCATCATCGAGCCCCAATGCCCCGAGGACCAGTGGTGGGATCCCGTGCGCGTCGCGCGATTGATCGACCAGATTTCCGCGCAAAAACGCGTCGACCCCAAGCGCGTCTATCTCACCGGCCTAAGCATGGGCGGTTACGGTACGCTCGAGTTCGCCGCCACCTATCCGCAGCGCGTCACCGCCATAGCGTCGCTTTCTGGCGGGGAAAATCCCGGCCTCGCGCCGAGGCTCAAGGACATCCCCTCCTGGTTTTTCCACGGCGCAGTCGACGACACGGTCCCGCCCAGCTCAAGCATCGAGCTTGCCCACGCGCTCCAAAAACTCGGCGCGCCCGCGGAGCTCACCATCTATTCGGGCGTCGGCCATGACAAATGGGACATGACCTATAACCATCCGGCGCTGTATTCCTGGTTTCTCTCCCAATCGAAATGAAAATCGCCCTGTTTTCGCGTTGGTACTGGGAGGAGAATCGACGCTTCGGTGAGGAGGGCGGGGCCACACAGCAGCTCGCCGAGGCCGTCGCCGCGCTCGGTCACGAAGTCGTCGTTCTCAGCCAGAGCCCGGATGCCCGCAAGCTCGGCAAAAGCAAGGTCGGCGCGCTCGAGACCTGGCTCTCGCCGCGCGACAAGAAGCGCAGCTTCGTCATCGGCTGGCGCGACAAGCTCGCCAAGAAAGCCCACAACTACCGCAAGCTCCATACCGACGCGCACGCGCTGCGCGACTTCCTCACCAAGCGCGGTCCCTTCGACGTCCTCTGGGCCCAGACCGAATCGCCTGACGGCCTCATCGCCGGCTTCGCGAAGCAGCTCGGCTTCGACGTCCCGCCCATCCTCATCCAGCTTCAGGCCCTGCGCTATCGGTTCGAGCGCGGCGCGCCGGTCTTCACCGACAAGACCCCGCTCACGCTCGCCTTCCGCCACGCCACGCGCATCATCGCCAATTCCGAGATGGTTGCCGGCTACCTCGGCGCCTACACCGGGCCCACGCTCCCGCCGGACGAACTCGCCGCCAAGGTTCGTGTCGCCTATCCCAACTTGAGCCGCAGTTTCATCGAGGCCGCGCAGGAGCCCCCGCAGGTCGCCGCGCGGCACGACCGCGTCCTCTTCCTCGGCGCGCTCAACCAAGGCAAGGGCGCCTTGACGTTTCTCAAGGCGTTGCCGAAAACGGAAATGTCCAAGCGCAGCGCCGTCTTCGCCGTCATCGGCGACTTCACCGAGAACAACCCGCGCTTCGCCAAGCGCTGGGAGCAGCAGCAGGAGGAAACGCGCATCCAGACCCTCGGCGCGCGCATCGAGTATCTCGGCAAGGTCAGCCCGCTCGAGGTCATCCGGCAGATCCGGCTCGCGCAGGCCGTCGTCGTTCCCTCGCTCTTCGACGCCTTCAATCGCAGCCTCGCCGAGGCGCTCCTGCTCGGCCGGCCCGTTGTCACCACCGACCGCGTCGGCGCCGCCGCGCTCGTCCACGCGCACCAATGCGGCATCGTCGTCCCCGCCAACGATCCCGACTCCCTCGGCCACGCCATCGACGCCGTTACCAGTCCGCTCGTCCCCTTCGCCAACAACGCCGCGCAGATCGGCCCGCAGTTGCTCCACTACTTCACGCCCGAGGCCGTCGCCCAGCGCATGGAGCACGACCTCGCCCGCGCCGCTGGCCTCATCACCCATCCCGAAGGCCTCGACCCGGCGTAGTTCGCCGCAAAAAGGTGGGCCGGGCTACTTGTTGCCCGGACGCGCGAAGCGCGCAGGAAGCCACCGGGAACATTCGCACATCTTGCGGTGGCTTCATGTGCGTCCGCGCTGGTACACTCCCGCACCCGGACAACAGTTGTCCGGGCCACCGAAACCCTTCCGAACTTGGCAGCCTTTTATTCCGAAGGGATAACAAAGCCGTAGCCGGTGGTTGAGCGAGTCTGCGAGCGACACCACCGGTTAAAATAAAAATCGACCCGACCCTGAAGGGGTCGCGAGAACTTGCCCTTGGAATAAATCCCGCGCAAGTTGTCAGCATGGCCGATCGCGAACACACGCTCTTCCTGCTCGACGGCATGGCGCTCGTCTACCGCGCCCACTTCGCCTTCGCCACCAACCCGATCCGCACCTCCGCCGGCCGCAACACCTCCGCGATCTACGGCTTCACCAACACGCTCCTCGAGCTCATCACCAAGCAGCAGCCCACGCACCTCGCCGTCGTCTTCGACACCGCCGCGCCCACCGCGCGCCACAAGGAATTTCCCGCGTACAAAGCGCAGCGCGAGGAAATGCCCGAGGAACTGAGCGACGCCATCCCCGACGTGAAGCGCCTCATCCGCGCCTTCAACCTGCCCGTGCTCGAGCTCGACGGCTACGAGGCCGACGACATCATCGGCACGCTCGCTCGCGAGGCCTGCGCGCAGGATTTCGTCACCTTCATGGTCACGCCCGACAAGGATTTCGGCCAGCTCGTCAACGAGTGCGTGAAAATCTACCGCCCCGGTCGTATGGGCGACGGCGCGGAAGTCCTCGGCGTGCCCGAGGTGCTGGCCAAGTGGGAAATCAAGACGTGCGACCAAGTGCGCGACATCCTCGGCTTCATGGGCGACGCGTCGGACAACATCCCGGGCATTCCCGGCGTTGGACCCAAGACCGCCACGAAGCTCATCGCGCAGTACGAAACGCTCGAGAACGCGCTCGACCACTTCGCCGAGCAAAAGGGCAAGCTCAAGGAGTCGCTCGAGAAATTCCGCGACCAGGCGGTGCTCTCCAAGCGCCTCGCCACCATCGACGTCAACGTGCCCCTCCCGTTCGAGCCGGAAAAGCTCCGCATCGGCCCCCGCGACGACGCCACGCTCCAGGCGTTGCTCTCCGAATTCGAGTTCAACGCCATCGGCCGCCGCCTCTACGGCGACAACTTCAAGGCCGGGCGCGGCGCGACCGTGGTAGCCGCCGCTGTCCCAGCGGCGGAGCTCGGCAAACGCCCGCCTGAAAAAGGGGGACCGCCGCTGGGGACAGCGGCGGCTACCCAACACCCTCCAATCCCGCCAGTCCCCACCGCGCTGCGCACCATCGATGATCTAAAGCCCAGCTATTCGCTCCTCACCGACCCGCGAGAAATCGACACGCTCATCAAGAAAGGCCACGAAAAGATCGGCGTCGCCTACGACCTCGGATCTGAAGGCGAGCTTCGCGGCGCCGCCTTCTCGGTCGAGCCGCATCACGCCTACTATTTTCCCGCCGGAAAGAAGTTCGACCTTCTGCCCACCGCATTTTCCAAGCGCACCCTCGTCGGCCACGACTTGAAGCCCGCGCTGCGCGTCATGAAGACCACGGACGCGCACAACATCTTCGACACCGCGCTCGCCCACGCTGTCGTCTTCCCCGATCTGCGCCACACGCTCCAGTACGTCACGGAATCGCTGCTCAACTACACGCCGATCGCCGAAGATAAAACCAGCGGCCAGCAGGATTTCCTCGCCGCTCTTTCCTCGCCTGACGCGGACCAACTCTCTGCCCGTCGTACCATGGAGCGCGCCGATCTCGCACTTCAACTCCACGCCCTGCTCGAACCCAAGCTCAAGGAATCCGGCCAGGAAAAAGTCTTCCGCGAAATCGAAACACCGTTGCTCCCGGTGCTCGCCGCCATGGAAAACGAAGGCATCCGCCTCGACCCCGTCGCGCTCGAGGAGGTCGGCAAAAAATTGCGCACCGACCTCACGCGCCTCGAGGCCTCGATCTACGAGCACGCGCTGGGAAAATTCAACATCGGCTCGCCCAAGCAGCTCGGCGAAATTTTGTTCGGCAAACTCGCGCTCGATCCCAAGGCGAAAAAAACGAAAACAGGGCAGTACGCCACCGACGAAGCCACGCTAACCGCGCTCGCGCCGCTGCATCCCATCGTCGCCGAGGTCCTCGAGTACCGCGAAGCCAGCAAGCTCCTCTCCACCTACATCGATTCGCTGCCCACCTACGCCAGGCCGCCGGACAGCCGCATCCACACCACGTTCTACCAGCTCGCCACCAGCACCGGCCGCCTCAACTCGCAGGACCCCAACCTGCAGAATATCCCCATCCGCACCGCGACCGGCCGCGAAATCCGCCGCGCCTTCGTCCCGCGCTCGGCGGAGTACACGCTGCTCAGCGCCGACTACTCGCAGATCGAGCTGCGCATCCTCGCCGCGCTCACCCAGGACAAGGGCCTGCTCGAGGGCCTCACCAGCGGCGAAGACATCCATCGCGCCACCGCCGCGAAAGTCTTCCAGATTCCCGTCGCCGACGTGACCAAGGACCAGCGCAACCAGGCGAAGATGGTCAACTACGGCATCAGCTATGGCATCTCGGCGTTCGGCCTGTCGCAGCGTCTGGGCATCCCGCGCGCGGACGCGAAAAATCTTATCGAGGGCTACTTCGCGCAGTACCCCGGCATCAAGCAGTACATGACCGACACCGTCGAGCGCGCCCGCGAGCTCGGCTATGTCGAGACCATCACCGGCCGACGCCGCTACCTGCCCGACCTGCGCAGCGCCAACGCCTCCGTCCGTGCCTCGGCCGAGCGCAACGCCATCAACATGCCCATCCAGGGCTCCAGCGCGGACCTGATCAAGATCGCCATGGTGCAGATCGCGAAAATCGCCGGCGAGGAAAACTGGAAGACCAAGCTTCTCCTCCAGGTCCACGACGAACTCGTCTTCGATCTCCACCTCTCCGAAAAAGCGCGCGTCCTCGAAGTCGTCCACGACCGCATGAAAAACGCCATGCCCGAGCTCAAGGTCCCCATCGTCGTCGACACCGGCCTCGGCGCGAATTGGCTCGAGGCGCATTAAAGAAAATTAGCCGCAAGGGTGGCCTGGGCAACTTGTTGTCCGGGTGTGCGCAGCGCACAAGAGATAGCTACCAGCTCGCATTCCCACTAACCCACCGGCTTCAGCTCGGGAAAATCGGCGAGAAAGACGCTGTGGACTTTTTCGTGCTCCAACTCGGCCAGCAACCAGTCGATCGCTTCCCTGCGCTCGCGAAAGATCTGCACGTGCCAGCCCAGTTCCATGACAAACGTCCGCCACTTGAGCGCGAAACCAAAGATCGCCGGGTGGGGCGCGACCACGGCGGAGAGCAGCCCCTGGGAATGCGACGCCGTGGTGCGATTGAACTCCACCAACTGCGGGAGCACTTCAGGCCCGACCCGCGCCTCGACCACGTCGGTGAAATCGTAGAAGAGGAATTTGAGCCTCTGCGTATTCTCAACGTCCTGGGACTGCATCATGCCACAGCGCAGCAGCTCAGCGCTCGTCAGTACCCCATACGCGTGTTTGTACGCGCCGTGCCCCATGTCAACATAGTGGGTCTCAACCGGCATGGATAACCTCGGGAAGAATCCAACTGGAGAGAATACTCCCGGCGTATGGTTAATTAAAGCTAAATAGTTGTGTTCCGCAGACGGGCCTTTTCCCCGTCGCACTTTTCCCTCTAACCTTACACGCGTGCAATACGCGCTGATTTTCGTTCTTCTCCTGAGCTTCGTTTTCGGGCTCGGCCTTATCGCGCGCCGCCTCGATATCCCGTACCCGATTCTCTTCGTCATCGGCGGTCTCGTCATCGGCATGATACCGATCCTGCCCTACAAGATCGTGCTCGATCCCGACCTGGTCTTCTTCGTTTTCCTGCCGCCGCTGCTCTTCATCCAGGCGTTTTACACCTCGTGGCGCGATTTCCAGTTTTTCCTGCGCCCGATCCTCCTGCTCGCCATCGGCCTCGTCCTTGTCACCACCGTCACCGTCGCCTACGTCGCGCACTGGATCATCCCAAACGCCGACGGCAACGGCACCATGCCGCTGGCGGTGGGATTCGTCCTCGGCGCCATCGTCTCGCCGCCCGATGCCATCGCCGCCTCCGCCATCGCGCAACGTCTCGGACTGCCGCGCCGCGTCGTCACCATTCTCGAGGGCGAAAGCCTCGTCAACGACGCCACCAGCCTTGTTCTGTTCAAGGTCGCGCTCGCCGCCGTCGGCACAACCCTGCCGCTCATTGGCAAGGCGTGGCTCCCGGGGGAGTTCATCTACGTCTCCGTCGGCGGCATCGCGGCCGGGCTGGTCATCGCGCGTGTCGTGGCTTGGATTCGTCCGCGCATCATCAACGCCGGGCCGCAAATCAACCTCTGCATGTCGCTCATGACGCCCTACATCAGCTACCTGCTCGCGGACCAATTCCTGCACGTCTCCGGTGTGCTCGCGGTCGTGGCCACCGGCCTTTACCTCGGGTACCAGGCGCCCGAAGTCTATCGAGCCGACGTGCGGCTTCAGGCGCAGGCCTTCTGGGACACCATCATCTATCTGATGAACGGCATCGTCTTCGTTCTCATCGGCCTGCAATTGCCCGACATCCTCGCCGGTATGCGCGAGCACTGGTGGCCCGGTCCGTTTTTCTACGCGGTCGTGATCAACATCGTCTGCATCGCCGTGCGCTTCGTGTGGATTTTCCCCGGCGCGTATTGGCCGCAGTTAAGCAAACGCGTGCGCCAGACCGAGGAGAAGCCCGACTGGCGTCAGGTGCTCGTCGTCAGTTGGTGTGGCATGCGCGGCGTCGTCTCGCTTGCGGCGGCGCTCAGCCTCCTCGGCTATCCGAATTTCCCGCGCCCGCACCTCGTGGCCTTCATCGCCTTCAGCGTCATCTTCACATCGCTTGTGCTGCAGGGACTCACGTTGCCGCCTCTTATCCGCTGGCTCGGCGTCGGTGACGACGGCATTCCCGCGCGCGAGGAGGCCGACGCCCGCCAGCAAATCGCGCGTGCCGTAAGCGAACGCATCGAGAAGGTGCGCCGTGAGGGAAACTTTCCCGCACGCGCCGTCGACCACATGGAAGAAGTCTTCCGCGAACAGGAAAGCGAGTTCAACGACGCGCTGGCCGAGGAGCTCGGCTGGAGCGACCAGCGGGTTTATTTGGTGAGCGTGCGGCGCCTCACCCGGCTCATGCTCGTCGTGCGCCGGCGCACCCTCCTCAACCTGCGCCGCGCCGGCAAAATCGGAGACGACGTCCTCCACAAAATCGAGCACGAGCTCGACCTCGAGGAACAGCGTCTGGGAATTGAGCTGTCCTAGCACTCCTAAAAAATTTTGAACCCAGCGGCCCCGGCCAGCGTCTTAGCTGATGATGAAACTGCGTTCCGTCACCGCCGCGCTTCTCCTCCTCGCCGCCTTTGCCGCGATCGGACGCGCGGACGAATTCAGCGATCTCGCCAACAGCCCCAACGCCTACTGGGTGCCACCATCCGTCACCTACGCGCCTCCGCCCGGCTACTACGGCAATCCGCCTCCTCCGGTCTATTACTACGCGCCGCCACCCCCGCCCGTCGCCGGTGGCATCTTCTTCCACTTCCACATCCATTAAGGTAGGGACGGCAGTCCTCCGCCGGCCGTGGCTTACGCCATCCCCACAAACGCCTGCTTGGCCGGCCAGTTGAGCGCACGGAAATGGCACAGCGTCTCGCGGCGCGCATCCAACGGCACGCGCCGCAACCGGCGGAGGAATGCCAGCGCGCATTTTTGCGCCGAGCCATAGCGATCACGCAGCAACGGCGTGGAAAAACGACGATGGCTCGAATCAAAAACCTGCCGCCGCAGCCAGCGCCCGATTGATGGAGAAATATTCCCCTTCCCGCACATCAGGTGGACAAATTTGCTCAGCACGAGATACGTATCCACGCGTGCCTGCGCCTCCAGGTTGCGCGCGTACGCCTCGCTGTAAATCTCACGCTCGCCTTCCAAAAAAAGCAACGCCGCCTGCACTCCGTGCGCGATCTCTTCGATGAACGTGATCAGCGCGGAAATGTTTCGCTCATTCAACGCCTGCCTTGGATCATTCTCCTCAAGCTGGGCGATGACGGGCCGCGCGTAAAAGATCGCCACGTAAAGCGAATCATCCGCCTGCCGCAAAAACGTGCGGCCCGATGGCGCTAGATGCGCCGCACCCTCGCCGGCCAGCCGGTTGAGTACCGCGCAGCGGCTCTCCCCGATCACGCAGGATTCCAGATTGATCGCCACCGGCGCGTAGGTGCGCTCGAGCAACGTCTGGATTTCCCGCAGGAGGGTCATGCCGGTCGGATCAATATCGTGGGCGTTTCGTGCATGTGCAGCAGCGTGCCGGTGAGATCGTTAAGCGCCATGCGCACGCGGCGAAACTCCTCGCCCAGCATCCGGAAAATCACCTCCAGGTTCGTGCGCCTTGACTGCGGATGGCCCGCCACGGAGCGGAAAGTCGATTGCCCCACCGCCTCGTAGTAATCGAGGCTCGGCGCTCCGCGGCGCTGCTCGTGGGCATTCACGCGGTCGGCGAACATACCACTCAAAAACAGCGCGTAGTTGCCCATGTGCACGCGCACCAGGTAAGCCTGCTCCGGCGAGCTCTTCTGCGCCTGCGCCATCAGGTCGCAGAGATACGCGAAGCTCCGCGGATTATCCTGGTCGCCCGGTCCGCGCAATTGGCTCGTGCGCGAAAAAGCCAGCAGCACGGCCGCGACGTAATCGGTCAGCACGCGCTCATCCAGCGACACGCGCTTCAGCACGCGCCGCGTCAGCACATAAAAATAAAACGCCGCGGAAACCTGCAGGCAGCCGGTCGAGTCGACGACCGATTCGTAAAGGAGATCGTGATCGAGGATGGAATCGCGCTCGCCCTCGTCGCTGAGCAGCGCGACGAGCGAGACCGCGTCCTTTTGGGACTTCGACAGCGTCCGCACGACGAACGAAAAATCATCGGCGGTGAACTGTGCGCGGCAATTCGCTTGAATCACGTCCCACAAAGTAGCATAGGCAATGCCAAGTCGCGAGACCGCACGGAGCGCCGCCTCGACAAACGCCCGCGTTGGGCCAGCATGCCGGAAAAGGAAACCCACCATGCCCCTCGTCCGCATCGATCTCATCGAAGGAAAACCCGCAGAATATCGCCGCGCCATTGGCGACGTCGTTTACGAAGCCATGCGCCAGACCATCAACGTGCCCGAAGGCGACCGCTTCCAGGTCATCGCGGAGCACGCGGCGGCGGACTTCATTTTCGATTCCAACTACCTTGGCATTTCGCGAACGCCCGATTGCATTTTCATCCAGGTCACGCTCAACAAGGGGCGCACGACCGATTTGAAGAAGACCTTCTACAAGGCCATCGCCGACGGCCTGCACGAACGCATCAAGGTTCGCCGCGAGGACGTGGTTATCAACCTCGTCGAGGTCGACAAGGAAAACTGGTCCTTCGGCAACGGGATCGCACAGTACGCGTGATGCAGGGGGTAGCCGGCGCTGGCCCAGCGCCGGTCGCGCGAAGCGCGATCTCCGTGGCAGCCCGCGACCGCCGGGCGCGGGGAGCGAGGCGTATCGCAATTGCGACCCCGTGTTGCTATCACGATCAACCTCCGCCCCCGTCGCCCGGCGGTCGACGGCTACCGCGGAGGCAGGCGCATGAAATTCTCATGTAGCCGCGGCCGTGAGGCCGTGGACGGCGTTTCGGAGAGGCCACGCTCTCACGAGCGGCTACCACGGAGTCCCTCCAATCATAGGAACACCCGCTCCAGATACGCCCCGAGATTTTCCGCATCATCCAGCCGCCCGCGAAACGCGACGTGCCCGTCGGGCCGCAACAAATAAAGGCACGGCGACGTGACGCCGTACTTCTCGTGCAGGTAATGCTCGCGGTCCATCAGGAAATCCGCCGCCCAATTTTCGTGCACGGGCACCGGCGGCGTCTCACTGAGCACGAGATGAACCGCCACGCGCGAGCCGTACTTGTTGCTCAGCGGCGCGCTAATCCGTTCCAGCGCCGTGATGGAGTGCTCCGTCGGCGCCGTGCCGGCGAAGAGCAGCAACGCCCAGCGCGGATCGCGCAGCACGTCGAAGAGCCGCGTCGTTACGCTTGAAGGCATCCGCACCACCAGCGCATCCGGCGCGCGTTCGCCCGGTTTGGGTCCGTGGCTGCCGCCGCGGTCCTCGGTGAGGGAACTCGCCGGGTAGGCCACGTTCATCTCCGCCAGCGTGTCGCGCACCTTCTTGCGCAGCGGCTCGAAATGCAGCAGCGTCGGCATCACGTTTTTCATCAGCACATTCTTGATCGCGTGCGGCTCGACGATGAGATGATACGCCGTGTCCGTGCCGTGAATCAGCCCCTCGTCCGCCGGATGCCGCTCCGCCATGTAGCTGTCCAGCAGCTCCGGTTTCGCTTCACCTTTGCTCACCGCCGCCAGCTTCCACCCCAGGTTGAACGCGTCGTGCATGCCGTAGTTCATGCCTTGTCCGCCGATCGGCACGTGCACATGGCCCGCATCGCCGGCCAAAAACGCGCGCCCCTCGCGGAACGTCTTCGCGATCCGGTGTCCCGAGCGAAAGCGATTGAACCAGCGAGGCTGATAAAGCTCCGTCGCCGGATCGGCAAGGTCCCGCATGTGTTGCTGAATCTCCTCGAGCGCCGGCGGCTCGACGTTATCCGGATCGTGGTCGGCCCGTGCAATAATGATCCGGTAATGCCCCGTGCCGTCGTAGGGAAAGAGCAGCAGGATGTAGTCGTCGGTCGCGAACTGGTAGCCGAAGCCGTGCGGAAAACTCCACTTCACATTCGCATCCGCCTGCAAAAACTCGCGGCCCAGGTAGCGCTCGCCGGGAAATTCGATGTTCAGCTCCTTGCGCACCATGCTGCGCGAGCCCTCGCAACCAACCACGAATTTCGCCTCCGCGATTTCCTCGGAATCCTTGCGTGCGTGGTGAATCACCCGCACGCGCACGCCGTTCTCGTCCTGCTCAAAGCCGGCGCCCTCCGTTTGAAACTCGACCTGCCCGCCCAGCTCCTCGAAATGCCGGTTCAGGATCGCCACGGTATACTGCTGGCCGATGCAGCACGGCTGCGGGTAGGGACTGTCGACGCCGCTGATATCGACAAAGCCGACGCGCTTGCCGAAAGCGTGGATGTGCATGCCCGGCAGCGCCCAGCCCTGCTGGCGGAACGGCTCGACGCAGCCCATCGCCGCCAAAATCTCGAGCGTCCGCACGTGCACCACCGCGGCGTTGGGATGCTGGCAAAGCTCCGGCTCCCTCTCGAGGATGCGCACGCTCGCGCCGTGACGCAGCAACTCGATCGCCAGCGTCAGCCCGACCGGCCCCGCTCCAATGACTAGAACATCCGTGGATTTCGGCATGAGAAAAACATAAACGCTGAAGTCCCGGCGTCCAAAAAAGAATGACCCCGGTAGGGACGCGAGGCCCGTCGCGTCCCTGGCTTCTGGGCGAGGCTACGCGCTAAACCGCGGCGGTTCCCACTTGCGGAAATCCGGCGGCGTCCGGCCCTCGTCGATGTCGATGAAGTCGAACATCGTCACGCAATCCTTGTCGCGCGCCTCCATGCCCGCTTCCTTCAGGCGAAACGCCACGCGCTCGCTCGCTTCATCGCGCCAGCCGCGCTTGGTCATGAAACCGCTCCACGTCTCGATGTCCTCCTCCGTCGGCTTGCGGCCATAGCCCAGGCACCAGTCGAGCACCGACTCATCCGTCTCGCCCGCGGTCACGCGCTCCTGCACATCGTGATAAGTCACGCCCAGCAGGCGCAGGCAGCGGCCATCGAAGCCGTCGCCCAGGTGTTCATGATACGGCTTCGGCAAGTTACCCGCCGCGTGAATCCGAATCTTGTCGAGCATGCGCGGAAAATAAACGAGCCCACGAAGGGAATCATACGGACTGCGGGGAAATTGGTCGGCCATAGTAGTCCAACCTAGAGCGGGTGTTGCGATGGCGCCAGTGCCATTCACTTTGACTTCGGCCCCCCGTTGGCTACCAGTGGAGGCAAGGAGCTCCCCATGAAAATCCATCACCTGCTGCCCACCGTCGCCCTTTGCCTGTTCGCCGCCATCGCCGTGCGTGCGGACGATAACTCCGCGCACTTGTCCAAGGACCAGGTCATGAAGGAAATCGCGGCGCTGCAATGGCAGACCGGCACGATCACGCTCAAGGACGGCCTGGCCAAGATCAACCTCACGCCCGACTTCCACTTTCTCGGCAACGCCGACGCCCGCAAGGTGCTTCACGACATCTGGAACAACCCCGACGATCCGGACATCCTCGGCATGATCTTTCCCGCCGACAAAGGGCCGCTCGACGATGGCAACTGGGCCGTGCTCGTCAGCTACGAAGAGAGCGGTTACGTGAAGGACAACGACGCCAGCAAGATCAACTATGACGACCTGCTCAAGCAAATGCAGCAGGGTGCCAAGGACGCCAATCCCGACCGTATCAAGGAAGGCTACCCCTCGCTCGACATCGTCGGCTGGGCCGAGCCGCCCCGCTACGACGCAGCCGCGCACAAGCTCTATTGGGCGCGCGAGCTTAAGATCGGCGGCGAGGACTCGAACGAGCTCAACTACGACATCCGCATCCTTGGCCGGCGCGGCGTGCTGGTGCTCAGCGTGCTCGGCGGCATGGACCAGTTGCAGCTCATCAACGGCGATGCGCCGAAAATCCTCGCCATGGTCGACTTCCAGCCCGGCAATACCTACGGCGAGTTCGACCCGAAGATCGACAAGGTCGCCGAGTACGGTCTCGCGGGCCTCATCGCCGGCGGTGCGCTGGCCGGCGCAGCCAAGCTGGGGCTTTTCGCGGTCTTCTTCAAATGGATCATCGCCGCGGTATTGGCGCTGAAAAAGGCGCTCATCCTCGTCGTCTTGGGCATCGTCGCCGGCGTCAAGAAGCTCTGGGCCAAGATCACCGGCCAGCGCAAGACGCCGGACAACCTGCTGCCGCCGGGACAACAGTAGCCCGCGCCTCGCAATTGGAGGGACGGGCTCCTGCCCGTCCGTCACGCTTCGCCTCATGCAGCAGTGGTAGCCCGTGCTGGCTCAGCACGGGTCGCGCGCAGCGCGATTTCCGGCTGCTGCTCCCGCCGGACTCGCGCTAAGCCAGCCCGGGCTACCGCACCCGCTTTTTGCAGAGGCCGCAAGTTGTCGGGACTACCCAGTGGTGAGCATCATCCCCCCAAAAAAAGAGCCCGCTTTTCAGCGGGCTCATCAAGCGCAGACCTCAACCGGGGGCCGCCAACCATTCAAACCGCGTTAGAAATTAACGCGCACACCGGCCTGGATCGACTGGCCGAAGTAGTTGCTCGCCCCGGCCTGCATCAGGTAGTCGCTGAACACGGTGATCGTCTTGTTCACGTTCGCATCGAGGCCGAGATCGAGCAGCGCCGACTCGTCGCTCTGGTCCGGCGTGCGGACGGTGAACGAACCGCCGCCGAAGTCCGAAAACTGGCTGGTCAGGCCGCGATCCTGGGTCAGGAACTCGTGCTGCCACGTCGCCTCGACGTGCGGGGTGAACTTCATGCCACCCGCATTGAAGAGGTAGCGCACCTCGCCGCCAAGACGGCTGCGCAGCGAATCGGACTGGTCCTCATTCACCGCGAGGTCCGCATCGGAACCCGACTCGCTGTAGCTGTTCACCGTCAGGTGCGTGTACTGCACGCCGGCCACGGGGCCGTAGGTCCAGGGACCGGTGTGGAAATCATAGCCGCCGTCGAGATCGACCACGCCCTCGTTGCCATCCGTCGCGCCGTTGGCCGACTGGCCCAGGAACGCGATGTCGCGGTTCTCGGTGTAGGAGTTGTAACTGTAGCGGCCCACGAAGTTCACGTAGCCACCGCCATCGGCCCAGCTCGCGTAAACGCCCGGCGAGTAGCTATCCACCGTGGCCGAGCTGTTGAACGTGTCGAGCGTCGCATCCGTGTGCGAGTAGCTGGCCGTCACGCCCGCGAGCAGGTGCGGCGTGAAATGATAATCCGCGCCCAGCACCACCGACTCGCTGTTGTCGTCGAAGTGCGCCACGCCGTCCTGCGAGAAGCCCTGCGCCAGGATCACGTTGCCGCGCAGGAACACGTCCCACGGCGAGCACTCCTGCTCCTGCGTCTTGATCTGCTTCACGTCCTTCATGTCGACGCCGCCCAGCACCGCGCCGGGCACGTCCGTCATGGTCGAAACCGGGTCCTCCCACGCCAGCATCCGGCTGTGGATCATCTGCAGGCCGGGATCGACGTTCGGGTCATTGACCACGAAGCCGCTCGAGTCCAGCTTGCCGTTGCCGAGGGCGAAGCCGCCGGTCGAGGAGTCGCGCAGGCCTGCGAGGTACGAGTCCATGTACTGCGTCTCGAACACCGCGTTGTTCACCGCCGTCGTGCTGGCGAAGTTGCTGAACTTGGCGGGCGAGAGCTGGTCCAGCGCGCCGGGGACACTCGACGCCGGCAAAGCCATGAGGGCAGCGGCCACCCTGCCGCCAGCCACGGAGTTCGCAGCGACGGCAGCATCAATGCTCGAGGCAATGCCCCGCTGGCTGGAGTTCAGGCCCGACATGCTGGCGATGTCCGCAACGTTTCCGAAAATCGCGGTGAACGCGGCGTTTTGGTCGCTGAAGCTGAAGTTATAAGTGGTCGGATCGGTGCTCCCTCCGGTGAACGCGACGTAAAGCTGTCCTCCCGTGTAGGTGATGGGAAACGTCGCCCCCATATTTCCAATGGAACCCGGCCCCGTCACAGTTGGAACCAACACGATCATGATTTGTTGACCTGCGGTTACGGTCAAATGGGGATCGATCACAATAGCCGAAGTTGTGTTGGCTAGCGTGCTCTGTGTGCCCGTGAAGAGGGCGGCGCCTGTGACAGCGGTGCTTCCGTTAAACGTGAAGATCTCCGGCGTGTACGTGAGGTTGGGGCCGAAAGAACTGACAGAAGTGAAGGTGAAGCTATTGAGGGTGTTTACCCCGGTCGGGATGGTAAGGCTCTCGCCGATGGCATCCTCAAAATCATTACCAAAAAGTGGCGAGGTGCTGTTTTGGGTGGTGGAAATGGTGGTGGTCTGGGCTTGAGCGAGTGGGGACGCGAGCAAGGCCGCGGCCAAAAGACATAGCGATGGTTTCATATTCATTTTCCTTGCCATGAGTTGTAGCGCAAGTCGTTGCAAAGAGAAGCAAATGTTACAATATTGTTATTAAACATTAGCATTAGTGGCATATGCCCGTAGCCATGCTCGCGCGTTCAGGCGGTAGGCCGCGCTGGCTCAACGCGGGTGCCGTCCCGCAGCGGGACGGCATTTCGGAAATCGGCTACCGCTAAAAATTCACCCGCACGCCAGCTTGGATCGACTGCCCGAAATAATTGCTCTGCCCAGCCTGCACCGCGTAATCGCCGAACACCGTGATGCTCTG
>FSYK01000096.1_pt1 | contig 16710 bp, 18 predicted proteins | sample 1638561 | NCBI WGS metagenome assembly FSYK01 (sample SAMEA3914788, study PRJEB12502) | metagenome | biome: forest; material: soil | place: Canada | collected 2011-07-03 | depth 0.1 m | reverse complement strand
GAGATGGGCTTCGATTACCTGCGCGACAACGGCATGGCCACGAGCAAGGCCGAGCAGGTGCAGCGCGGACACGCCTTCGCCATCGTGGACGAAGTCGACAGCATCCTGATCGACGAGGCGCGCGTGCCGCTGATCATCGCCGGCCCGGCAACGATCAGCACGCACCAGTACGACAAGTTCAAGCCCGCGATCGAGCGCCTGGTTTACGCGCAGAACATCGAGTGCAACCGCTGGGCGGCCGACGCAAAGCGGCTGATCGACGAGGGCAACCTCGCCGAGGCCGGGCGGCTGCTCTTCAAGATCAAGAACTCGACGCCGACGAACAAGCAGATGATGAAGCTGATCGAGGAGCCGGACATCCGCCGCGCCATGGACGACGCGGAACTGGCGCTTTATCAGGACCCGCGCAAGACGGAGCTCTACGTGCTGAAGGCCGAAGCCCTTTTCAGCATCGACCCCAAGACGAACGAAGCCGACTTGAGCGAGCGCGGCCGCGAGTACCTCAGCCCGAACGACCCGAACATGTTCGTGCTGCCGGATCTCATCACGATTTTCCACGACATCGAGACCAACACCGCGTTGAACAAGGACGAGAAGGTCCGCGCGAAGGCAACCGCACAGGCCGCGTACGACGAGTCGAGCGAGCGCATCCACAACATCGGCCAGCTCCTGCGCGCCTATTGCGTTTACGAGAAGGACGTCGATTACGTCGTGCAGGACGGCAAGGTCGTCATCGTTGACCAGAATACGGGCCGCGCGCTGCCGGGCCGCCGCTGGGCCGAGGGCCTTCATGGCGCCGTCGAGGCAAAGGAAGGCGTGAAGATCGACCGCGAGACACAGACGCTGGCGACGATCACGATCCAGAATTATTTCCGCCTTTACCAGAAGCTCTCCGGCATGACCGGCACGGCCGAGACCGAGGCGAACGAGTTCCACGACATTTATAAACTGGACGTCGTGGTCATCCCGACCAACCGCGCCATCGCGCGCGTGGACCTCGACGACGTGATCTATAAGACGCGCCGCGCGAAGTACACTGCGATCCTCAATGAGATCAAGGCCGCGCACGTGAAGGGCCAGCCGGTGCTGGTCGGCACGATTTCGGTCGAGTCGAGCGAGCTGCTCTCGCGCATGCTCAAGCGCGAAGGAATCATCCACAACGTGCTGAACGCGAAATTCGTCCAGCAGGAGGCGGAAATCGTCGCGCAGGCGGGCCAGAAAGGCGCCGTCACCATCGCGACGAACATGGCCGGCCGCGGCACCGACATCAAGCTCGGCCCGGGCGTGCGCGAAGTGAAGGGCCTTTACATCGCCAACGCCAAGCAGCGCGTGGTCGCGAACTCCAACGATACCGAGTTCAAGATGGACGAATCCGCCGGCGAGCACATCACCGCCGGCCTGTACGTCATCGCGACCGAGCGCCACGAGTCGCGCCGTATCGACCGCCAGTTGCGTGGCCGCTGCGCGCGCCAGGGCGACCCCGGTGTCTCCAAGTTCTTCGTCTCGTTCGAGGACGACCTGATGCGCAACTTCGCCGACTCGCGCCGCCTCAGCGCGATCATGACCCGCATGGGCATGGGCGACGACGAGGAGCTGCAGCATCCGTGGCTGAACAAGAGCGTGGAATCGGCCCAGCGCCGCGTCGAGGAGCGCAATTACGTCTCGCGCAAATACACGCTCCAGTACGACGACGTGATGAACCAGCAGCGCACGGTGATCTACTCCTGGCGCAACGACATTCTCGTCACCGAGACGCCGCGCGAGGAAATCTTCCAGGTGGTCGAGGAGCTCCTTGCCGCCGAGGCCGAGGGACGCCTGACCGGGCCGGAAGCCAGCCCGACCGAGTTCGTCGCGTGGCTCAACAGCACCTTCCCGGTCGCCGCGGAGGAAAAGGATTTCGATTTCGCCGCCGGGCCCGAGGCCGCGGAGAAAGTCGCGCTGCAAAAAATCAAGGACGCGTACGACATCAAGATCAAGTTCGAGGACCCGAACGCGTTGCTTTCGCTCGAGCGCTACACGCTGCTCGGCTCCATCGACCGCCTCTGGCAGGAACACCTCTACGCCATCGACGCCCTGCGCCAGTCGATCAACCTGCGCACCATCGGGCAGAAGGACCCGCTCGTGGAGTACAAGCGCGAGGCGTTCCAGATGTTCTCCGACCTGATGGGCCGGATCAATTACGAGATCGCGTCGAGCCTGTTCAAGACCAGCGCGAGCATCACCGCATTCGAGGCCTTCCTGCGCAATCTGCCGCGCAAGGAAATCCACGAGCTGCCGCCCTCGACCATGAGCCAGCCCGATCCCGCGCGGGAACAGCAGCAACAACCGTTGCCGCTGGAACCGGATGAGCCCGCCGAGGCAAACGGCCATGCCCAAGCCAAGCCGGAGCGCCAGCTTCCCATCCGCCACGACGGCCCCGAGATGAACCGCAACGCCATCTGCCCCAAAGGCACTGGCAAGAAGTTCAAATACTGCTGCGGCGCCGACGGCAAGACGAAGATGTGCACCGGCCGCGGCTTGCAGGGGTAACCTCGGAACGATGCCTTTTGGAGGGACGGGCTCCTGCCCGTCCGTCAGCCGCTGGATTTACGCTTTGCCTCGGCATTCCCGACTGCCATCGTTTACCCTGACGTTACGGACGGGCAGGAGCCCGTCCCTCCAAGAAGCCGAGAATTCCATGCCTGACGCTACCGAGACCCTTCGCCACTACGTGCATTTCATGCGCGAGCGTGAAGGCGTCCGGCAGATCAAGCTCACGCGCGCGGCGCGGGAGGGATTGGCCAAGGTGGTTGGCGCACGCACGGCATCGGTCCCCGTGGCCCGGGCTGCCTCGTTGCCGGAGTCGTCCCGCAGCAGCGCGGCGACAGGAAGCGAACCGCCGTCCGTTACGCGTCCGGTTTCCGAGCCCGTCGCCCGGCGGTCGACGGCTACCCCTGCGCCGATGGTACCGGTCGCGCGTGAGGTTTCGAACGAGCGCATCGAAGTCACCGGCGCATCGAAGGTCGAGCAGCTCGCCCATCTCAACGAGCGCGCGCAAGCCTGCCAGAAATGTCCGCACCTCGTGGCGCGGCGGCACACCGTTGTTTTCGGCGTGGGCGATCCCGAGGCAAAACTGATGTTCGTCGGCGAAGGTCCCGGTGAGGAAGAAGATCTCAAGGGCGAACCCTTCGTCGGCAAAGCCGGTCAGCTTCTCACCAAGATGATCGTCGCGATGGGCCTGACGCGCGAGCAAGTCTACATCGCCAACATCGTGAAGTGCCGGCCCGACATGCCCGTCGGCGTGCCCGGCAATCGCAAGCCGACACGCGACGAAATGGACACCTGCGTCCCCTACCTGCGCGCGCAGATCGACATCATCAAGCCCCGCGCCCTCGTCGCTCTCGGCGCAACCGCCATCGAGGGCCTCGTCGGCGCGACCGGCACCATGGGCTCGCTGCGCGGCAAGTTTCTCGAGTATCGCAACGTGCCGGTGATGCCGACTTATCACCCCTCCTACCTCCTGCGCAACCAAAGCACCGCGGAAAAGCGCAAAGTCTGGGAAGACTTGCTCAAGGTCATGGAAAAGCTGGAGCTCCCCATTAGCGAAAAGCAGCGCGGGTTCTTTTTGGCAAAGGGGTAGCCGGCGCTGGCCCAGCGCCGGTGACTTCGCGCTTGGGCGAAGTCATTTCGGTAACGCGCACGCATTCTGAAATGCGGCGCAGGCGCCGCACCCGCGCTGAGCCAGCGCGGGCTACCACTGCACCATGGGCGCGAGATCTGCACTCATTCCACGCCGGCCTTCGAGGTAGCCGGCGCTGGCTCAGCGCCGGTGACTTCGCGCTTGGGCGAAGTCATTTCGGTAACGCGCACGCATTCTGAAATGCGGCGCAGGCGCCGCACCCGCGCGGCCTCAGCGCGGGCTGCCTCCGATCTTGTAGCACTGCCTTGCGCGACAGCCATAGACCGCCGCTACATTCCTTGCTACAACCGCCGCATGCTGCCCGAAAATCCCCTGTTCTTTATCCGCGGTGATGACGGCGCGGAGTATGGCCCGGTCGACCTGACCGAGCTGCGCGAGTGGGTGGCGGAAAACCGCGCCGGCATCGGCACTGAGGCAAAGCGCGATGAGCCCAACAGCCTGTGGCAACCGTGGCAATATTTCCCGGAGCTGGTCGCGCTGGTGGCGGAGGTCAACGCGACGCAAAATGGCCCGGTCCTCGCCATCGGGCCGATGTGGCGGCGCGTGGGGGCGTTCGGGCTCGATCTTTTTCTCGCCAGCCTGCTTTCCATGCCTCCAGTGCTGGTGGTTGAGAAGCTTTCGCGCATTCCCGATTTGGAAATGCGCTACCTCATGTCCATCGTGCAGCCGGACGCGCCCGTCGCGCCAGACGTGCTCTTCTACGCCAACCTGTGCAACATGATCAGCCTGGTTTTTCTGGTCCTCTACTTTGCCTGCTTTAACGCCGCGCATGGGCAGACGCCGGCCAAGGCGATCTTTCGCCTGCGCGTGGTCACGGCCGATGGCCAGAAGCCGCGCTTCATCAAGGCGCTCGTGCGCGCGATCGTCCTGGCGCTTTCGACCAACCTGCTTTTCCTGCCGATGATCTACGCCTTTTTCAACCCGCAGCGGCGCTCGCTGCACGACTGGATCACCGGCACCTATGTGGTGGAGGCATGATATTGGATGTAGCCGCGCTCGTGAGAGCGTGGCCGCACTTTCGAATGCGCCTTGGGAAAAAGCCCAGTGCCTTGCGGCGGCGGCGGCATTTTCATCACGCTGCCTTCGCTAAAGGAAATCCATGAGCACACCCAACCGCCTGCGCCTCGGCATTTACGGCGGGACGTTTGACCCGGTCCATCTCGGGCATCTGATCCTGGCGCGCGAGGCGCAGGAGCAGCACAAGCTCGACGCCGTGCTTTTTGTCCCGGCGCGCCAATCGCCGTTCAAGCCGGGCAAAACCGACGCGAGCGACACGCAACGCCTGGCCATGCTGCGGCGCGCGCTGAAAGGGCGCGAGAAATTCTGGCTGAGCCGCTGCGAGCTCGACCGCCCCGCGCCGTCGTACGCCATCGACACGGCGGGTGAAATTCACGACGCCTTCCCGCGCGCGGAGCTGTTCTGGCTTATCGGCGCGGACCAATTGCCCGAGCTGGGCCGCTGGCATCGCATCGCCGGGCTGAAAAAACTCGTCACTTTCGCCCTGCTTCCACGCGGCGGCGAGGCTCCTCGCCGGTTGCCATCCGGGGTTCTGGGCTTGCCGCATCCCCGTCGAGTGGATATATCTGCAACGGACATTCGTCACCGCGTGAAATCTCAATTGCCGATCGACCATCTCGTCCCTGCCCCGGTCGCGGCCTATATCGCGCGACAAGGGCTGTACCTAGCCTAGCCCCATGCCCAAAAAGAAAATTCCCGCCGAGCCCGAGGGCCTTATCCTTGCGCGCCAATGCGTCGCCGCCGCCGAAGACAAGAAGGCGACCGACCCGGTCATCCTCGACCTGCGCGCCGTCTCCAGCATCACCGATTTCCTCGTCATCTGCTCCGGGCAATCCGAGCCGCAGCTCAAGGCCATCGCCAACGGCGTGGACATGACGCTGAAAGAATCGATCGGGCGCCGTCCCCTCGCCGTCGACGGCTTCCCCACCAGCCAGTGGGTCGTCATCGACTACGGCGAAGTCATGGTCCACATCTTCCACGAGCAAAAGCGCGGCGTTTACGCGCTCGAAGACTTGTGGAGTGATGCGCCGGAAGTGAAGTAGGCCGGGATTTCGCACGGAGGCTCAGAAGGCACGGAAGGGCAAGCCTTCGGTCTTTTCTGCATTCCTCCGTGGATTCCGGGCCTCCATGCGAAATTCTTTTTCCTTTTTCCAGAGGAGGGTTGACGGTACTCTCCACCCTCGCATGCGCTTTCTTCTCGCTCTCGTTTTGATGACGCTTCTGGGCACGTCCGCCGGGTTGGCGCAACAGCGTGAGGACATCGTCCTGACCGGCGGCTGCGCGCTGCGCTTCATGGAGCACGGCAAGGGCGCGGTCTCGCACGACGTCTACTGGTTCAACTTCGTCGATGCGAGCGTGATCCGGCTGCGCGAGCTGAAGCAGGAGCATCCGGGCGACCTGCTGACGTGGCTGGTCTACAAGCCAGCCTACGCGCGGCGCAGCCAGGAGATGGGCCTCGACCTGCTCGCGCAATTGCAGCAGAAAGCCAATAGCGTGGGCGCGCGACTCGTCTGGTTCAGCACGAAAGAGGACCTCATCGCCTACCTGAACAAGGGCCAGGACCGCGACAAGGTGAAGATCGCGGACTTCGATTACATCGGGCACTCGAACAAGGCGTGCTTCCTTTTCGACTACAGCAACGAAATCGACACGATGTCCGTCGCGTGGCTGCACGTGAAAGATCTGAAAGACATCGACGACGGCATCTTCACGAAAGACGCGACCTGCAAGAGCTGGGGCTGCCATTGCGGCGAGATGTACAGCAAGTGGTGGAAGAGCCATTTCGACGTGCCGATGATCGGCGCCGTCGGCAAGACCGATTTCGCGCACGGCGGTTTGCCGGAGCTGTCGGACTCCAACTGCAAGTGGGTCGAGTAACGTGAGCTTTATGCGCCCCGCTTTTTGCGCGCTCGCCGCGCTTGTGTTCGCCGCTGCGCCGGTCGCCGCGCAGGAAACACCGAACTCCACCGACGCCGAAGTCTACAAACTGCAGCCGGGCCAGGCCGCGCCGGTCGCGCCGCCATTGCGCAAGGGCTCGCCGCTGGATCATCTCGCGAACGACCCGAAGTACACGTCGCTCGCTCCCGGTTATCGCGAGGGCAACACGCAGGGCGGCGACTATTGGATCGCGCACCGGCTGATTGATCCCGACGGCGGGCAAGGCTGGGGCTGGGTACGCCCGGCGGGCCACGACTGGGGCGACGCAAAGTGGATCGCGCTGCAGGAGACACTCGGCGTTGCCGTCGCGCCGCATCGCCATTTGCAGAAGGCCGAGATGGACGCGAATTGGGAGTTCAAGTTCTGGGGCAAATTCGCCTCGTACAAGGCGTACGATCCGCGCCTCGACGAGCAGTTGCCCGTGTTCGTTTTGCAGGGCTACCAGGTCATCGGGCCGGCCGCGCCACTCTCGATCAAGGTCGGGCCGCCGGGCCGCATCCAGCACCTGCCGAGCGGCGCATCGTCGCGCGACAACCGCCCGATCCTCAGCGATCCCGGCGTGGATTAACTTTTCCTCTTCGCCGCGCATGTCGAAATTCTGCCTCGCCGAGATCACCACGCTGGTCATCGGCTGGGTGTCGAACGTGTTGTTCGTGCTCTATTCCGTGGGATTTTTGCCGGACATGCAGATCAAGAACCTATTCAGCGCGGAGTTCGAGCGCTTCGCCACGGTGCTGCTCTTTCCCTATCTCCTCACCTTCCTGAGCTGCTGGCTGCTGCGCCGTTTCGTGCAGCCGTTTCTCATGCTGTCGCTGCTGCTCACGATCGGGTCGACCTGCGTTTACTACGGATTTTTCGTGGCCCGCCGGCCGCTGGACGGCGGTTGGATTTTCCTGATGGTCCCGCTCGCGCAGACGATCATTGCGCTGAGCTTCTCGCTCTTGCTTTTCGGCGTCAGCATGTTCGTGAAACCGAAAGCGATACCCGCGACAGCTTAACCCGCCGCACGCTCGAGCCGCTCGTTGATCGCAGACCCGAGCCCGTGCGCGGGAAAACTTGCCGCGTAGAGCTCGCCCACGCGTGGGTTATCGTCAAGCGTGCGCATGGCGCGGAAGAAATTCGCGGCGGCCTCACGCACATCGCCAGCGAGCGACACATTCTCGATCACGCCGGCGAACGCGCGCGTCACTTCACCGAAGGCAAGCCAGCCCACATCCCCGCGCGAGGGAACTTTCGCCGCGTCGTCGACCAGCGTCAGCGGCTTGCGCGGCGCGTAATGGCTCTTGAGCTGCCCCGGCGCCATCGGGCGTTCCTCGACCGGCGCGCCGTGCCGCACCGGACCGGTGATGACCTCGATTTCCTCGACAGAAATTCCGCCCGCGCGCAGGAGCACCGGCTGATGCTCGGAAACGTAGAGCACACTCGACTCGAGCCCGACCGCACACGCGCCGCCGTCGAGGATGAGCGGAATGGTCTGCCCCAGCTCGGCGTGGACCGCAAGCGCGTCCGTGGGGCTGATCCGGCCAAAGCGGTTCGCGCTCGGCGCGGCCAGCGGTCCACCGCCGTACGCGCGCAAAAGCGCCTGCGCCACGGGATGCGCCGGCACGCGCAGCGCGACGTTCGGCAGTCCGCTCGTCGCAAGATCGGGAACGATGTCGCGCTTCGGCAGCACAAGGGTGAGCGGCCCCGGCCAGAACCGCTGCGCCAGCTCGCGCGCCATCATGGGAATTTGCACGACGACGTCGAACGCGGCGGACATGTCCGCGAAATGGAGAATGAGTGGATCGAACAGCGGCCGGTGCTTCGTCTCGAAGATACGCGCGATCGCGGCAGGGTTCAGCCCGTCGCCGGCCAGGCCGTAGACCGTTTCGGTCGGCATGCCGATCACTTCACCCGCACGCAGGAGCTCGACCGCGCGCGCGATCGCCTCGGCCGTCGGCGCCGCGATGTTATTGGCTTGCGCGTGGCCGGTCGGGTCAGGTTTCATTAGCGTGGACGGACATGGAACAATTCGAATCCTTCAAGGCATCCCAACTCTATTGCCGCAAGTGCGGGAAGTCGATGCCGGTGCGGGAACGCCTGTTGCTGGTGTTGCCCGAGAAGGATCTGTATGAATATTTGTGTACCGGCTGCGGTTCGTCCGTGGGCGAGCGCGAAGTCTCGGCCGCGGACAAGCGGCTGGCCGCGCTTCATGCCGCACGGCGTCGGTAAGAAATCATCTGGCGAAAGCGAGTAAGGGATATGCGTATCATTTTCATCGGCACCGGCGAGATCGGCCTGCCCGCGCTGCACGCGCTGGTAAAATCGCCCGATCACCAGGTGCTCGCCGTCATCACGCAGCCGGACAAGCCGGTGGGACGCCAGCTCAAGCTCGCGGCCAGCCCCGTCAAGGAGGCCGCGTTCAAGCTGCACCTGAAGATTTATCAGCCGGAAAAAATCGGCGGCGCGACCTCGGTGGCGCAGCTCAAATATCTCAAGCCGGACCTGATCGTGGTCGCGGCCTACGGGCAGATCCTCACCAAGGAAATCCTGAATTTGCCCAAGTACGGCTGCCTGAACATCCACACCTCGCTCCTGCCGAAATATCGCGGCGCCTCACCGATCCACTCCGCCATCGCCGCGGGCGAGCGGCAATCCGGCGTGACCATCATGTGGATGGATGAGGGCCTCGACACCGGCGACATCCTCTCGCAGGAAGTGCTGGCCATTCGCCGTCACGAAACCGCGCAGACGCTGCACGACCGGCTCGCCAAGGTCGGCGGCGACGCGCTGCTCAAGGCCCTCCCGCTGATCGAAACCGGCAACGCGCCACGCACCAGGCAGGACAAGGCCAAGGCGACGCTGACCAAAAAGCTCAAGAAAGAAGACGGCCACATCAATTGGGACCGCCCGCAAATCGAAATCGACGCGCACATCCGCGCCATGACCCCGTGGCCCTCCGCCTACGTCTGGATTCCGCAGGAGGCCGACCAGAAGATGCTCAAGATTTTCACGACCATCATCTCCCGCCGCGCCAAGGGCAAACCCGGCGAAGTCGTCCGCGTCGACAAGCACGGCATCCTCGTCGCCGCCAAAGTCGGCGGCCTCCTCCTCCGCGAAGTCCAGCTCGAAGGCAAAAAGAAAATGCACGCCGCCGAATTCGCCCGCGGGTTTAATCTGCCCGTGGGTCTCGTGTTCGAGTAGCGCTCCGTGGTAGCCGGCGCTGGCCCAGCGCCGGTGACTTCGCGCCCGGGGCGAAGTCATTTCGGTCCCGCGCACGCACTCTGAAATGCGGCGCAAGCGCCGCACCCGCGCTGAGCCAGCGCGGGCTACCACTGCATTACCGCTGCACCAAATGCTCGAGAATCTGCACCGCATTCCACGCGGCTCCCTTGAGCAACTGATCCCCGGCGACGAAGAGGGCGAGGCCGTGGGGGTGCGACAAATCCTGGCGGATGCGTCCGACGAGGACGTCGTACTGGCCGCTGGCTTCGAGCGGCATGGGGAAATGGTTCTTCTCGCGGCTATCGACGACTTTGACGCCGGGGGCCTTGCTGAGAATTTCGCGCGCTTCGTCGGGCGCGATCTGGCGCTTGGTCTCGATGACGATGGATTCGCTATGCGCGCGCAGCACGGGCACGCGGATGCAGGTGGCAACGATGGGGAGCTTGGGCTCGTGGAATATCTTGCGCGTTTCCTCGATGACCTTGTTCTCTTCCTCGTTGTAGCCGTTCTCGGCGATGGCAGTGTTGTGCGAGAACACGTTGAAGGCGATCTGGTGCGGGAACACCTCACGCTTGATGGGTTCGCCCTTCACATACGAGCGCGCCTGCGCGTCGAGCTCGGCCATGGCCTTGGCCCCGGCGCCGCTGGCACTTTGGTAGGTGGAGACGATGATGCGTTCGATGTGCGCGGCCTGGTGCAGCGGCCAGAGCGGCACGCCGAGGATGATGGCGGAGCAGTTCGGCACGGCGATGATGCCGTTGTGCTTCGCCAGGTCGCCGGGATTGATTTCCGGGACGACGAGGGGCACGTCGGGTTTCATGCGGAAGGCGGACGAGTTGTCGATCATGACCGCGCCGGCTTTCTTGCAGGCGTCGGCGTATTCGCGCGAGCGGGTGGCCCCGGCGCTGAAGAGCGCGTAGTCGATGCCGTCGAACGCGGAGGCGCGCAGTTCCTCGACCGGCACATGCTTGCCCGCGAACTCGACGGTTTTGCCGAGCGAGTTGGATGAGGCGAGCGGCTTGAGCTGGCTGACCGGGAACTGGCGCTTCTCCAGCGTGCGCAGGATTTCCTGTCCGACCGCGCCAGTCGCGCCAACCACGGCAATACGATACGATTTCATGGGCCGTCAACTATGGGGCAGAATGGACAAGGAATCAATGCGGGTGTAAATCCACCCGCTGGAGCCATTCCATGCCGACCAAACCTACAGTCCTATCTCGTGCCGCCGGTATTTTCTTCTACACGGGATATTTCATATTTCTCCTCGGCGTCTTTGCCAAAGAAAACCTCCCGCAGAGCACCGGGCTTTCTCCAGCTCTTCAATTGCCCTGTGCCTTTTTTAGCGCCGTGCTGATTCCGTTCGGGTCTTTCCTCGCATTACGCCAGTTGGTGACTGGTACCGACAAAAGCAGGACGCAGGTCTTTTACCACCTCGGCGGTTGTCTCTTTCTCGTTGCGATTCTGAGCACGTACTTTTTTTACTTCTACCTATTGAGCCGCACGCTTGAGATTATTTTACCTCTGGATTCGCCTTCACCGGCTAAATTGCTGGTCAAACTTGTAGACTCTGCAACGAGCGCAGCCAGCAAGGAAAAGCGCGCGAAGGCGGCAGCGTATGCGTATAGGATCTATGGGGCCACCATCACATACCAGCCAGATGGATCGCAAATTGTTCTATACCAACCCACCGCCGACGACGAAGCAGGTTGGAGGGAAACTCAGGCATTGAATCGGCAGGTAGAGCAAACTCGCAGTTTGCTTACCAAGACGCTCATCCAAATTCCTTATTTAGCCGGTCTCTATGCCTCAACCTTTACTATCACCTACGTGGTTGGTGGTGCATGCCTTGCCTGCCGGATTCCGCGTGGCGGCTCCGCATTGAGCACACTCCAGCATTGACGCCCCGCGCCTGTCCGCCCAACGTGGCGGGCAATACCCACATCCTATGGACAACATCTATATCGTTCGCGGCACGGAACAGGCTGGTCCCTTCACCGAAAGTGAGATTCGTGCGCAACTGGCTTCGGGCACGCTGAGCAGCGATACGTTGGTGTGGTGGGATGGTCTGCCGGAATGGACCGCGCTTTCGAACACGCCGCTGGCGACCGTGGCGACGCCGGCTCCCGCACCCGCGCCCAGCGTGGGGGCGATTCCGGCGCCGATTTCGCCGGCACCGGTGGCGGCGGCTTCCGTTTCCGAGTTTGCGCCGGCAGGCCCCATCCCGGGCGCGGCCAAGTCCTCGGCGCTGCCCATCGTTTCGCTGGTCACCGGCATCCTGGGCCTGCCGCTTATCCTTTGCTGGTTCATCGGGCTTCCCTGCCAGATCGCGGCGATCGTCACGGGGCACATCGCGCTGGGCCAGATCAAGAAGGATCCGGCGCTGGGCGGCAAGGGCATGGCGCTGGGCGGCCTGATCTGCGGCTACCTCGGCATCGTGCTGCTGGCGGTTCTCCTGACCATCGGGCTTATGTTCGGCAGTCACCTTAAGGATTTGATGGAGACGATCCAATCCCAGCAGGCCGCGGCAGCAGCGGCGCATAACGCCCCAGCGAATCCGTAACCGGGCGGTTACGCGCCGGTCGCGTGCGTGGGGGTGTGCGCACAGATGACCCACAGCAGCACGCCGATGACGGCGAGCAGCAGCACGATACACGCGAAGAAGACGACCATGTCGCGCCGGCGCTGACGGGCGAGATGCCGGAAACGCGCGGGCTCCGCATCATAATCCTGCGCGTCGTCCTCCATGCGCCAGACGGGCGGCTCGTCGGCCCGGGCGGCGGCGGCGGCCTCGGGCGCGCCCTTGGACTCGAGCTGTTCCTTGAGCTCGCGGCGCTTTTGCGCGAGGAGGCGTTCCTGTTCTTCCAAAAGGCGGCGCTTCGCTTCCAAGGGACTGGAATCGTCGCGTTTTTTGGGCATGCGCGGCAGGCTACCGGAAAAGTGCCGTGAGGTCGCGAGGAAATGTCATGGCCTCAAGCTTGCGTAGCCTGCGTATTCTATCTGGCCTAAAAATACAGGCTTTATAGGCCAAATAAGCCGCCCCCAAGGCCCGCTCAATGATGCAGCAGCAGGTAGGCGATGAGGCCGATGATGACCAGCATCACGAAGGGGACGATGGAGTAGGCGAAGCCTTCCCGGACCATCGCGCCGAAGGACTTCTCGTACGCCTGGCCCGAGACGGGCGAGCCGAACTCCTGCGGCAGCTCATCCCCGGCGGCGGCGCCTTCCTCGGCCTGGCGCAGGGCGGTGAGGCGCGCGCGCGACTGGCTGAAAACGGTCTTGGCCTGGTCGACGCGGGCGAGCGCCTTGGTCAGCTCGCTGGGCAGGTCCTCCGCGGCCCACTCGGCGGGATTGAGGCCCTCGGTCTGGCCGAGATGCTCGGCAAAGTTGTCGCGCACGTTCTTGATCTGCTCGAGCTCGCGCTTGACCTCAAACTCCTCGCGCTCGAGCAGGACGAGCCCGCGGGTGAGCTTCTCCACGATGTCGCGCCGGCCTTCGTCGAACTCGCGCTGCTTGCGGCTGAGCTCGTCGAGCTCGCGCTTCTGGCGCGCGATTTCATCCTGCTGGCGCTTGAGGTCGAGGAGCTGTTCCTCATAGCGCTGGACCTTCAGGTCGAGCTCGTTGGCGGAGCTGCCGTCCGTCGGCGCGGCGGCGGGAGGCAGGAGTTCCTGTTCCTCGTGGTAAATTTCTTCTTCGGCGGGAGCAGCAGCGGGAATTTTGCGGGCCATGGTATTTAGAGGGGGATGACGAGGACCTGACCGGGTTTGAGAAACTTGGCGCCGAACGCATCCTTGTTCGCGTCCTTGATCTTTTCCTCACCATTGGTGGTGTCGTGCGGATACATTTTGTGGGCGATTTTCCAGAGGCTGTCGCCGGACTTCACGGTATAGGTGCGCACGCCGCTGGCATCAGGCGCGCCAGCCGGCGCCGCAGGGTTGGCGCTGCCAGGAACGACGGCGGCGGAGCCGACCGGAGCCGGGATCGGCGCCACGGTCGTCGCGATGACGGGCGCACCCGGAGTGGTGACAACCGGAGGCGCGCCAGTGGCGGGCTCGGGCGTGGTTTCGGTCGGACGCGCGTTGGCCTGGGCCAACTGGTTTTGCAGAGTGGAAATGGTGCTCGCGGCGTCGAGGGCCTGCTTCTTCAGCGCGGAGTTCTCCAGCTCCAACCGGGCCATGGCCGCGCTGGTGGATGTGCCGGGCAAACTGGCAGCAAAGGCCTCGCTCTCGGTGGTGACGAGATCGCGCGCGGCGGGCGCGTTGGGAGAATTAGGCGCGAGCTTGAGGAAGCGGTCGAGATGATAGAGCGCGCTGACCGGCTCGGAAAGTTTCTCGGCATAGAGCACGCCGAGTTCATAGTGCGCATCGGCGAGCTTGGGATCCGCGGCGAGCGCAGCCTCGTATTCATCAGCGGCGGCGTTGGCATCGTTGTTGTCGAGGTCCTGCTGCGCCTGCTTGTAGTGCGGATTCTCCGTGTCGGCCGGCGCGTTCTGTCCATAAGCAGGCATCCAGGCGACACATGTGCCCGCGGCGAGCAGCAGAGGGCGAAAACGACGAGGCATGAGAGGAAGATAACAACCACACACTTTCGTGCAAGATCAATGGCCCCGGCGCACCGTTTGTGCTGTTGCGGCGTCGCTTTTCGGCGCATTATACAACACATGAAATGGATGCCTTTTCTCTTCACGGCGCTGGCCGTGACGGGCCTGATGCCGGTGGCCATCGCGGCCCCGGCGCAAAACACGAACACGGTCAACGATGCGTTCCAGGTCGCTCGCGCGGCGGTGAAGCCGGAGCTGCAGACCAAGGTGGTTTCCGTCTACGGCACGGGCTCGGCTGCGGCGATCGACAAATGGTATGTCATTTTTTATGACCCGGCGGTGGCGTCTCACGGGCGCGCCGTGCTGGTGGAAAACGGCAAAATCTCGAAGACCTACGCGGCCAACGGCGGCGTCACCTACTCGAAAGACCTGACGTTTGACCCGTCGCACATCACGAGCGAGGCGCCGGCGTTGAGCGCTGCGCAGAGCTACGCGGCCAAGCACAAGCTGACTTACGATTCCGTCCACGCGCTTCTCAAGGAGACGGCGCTGAACAAGCCGTTTCGCTGGCGCGTGGAGCTGCTGAACGACGGCCACAGCCGCGGGTTCGTCTACGTCAATGCGCTGGATGACTCGGTGGCGGCCTACGAGAGCCCATCCACACAGAAGAAGTCCACTTCCACGAGCGACTCGGGCGGCTTCGGCAATGACGTGAAGAGCACCTTCCTTGGCATCGGCGGTGACTTGCAGCAATTCTTCACCGGCGAACGCACGGTGGATAAGTAATTGCCGGCGGCGACGCGAGCCCGCGCGTCTGCACAAAAAAGGCCGCCGATCTTTCGACCGGCGGCCTTTTTCAAAAAACGGTTAGGTTATTTCTTCTTGTTGATGTTGTGAGCGGTGAAGGTGCCGTCCGCGTTCGTCGCGTACGAGCCGGTGACGGTGTCGCCAGCGGCGAAATCCGTGGCAGCGGCCTTCTTCTTGTTCACGTGGAAACCGGTGGTGGCGTCAACCGTGAGGGTGACATCACCCTTCTTGGTCGTCACAACGGCCGAGGAGGCATCGAGGCTCTTGAGCGTGCCGGTGAAAGGCGTGTACTGGCTCTTCTTCTTGGGGGCCTTGGCGGCGGTCGACGTGCCCGTGGTGGACGTGGTCGGGGCGGTCGCGGGAGCGGCGGTGGTGCTAGCGGCCTGGGCCTTGACGGTCACCGGGGCGCCGGCCAGGGCGAGACCCAGAACGGCCACGAGGGCCGAGGTAACAAAGGTATTTTTCATAATGGGGGACCTATCACGCCTCAACGAGGGACAAGATGCACGCCTTTTTTAAGTAATTTTTGGTCCCGCCCGAGGCCGTCCGAGGGGAGAAAGGCAAGCGGAAGGGCGGTTGACGCTGTGATTTCCCTTCTTTACGTTAAGGAAACACCCCCAGCCACCCGCTCGCGGTGGCCGCTGCAAAGGAATACTCATCTATGAAAATCACGGTTGTCGGAGCTGGTTTTGTGGGCGCCACCACGGCGCAGCGTCTAGCCGAGAAGGAACTGGGCGACGTTGTCCTGCATGACATCGTGGAGGGCATGCCACAAGGCAAGGCGCTCGACATGCTGCAGTCGGCCTGCCTGGAGAACTTCGACAGCCACGTCCACGGCACGAACGATCCGGCCGATTACGCGGGGTCCGATATCGTCGTCATCACTAGCGGCCTGCCGCGCCAACCCGGCATGAGCCGCGATGACCTGCTGCTGAAGAACGCGGAGATCGTCGGCGGCGTGGCCGATAACGTGAAGAAACATGCGCCGGGGGCGATCGTCATTGTCGTGAGCAATCCGCTCGACGTGATGACGTACCTGGTCGGCGCGAAGACCGGTTTTCCCAAGGAGCGCGTGATGGGCATGGCCGGCGTGCTCGACTCGGCGCGCTTCCGCTGCTTCATCGCGCAGGAGCTGGGCGTCTCCTACAAGGATGTCGAGGCGATGGTGCTCGGAGGCCATGGCGATGACATGGTGCCGCTGGCGCGTTACTCAACCGTGTCCGGCATCGGAATAGAGGCGCTGCTGCCGAAGGAAAAGATCGACGCAATGATCACGCGCACGCGCAACGGCGGCGCGGAGATCGTGAAGCTATTGCAAAAAGGCAGCGCCTACTACGCCCCATCCGCCGCCGCGGTGCAGATGGTGCAGAGCATCGTGCGCGACGAGAAACGCGTGCTGCCGGTGGCAGCGTGGTGCACGGGCCAGTACGGCATCAAGAACCAGTTCGTCGGCGTGCCCGTCCTCCTGGGCCGCGACGGCGTGGAGAAAATCATCGAGCTGGAGCTCACGCCGGACGAACTCAAGCAG
>FSYK01000087.1_pt1 | contig 16977 bp, 15 predicted proteins | sample 1638561 | NCBI WGS metagenome assembly FSYK01 (sample SAMEA3914788, study PRJEB12502) | metagenome | biome: forest; material: soil | place: Canada | collected 2011-07-03 | depth 0.1 m | reverse complement strand
GCGTTGGTGGCGTCCTGCGCGTTGGCGTGGGCGATGAAAAGTCCGGTGATGACAAGGGGAATCAGGATAGGGCGCATGGGATGAGTGGTTCTATGCGGCGGGCCCGGTTTTCGGCACGCCAAGGGCTCTTTCTAGGGCCGACTGTAACCAACTTGAAGACAAAAATGGGGGTTGGTAAATCCAGCGAACTTCCTTTTAGGTTTCGCGCAAAGACGCGAGGAGCGCAAAGGGGTGGCTGGCAGGGGGCACATTTTTTGGAGGATGGACTCCCTGCCCGGGTCCGGGTGGCGCGGGTGAGAGAAGCGTGACGGACGGGCAGGAGCCCGTCCCTCCAATGAGAGGTGCGTTCCTGTTGCGGTCGTTGCGTAGGGGCGCGAAGCGGCACCTGTAGGGATGAGGCTAGAGGCTGACCTTCGACAGGCGATGGCGAAATTGTAACGCGGACGTGCCCCCTGGCAGGCGGAGCTTGTTACAGTATCATGGGTGCGCGATTTGAGAGGTTGGGGGGCGAATCGCTATTGTGGCGCTTCCTATGCGCTTATTTCCCTCGTGGTTATTCGTGGTGACGTTGACCGGGTTGGTGGTTGGTGGAGAGATGCGCGGATGGGCGCAGCAGCCGGACGCGAATCCGGATCCGGTGGCGGGACGGCCGCCGACGAGCTCGCCGCTTTATGCGTGGAACGTGGATGACCTGACGACGCACGCGTTCGACCTGCATATTCCCGGGGTGAAGGATGGCGCGGTCGAGCACCGGCGCTGGGTTTTCAACACGGACGGCACCTACGCGGAGGACGCGACGCCGTTGGGTGGCAGCACGGCGGTGCATTCGACCGGCACATGGAAGATCAACGGCACGGACCTGGAGTTGAGCGATGCGAATGGCGCGCTGCTGGATTACTGGCGTCTGCTGAACTGGAGCGAGAAGCGGGGCTGGGCGAACATCGGCATGGAGCCGGTGCCGCACGCGGGACGCACGGAGAGCGCGCTTCAGGTCGCGATGCGGCCGGGCTGCGCGCCGGTGGTGGCCGATGCGTTTGAGCCGGCGGATGACGGCGGCTCGCTGCCGCTGAAGGAGGTCGCGGCCACGCCGTTCACGCCGGAGGAGGCGCACTTCGAGATGATCTCCGATCACATTTACATGACGTGCAAGATCGAGGGGCAGACGGTGCATATGCTGGTCGATACGGGGGCGTACCAGTCGTCGATTTCGCCGAAGGTGGCATCGGCGCTGGTTGATGCGCATCGCAACACCGACCTGCACCTGCAGGGTTTCGGCCCGAAGTCGCCGGAGGTCAAGAAGTGGACGCGCAAGGTGAAGCTGGAGTTGCCGGGCGTAGCGTTCCGCGCGTCGCTGATGATTTTACCGTTGGACTTTGGGGGTGAAGTCCACCCCTTGGACGGCGCGCTGGGGATGGACTTCATGGCGCAGTTGCGGGTGCGCATCGATTACCTGCACCAGACAATCACGTTCTCGCCGCCGAACGCGGGCACGGTGCCGAACGAACGCGGGATCGTCCTGCTTTCGAAGCGGTCGGTGCATGTGCCGGTGACGATGGTGTCGGGCAGCGCGCCGCCGCTGACGGGCTCGATGTATGTCGACACGGGGGCGTCCGGCACGATGGTGATCGAGCATCATCCGGGCCTGCCGCTGCAGGGGCTGGCGGACGATGCGATCGTGGGCATTGGCGGCGAGGACAAGGTGCACACGGTGCGGCTGACGTCTTTTACGTTCGCGGGAATGACGATTCGCGCGCCTGAGGCGGATGTGCTGACGGCCAAGGGCGACAAGTACGATGCGAAGGTGCTGGGCGGAATTGGCGGCGAGCTCTTGCGCCGGTTTAGCGTGACGCTGGATTTGCAGCACCGTCACGTTTACTTCGATCCGTACACGGCGGCGATGGATGATCCCAACGCGCTGCCGAATCTGCCCGCGGCCCCGCCGTTGAGCGATGAAATGAAGTCGCTGCTGGCCAAGGCGCAGGCGGGCGATGCGGCGGCGGAGCGGAAACTCGGCATGGCGTACATGAAAGGCCTGGGTATCGGCATCAACATGACGGAGGGCGCGGCGTTGCTGCAGAAGGCTTCGGACCAGGGTGACGCCGAGGCGATGGAAAGGCTGGCGATGGCCTATGCGTTCGGCGCGGGCGTGCCGAAGGATGAGGCGAAGGCGCTTGCCATTGCGCAGAAAGCGGCGGCGACGGGCGCGGCGGCGGGGCAGCTTGCGCTGGGCGATTGCTACGACGGCGGGTTCGGCGTGAAGAAGGACCTGGTGATGGCGCGGCAGTGGTACGAAAAAGCGGCGGCACAGAAAAACACGAAAGCGCTGTCCGCCCTGCAAAGCGCGTATTGGTTTGGGGCGGGAGGGCCGGTTGACCTGAAGAAAGCGTTCGCGTACGGGCAGCAGGCGGCGGACTTGGGCGATGCGCAGGCGGAGTACAATCTCGCGATCATGTACCACGACGGCGAAGGCACGGCGAAGGACTTTGCGCAGGCGCGCATCTGGTACGGTAAGGCGGCGGACCAGGATTTTCCGGACGCGGCGCACAATCTCGGAAAAATGGACGTGGATGGCGAGGGCCTGAAGGCGCCGGACAAGGTGGCGGGGGCTTTGTCGTTTGAGAAAGGAACGGAGCTGGGAGATGCTCCGTCGCTGCACGACTTGGCGTTGCTGATGGAGGATTCGGATGCGGTGAAAAAGTATTTCGTCGATGTGGTGCCGCGCCTTCAGGCAAAGGCAGCCGGGGGCGACGCGAGGGCGGCGCTGGTCCTGGCGCAGCTTTATGCAATGGGGCTCGGGGTCACGCAGGACAATCATACCGCGGTGCTCTGGGCGCGGGAGGCGGCGAAGCTGGGCTCCTCGACGGGTGAGGCGGAGCTGGGTTTGGTCTATGCCCGCGGATTGGGCGTGCCGCAGGATGACGCCACAGCCGTCGCGTGGTACCAGAAGGCGGCGGACCACGACGATGATGATGCGCGGGTCGAGCTCGGCGAGTGCTATGAGTTCGGGATTGGCGTGACCGCGGACCTCGCGAAGGCGAAGGATCTTTATCAGCAGGCCGCGGATAATGGATCGGACGAGGCGAAGACGATGCTGGCGCGTTTGGGCGCGAAGCCGGCGATGGACCTGGTCGACGCGCCGCAAGCGGGACCGAACCATGGCGGAAATCCTTTCACCAAGATGGCGCCAATGCCTGCGGTGGGTTCGCCCGCAATCAACTCGGGGCTGGTGCCGTGGGTGGCGGCGGACCTCGCGGGCGCGCAGTTTGACTTGGTCGATGACAGCGGCTGGTTGCAGCAGCGCGGCTTGAAGCTTCACGCCGTCTTTCGCGCCGATGGCACGATGACGGAAGAGGACATCGACCACACGGGAGCGGTGCCGGTCGAGAACAAATACCACTGGAAAATCAACGGGACGGACCTCGTGATCACGGACGACGCGGGCAAGCAGGTGAACCTCTGGCGTCACGTTGGGCGCTATGCCAACGGCCAGTGGCTAATCGGCCTGTTCACCAAGGAGGAAGGCGGCGCGGCGCGTGTTCAACGAAAATTCGAGCTGACCAAGGCCGCTTCCGCCGCGCCGGTCATGACGCCGGTTGCTCCCCTCGCCGCCCCGTCAGCGCCCAGTCAGCCGCCGGCGACCGTGCCGGCGAATGGCGTGGACTAGATCCTCAGGCCGTACCGATCCGCATCGCGCGCGAGTAGATGGAGGACAGCGCGCCGGTTTCCCGCTTCTCGCTTTCGGACGCAGCGGCCTGGTGCTTGATCTGCGAGCACACTTCCAACTCGAATTCGTGGACGTACGTTCCGTCCGCGACGGTGGAGTGGACTTCCGCCGCGTACTTGCCGACGCTCAGGTCGTTGATGTCGTAGGTCAAGAAGCGCAGGCATTGCGTTTGCGTCGCGCCGGCACCAATGAGAAATGACGTGGCCCCGGCGACTTTGCTGACGCCGTTTTGGTAGGGAATCCGGACGAACCGGCCGTTGTAGCTGAAGTGAAGGGGCGTCTCATTTGCGCGGTGGTATATCTGGATGGCGACGTTGCCGATATCGAGTGCTTCCAACGTTGTGTTGGACCACTTTAACCTCACGCCGAGAATGAGCTGCTCACTGGCTAATTCGATGTGGTCGAGATCCACGTCAGCGTAGAGGCTGCGCGGCTTGGCGAGAAGCGAGGCAAAACGTTTTATCATAACATGTTCGAATTTAAATGGTTCCCTATATTCCCTTCCAGTTACCTCGAAATATCGCCACATTTCCACGCGGCGATTACTCACGGTAATTACCTTTCAGCAACAAGTGATCCATAAAGGTCCTTCCGGCAGGAAACTTGCATGGTTGTGATACAGGTTTTTCACAACAGCTTTAAAGAAGCACTACTGTAGGGCCGCGCCCTACAAAGCTAGCTCTTTAAAATCACGGCCAAGCGGCTTTTTTTCTAAAACTTTATGTAAAAACATGGCACATTCGCAGCCCTAAAAAAATTGTATGCACATTGTGGCTGAGTGAGTTCCGTCTTTGAGCGGCGTGCGCAAAAGTCGCCACTTTGGCCACGCATGAAACGAAGTAGGGATTCCCTGAGCTTTCCAAGTCTGCTTTACTTTGCCCCATGTGGAGTGTCGGGAATAGCCCCTGGGCAAAATCCGCGTGGATTGCCGCACTCACGCTTCTTTCGGCGGCTTACTTTTACTCCGCGATCTCGGTTTCAGCGGCCCGTAATTTACGGATGGACGAGGTGCTGGTGATCACAACGGTGGTTCAGCCATCGTGGGAGGAAGTCTGGAAAGTGGTCTGGGCCGGGTCGGACGTTTCTCCCCCCGGCTACCACTATCTGTTGCACGGCATGGCCCAATTGACCGGGATTTGGGACAGCCCTTTTTTCTGGCGCATCCCTTCGGTTCTGGCGTTCTACGGGACGGGGATTTGCACGCTGGCGATCGCGCTCCGGTATATGAGCCCCTTCGTGTCTCTCGCCGTGGTCGGGCTCATCTTCGTTTCGGACCTGCACGGCTTCTCCGATGAAATTCGGCCGTATGCCCTGCTGGCCTTCGGTTACGCCGCGGCTTTTCTGCTGTGGGATCGCTACGCCCAAACCCAGCGCCGGGGGCTGAGCGCTTTCGCGATCTGGTTCATCGCCGCGTTCTGCCTGAGCATGCATTTCTATGGCTTTGTCCTCCCGGCGGCGCTTGGCATGGCGGAAGTTTTATGGCTCATCACCCGGAGGCAATTTCGCTGGGGAATTTGGGACGCGCTGGTGGCGACGATTCCGGTGGAAGCCTTGTGGTGGCCGTTGGGACGGCATTTGGCCACGTTCGTCGCGGATGAAAACACGGCGCGCGCTTATTATGCGCGACCCACGCTGCCGTTCTTCAAGGAAGCCCTGACCAACGTGGCGTTCGAGGGAAGATACGGCTACGGGCTTTTCCTGACCGTCGTCCTGGTAATCGGCACGCTGAGTGTCTTGCGCTGGTTGTTTCCCCGGCGGGTGGCGGCGGAGATCAGACAGGAGCCCTACCGCCTGCCGTTGCTGTCGCCGCTGGTTATCGTGATCCTGGTGACGACGCCAATACCGTTCCTGGTCTTCGCTTTTTCGTACTATGTCAGCGGGTCTTTCTGCGAGCGTTTCCTGCTGGAGGCGTGCATCGGGTACGCGCTGGCGGCGGGGTTTATCCTGGAGCATCTTCCCTTTCGGCGGGAGGCCGCGCTGGCGCTGACGGTTGTCTGTAGCTGGCTGCTGTTCAATCAACCTCCCGACGAACGGCCTCTCTCCGCCCGGCTGGATCTGTTGCCGCCGTCCTCGCCTGTCGTCGTCGCGGACGGCAGGGACTACCTGGATTTATACGAGGTCTCGGATGCCCAGACCCGGAAGTCGCTGTTCTTTCTGTTCAACCCGCCCGATTTTCGCAGCCCCGATCCCACTTACGAAAACATCCTGAAGCGCATGGCACCGTTCCTGCCCGGGAGCCAAATCCAGGGCATGAACCAATTTCTGCAAGCGCACCCGGATTTCTACGTGCTGTCCTCGAAGGACCAACCGATGAGCGCCTATGCGCCCTGGTTCTTCAAGGGCGCGTGGACACGCACGCTGGTACGGCAGGAGGTCGACGTCAGCCTCTATCACGCGAGCCAGATTAGGGATTGAACCCGCGGGGGTGGCGCGGCATCTTCCCTGCACTCGAACCATGAGCACCTCTTCCGCGAAGCAAGCTGTCTCGACATGGCCGGCGGCGGCGCTGGTGGTGTCGAACATGATCGGCACGGGCGTGTTCACGAGTTTGGGGTTCCAGGTGGCGGGCTTCGATGGGGCGCTGGGGCGGGATGTCTTTCCGCTGATCATGCTGTGGATCGTGGGCGGCGTGCTGGCGCTGTGCGGGGCGCTTTGTTATGCGGAACTGGCAACGGCGCTGCCGCGCTCCGGCGGCGAGTACAATTTTCTCTCGCGCATTTATCATCCGTGCGTGGGCTTTTGCACGGGGCTGACCTCGGCCACGGTGGGTTTCGCGGCGCCGATTGCGGTCAGCGCGATGGCCTTCGGCAACTATTTTTGCGGGGCGTTTCCCGGGATTGGGCACGCTCTGGGCAACAATGCCGAGCACATCCTGGCGGTGATCCTTGTGGTGCTGGCGACGGCCGCGCACCTGCGCAGCGTTCGCTTCACGGGCGGGTTCCAGGCGGCGACGACGACGATGACCGTGCTGCTGATCATTGCCTTCATCATGGTGGGATTCGTGGCCGCGCCGGCACAGCCGGTGAGCTTTGCCCCGCACCGCGCGGACTGGCCGCTGGTGGTGAGCGCGGCGTTTGGCTCGTCGCTGATCTGGGTGATGTACTCGTACTCGGGCTGGAACGCGGCGGCGTACATCGTGGACGAGGTGCGCGATCCGTCGCGGTCGCTGCCGCGCGCGCTGATTCTCGGCACGGGTTTCGTCACGATCCTGTACGTGGCGGCGAACGCGGTCTTTCTCTACACGACGCCGCTGCACCTGCTCGCGCCGGACCCGGACCACCCGGTCTTCGACGTGGCGAACGCGTCGGGCGGCTACATCTTCGGCGCGGTGGGCGGACGATTCGCCAGCGGATTGATTTGCGTGGGCCTCGTTGCGAATGTGAGCGGCATGATGTGGGTGGGCTCGCGCGTGACGGAGGCGATCGGGGCGCGCTATCCGCGGCTTGGCTTTTTTGGCCACACGACGGCGACGCGCGTGCCCCATGTGGCGCTGACGTACCAGGCGCTGGTGGTGTGCGTGCTGCTGTCGTTCGATCCCAAGAAGATTACGAATTACGTCGGCGCGGTGCTGGCGTTTTGGTCGCTGCTGGCGGTGCTGGGGGTGATCGTGCTGCGTTTCCGCGAACCGAACTTGGCACGGCCCTATCGCACCTGGGGCTATCCGGTGACGCCGCTCATTTTCGCGACGGTGACGATTTTCGGCCTGGTGCAAAATTACCAAATCTACCCGCGCGAGACGCTGATCGGCGGGGCGACGGTGCTGGTCGGCATCCCGATTTATCTCTGGGCGAGCCGGGGCGTTTCGCTGGCGCGGCAGCGCGGAGAGATTGCGAACAATGAGGGGTAATGATAGAGTGGCCACACGACCGCTCTCTTGGAAAAAGCCATGAGCCAGGCGAAAAACCTTTCGCCGGAAGAACAGGACGTGGTGGCGGCCCTCATTCTTGAGGAGATCGAATCGGAAAAGCGTTGGGATGCATCGTTCGCTGGCTCGCAAGGGCAATTAGCCCGCATGGCGGAGCAGGCGATTGCCGAATACAAGGCAGGAAAGACCAAGCCGCTCGATCCAGAACGTGATCTCTGAAATCACGGATTCCTTCCGGCAAGCCTACGGCGAGTTACCGGAAGAGGTGCGCTGGCGCGTAAAGAAGGCCTATCGGCAATGGATAGCCAATCCCCTGCATACGGGAAAATGCTCTGGTATTTTGTCGGAACCCCACGCGGAATATGATCGGTTGATCAAAACGCTCCAGACGCATTCGCCGGCTCCTTGCCGGAAGTCCGCTTGCCGCCTACCGCCGGCCCTGGAGGAAATTAACGATGAGCACGATGATGGCGATGACCAGGATGAGGTGAATCAGGCCGCCGCCGATGTGGGCGATGAAGCCGAGCAACCAAAGAATGACCAGCACGACGACGATGGTGTAAAGCATGATGAATTTCTCCCTGAAGTTGAATCGGTACTGACTAAACCTAGCACACCTCAAGGATATGCAATGAAAACCGCTCGCGCCGGCGACCACGAGCCGAGCCTTGATCTTGGGGCGGCGCGGTCCTAGCCTCTGGCACCTCTGCCATGACCGCACTACTCCGCCTTGCCATTTGCCTGGGTTGCCTGGGCTTGATCCTGAGCACGCGCACGAGCGCGGATGACACGAACGCGACCGCCGCGCAGCCTCCCGTGGCGCTGCCGGCGGCGACGCCCTCCACGCCGCCCAAGGCGCAGCCGGTGCCGGTGGCGACGCCGGTGAGCCCGACGATGCCGGCGGTCGTTTCGCAGGCACTGACGGCGGACCAACTCGCGGCGATCAATGCCTCGGCGAAGGGGCTGGCTGGAATTTCGACCGGCGCGGCGTGGGAATCGACGCCGGAGTGGAAGGCGTACAAGGCGAAGCTGGACGAAGAATGGGCGGCGCTCGACCAGGACCGGCTGAAGGCGATGCGCACGTGGGGCGCGACGGAGCTGGCCGATTTGCGTTCGCAGAGCGGCACGGTGTTCTATCCTTTCAGCGGGCCGGATGTGCTTTACGCGGACACGTTTTTCCCGGGCTCGCGCGTGCTGCTGATGGCGGGGTTGGAGCCGGTCGGCACGATGCCGGACCTGAACCAGCTCCAGGCGCAGGGCAAGCTGGGGCCGTATCTGGATTCGATCTCGAAGTCGCTCTTCACGATTTTGGCGGCGAGCTTTTTCAAGACGAAGGACATGAAGGTGGACTTCAACAACCAGCTCGTCGATGGGTTGACGCCGGCGATGATGGTGTTCCTGGCGCGCGCGGGATATCCGGTGACGGACATCCAGTACGTCTCGCTGAACACGGATGGCGGCGTGGGGCCGCGCGACAAGGAAGGCAAGCCGGGCGTGCAGATCACATACGCGGACGGTCGGCAGGTGCTCTATTTTTCAGCGGACATCAGCGATGGCGGGCTGAAGCACAATCCGGGTTTTGTGAAGCTGATGGCGAAGATGGCGCCGGGGATCACGTACCTGAAGGCGGCGTCGTACCTGTGCTATTACGATGATTTCTCGACGATCCGCAATGCGATCCTGAGCAACAGCCTGGGCGTGGTGGAGGATGACTCGGGTGTGCCGTTCAAGTATTTCGACACGGCGAAGTGGACGGTGGTTCCGTACGGCGATTACACGGGGCCGATCGATCTTTTCAAAGCCTACAAGCAGCCGGACTTGACGGCCTTTTACGCGAAGACTCCGCACGCGCAACTGCCGTTTGGCAGCGGGTACAAGTTCCACGCCTCGGTGTCGTCGCTGCTGGTGGTGAAGAAGAAGAGCTGAGCGGGGGATACAAGGTTCGCATACCGGCTACCACAGGAAGCCGAAGGTGGCCGCGGCGGCCGCGAGCACGACGGCGATGCCGACTTCGCAAATGAGGAAGATGGTAATCTGGCCTTTTTGGTGGTGATGGACGAAGGTGAGGCCGACGAGCGCGAGGCTCAGTGCGATGATAAGAACGCGGAGGATAAGTAAGTGGCCGATGTGCATGGCGTTACCAAAAGCCTAGCACACTGTTGCGGGGCGCGCGAAAGGGGATGGATGGGACCGATGGGACATTGAAGACTGCCGGGCCGGCTGCCCCCTAGCTACCCATTGCGCAAGTGACCGGAACCCGCCATATTAGACGCATGGATACCGCCCAGGCGCCGACGCCTGCACCCTCACCTGTCCCCGCGACACCCGCTCCCGCTGCGCCGAAGGTCACAATTGGCAACGAGAAGCTTTGCAAAATCACGGAGAAGGCGGCGGAGAAGCTGACGTCGCTTTTGACGCGGCAGGGCCGGCCGAATGGCGCGTTGCGGCTGGCGGTGATCGGCGGCGGTTGCTCCGGGTTGCAGTACAAGATGGACTTGGTCGATGGGCCGGCGAACCGGGACATCCTGGTGCGGACGTGCGAGGTGAACGTGGTGATGGACCCAAAGAGCGCACGGTTCGTGGCGGGGTCGTTGCTCGATTTCAGCGATGACTTGCAGAAGGGCGGGTTCAAGGTGACGAACCCGACGGCGGCGGCGCATTGTTCCTGCGGCGAGAGTTTCAGCGCCTGATTTCGCTTCCCATTTCGTTTGTTTGGCGATAGTTGGAAGAGATCAGGGCTATTCCGCGATTGGTTCCCATGCCGAGATTTCGCTTCATCCGCGCCATGCTGGTCCTGGCCGCTTTTGCCACGCTGCGGATGGCCGCGCATGCCGGCACACAAAACTTTTCCGATGGCGGGACGGTGACTGACGCGCCTTTCGGCATTTATGAGCACACGCCGGTAGTCCTGCATACGCTGACGAACAAGAACGGCGTGAGCGTGAGCATCATGGATTACGGCGCGACGATCGTGCGGATCGTCACGCCGGACGGCAACGGCAAGCCGGGCGATATCGTGCTGGGCTTCGATCACTTCGCGCCGTACATGGCGAAGCCACCGTATTTCGGCGCGACCATCGGGCGGTACGCGAACCGGATCGCGAAGGGGAAGTTTACGCTGAACAAGACGGCGTACCAGTTGCCGATCAATGACGTGAGCGGGCCGAACTCGCTGCATGGCGGAACGACGGGGTTCGACAAGCGGCTGTGGAAGACGGAGCCGGTCGATTCCGACGTGCCCGCGGTGCGCTTGACGCGGCTGAGCCCGGATGGCGAGGAGGGCTATCCCGGCAACCTGTTCGTGAGCGTGACGTTTTCGCTCAACGACAAGAACGAGCTGCGGATCGACTACACCGCGACGACGGACAAGACGACGGTGATCAACCTGACGAATCACACGTACTTCAATCTTTCCGGCGGAGGCACGATTTTGGACGACTTGCTGACGCTGCACGCGGATGCGTACACGCCGGTCGACTCGACATTGATCCCGACGGGTGAGATCAAGGACGTATCGGGGACGCCGTTTGATTTTCGCACGCAGACACCGATCGGCATGCATCTAAAGGAAGTGGGCGGCAAGCCGGTGGGCTACGACCACAATTTCGTGCTGAACAAGGGCTGGTTCTCGCAATGGGCCGTGGCAGCGGAAGTAAAGGATGCGAAGTCGGGGCGGACACTGACGTGCGCCACCGACCAGCCGGGCCTTCAGTTTTACACGGGTAATTTTCTGGATGGCACGATCAGGGGCAAGAACGGGCAGACGTACTGGCAGTACGACGGGTTTACGCTGGAAACGCAGCACTATCCGGACTCGCCCAACCATGATGGCTTTCCCTCGACCGTTCTGCAGCCGGGCGAGACGTTCACGTCGTCGACGGTGTACACGTTTGGGACGGAGTAGCGGCGCACCGGCGCGAGGTTTCGTGCGCAAGAGCTCCGTTGCGGGCATCGGAGCCGAGAAAGGGCTTCCCCGATCTTGGGGGCATGCGTAAAATCGGCGCACTATGAGTCTCCTCAATCTCCTCCACCAGAGCGTTGTGCTGAAATTCACCGAGGCGGCCAAGCCGTCCTTCGATTCCGCCACCGGGTATGTCTTCCGCCTGGTGGGCGTGGACGGCATGGGTTTCCTGCAGTTGCAGGACGTGCGCGCGGGTGAGAACGACGAGCATGAGACGATTTCCGAGCCGTACTGGATCAACAAGGATCTCGTGCGCGAGATTCACGACTACGTCTCGGCCACGGGCAAGGACTCGCTCAAGTTTTCCGGCGGAGCCACTCCCGCGGCGAAGCCTGCTCCTGCGGCTTCTGCTGCCAGCTCAACGCCCAAGCCCGCCGCGAAGCGGGCTCCGAAGGCGAAAACGGCGCTGGTTTAGCCAGCGCCATCAGCGCGGGGGCATCAGGGCGATGTCACCGACACGCTCGAGTAAGTAGACGTGCCCAGCGTATTGACCACGCTGCAGTGCGCCAGCCCCACGTAGAAGCTGCTGGCCATGGTGATCGTTGAAGTGCTGGCTGTCGTCCACGCCGTGCCATTGGAGGAATACGATTCCGTGAAGACGTTGCCGGAGCGCTGGACTCGCAGCCAGTAAGGCGCGGCTGGGCCGGACAAGCCCTCACCGTCCGTGGCTGCACCGCCGGTCGTCGTCCGCGTCTCGTAGTAGACCCCCAGCTCCGGCACCAGGTAGCTGTAAGCGAAGGTGGCGTCATCGCTGAGCGTCTCGCGAATCATGACGCCGGCTTGGGCGTGGTGCGTGAAGGTCTCGGAATCACACAGCGCCGTGATCGTGCAATTGCCGCTGACCGGCTGGTAGCAATACTGAAAGGAATCGGCGCGGCCCCCGATGGTCGTGCCGGAACCGGTGACGGTGAACGTGCCCGTGCTGTACGTGCTGGTCCCGGTCACGCCGACCGCGCCGATGTCCTCGTTGGCCCACGGGGAAGGCAGGGTGGATTCCAGCCCGCTAATGGCGAGAATGATGGGGTGATCCTTGAGCGTCAGCGCGACGGAGTTGACGCCGCTCAGCGTGGTCTGCACGGCGGTGCCGACGGTGGGATCGTACTCCTGCACGGTGGTCGCGGTGGCACCAAGATCGACGGTGACGTTGTCGTTGCCGGTGGTGGAGAATTTCTCGTCCCAGACGACGAGGTAAAACGTGCCGTTGCTTTTCTGCAGGAGCAAATCGTGCACGGTCGAGGGCTCGCTCGGGATGGTGTAATTCATGGTGCCGGGCGTGCCGGAAACGGTGTCCTGCAGGATGGTCGTCAGGTTATGGATATCGGTGGCTGAAGTCTTGGGCGTGGAGCTCGACGTATAGATTCCCTCGCCGGTGGTGTCGCCGCCCTCGCCGTCGCGCATTTCATAGATGAAGGTCGCGGTCCAGCCGCGCTTGAATTGCGAGAGATAGACATCGAGGAAAATATTGGCCTGCTCGGCCTGCGTGATGGAGCCGGTGCCGGTGGTGCCCCAACCGGTCTCGGTTGTCACCTTCGGGATGGTGGTGTCGGTGGTCGGATAGGCGGTGAAGTGCTTGTTCCACGTGGTGCCGGTGTATTCGCCGTACATGCCGTCGAATCCCTGGCTGAGAGACGGGTCGGCCGCGAGCCAGCAGCGGTTGTCAGTGTAGCTGGCACCGTTGTCGACGTAGTTGTGGCAATTTCCGAAATCGAAGAAGTTCGATCCATCGGGGAAGAGACAGCCTGAGCCCGTGGGGATGGTCAGGAATTGCAGGCCAACGTTGTCCCATTCATCGCCGTCTTCCGAGACGCCGAAGATTGGATAGTTTTTAATATTCGAATCGGCGCCGATGGCCGTATAGAGATCGCGCATATATTGCGCCACGGGAACCCAGCTCGAAAGCGCGGTGTAGCTGGTCGGGCTGCCGGTCGCGGTAATGCTATAACTGAACGCGCCGCTCGTCGTCGTGGTAGCGGAGGCAGGGCTGGTGATGACCGGCGTGCCCGCGGCGGCGTTGATCACGATGGTCAGGATAGCCGAGCCGGTGCCAGCGGCATTGGTGGCGGTCAGGGCCACGGTGTAGGTGCCTGAGGCCGGCGTGGGCGTGCCGCTGATCGCGCCGGTGGTGGTGTTGACCAGGAGGCCGGCGGGCAGATTGGCCGCGTTATAGCTGGTGGGGCTGTTGCTCGCCACGATGTTGTAGGTGAAGGCGCTGTTGGAAGCGGCGGCGGCAGCGGCGCTGGTGATGACGGGCACGCCTGAGACCGGGTTGACGATGTAGGTAAGCGTGGCCCGGCCCGTGCCGGTGGAATTGACCGCTGTTAACGCGAGCGTGTAGGCACCTGTGGCTGCACCGTTGGTCCCGCTCAACGTGCCTGTTGTGGCGCTGACGGTAATGCCGGAGGGGAAGGCATGTCCGCCGCCGGTGAGGCCGTTATAGGTGAAGGTGGTGGTGTTCGGTTCGTTCGGTCCCTCGAATGAGAGCAGAGCCCCGGCAGCGGCCAGCGTGTCGCCCGCAGTAGTCATGCCGCTGGTGGTCCAGTTATCGTGGATGTCGCACATGACGCCCGGATAGGTGCTCGAAACGGTGTCGGTGTGAAGCGCGACGAGCGAGGAGGTATCACTATTGAGTTTATCCCGGTCATTGCGAATTCCGGTATAGGTGAAGAGCGGTTCATAGCTCGATTCCGCAATCCCCTGCCCGATGTGCGTATTGATGCCGAGTGAATTGAGGAACTCGTTGGCAGGTACGGCGACGACCTGCGCCCGCACGGGCGACATGAAACCGCAGACGACGAGGATGGCGACCAATGAAGGGACGAGTGGTGTGAATTTCATGAGGATCTCCGGTGGGAGTTGGGGTTTTCGAGTGGATTCCGCGAGTGACAACTGCGACTGCCTCGAGAGACGAACTGGCGATGGCGCAATCACACCCCAATGTCGCCAGTGCGGCAATGCGGGAGACTGCTCCTTTTTCAACAGATTTTTATCTCTGTCGTATTTGAGACAGGAAATGTCCAACTCGTCATATCCTCACAGAGGAGAACGAAAAAATCAGATTTTCTATATGCTTATAGATAAATCGAAATAGCGCGGGTCCGATTTCTATATGGACGGCTAGCGAACTTCTTTGACGAAGGCATCGGCTGCGCCGCGGATGGCGGAGGCAATGTCGGCCTTGGCCACGGCGAACTTGGGCCGAAACCAGGGGAACGCGCCGACGAGGTCATGCGTGACGAGGATCTGCCCGCCGCAATGCGGGCCAGAGCCGATGCCGATGGTGGGGACGTTGACCGCGGCGGTGATGTCGCGCGCAAGCTCCGGCTCGACAAGCTCCATGACGATGGCAAATGCGCCGGCTTTCTCCACGGCGCGCGCGTCGGCGAGGAGGCGTTCGCGTTCGACCTCGGACTTGCCCTTGATCTTGTAACCGCCTTCTTCCTTCACCGATTGCGGGAGCATTCCGATGTGGGCCATGACGGCGAAACCGGCGCGGCGCATCGCCTCGATTTCCGGCACGACGGCCTGGCCGCCCTCGAGCTTGATGGCGTCGGCCCCGGCAGCCATGAGCACACGCGCGTTGACCAGCGCGGCGTCGGGTGTCTCGTAGGAGTGGTAGGGCAGGTCCGCGACGACGAGCGCGCGCGTTTTCGCCCGTGCGACCGCGGCGAGATGGTGGCGGATGTCGTCGAGCGTGACTGAGGTGGTGTCGGGGAAGCCGAGCACTACCATGCCCAATGAATCGCCAACAAGGAGGACGGGCACGCCGGCTTCGTCCAATAGCCGAGCGGTGGGGTAATCGTAAGCCGTGAGTGCGGGGACGCGTTCGCCGCGTGACTTGGCCCCGGCGATCCACTCAGGCGTGATTTTTTCCATTCCCCAGCTTAGCTGCAATGTGGGGACGCGCAAAGCGGCGTGTGGAGAGAGGGAATGGGACTTATGGGAGTATGCGACTTGTGGGACGGCTGGCCAATTAGCGCGGCTTTTTTGGCGGCGGCACGAACTCACTAGGTGCCCGGGCGCGGTCTGGGTTAGAAGTGGCGCATGGACTACCAGACGCTGCGGATCGTTCACATCACGGGAATCGTCATGACGTTCATGGGATTGACGGGCATCCTGGCACTGAAGCTGGGTGGCGGGAGCGTGCCGTTGAAGACGCGGCTGGTGTTTCACCTGTCGCATGGGATTGGGCTGATCACGATCATCGTGACCGGCTTCATGCTGGCAAATGTGCTCGGCTTTAAGAGTCCGCCGCCATGGATGATGGGGAAGTTTGTGATCTGGCTGCTGGCGGGTGGGTCAATGGTGCTCGCGAACCGGTTCTATCGGTTTGCGGGGCCGATTGTCGTTTTCTTTATCGCGCTGGTGGTGACGGCGGCGTGGCTGGCGATTGAGAAGCCGTAGGGCGGAGGTTCGTGCGCGGCGTCACGGACGGGCAGGAGCCCGTCCCTCCAAGAAGATGTGCGCTACTTCAGCCCGGCGAGGAGCTCAGTCACCGTCTTGGTCTGGCCGGGGAGGACGAGGTCGGGGCGGAGGCCGGCGAGGGGCTCGAGGACGAAACGGCGTTCGTGGGCGCGCTTATGGGGGATGATGAGGCCCATCTGGTCGAACTCGTAATTGCCGTAGTAGATGATGTCGAGGTCGAGCGGGCGCGGAGAGTTGACCTCGCGGATGGGGGAGCGGCCGCGCTCGATCTCGAAGTCCTCAAGGCAGCCGAAGAGGTTGAGCGGGGGGAATTCCATGCTCTCGACCATGATCTCGGCCACAGAGTTGAGGAAGGGCGGCGAGCCGGGCGGGCAGTTGACCGGCAGCGTTTCGATGCGCGGGCCCTCGGTGACCTTGCGGTCGTAGGCAATGAGGCGCAGGAACTGAATGCCCGCGTTGATTTCCTCGGAGCGGTTGCCGAGGTTGGAGCCAAGGGCGATGCCGACGGGGACGAGCATTTTGGAAAGGGAAAAGGGTAGAAGTTAAAGGGCAAAGGGGCAGAACTCACGCGGAGCATCCCTTTTCCCCTACCCCGCTTCCCTCAGCCCGATCCGTCGCGCGGCGCGCGACGGAATAACAGCGAACTTAAGCCTTCTTGACGCTCTGAACGATCGCGGCGAAAGCAGCGGGCTCGTTCACGGCGAGGTCGGCGAGGACCTTGCGGTCGATCTCGATCTTGGCCTTGGTCAGCGCCTCGATGAAGCGGCTGTAGGTCAGGTCGAAGGTGCGGACGGCGGCGTTGATGCGCGCGACCCAGAGGTTGCGGAAGTTGCGCTTGCGGGCCTTGCGGTCACGATAGGACCAGTACTGGCCCTTCATGGTGGCGTCCTTTGCGTAGCGGAAGAGTTTGCTGCGGCGGCCGCGGTATCCCTTGGCTTTCTGGATGACGCGTTTGCGGCGTTCGCGCGAGGCGGGTGCGTTGGTGGCTCGTGGCATGGCTGTCTT
>FSYK01000075.1_pt1 | contig 18651 bp, 14 predicted proteins | sample 1638561 | NCBI WGS metagenome assembly FSYK01 (sample SAMEA3914788, study PRJEB12502) | metagenome | biome: forest; material: soil | place: Canada | collected 2011-07-03 | depth 0.1 m | reverse complement strand
GCCGAACACGGGCCTTCCGGTTTCTTTCATGCTGCCCGCGGAAGATTGACTGCCGCTTGAAATGGCGCTCGACAGAAAACCTGAAAACCCAGAAACGCACACCGCGATAGCGGCGTGGGCTTTGCCTGGGATGGCCAACCATCTCCCGAGGGGGCTAGACAGTGGGTGGATGCCGTTCGAGAAACGGCATAATGGCGACGTTGAAAGCCTCATTGCGGTCGCCCGCGATCATGTGACCTGCGCCCGGAACGGTGCCGATTTCGAGCTGGGGCAAACGTGCACGCAGTTCGCCAATGCCATTCAGGCTTACGACATCGCTCTCGGCGCCATGCACAAGCAATGCCGGAATCGTGATCTGCCGGCACATTTCGAGCAGTCGGGCCGCTTGACGTTCACGTTGATCGTCGGTGCGTGCGCGGAAAAAGCCCGGATCCCAATGCCAATGCAGTCTCCCGTCTTCACGTAAACGCAGGTTCTTCATCAGGCCCTGCGGGTTCTTCGGGCGAGGCCGGTGCGGGTTGTAGGCGGCGACCGCGTCTGCGGCTTCCTCGATATTGGCGAAGCCGTCATGATGTCCGTTGAGAAAGTCGTTGACGCGCTTAAGCCCCTTTGGATCGACGCGCGGCGCGATGTCAACGAGAACCATCGCACGTGCGAGCGAGGCCGTTGCACGGCCGATCGCGTGCATCGCGGTCATGCCTCCCATAGACGCGCCGATCATCGCCGGCACGCAGCCCATGTGCTGGGTGACCGTCTCGAGATCGTCCGCGAGGCGGTTATACGAATAGTCAGACTTCGGCGACCAGTCGCTGTCGCCATGCCCGCGGGCGTCGAAAGCCGTTGCGTGGTAGCCGAGTTCGCCCAGCGTCCTGACGGTGCCGCGCCACGAATGGCGCGTCTGGCCACCGCCGTGTAAAAGAATGACGCCCGGCTGCCCGCGTTCGCCGCTGACAGTGGCCATCAGCGTCAGCCCGTCGTCCGTTCTGATGCGCTCGGTGCGCAGGGCGGAGCGCCCGTGAGCTTGTTGTGTTTGAGCGGAATCCATGCGCGTCGTGGCCCTCGCTTAGTTGACCGGCTTATCCCAGACAGGATGCGCGCCGCCTTCGCTTTGCACGACGTCGATTGCCATTGAGCCGACCCGCGCAATCTCGATGACGACCTTGTCGCCGCCTACGATCGGGCCGACGCCCGCGGGCGTGCCGGTCGCGATGATGTCACCCGGATACAGCGTCATCACCGCCGATGCCATGCGAATCATCTCCGGGATATCGACAATCAGGTCACGCGTGCTCGCTTGCTGGCGGACCTCGCCGTTGACCGAGAGCTTCAGTTCGATGGAATCGTAGCCGGGCACTTCATCAGCGGTCACGATATACGGTCCGACCGGACAGAACGTGTCGTAGGACTTGCGCATCACGCGCTCTTCCTTGCCGCGTACGACGACGTCGATCAGGCAGGCGTAGCCGAAGACATGGGCAAGTGCATCCTCACGGGCGATCTCGCGGCCGCCTTTGCCAATGATGATCGCAAGCTCACATTCGTGGTGAATCTGCCGGTTGGCGATACGCGGCAGCACGATCGGATCGGCTGGTCCGCTCAGGCTCGAATTCGCTTTCAGAAAGAAGCCCTGGCCGTCTGCCTTAAAGGGGGAGATGAGCCCCGTGCCATGCTTCATCTCCTCGACGTGAGCGTGATAATTGGCGGGAAATGCGATCACCTTGTTGGGCCACGCAACCGGCGTTTCCAGTCTGACTTCGGCAAGCGGCTTGCGAGGCGCGGTTTGCACGAAATCTTCCAGCCTGGCCTTCAGTGACGGGAAACGATCGATGACGTGCAGCATGCCGACCGGCGGCCAGGCGTCTGGGGTTGCGTTCACCTGGGCGGTGACGTCGACGATTTCATCGCCGATCACGACGCCGATGTGTCCACCGTTGAAGCTCGCGAGTTTCATGTTGGGTTCCTATGGTTGAGTGAATCGGTGCGGCCTCCGCGTTGCGTGACGTGTGCCAGGCACCAGCCGGTATAAAACGCCGTCGTCAATGTCCGCCGATATCCTGGTCGTGCTCGCCAATCGAAGGTGGTCCCGAACGGGCGGCCAATCTGCGCTCATCGAAGGTGGCGGGGTAGCGCGCCGTTCTGATGGGACCGACGGGCGAATCCACGAATTCGAAAACACGATTGTTTTGCACCTGCGCATCGTTCAGATATTCATCAAGCGAAAACACCGGTGCAGCAGGTACATCCAGAGCTTCGAAACGCGCCAGCCAAAAGGCGGTATCGCGCTCCTTCACCACTTCGCTGACGCGCCGGAAGAATTCTTCGGCCATAGCGACGGGATCGCGCATCTGCTTGAATTCGTCTTTCCACTGCGGGCGATCGATGGCATTGAGCGTCTTCGACATTTGCGCGCCGTTCGCGGGTGAGATGACAACGAATCCATCCGAGGTCTCCAACACCTGGGAGGCCGGCGGCTTCCATGCTGAGGTGTCGCCTTCGAAGGTGCGGTGCTGGAACATGTCGGGGAAGTTGAAGTAGCCCATTACATCGAGCATCGGCAGTTTGATATGGCCGCCGCGTCCAGTCTTTTCGCGTTCATAGAGCGCGGCGAGAATCGCCTGGACGCCGAATACGCCGGTGACCTTGTCGACCATGTTGAACGGCGTGACCGCCGGCTTGCCGTTGCGTCCCTCAGCCGCGACGATACCGGTGCGCCCCTGAATCAGCGAATCGAAGGCGGGCGCATTCGCGAGCGCGCCGGTGTCGCCGAAGCCGTTGATAGACAGGCGGATCAGGCGCGGATTGAGTGATCCAAGAACGTCCTGGCCGAGACCCAGCGACGCCGCCACGCGAGGCCGCCAGTTTTCGACCAGGATGTCGGCGGTCGCGATCAGATTTTTCAGCCGGCGCGTGCCTTCCTCGGTCTTCAGGTCGATCACGACGCTGCGCTTGCCCCGGTTTGCGTTGGTCCATGAGGCACCGAAGCCGTCGCGATTGTGGCCGAACTTGCGAAACCCATCGCCGCCGGGCGGCTCGACCTTGATGACGTCGGCGCCGAGGTCGGCAAGCATCATCGCGGCGAATGGGCCCGTCAGGAAGCTGGAAGTTTCTACCACGACGACACCGTCGAGTGGGCGCTGCGATGAAGAAGAGGTGACCGGCACGTTACGGTCGAGGCGCTGAGGATCTGACATCGGACATCTCACTGGTAATAGGCGCGCCAATCAGGCGCAAATATGTGTCAATGGATCAACCTTTAAGAGCAATGATGAGCGAATGATACATTGCTGTCAAGCAGTGCACCCGTCGAAACGCAAGCGGCCGGCATGAGGCGCCGGCCGCTGGTCCTCTTCGCCATCAACCGGAGCGATCAGAACTTATGCCGAATCCCGATGCGAGCCACCACCTGATTCGACGTGTCCGATGGTGTTAGCGTCACGAAGTACGGCACCGCTGCTTGTCTCGTCGAGTCGATGCCCGATGCCTTCATATACGCACCGGTAATGTAGACATCGGTACGCTTCGAAAGGAAGTAGTCGAGGCCCACATTGATCGTTTGATAAGCAGCGCTTTCTTTACCGTCGATGGCGCCGCCGCGCAGATAGTTGTAGGATGCACCGGCCTGGAGGAACGGGGTGATGAAGTAGCTGGCGTACACGTTGTAGTTATTGAACGCGGCCGTACCGGTATAGCCGAACGGGTTCGTCAGGCTGAGGGTGCCCGATGCCGGATCGTTGAGGTCCTGGAAGCGGATATTTGAGTAGCCCACGCCAACGATGGCGGATCCTAGCGTGTATTGGGCTGCCGAAGAGAAGATCTGCAATTTTCCGGCGGACGCGAAGCCACCATAGATCGGGTTGGCCTGTACGCCGCTGGTTGCGCCAAGGTTATTGGCTGTGGTGGAGCCCGTCGAATTGTTGCCATAGAACGACTGGTTCGGATTGTTGATGTGCAAGTAGCCCGCTGCCAGGCTCAGCGAACTGAAGTCCCAGTGGGCACCGAAGGAATAAATGCTGTTACGTCCGAACGAACCGGCGACGCCTCCGAAGCTGTACAGGCCGGTGACAGTGAGGCCGCCCATCGTGGGACTGGTGTACTTGACTGCGTTGTTGATGCGCTGCAGGTCTGCCACGTTGTCAATGTCACCAGGATGGTCGGCGAACGCGCCCAATGCATAGGATCCCGCCTGCATCGGACCGATTGAATCGACGATCGAATCATACTGACGCCCGAGTGTGACGCTACCGAACTTCGCACTGCTTAGCCCAACGTAGGCTTGCCGACCAAAAAAGGTGCCGCCCTGCTGAAATTTTCCTGTGCCCACGTCGAAACCGTCTTCCAGGACAAAGATGGCCTTAAAGCCGCCGCCCAGATCTTCGCCGCCGCGCAGTCCCCAGCGCGACGCCTGCAAGATGCCGCTAGACATCAGCCACTGGCTCCCGCCCGTGCGTCCGTGCGGCGCGCCAGCTTGCGCGCTCTGCACGTTGTTGACGTAGTTCAGGCCTTCGTCAAGCAGGCCATAAAGCGTTACGTTGCTCTGGGCCAGCGCGGAACCTGCCGCAGCAAGTGTGAGGACTCCAACGAATATTTTTGCAAGCTTCACCTTTGTCTCCTGAGTCGCGTTATGTCGCCAATTGATTGAAACCGTCTTTTTCGGTGCGGCATATTTATGTCAGTGGATCAACCATTGATAAATATTAGAGAGTTCACAATGAGTGTCAAACCGAGCAAACCCTAACTTCTTTGCCTAAAGCCGTTCGCCAGCAGCGCGTGGCAGTGTTACCGGATCGGATTTCGCCAGCGCCACCGCTGACAAGCCGTCCGCGATCCGACTGACCGGGCCATCGTCGAGCGTCATTACGGCGTCACAGAGTGCCCTTACCGCGCTCTGTAGCTCATGGGCACCGTCGCCCCCCTCGCTGAGGCCGACCATGACGTTGAACTTGCGGCTAATCTGTTCGTCTGTGAAGAGCGTCGACGTGGACCATGGGTCGCCGCTCGCGTGATCAGCGGTGCAGCTGAAGACCTGTCCGCGTGCATATATATCGACGCCGCCTGGCACCCCTCGCCATTGCCCGCCCGTCATCCACTCCGCAATATTCGAGGAACTCGGCTCCGCCTTTACGCTCACCCGGTTGCGGAATGTGACGATCCGCTCGTCGTTCATGGTTTGCGGTTCATACCAGAGAGGTCCGGCCGGTATCTGCCACGCGACGGCCGCCAACGCATGCGCATGACTGAACTCCGCACTCAGCGGATCGCGCGGTTGCTGCTCGCGGAAGATGGGCGTGAGCGCGAACGGATTGGCGCGCACCACCACCCGATCAATCTCCTCCGGTCGCAGTTCGTGCAGGGCAAGTAGCCGGGTGAAGGCGGTCAGCGGATGGTGGATCCACCGGCAGCACGGCCAGGGCTTGTAGGTGGTGTTGAGGATTTGCCAGTCGGAACCGAGCCCCGCCAGCAGTGCGTCGTCGTCGTGACTCGGCGAACCATAGAACTTCCAGAAGGCGTTCTGTCCGTCCAGAATGTCCTTGAACCCTGTGCTGCCCAGCCGGGCGAGCAGCGCGGACGAGACGCCGATTTCCGCGCACCAGCCGGCATCGGCATACTTGTACATCGGCTGCTCGACAGATTCGGCCCATTTGCGCAGTGTCGGTTGCGGCGAGTTGCTGCCTCCGATGCCGAATGCATGGTTGGCCTGCTTCGCGTCGAGTCCCGCCACGTTCACGGAGGCGCCAATCGCTGCCCACGTGATCGTCGCAGCCGGACCGCCCAGTTCATTCCAGCCGATCACCTTGCCGTTTTCGATCTGCATCGGCGCGCCCATCCAGCTTCCGATCCGTGCGCCAATATCGAAGCCGACCGCAATTGCCGTCAGCAGATCGCGGCCGCTGCGGCCATCCAGTTCGGCCAGCGCGAACCCAGAAAAGACCGTCGCGTTGCCGAAGTGCGTCGAAGTGGGGAAGGTGTCGTCCGCGTCGAGCACGTTGGCAAGGCGTGCATTGGCGTAGGCGGCGGCGGTCGCGGAACTCCGCTGCGTGGTGCCGAGAACGGTCGCGTCAGGCTTGCCGCCGAGGAGGTGGACGTAGTCGAGTGCAATGCGTCCACTTTCCGTCCGGACTGCGCCAAGCGCGCAACCGATCGTATCGAGAAGAAGCCGCTTGCATTCGGTTACCACAGGCGCCGGGAGATTTTCGAAACGGGTCTGGGTCGCGAAATCCGCAAGTCTTTGCGTAAGACTCGTCATGTTGATTTGCTCCTGTCATGGTTACATGATGTTTTGAATGTCTCGCCCTGACTACCGATTGCAGTCGGCGTTCGGGCGGTTTCAGACAAACGGAGTCAATGGATCAGTTGGTGTTCGACGACCGCCGCGGCGTATTCATCTTCGGCCGTTGCATTGAAGACCGCGAGTTCGGCGCGGGCGGCCTCTTCGCCGTCCAGCAGCGAGCGGCTTGCCACCAGCAGTGCCGTGATCGACACCGGTAACACTGCAAGCGCGCAAAGAATGGCGAGGCGAAGATTGCCCGACGCGTCGCTGATCAGGCCGACGCAATAGGGTCCGAGACCCAGCCCAAAGATATTCGGCCCCAGCGAAAACGCGGCGAATGCCGTGCCGCGCAGACGTGGAATCACGAGGTCCTGCGTGGTGGCCTGAAGCGGGCCAAACCACATCGGCACAAAGAACGTCGCGACGGCGTAGGCACAATAAAAGGTCGTCACACTGGGGGTGAGGTACTGAACGACGCTCGCCGCTGTGAAAGCCGACGCGGTAAAGCAGACGAAATACAGGCGGCCGAAAGGATGTTTGCGCTTGGCAAGATCGCACAGATAGCCGCTAATTGTGATTCCGACGCCCCCCGCGATGATAGCGATGATGCCCAGGTGCAGGCCCGCTTCGGCGGTCAGACCGAGCTTGCGGCTCGCGTAGACGAATACGAAGCCGTTGACCGCATTCATTGCGAAGGCGAGAAATGCGCCGGCCACGGTGACTGCCGCGAAGGTTTTTGAACCCGTAATCAGGCGATGGGCTGCTGGGTCACCGAGACGTGTGGCCTGATACCAGTTGGAGCAGACATACACGGCGATCGCGATTGCGAGCCATTGGACCAGGTTGCTCGTTATCGACAGCCCCAGTACCGAACCGATCTCGGCGTTATGACTGGCGGAGAGGAGTTGGTTCGTAGCCCAGGTCGCCAACACGGCCACCAGCGCCGCTAGCAAAAGGTAGGTGGTGTTGCGGACATACTCACGCGGGGGCGCGGCTGTCGCTCGCAGATGCATCCAGCTCCACGGCGGCACCATCGCGCCAAGGTCGCGCAGGGCATGAGCAAACGGATGAGGATCTCGCTTGGGCGCCACCGCGTCGAGTCTGCCGCGCATCGGTTCCCGAATGGTCAGCAGTACGATCATTGCAAAGATCAGACCCGGCACGCCGACGCCGATGAACGACGCCTGCCAGCCGGTCAATCCGAACGGCGCAGCACTGGGATCCTTGCCGTACGCATGTTGCCACGCTGACACGATCGTGCCGCCAACAGCCAGCGAAGCGCCCGCGCCAACATAGACACCCACCGAATACAGCGCGAGCACTGTGCCGCGGCGGGCGCGCTCGAAATAATCCCCCAGCAGCGAAACCGCGGCCGGGGTTGCGCTCGCTTCGCCTACGCCGACGCCGATTCTGGCGACGCCAAGTTGCGTAAAGTTGCGCGACAGGCCCGATAGCGCGGTCATCAGTGACCAGAACGAGAGGCCCAGCGCCAGCGTTTTGACGCGGCTCCAACCGTCGGCGAGGCGCGCGAGTGGGATGCCGAATACACAGTAGAACAAGGCGAACGAGGTGCCGTACAGCAGACCGAGTTGCGCATCGGAGATGCCCATATCCTTCTTCAGGTACGGGGCAAGAATGGTGACGATCTGCCGGTCGACGTAACCGAACGTATAGATCAACGTCAGAATGAATAGCACGTACCAGCGGTACCAGGGGCGTTCATAAGTCATCTTTAGACTCCTGAATATCAATTGACTTACCACCCGATTGGGCCGGCGACGAGAAGGGGCCACCGCTGGCGAATCGTCTGCGCGAAGGGGAGCTGAGTGGCTATAAAAGCGGATCGCTCGAGTTTGAGCGGTGCTGCCGATACCAGGGTATGCATGAATGTCTCCAAACGGGCTTTATCGTTTTAGTCGCGTCGACTGTCGCCGAGCCGACAACCGTTCACAGAATAGACACGCAGTGGGAAGCGACACCAATACGATTTTCCGATCCTCTTAGACGAAGAATATTGGTGTCCCTCAAGAGGAATATCCTCTCGAAACCTTCGCAAACAGTATTGGCCCAGGTAACGCTTCGCTCGGTACAGTAGCTCCAGATCGTTTCACCGTGAGTCGATTCCAGACCGGTGAGCCGTCCAGTCAAATCGACGTGTAATGGATGATGGAGCTTGCAACTATGGCGCAATTGAATTCAGCGGAGCGCACGCCTGTGGTCATCGTGGGAGCGGGGCCGGTTGGCCTCGCGCTAGCCGGCGACCTGGGATGGCGTGGCGTGCCGTGCGTGCTGATCGAGAAGGGCGACGGCGAGGTATTCCAGCCCAAGATGGACATGGTCGGCATTCGTACGATGGAATTTTGCCGGCGCTGGGGCATCGTCGACGATGTCGAGAATGCCGGATATAACCGCGACTATTCGCAGGACTATGCGTGGGTCTCGCAGTTGCACGGCGGCTACGAGTTCGGCCGTGAGTCGTTCCCCACAGTGCGCGCCGAGCTTAAGCCTGAGCAAAGCCCGCAAAAGCGCGAGCGTTGCCCGCAAAACTTTTTTGACCCGGTGCTGACGCGTTTCGCCGCGAAGACCGGCAAGGTCCAGATCCATTACAGCACGGAGTTTGTTGGCCACACTGAACGTGATGACGGAGTGACGGTGCGGGTGCGGGACGTGAATTCGGGCGAAGAGCGGCACATCGAGTGCCAGTACCTGGTGGGCTGCGACGGCGGTGCGAGCCGGGTCAAGGAGGCTCTGGGCATCAAGATGAGCGGCACGCCGGCCCTGACCTATACCACCAACGCAATCATTGAATGCCGGGGACTTGAGCAGTTGCACGACAAAAAGCCCGGTTACCGCTACATCTTTATCGGTCCGGAAGGCACCTGGAGCACGGTTGTCGCGATCAATGGGCGGGACTGGTGGCGGTTTTCGATCGTCGGCGACGGGACGATGCGGACCCTGTCCGACGACGATGTGGCGCAGGCATTCCGCCGCGCCGTGGGTCGCGATGACTTCGAGTTCAGGATCATTTCACTCATGCCATGGATTCGTCGCCAACTGGTGGCCGACGACTACGGCACGGGGCGCGTCAAGATTGCGGGCGACGCGGCCCACCTGACCTCGCCGACGGGCGGTTTCGGCATGAACATGGGCATTCAGGACGCCGTCGATCTCGGCTGGAAGCTGCAGGCGATGACCGAAGGCTGGGGGGGGCCGCACCTGCTCGATACCTATGAATTCGAGCGTCGCCCGGTGGCCATCCGCAACGTGAACGAAGCAACCAATAACCTCAAGCTGATGCTTACGCCGCGCGAAAGCCTGAGCCAAACGGTTTTCGAGCCGGGCCCCGATGGCGATAGGGCGCGCCAGATCTTTGGCGACGCCTACACGCAGATGATGAAGCGCGAGTGGTACACGATCGGCGTTCATCTCGGCTTTCGTTACGAAGGCTCATCCATCGTGGTTCCGGACGGCACGGCTGAACCGGAAGACACCATCAACAGCTATGTCCAGACTGCCCGGCCGGGTCATCGGGCGCCGCACGTCTGGCTTGAGCCCGACCGCTCCACGCTGGACCTGTTCGGGCGCGGCTTCGTGCTGGTTCGCTTCGACAAGGCGCTCGCGGTCGATGAGCTGCTTGGCGCAGCCAGGCAGGCCGGCGTTCCGCTGAGTGTGGCCGATATCGACGACGAAAAGGCGCGTGCATTGTATGAGCGCAAGCTCGTGCTGGTGCGCCCGGACGGACATGTAGCCTGGCGCGCGGATGACCTGCCAGAAGACGTGCGCGCGCTTATCGACATTGTCAGGGGCGTGCAGCCGGTGGCTGCAAGCGCAGTGGTACCTGAAGAGACGATGGCGAGATGAACTCCGTTCTCATCGAGATGGACAGAGCCAAACCACGTTAGGAGGACGGAGTGAAATTCAGCGAAGAGCAAGAGATGCTGCGCGACATGGTCCGCAAGGTCGCGGACGAGCAGGTGCGACCGCTGGTGGCGGGCATGGAGGAAACCAGGCGCTTCCCAGAGGAACTTGTCGAGGTCTTCGGTGATCTGGGACTGTTGCAGATGTGGGTGCCGGAATCCTACGGCGGCCCGGGCGGCGACCTGACGTCCGTCTGTATCGCCAAGGAAGAGATTGGCAAGGTGTCACTCGCGGCGTCGACCTTGTGCGCAAACAACTCGATCGGGCTTATCTTGCCGCTGTTGCACTTCGGTAGCGAAACACAGAAAGCGCGCTATTTGCCGGAGGCGGCGCGTGGCCGCACGATTTCGGCAGTCGCGATCAGCGAGCCGGAAGCCGGTTCCGACGTGTCGGCGATCCGCACGACGGCGCGCCGCGACGGCGCTTCGTACGTCATCAACGGGCAGAAGAGCTGGATCACGTGGGCCGCCCAGGCCCATTACATGTTGTTGTTCGCGAGGACCGCCGAAGGGCGCGGTCACGACGGAATCAGCGTGTTCCTCGTCGATACCAAAACACCTGGACTCAAGATTGGACGCAAGGAGGTCAAGATGGGCCGGCATGGCTCGCCGACCTACCAGGTGTTTTTCGAAGACATGCGTATCGATGCGGATTGCCTGCTGGGCGGCGAGGGCAGCGGCTTCAAGGCATGCATGAAGATTCTCGACCTCAACCGGCCCTCGGTGGCGTCGTCGTCGCTGGGTCTTGCGCAGGCGTCAGTCGACGAGTCGATCAAATACGCGAAGGACCGCCGTCAGTTCGGCAAGCGTATCGGCGACTTCCAGGCTATCCAGTTCAAGCTCGCCGACATGGCCATGAAGGTCGAGGCCGCGCGCAGGCTGCTGTATTCAAGCACCCAGGAAATCGACAGCGGCGATACCAGCCGTCTGACGATTCTCTCTTCAATGGTCAAGTGCTACGTCACCGATGTCGCGATGGAAGTCGCCCTGGAAGCCGTCCAGGTACATGGCGCTTATGGCTATTCAACCGAGTATCCGGTCGAGCGCTTCATGCGCGACGCGAAGCTGAACCAGATTCTTGAAGGCACGAACGAGATTCATCGACTCATCATCGCCCGCCAGTTGCTGGGTAGATGAGCACGGTTCTTTTTCCTTGAAAACGGAAGGACATCGACATGACGACGACTTTTCATCCCGCCTTGGGTGAAGCCGCGCGAAGTTTTCTCTCCCGGCAGCACCACCTGTTGATTGACGGCCGCATGGTCGAGTCGGACTCCGGGCGGCGCACCGACATTCTCGATCCGGCCACCGGTGAGCTGATTGCCACGGCAGCCGAGGCGTCGGCGAGCGACGTCGACCGCGCTGTCGACGCCGCACGCCGTGCGTTCACAGGGCCATGGAGCAAGACCACGCCGGCCGAACGAACCCGGATCATGCTGCGCTTTGCGTCGTTGATCGAAGCTAACGGCGATGAGCTAGCCGAGCTCGAATGCATCAACAGCGGCAAGCCGCTGCCGTTCTGCCGCAACGGGGACGTAGCCGGCATCGCTGAAATGCTGCGCTACATGGCGGGCTGGACCACCAAGATGGGCGGGGAAACGCCGAACGTGTCGCTGCCGGGCGAATGGCATGCCTATACGTTGCGCGAGCCGATCGGCGTCGTTGGCCAGATCATTCCATGGAACTTCCCACTCAACATGGCGATGTGGAAGATCGCGCCGGCTCTGGCCACGGGTTGCACGATCGTGCTCAAGCCGTCGGAGCAAACACCGCTCACGGCCTTGCGCCTTGGTGAGCTCGCCCTGGAAGCAGGCGTCCCGGCGGGCGTACTCAATATCGTGACCGGCTTCGGCAATCCGACAGGCGCCGCGATTGCCGCTCACCCGGGGGTCGACAAGGTCGCTTTCACCGGCTCCGGTGAAACCGGGCGGCGCATCCTGCTGGCCGCGGCCGGCAATCTGAAGCGTGTTTCGCTTGAACTGGGCGGGAAGTCTCCCGTCATCGTCTTCCCGGACGCGAACCTCGAAGCCGCGGCTGCGGGCGTGTGCTCCTCGATCTTCTTCCACGCCGGCCAGATCTGCGCGGCTGGCTCGCGGCTGTATGTGCACGAGCGCGCCTACGATCAGGTGCTCGAGGCCGTCGCGCGGCGAGCGAAAAGCATCAAGCTGGGCCACGGCATGGAGGTCGGCACCGAGATGGGCCCGGTCATTTCCCGGCGCCAGCTCGATCGCGTGACGGGCTACATCCATAGCGGACAGGAAGAAGGCGCGACCCTTTATGCTGGCGGCGGCACGGCGGGCGAGCGCGGCTTCTTCGTGCAGCCGACCGTGCTGACGGGGGTGAAGCCTGGTATGGCGGTTCACGACGAAGAGATTTTTGGCCCGGTGCTGTGCGCGATGTCGTTCAGCGACGACGCTGACCTCGAGCGCATCAGCGCCACCGCCAATACCACGACCTACGGCCTCGCCGCGAGCATCTGGACGAAGGATCTCGGCATCGCGCACAAGATGGCGCGGCGGCTTCAGGCCGGCATCGTCAATGTCAACGCACTGTCTTCTCCGGATGCCGCGCTGCCATACGGCGGCTACAAGCAGTCGGGATGGGGCCGTGAACGCGGTTTCGACGCGATCAAGCTCTACACCGAGGTCAAGGCAGTCGCGATCAATCTCAACACGTGATGCATGCGGCAACGAAAGGCGGCGCAACGCCGCTTGTCGAATTCGCAGGCAAGACATTTCATCACCAGTCAGGCGCCCGGCATCGAAACGGGCGCGGAGGAGAAACAGCATGACAGGCAGTGTCGATTATCTGGCGAAAGAGGGCCGTGCCTACATCACGATCAATCGTCCGGAAAAGAAAAATGCAATGACCAACACGATGTTCGAGCAACTGATGGACGGCTACGATCGCGCCGAGATGGACGACGACGTTCGCGTGGTGGTTTTGCAGGGAGCAGGCGACGACTTCTGTACCGGCCATGACCTGGCCGAGGTCGGCAACGAGTACGGAGAGACTACTTACGACGACAAAGGCCGTCCACGCAAGCCGAGCCAGCGTGCACGCCTGCTGCACGACAAGCGCTACCTCGAGCGCTTCGAGCGGGTGTTCAAGTTTCTCAAGCCAACCCTCGCGCTCGTCAAAGGCTACTGCCTGGGCGGCGGCCTGTATCTGGCCGAAGGCTCCGATCTGGTGATCGCCGCCGACACCGTCAAAATGGGTCATCCCGAGCAAAAACTCGGACTTTCGGGGGCAGCCTACTTTGCCGCGTGGGAAATGATGACCCTGGGGCCGCGCAAGGCGCGCGAGCTGCTGCTGATGGCCGATGTGTGGGATGCGCCGACCTGTCTGGCGACCGGCCTCGTCAACAAGGTCGTGCCACTCGCGTCGCTTACCGACGCCGGCGAAGAATGGGCCGAGCGTATCGTGCGTCTGCCGCGCGACGGCATTGTCATGGGCAAGGCGGCGACGAGCCTGGCGATGGATTCGCTGGGCATTACCAGCCAGTTTTCCTATGGGCACGTGTTGCATTCGCTTGCGACCAACGTGCGCTACGAGGCGGACGAATACAACTTCATGAAGCAGCGGCGCGACAAGGGGGTGCGTGCGTCGAATCACGATCGCGAAGCATTCTACGTGACGAAGGAAAAGGAATGAAAGCGGCACTGAAGGGACTGAAGGTTCTCGACTTCACGCAGATGATGACGGGGCCGTTCGCGACGATGATGTTGGGCGATTCGGGCGCCGATGTGCTCAAGGTCGAGCAACCCGACGGTGATCCGTTTCGCCGTTCCGGCGAAACGACGTTGGGCGGCGATGGCGCGTTCTTTCTCGGCGTCAACCGTAACAAGCGCAGCATCGTGCTGGATCTGAAGACTGAAGAGGGAAAGGCCGCCGCATTAGCGCTCGCGGCGCAAGCCGACGTGCTGGTCGAAAATTTCCGGCCTGGGCTGACCGATAAAGCGGGTCTCGGCTATGAAGAGCTGCACAAGATCAATCCGCGGCTCATCTACTGTTCGATCTCCGGATTCGGACGCACCGGGCCGGACCGCAACCGCCCCGCGCTGGATATGGTCATTCAGGCTGTATCCGGAGTCATGCAGGTGACCGGCACGGAAGAATCCGGTCCGCTCAAGACGGGTTTCCCGTTCTCGGACCTGGTGACCGCGCTGATCGCCACAATCGGCATACTCGTCGCCCTGCAGGCGCGTGAGCGCACGGGAGAGGGACAGCGCGTCGATCTGTCGATGCTCGATGCGAGCATCTTCAGCCAGGTGCCGCGTGACGTCTACTTCGACCTCACGGGAATTACGCCAGCGCGCATGGGCAACCAGCATTGGGACATTGTGCCCAATAACACCTATGCGACCTCCGACGGCCGGGACATCATGATCATCACGATCAATGACAAGTTCTGGCAGATCCTTTGCGACGCGCTCGGCGCGAGCGAACTCAAGACCGATCCGCAGTTTGCGACCAAGGCGGCGCGGCTCGCAAACCGGGAGCAGGTGGATGCCCGCCTGTCGGAGATTTTCGCCACGCGCGATCTGGCCAGCTGGGAGCAGGCGCTCTCTTCCTCCGGCGCTATCTATGGCACGGTCAGAACCTGGCCGGAGGTATTCAGCGACGAGCATGTCGTCAACACGCTGCTTAAGACGCTGCACCATCCGAAGGGCGGCGCGTTCAAGGTGATCAACAACCCTCTGCAGTTTTCCGGTACGCCCACACAGATCATGCGCGCTCCGCCCATGCTGGGTGAACACACCGCGCAGATACTGACGGAAGCGGGCGTGGCCTGGCCGCTGTTGGACGAGTAAGCATAAGGGGGCTCTCATGCACGACACGTGCATCATCATCGGCGCGAGCCACGCAGCGGCTCAACTGGCGCCCAGCCTGCGCCAGGAGGGTTGGGAAGGGCCGATTGTCGTGATCGGCGATGAATCCTGCCTGCCGTATCATCGTCCGCCACTTTCAAAGGCTTATTTGCTCGGCGAGAAGAACGCGGACGATTTGCTGATTCGTACAGCGGACGTGTACGCCCGGTTTGGCATCGAATTCCGGCTCGGCGAGCGCGTCGAAGCGATCAATCGCGGCAACAAGACCGTCACGCTGCGTAGCGGAGAAGTGCTCAGCTACGGCAAGCTGGCGATCTGCACCGGAACGCGGGTGCGGACCGTTACGTTGCCGGGCTCGAGCCTCGGCGGCATTCACTATCTGCGCAACATCGGCGATATCGATCGCATCCGCACCGACGTACGTGCCGAGGGGAGCGCTGTAATTGTGGGCGGCGGCTATATCGGGCTCGAGACGGCAGCGGTGCTGAACAGGCTCGGCATGCGCGTCTCGGTGCTGGAGATGGCGCCGCGGGTGCTGGCGCGGGTCACGGCGCCCCAGGTCTCCGAGTTCTTCGAGCGTGTGCATCGCGAAGAGGGCGTCGCTATCCACACCAATGTCGCGGTCAGCGGATTCGAAGGCGGCCAGCGGGTCGAGCAGGTCATCTGCGCCGACGGCGCCCGTCTTCCAGCCGACCTGGTGGTCATCGGCATCGGCGTTGCGCCGAATGTCGAACTCGCCGAACAGGCGAATCTCCCGACCGACAATGGCGTAATAGTGGATGCATGCGCGCGCACTTCCGATCCGAATATTGTCGCAGTGGGTGACTGCACGATGCATCCATCACCGTTCTACGGCTATATCCGGCTCGAGTCGGTGCCCAATGCGACAGAACAGGCGAAAAGCGCGGCGGCCACGCTCTGCGGCAAGGAGAAGCCTTATCACGCATTGCCGTGGTTCTGGTCGGATCAATACGACATCAAGCTGCAAATCGCCGGGCTGAACCTGGGCTATGACCAGGTAGCCGTGCGGGGGGACCGTAACGCGGGCCGCAGTTTCAGCGTGTTCTATCTGAAGAGCGGCAAGCTGGTCGCGGCGGACTGTATCAATCGGCCTCAGGAATTCATGTTCAGCAAGAAGCTGATTGCCGAGAGTATCGAGGTGAGCCCAGCGCAACTGGCGGATGAGAGTCTTGCGTTCAAGTCATTGCTCGACGGCGTAAAGACAGGGTGTTAATCGAACCATGCAACAACGAGGTGTGCTATGCCAGTAGTCAAATATGTTCAGGCCGATGGACGAGCCTTCGAAGTGGAGGTGCCCGTCGGCAGTTCCGTCATGCAAGGCGCCGTCGATAACCTGATCGAAGGTATCGCAGCCGAGTGCGGGGGCGCGTGTAGTTGCGCGACTTGCGAGGTCTATGTGGATGAGGCGTGGATGCCAGTCGTAGGCGAGGCCTGCGACATCGAAAGGGGCATGCTGTCCGCTTCCAGCGACCTGCGCCGCAACAGCCGCCTGAGCTGCCAGATCGAGGTCACGCCCGAACTCGAAGGCCTGATCGTCGCGATCCCTGCGGGCTGACGGTTGGCCACCGTCGCTGCGGTCGGCTCGATAGGAATTCGATCTCAGGACCGCTCTAAATAATATTGGACCCGCGCTGCGTTTGCATTGAATCTAGAGTCTGGTTCCTCCTTCGCGAGGACGACGCTGATAGCGCATAAATCGTAACGAGACATATTGTGAGAAGAGGTGACGCATGACCAGCAAAGTTGCAGTTGTCACAGGCTCCAATGGCCTGACCGGGCAAGCCATTTGCAGCAATCTGACTGAACGTGGATATACCGTCGTCGGGCTCGATGTCGGCGACGCCGGCAAAGGCGGCTACGCGTATCGCAAGTGCGATGTGACGGATCACGAACAGATCAAGGCATCCATCGAAGCGATCGATGCGGAGTACGGCACGATTCGCGTGCTGGTGAATAACGCCGGCGTATGGCACGGCAAGACCTTTTTCGATATCGCGCCGTCGGATTATGACTTCACGTATGGCGTGAACGCACGCGCCCCCTTTTTTCTGAGCCAGGAAGTGGCAAAGCGTTTGATCAAGGCGGGCGGTGGCGGAGTCATCGTGAATCTTGCGTCGATCGTCGCGACCAACGGCAGTGGCGTCACCGATTACGGCGGTTCGAAAGCGGCAGTCGTTAACTTGACCAAGAGCCTGGCGAAACCGCTAGGGCCACACGGCATCCGCGTGGCAGCCGTGTCGCCTGGCACGATCAATACTGCGATGGGCGAAAAAGTACCGAAGGAAATCCGCGACCGACTGATCGCCGGTTCGGCGCTGCAGCGCGCAGCTGAACCTGAAGAGATCGCCTCTGCGGTGGGCTTTCTCGTGAGCGACGACGCCCGCTACGTGACGGGCGCAACGCTCGACGTCAACGGCGGCCTGTAGGACCTGCCTGTCGAAGCGACCCTTTGCGGCGGCTGCCGATCAGTGCCACTTTGAGGATCGGCAGGCGCGCATATGATACGAGTGGAGGAACAATGTCGGAATGTCCGTTTAGCAAGCCATCGTTTCCGATGGCGAGGCAGTGCCCTTTCTTGCCACCGCAAGAATATGCGGATTTTCAGCGGCAAGCAGGGCCCGTGAAGGTTCAGATGTGGGATGGCACCGACGCGTGGCTCTTCACGCGCTATGACGATGTACGCGCGGTGCTGGGCGACAATCGCTTCAGCGGCAATCCGGCCACGGCGGGGTTTCCGAGTCTGTCAGCAGCGCGGAACGCCGTGCTCGACCTCGAGCCTGCCTTCATTCGCATGGACCCGCCGCAGCATGGACATTTCAGGCGCATGCTGACGAAGGAATTCATGATCAAGCGTGTCAGCGCGATGCGTCCGACTATCGAGTCGATCTTCAACCGCTTGCTCGACGAGCTGTTGCAGGAGGGACCGCCCGCGAATCTTGTGGACGACCTCTTCCTGCCGCTGACTTCGGAAGTGATTGCGGGCCTGCTAGATGTCCCCAGCAAGGACCATGGCTTCTTTCAGGAACAAAGCCGGCTCAAGGTCTTGCTGGACGTGGATCCGGAAGTGCCCAAAGAGGCATCGGCGCGCATTCTTGGCTATCTCGACGAGCTCATCACCGAGCGGGAAAAGGACGCGGAGCAAAGGGAGGATCTGCTGAGCCGCCTGATTGTCGAGCAGGTGCGACCCGGACATCTGAGTCACCGTGAACTGGTGGTGATGGCGGAGCTGCTGTTGATGGCCGGCCATGAAACCACGGCGAACCAGATGGCGCTGGGTGTCTACAGTTTCCTGAGTAATCCAGATCAACTTGAACTGCTACGAAAGGACCCGTCGTTGGTGCGGAATGCCGTTGAAGAAATGCTGCGCCTTCATACGATTGTGCATTACAACGCGTTCCGCGCGGCGCTCGAAGACGTCGAGGTTGCCGGCCAGATGATTCGCAAAGGCGAAGGCGTAATTGCCCTGATTTCCGGCGCCAATCACGATGCGGCCGCGTTTCCCGACCCGCAAAAATTCGACATTACGCGCAAGGCCGATCATCACGTCGCGTTCAGTTATGGGATTCACCAGTGCCTCGGACAACCGCTCGCCCGGGTCGAACTGCAAGTGGTG
>FSYK01000031.1_pt1 | contig 19841 bp, 17 predicted proteins | sample 1638561 | NCBI WGS metagenome assembly FSYK01 (sample SAMEA3914788, study PRJEB12502) | metagenome | biome: forest; material: soil | place: Canada | collected 2011-07-03 | depth 0.1 m | reverse complement strand
TCCATCCCGGCGGCGCGGCAAAGTTCCTCGTCGCCCTTCATGGCGTTGGCCGTCATGGCGACAATGCGGGGCTGGCGTCCGCTGCCCGCGCGAATCTGCCGCGTCGCCTCGTAGCCATCCATCTCCGGCATCTGGCAGTCCATCAGGATAAGATCGTAGGGCATCTCCTCGAGCACCTTCAGCACTTCGCGCCCGTTGATGGCCAGCTTCGCGCGATAACCCAGCTTTTGCAGGATGTTGAGCGCCACCATCTGGTTCACGCGATTGTCCTCCGCCACCAGGATGCGGATCTCCTCCTGCTTTTCGGGCGGCAACTTGTACTTCTTGGGCAACCGTCCCGTGGCGGCGATCTGCTCCGCGCGCTTCTGCACGGGACCCGCCATCACCTCGACCAATCGGTTGAGCAGCCGCGTGCGCTGTACCGGCTTCAGCACGCAGGCGGCAATGCCGGTCGCCTTCAGCACCTCAGGCTCAATGTCGCTGCCCAGCGACGTCAGCATCAGCATGCGCGCCGTGGGAATCCGCGTATCGCCCGTGATTTCCTTCGCGAGCATCAGGCCGTCCATCTGCGGCATCTGCATGTCGAGCACGATGAGCTCGTAGGGATCGTCCACCGCCGACTCGCGCAAAAACTTCAACGCCTCCTCGCCGCTGGACGCACACTTCGCGCGCATGCTCCACGCCCGCGCGTAGTGCGACATGATCTCGCGATTCGTCGCGTTGTCATCGACGACGAGCACATGCAGGCCCACCAAATCCGCCGGCGTCACCGGCTCCCGCTGGTCGGGCTGCTTGCCAAATTCCGCGTGGAACCAAAACGTGGATCCCTGGCCCACGCGGCTCGACATCCCGATCGTGCCCTTCATGAGCTGGACCAGCCGCTTCGAGATGGCGAGGCCAAGGCCGGTGCCTCCATAACGCCGCGTGGTTGAGCCATCCGCCTGCGAGAACGCCTGGAAAAGCCGCGACTGCGCCTCCGCATCGATCCCGATGCCGGTATCGCGCACCTCAAAGCGGATGACCACCTCGTTGATCGTCTCCGTCTGCGCGGCGATGGAAAGGACGACTTCGCCCTCCGTGGTGAACTTGATCGCGTTGCCCACCAGGTTATTGATGATCTGCCGCAACCGGCCCGGGTCGCCGCGAATCTGCGTGGGCATGTGCGGGTCGAGAAAACAGGCCAGCTCGATTCCCTTGTTGTGCGCCTGAACGGCCAGCAAATCCATGATGCCGTCGACCGCCTCGCGCAGGTCGAAATTCACCACCTCCAGGTCGAGCTTCCCCGCCTCGATTTTCGAAAAATCCAGGATGTCGTTGACCACGATCAGCAGCGACTCACCGCTCATGCGAATCGTCTCCGCGAAGGTGCGCTGCTCCGCCTCCAGCCGCGACATGAGCAGGAGATTGGTCATCCCGATCACGCCGTTGAGCGGCGTGCGGATTTCGTGGCTCATGTTGGCCAGGAATTCACTCTTGGCCCGGTTGGCCGTCTCCGCCGCCACCTTGGACTCGACCAGTTCGCTCTGCAGCCGTTTGCGCTCCGTGATGTCCTCGACCATGCCCTCGTAGTAGGCGATCGAGCCGTCCGCGTTGCGCACCGTGCGCGCATTTTCCGAAATCCAGATGATCGAGCGGTCCTTGCGATAGATTTTCGACTCGAACCCGCGGACGAAGCCGTTGACCTCCATCTCGTGGATGAAATCGTCACGCCGGCGAGGGTCGACGTAGAGCTGATTCTCAATCCGCGTCAGCCCCGCGACCAGATCCCTCGTGTCGGCGTAACCGTACATCCGGGCCAGCGCCGGGTTGACGTTCAGGTACTGCCCCGCAGGCGTGGTCTGGAAAATCCCCTCAATCGCGTTCTCGAACATGCTGCGATACATGTCGAGGATTTCTGCTTCACTCATGCTTCATTCCGTGTTGCCCTGCCCATAGATAAAACACTTGTCTAAGCAAGACGTATGCCGTTATCCGGCAGCAGGAAAGCGTTGAACACCGTTCAATCCAAAAGCAAAATCGCCTTAATTGTCTCCGGTCGGCTCTTCCGCTGGAACGATTTCCGTGAGCCATGAGTCCTTGATCCGTCGCGCCATCTCGATCCGCTCCAACGTGCCGGAGGGTTTGGTCAGGAACGCCGACGCTCCCAACTTGGAGGCCTGGGCAATTTCCTCGGGATGGACCGATGAGGAAAACATGACAACGGGCAACCCCCGCAGGCAATCCTGCGCGCGGATCCATTCCAGAACCTCCATGCCGTTCTTTTTCGGCATCTTCAGGTCCAGCATGACGAGGCGCGGAAAGGGGTGCAGCACGCGATTGGCGTAGGGCCCGGCGCCGCAAAGATAATCGATCGCCTCCTGCCCATGCGGCGCCACCTGCACCGGGTTAGTGATCCCCGCCCGCGCAAACGCCCGCTGCAGAAACATCACGTCGTTCTCGTCGTCCTCCGCCAGCAAAATGCAATCGCTCTTCATTGCGGAGCCCTCATCAGCCGCAGCCAGAAGCGGCTTCCACGCCCAAAATCCGATTCAAAGCCGGCGCTGCCACCCATGCGCTCCGCCGCCTTGCGCACGATGGCCAGCCCGATGCCCGTGCCGGCATACTCGCTGCCATGCAGGCGGTGGAACATGCGGAAAAGCCCGGCCTGCTCGGTCGTCTTGATTCCGATTCCGTTGTCCTCCACCACCAGCCGCACCGCTTCGCCCTCATCCTGCGCGTAAATGCGCACCTTGGGTTTCACGCCCGGCTCGACAAACTTCGTCGCGTTATCGAGCAGGTTGGTCAGGACCTGCAAGAGCGACGGTTCGTTGCCCATCACCAGGGGCAACGGCGATTGCACCGTGATCTCGGCCTTCGGCGCGCCAAAGTCCGGCAGTTCCTCGCATACCTGCTTCACGATCTTCCCGACATCCACGACCGCGAGCGGCATCGCCTCGTGCCCCAGCCGGGTGAAGGCCAGCAGGTCCAGGACCATGCCGTCCATCCGTTTTGCGGAGACAACCACCTTTTCCAGCGTGACCGTGGCCGCGTGCGGCAGGTCGACCCCGTAATCCTCCAGGAAAATTTCGATGTAACTTTGGACCGCCCGCAAGGGCGCGCGCAGGTCGTGGGTCAGGCTGTAGGAGAACGCCTCCAGCTCGGCAATCGTCTTTTGCAGGTCGCGCGTGCGCTCGCCAACCCGGAGCTCCAGCTCGCTGGCGTGCGCCTTCAATTGCCGCTGCGCTTCAGCCAGCTCGCGCTCCACGCGCTTGCGCTCGGTCACGTCCCGCGCGATTTTCGATGCGCCGACGATCTCGCCCGCCTCGTTGCGGATCGGCGAAACCGTGAGCGACAGCTCCACCACCTGCCCGTCCTTCGTCACGCGCCACGTCTCGAAGTGGTCCACCCGCTCCCCTTTGCGGATGCGGCCAATGATCTCGGTTTCCTCGCTCTGCAACTCCGCCGGGATCAGCGTCAAAATCGATTTGCCCACGATTTCATCCGCCGTGTATCCGAAAATGCGCCGCGCCCCCTCGTTCCAGCTCGTGATGATGCTATTGAGGTCCTTGCCGATGATCGCGTCATCGGAAGAATCCACGATGGCAGCGAGCAAAAGGCGCGACTGCTCGGACTGAAATTTTTCAGGCATTTGGGGTAAGGCCAATCTAACGCAAATCCCGTTGTACGGAAGCGCCAAGGAAGACATGCCCTATATATCAAGGCTCGCTTCAATTAATCGTTCGATGAAGTTAGCCTCTGCATGGCACGCAGCTCCCCGCCTCGCGCGCGATCATCTTCAAGCCATGCTTCGGCCGAAGCGTCACCGTGGGATTCAGCTCGATCGGGTGACCGGGCACCGGCTCGAACTTCCAGCGCCGCACCATCACCGCGAGCAGGATCACGCCCTCGGTCCAGGCAAACATATCGCCAATGCATTTGCGCGCACCGCCGCCAAACGGAAAGTAGGCGAACTTCGGCCGCGCCGCGGTGGCCGCCTCGTCGAGCCAGCGCCCCGGGCGAAACTCCGCCGCGTCCGGCCACCAGCGCGGATCATTATGCAGGATGAACTGGCTCATGATCACGATGGTGCGGGCCGGCACGGCGTAGTCGCCGATGGTCACATCCTCCAGCGCGCGCCGGCCCACCACCCACACCGGCGGATAAAGCCGCATCGCCTCGGACATCACCGCCATCGTGTACGGGAGCCGCTGCGTGTCATCCAGCGTCGGCAGCCGCTCTGGTCCGAGCAACGCGTCGACCTCCGCCTTCATTTTCACGCGCACATCGTCGTGCTGCGCGAGCAGGTGCCACGTCCACGCCAGCGCGTTCGCGGTCGTCTCGTGCCCGGCGAGGAAAAGCGTCATCGCCTGGTCGCGAATCTCCACGTCGGTCAGCCGTTTCTTTGCGTCCTCCGCATCCTCCGCCGCCAGCAGCATCGAGAGCAGGTCGCCATGGTCCCGTCCGTCCTGGCGCCGCGCCGAGATGAGCCGGTAAATCGTCGCATCAAGCTTGCGCTGGGCCGCGCGCAGACGCCGGTTTTGCGGCAACGGCAGGTTGCGCCAATACCGCCAGAGCGGCAGCAGCATCTGGTTGAAACTCTCGATAATCACCGTGAGCGACGCCGCGATGTCCCCCGCCTCATGGTCAACATCGGAACCAAACAGTGTCGACGCAACAACCGCCAGCGTGAGCCGGTTCATTTCCACCGCCAGGTCGATCTCCGCGCCCGCCCGCTGCGAATCGCTCCACGTCTTCGCGCACTCCGCCATGATCGCCGCATATCCCGCGATGCGAGCCTTGTGAAACGCAGGCTGAATCAACCGCCGCTGGCGCGTGTGCTCGTCACCCTCGCTTACCAGCAGGCTGTTGCCCAAAAAAACGCGCGCCCCTTCCAGCGCCTTCCCCTTGCGAAACGATTTGTTCTTGGTGATCAGCACCTCATCGATCAGCGCCGGATCGCTGAACAAAATGAACTTCTCCCGAAACAGCGTGAACCGCGCCGCATCCCCGCACGTCGCATGCATCTCCCGGAAAAACGCCAGCGGCCCGCTGAACCGTCGCAGCACACTGCCGATGATCGGCGGTTCCTTCGGCCCGGGAATCGAATCGTACGCGCGCAACGCCATCGCCACAACCTAGCCGCGCCGCCAAAAAAGCGAAGGCCGGACTGACTTGCATCGCCTGCGTATTCTAAATCTCCTATAATAATAGGATTCCCAGGTTAAATAAGCCGGCCGATTCCCCGGCTTGCCTTCCGCCAGCCATCGGTGAACATCCGCCCCATGTGGACCGATGGCGAGTTGCTCGCCAAGCTCAAGCGCGGGGACAGTGAGGCGTGGGACGAAGCGTTCCGGCGGCTCTATCCTCCTGCCTTCGCCGCGGCGCGCCATCCGCTTGCCTCGTTGACGCCGACCGAGGCGGAAGATGTCGCCATCGAGGCACTCACGCTCCTGCTGCCCAAGGTCAAGGAAGTCGACGCCTTCGACGAGCTGCGCCTGCTCGTCATCACCATCGCCTCGCGCAAGGCCATCTCGGAAAAGCGCCGCCAGCTCGCCGACAAACGTGGCGGCGGCGACCTGACCAGCCTCGACGCCCTGCGCGATGACGAGAACATCCGCTTCGAGCCCGCCGAGCAGCTCGCCTCCCGCTTCAACGGCACCGATCTCCGCGACCTCGGCCGCCTGCTCGACGAGGCCCTCCCCGCCCTCGAGCCGCGCCAGGCCGATCTCGTCCGTGACTTCCTCATCCACCACCTGCCCTACAAGGATCTTGCCCAAAAATACAAGATGCCCATCGGCAGTGTCGGGGTGAGCCTTGCCCGCAGCCTGGAGAAAATTCGCACCCGTTTGCAGGTCCAGCCAAAATTACTGAAAGAACTTTCCACCTATTTGCGATAGTTAAATATGGACGCTGATACCTTTACCGAACTGGCCCTGCGCGTGATCGCTGGCGAAGCCACCGGCGACGACCGCGCCACGCTCGAGCGCGAACTTTCCGCCGCCCCGTCCCGACGCGCCGAGTTCGACCAGTTCGCTCTCACGTTCGACGCCATCCGCACCGCCGCGCCCATGAACGACGCCGTGCTGGCCGCCGCGCCGGAGCTGCCCGCCCATCGCGTCGGTGAACTGCGCGGCGCCGTCCGCCGACACTTCGGCCCCATCGCCACCGGCAAACATACACCCCTGCTCGATGCCATGCGCTGGCTCTTTGCCGGCGGTGGCCTCGTCGGCTTGGCCACGCTTATCGCCCTGCTCTGCCTTTCCAATCGCACGATCGAAGTCGGCAGCTACGCCGATGATCTCGTCCGCAACGGCGAACATCCCCTGACCCAGGCCGACCTCGGCACGGCCAAGCTGGTCACCTTCGAGCACGATGCCGACTTCGATGGCTGGCAAAACCAGTCGCTCGCCTGGTACGAGCACGCCAAAGTCTGGGTCGATAATGAGCACGACCAGCTCCACATCCTCAAGCGCAGCGACCACGGCCACGTCGTCAGCCTCACGCAACCGCTCGCCTCCACCGACGATGAGCAGCGCGAGCAAATCATGCAGGTCGTGCAGGATCTCCAAAAGTAGGGACGGCATCCCCATGCCGTCCCACCGGCTCGAAATCGTGCTGTGGTAGCGGGGTTTGAAACGCAACGTTGGAATCGGCCACGCTCTTACGTGCGAGGCTGCGCGTCACGATGCCAATATTTTGCAGTCACGTGGGTCGCGGTGTTCTGCTAGGTTGTTCGAACGATGCACACCACGCCTTGGTATCTCCTGACCATCTTTGTGGTCGGTACGGTGTTGGCGGGGCTTTATGTGCGGCGCAAGTTGCAGGCCAGCGCGCGCTTACAGGAGCGGTTGCATCGGGAGTTCCTCGCACTGCAGCAGGAGAAGAAGGTCATCTACGACTTCCTCCACGATCTCGGCGAGGCGTTTACCGAGGAGATCGACCGCGACCATCTGCTGCGCATCATCGTGGAGTGCGCGCGCAAGGTCATTGGCGCGAAGGGAGCGGCGATTTATCTTTGGGATGCGGACCGGGACAAGCTTGTCGCGGTGATCATCAGCGGGGCATTTCCGCCGGTGCTGAAAGTGGATAACCTCGTGGCCGATCAACTGGTCGCGTCGGAGGAAAACCTGCATGCGTTCCTGAGGCTGGAGGCAATCCCGGCCGACTCGAGCAGCGTCATCGCGCAGGTGGCACAAAGCGGACAGGGTTTCCACGCCGGCAGCACGGAGCTCGACGACCGATTCCCTTGGTTCCGGCAAAAGGCACTCCAGACGGAGACGTATATCGCCGTGCCGCTGCATTATCGCGAGGAGCAACTCGGCGTGCTGGCCGTGGCCAATCAAATGGACGCCAAGCCGTTCAGCAAGTCGGACGCGGAGCTGATCCAGTCGGTCGCGGACCAAGCGGCGTACTCGCTGCAGCACGCGAAGATTTACAGCCAGCTTACTGAAAAGAAGAAGCTCGACCACGACATCGAGGTGGCGCGGGAAATCCAGCGCATCCTGCTGCCGAGCGAGGCGCCGGAAATCGAGGGCTTCAATTGCGCGGCCATGAACATCCCGGCGCAGCAGGTTAGCGGCGATTATTTCGATTTCATCCCGGTGGACGAGAAGCGCTGGGGCGTGGCCGTGGCGGATGTCAGCGGCAAAGGCGTTCCCGCGTCGATCATCATGGCGATGTGCCGCAGCGTGTTGCGCAGCAAGGCGCGGGGCCAGCTCTCGCCGGCGCAAGTGTTGCGGGAAGTGAACCGGCTGCTCTATCCCGATATCCGTGAGGACATGTTCATCACGATGATCTACATGGTCATGGACCCGAGCGGGAAGGTGACACTGGCGCGGGCCGGGCATGAGTCGGCGATCTGGTGCCGCGACCATTTCAAGCGCATCGAGAACGTGGACGCGCCCGGGATGGCCTTGGGAATTGACCCCGGCGATGTCTTTGACGAAGTCATCAAGGATGTTACTATAGACCTTTCGCCACTGGATACGGTGGTGGTTTACACTGATGGAATCAACGAAGCGCTGGATGATGAGGGGAACGAGTTTGGCCAAGAACAGTTGAAGGCTGTCCTGGAGGAAACCGGGCCGCGCAGCGTGGAATTTCTGGTGAAGACGATTGTCGACCGGGTGCAGAGTTTCAGCAGCGGGCATCCGCAGAATGACGACATCACCCTGGCGGCGATCCAACGATCCGATTTACTGACATGAGCAAAGAACACGAAACGAAAGAGGCGGCGGCCGAGGCCACCGCACCGGTGGAAATTCTGCCGGAGAACGAAACGACCGAAACCGGGGCTCCCGTCCCGAAGAAGGATTACGATGCCGCCGTGGCGCAGGCCGCGGAGCTGAAGGACCGCCTGCTACGCGGCCAGGCCGAGTGGGAGAATTCCCGCAAGCGCATCCTGCGCGAGAAGGAGGATGCGGTGCGGTATGCCGGCGAGGCGTTGCTGGAGAAGCTGCTGCCGGTCCTCGATAATTTTGAGATGGGCATGAAGGCAGCCGAGAACGCGACCGATGCGAAGTCGATTGCGCAGGGGCTGGAGATGGTGCTCAAGCAGTTCCAGCAGGTGCTAAAGGAAGCGGGTGTGGAAACGATCGACGCGGTCGGTCATCCCTTCGACCCGCACCGGCACGAGGCGCTGGGCAAGCACGAGAGCGACGAGCATCCGGAAGACCACGTCGTGACGCAGGTGCGCAAGGGTTACAAGCTGAAGGACCGCCTCTTGCGGGCGGCGTCGGTTTTTGTCGCCAAACCGTCCGAGGGCAAGCAGGCTAAGAAGTAAATGGCGACGACGAAGCGCGATTATTACGAGGTCCTTGGAGTCTCACGCGGCGCGAGCGCCGATGAGATCAAGAAGTCCTATCGCAAGCTCGCGGTGAAGTATCACCCGGACAAAAATCCGGGCGATAAGTCCGCGGAGGACAGCTTCAAGGAGCTCGGCGAAGCCTATGAGGTGCTCAGCGACGCGGAAAAGCGCGCGGCGTACGACCGCTTTGGCCACCAGGCGTTCCAGCAGGGCGGCGGCTTCGGCGGCGCGGGCGGGATGCACGATCCGTTCGATATTTTCCGCGAGGTCTTCGGCGCGGGTCGCGGTGGTGGCGCCGGCGGCGGGATTTTCGAGAGCATTTTCGGCGAGATGGGCGGCGACGGCGGCGAGCGCGGTGGTCGCGGTCGCGGCTCTGACCTCCGCTACGACATGCGCGTGACCTTCGAGGAAGCGGCGCGCGGCGTGGAGAAGGAAATCGAGATCGCCAAGATGCACGCCTGCGACACCTGCCATGGTTCCGGCGCGGAGCCGGGCAGCAAGGTGACGACATGCTCGACCTGCGGCGGCCAGGGGCAAGTCGCGGTTTCGCGCGGCTTTTTCAACATCGCGCAGACCTGCCCGCGTTGCCGTGGCGCGGGGCAGATGATCGAAAAGCCGTGCCATACCTGCCGCGGCGAGGGTCGCGTCGAGAAGACCTCGAAGATCAAGATCAAGATTCCCGCCGGGGTCGAGGACGGCACGCGGCTGCGCTCGAGCGGCCAGGGCGAAGGCGGCGTGCGCGGCGGGCCTCCGGGCGATCTCTACGTCGTCCTGCACGTCGAGGCGCACGATATTTTCCAGCGCGAGGGCACGGACCTGTTCTGCAGCGTGCCGATCAGCTTTGCCAAGGCCGCGCTGGGCGGCGAGGTGAAGGCCCCGACGCTCGACGGCAGCGCGGTGCTGAAAATTCCCGCCGGCACGCCGAGCGGCAAGACCTTCCGCCTGCGCGGCAAGGGCATGCCCGAGGTGCACGGCCGCGGCGTCGGCGACCTGCACGTAAAACTTTACGTCGAGGTGCCGACCAAGCTGAACGCGGTCCAGCGCGCGCACCTGCAATCCTTCGCCGATGCCTGCGACGAGCACACGCATCCGGAGGAGACGTCGTTCTTCAAAAGGGCGAAGGATTTTTTTAAGTAGAAATTTGGTCCTGATCCCCCGACTACCATGAAACGCTACTACGCACCCTCCCTCGACAGCGGCGTCCTTGATGCCGAGCAATCGCATCACTCGGCGCACGTCATGCGCCAGAACGTTGGCGACCACTTTGGCGTCTTCGACGGCCAGGGTCATGAGGCCAAGGCGCGCATCACCGAGATCGCGAAGGACGCCGTGAAATTCACCGTGCTGGCCAAGGCTGCCTCGCCGCGCCCGGCGCACCCGGTCTGGCTGGCGCAAGCCCTGACCAAGGCGAAGTCGATGGACCTCATCATCGAGAAGGCGACCGAGCTCGGCGTGTCCGAGTTGATCCCGCTGCAAAGCGACCACAGCATCGCGCACGTCGAGGACGAGAAGGCCGACGCGAAGGTCGAGAAATGGAAGAAGCTCACCATCGAGGCGGCGAAGCAGTGCGGCCAGAACTGGCTGCCGGTCGTGCCCGCACCGCAGGCGCCGAAGGATTTCGTCAACGCGCTGCCCAAGGGCGCGGTAAAGCTGATCGCATCGCTCCAGCACGAGGCCAGGCCGCTGAAGACGGTGCTGCGCGAGCACCTGCCCACGCTCAAGCCCGGCACGCCCATCGTGGTGATGATCGGGCCGGAAGGCGACTTCACCCCCGCCGAGATCGGCGCCGCCCGCGCGGCCGGTTTCCTGCCCGTGTCGCTCGGCAAGATCATCCTGCGCGCGGAGACGGCGGCGTTCTTCGCGCTGAGCTCCATCGCGTACGAGTTGATGGACTAGGTGGCCCGCACACTCTGTGCGACGGCTAACCACATGAAATCGCTTCTTTCCATCCTCGGCGCGCTCTTCCTCGGCGCAGTCTCTCTTCACGCCCAACCTGCGGCACCGGCGCAACCGGTGAGCCCGGACCAAGCGCGGCCCGCAACTCCGGTGGCGCCGGATGAGCTGACGCCCGGTGCCACTCCCTCCACGGGAGGCGCGTCCATGTCGGCAGTAACGCCGTCAACCAATGCTGCCCCGACGGCGGCGACTGGACCGGCGAGCATCTCGGTCATCGCGGAGAGCAGCCTCAAGGGCGCGCTGGCGGAGCTGACGCAGGCGTGGGCGGATAGCCAGGACAACAGCCCGCAGGTGCCGCTGGCGTTCACCAGTTCCGGCATCATCGCGGCCAAGGCGCAGACGACGGCGGACTTCGACGTGGTCATCACGGCCAGCCTCGACGACGTGAAGGCGCTGACCGACAAGACCGTGCTTATGCCCGACGGCCAGCGCATGCTCGCGCGCAACTCGGTGGTGATTTATGGGCGCAAGGCGCTGGTGAAGGACGACGAGCTGGAGTGGTTTGACCTCATCGGCAACGAATGGAAGAAAGTCGCGCTGGGCAAGCCGGACCAGGTTGCGTCCGGCCGTGTCGCGCAGCACGCGCTGCAAAAGCACGACCTGCTCAGTGACGATAACAAGGATATCTTCACCTACACGATGACGGATGGTCTTGCCATCGGGCAGGCGCAGGCGGAAAAGGCCGACGCGGTCTTTGCCTACAAGACGGATGTGACCAAGCTCACGCTGAACGGCTTTGAGATTTTCCCGATCGACACGACCGACGCACCACCCGTTTTTTACACGGCAGCGGTTTGCCGGTTGGCGAAGAATCCCACGCTGGCGCACGCTTTCATCGACTTTCTCGCCAGCGACGCGGCGAAGCCGGTCTGGGTGAAGTACGGGTTCGAGACAAATTAGGCAGAAGGCGCCTGCGTCACCGCATCCGCTCGCGCAGCGCCCGCATCGCCTGCTTCAATTCCTCAACCGACAGCTCCAGCGCGGGAGGCCGCGCGATCCAGATCAGGAACGCCGCTTCCGGCAACCGCGCCAGCTCGCGCCGGTAAATCTCCCGCATCCGCCGTCGCAGCTTGTTGCGCACCGAGGCCGGTCCGAGGCGCTTGGGCGTCAGGAACGCCACCGATCCCGTCTCGCCCGAGACCAGCGCCTCTCGCGCGATGAAATTAAGCACGAAATGGCGATTACTTACCCGCCGCCCCTTGTTGCGTGCTCCATCGAAAACCCCACGCCGTCGAATGATGCTCGCACGCGGGAGAGACTGCGGCGCAGCATGCGCCGAGTGGTAGCCCGCGACCGCCGGGCGCGGGGCGCTGTTGTGATCGCAACCGCGATCAGGGCACGAAAAAACCGACGATTCCGTCGGAGAAAGCAGACGGTCTGAAAGGACCATCCGCGCGAATGGGGTCACGCCAAGGGCTGACCCTAGGGAAATTACCCGCGGGTATGCTTGGCAAACTTCCGCTCGGTCCGATCGCCGGCAAGACGTTTGCGGCCGGCCCGGCGGCGGCGGCTGATGATGGCACGACCATTCTTGGTGGCCATACGGGCCAAAAATCCGAACTGGCGCACACGACGCTTTTGGGAGGGCTGTAACGTTCTCTTCATAGGGGGACCTCAAATTGGGGATGGGAAGCATACGGGTCACGCCATGGATGACAAGAGGAAATTAATGGGAGTTTCCCGAGATCAAGCCGTGGTTAAAGAAAGGCGCGAAGGGAATCCGTTGAGGGTAGCGATTTTGAAGCTTCACCGGCACGGGCAGCGCCATGAAGTAACTTGGGCTTTTTCAAGCTGTGGCAGAACAGCTTTCGCTTCTGGCTTGCCATGACTAAGCATCCAGCGAATAAGCCGCTCTGACGGCGCCGATTCTCTCTAGGATGAGGTCATAATCTTCACCACTTCATCAATCTCCGCCTCCGTATTGTAGAAGTGGGGGGAAAGGCGGATGCAGGCGATGCCGGAGCGCGTCTGGCGCATGGAAATATCCACGCGGTTGTCGCGCAGCTTCTTGGCGATGCCGACCGCCTTGTCCTCGCTGTCGAACGCGATGGTGGTGATCCCGCATTTTTGCGAGCGCCGGTTGGCGAAGCCGATGACCTTGAACCCGATCTTCGGTCCCACGCCCAGCAACTTGTCCTCGCAATAGCTGCGCAGGTCGAGCAGGCGCGCCTCGATCTGCTTCACACCGAGGCCGAGGATGAGCTCGAGGCTGGCCTTCATGCCGTGCAGCGCGATCATGTTCAACGCGCCCGGCTCGAATCGCCGCGCGCTGTCCTCGAAGGCAATGTCCGGCTGAGCGACGAACCCCGGCGAGCGCACGTTCCACGCGCCTAGCAGCGTCGGCCGCAGCGTGTCGAAGTGCCGGCGCTTCACGTAGAAAATCCCCGCGCCGAGCGGCCCGAGCATCCACTTGTGCGAGTCGGCGGCGAGGAAATCGATGTGGCGCACGTCGATCGTCGTCGCGCCGAGCGACTGGATCGCATCGAGGCAAAACAGCACGCCGCGCCGGTGCAGTTCCTCGCCGATATGCTCGTAGTCGAGCCGAAAGCCGCTGAGAAAATGGCACGACGCGAGCGCAACCAGCTTCGTGCGAGGGGTGAGCGCGGCCAGCACCAGTTCCGGCGTGATCTCGCCCGCGCGTTCCGGCAGCAGCGGCACCACCTTCACGCCGCGCCCGGCCAGCGCGGTCCACGGGTACACATTGGCGGGATAATCATCCGGATAGCACACGACCTCGTCGCCGTCCTTCCAGTCCAGCCCGTTGGCCACCAGATTCAGCCCCAGCGACGTCGGTCCAAGCAGCGCGACCTCGTCGCTATTGGCGTTAATCAGCCGCGCGCCCACGCGCCGGATCGCCTCGATCTCGACCATGAACTCCGCGTTTTCCTGCGCGAACGAGGCGCGCTCCGCCTCATGCTTCAGCGCGGCCACGGCCGGGCCCGGTAGCGGCGCGACGCCGGCATGGGCCAGGAAAATCCGCTTCGAGGTGACAGGAAAGAGATGATGGCGCAGGGCCTCATCCGCAAGAATATGGTCGATGCTAACGTCGACCTGATCGCCAAGTTTTTGCACAAGGCACTTTCCCTCAATTCAGCAAAAAATCCAGCGAGGAACAAAACGCGCCTTTTCGGCATGGAGGGATGGGCTCCTGCCCGTCCGTGTGTGCGCGCAAATCCCAAACGCGCACGCATCCTTCCAATGGCGTCAGCCATTTAATAAAGGCGTCATCCTGAACGAAGGCTCGAAGACGACTTCGCGTTGGTAAAGCGCGTCCGCCGAGCCGCAGCCGAACGACCTCTGACTATTCTCCCACGCGTTCATGGAGCGGAAAACGAGGGCTTTCGTTCCAGCGACGGGGAATTGTCCATCCGAACCCGGGGTGTGGATTGCGATTGCGCCACTCTCCCCGCGTCAGGCGCTCCCGGGCTACCGCTGCAAGCACGGGACGGAGCCTGCCCTTCCAAGCCTAGAGCTTGCTCTCGATCTTCTGCCAATCCTCGTCGGCGAACATGCCGCGCGCGGACTTGGCGTCGGACGTCTTCTGGCCCGGCGACCACCAACTGATCGGGGCCCACTTCGCGGCGCTGGAGGCAAACGCCTCACCCGCGCGGCGGCTGGCGAAGAAAAGATCGATGACCAGCGCGTGCTTCTCGGCGTAGGTATGGCCGGCCTCGCGCGCCGCGGTGCGTTCAATCACCGCCGTGCCGGTATCGACCGCCAAAAAAGTTCCAATGCCCGCGATCGCGACCACGCTGCCGTATGGGATAATGTTCGGATCGACTGCACAGTGTCCGTCATGCAACCGAACACCGGTCGAAGCCACACTATGCCGGGTATAATAGTCGCCTTCGGAGGGCCAGTACGCCGTCACGCGCGCCAGGCGGCCACCCACGGGCGTGCTGATCGGCACAGTCACCGTCACGGAAGTGCTTGCCGAGGTGGAAACCTCGGGCGAGACGAGGGGCGCGCCCGCAATGCGGAAACACCCGCCCTTGCCAGCGCTGGCACCGGCGTCAGACGTCGTGCTGGCGACCACGGGCATTCCCATGGTTCCAATCACCAGGCACAAACTGAAAATCAATCGCATCATTCTATTTATCGGTTTTGGTACGCGCAAAATACATGCCAGACATCAGGACAAGGCTTCGGGGCGGGGCTTACAAAGATGCTTCCAGAAGGAAAGCTTCCCGCTCGGTCTGCCTCTGGGGAGCCGATCCGGAGAATCAATCGGCTGCCAAGAGCATGCATCGCAATTACGCGACTTGAGGTGGACAGTAGGCAAACTGATGGGCAGGGCAATCTTTTTATCGGCAGTTTTTACACACTTTCCATAAATAGAGCTAATGCAACAGCTTCGGCCAACATGAATTTTTGGTCATGTTGGGTTAACTAGTCTGAGGAGTGATAGTTCTTCTATTCCACTGGGCCGCCAGAGGACATATTACCTCTCATGGCAAGTGTTTGTCCCAGGGACCACGTATGGGTTGTCCCTCCCTGCACGAACCGTTTTGCTCTCGCGCCAGTGCGCCTCCCTGTCATCCCGTGCCCGGCGCAAAAGCGGGCACCCTGCCCAAAATCAGCCAAGCTTCTGAAACTTCACATAAATTAACACTTCTAATGTTCACATAGCGTTATCAGAGGTACCGACTGCATGGCGATGATGGCAAACAAGCTTTTCCACGAGACTCATCTAACCCCTTCCCCATCTCCCTCCAAGTAGGTGCTCTTATGAGTTATTCACAATTTGAGCCTAAATGGTAGCCGGCGCAGGCCCTGCGCCGGTCCGTCCCGGCTGGCGGGACGGATTTCCGAAGCGCCACCCCGCTACGGCATGGCATTCGCGCGGGGCACACGTGGGGCTGACCTCTGCACAAAAGTTAGCCCACACTAACAACCGTTACCCGCTTTACAAAAATTCGCCTGCCGCCTTAACTCGGAGGCATGGCCCGTTCCGCCACGCCGACGCCCGCGCGCCCCGAGACGCCGCGCAAACGCAGCGCGCATGACCGCTCCGTCGTCACGGAAAGCATGGAGGATTACCTCGAGTGCATTTTCGATCTCGAGAACACCAAGGGCTACGCCTGCGTCTCCGACGTGGCCGAGGCGCTGGAGCTCAACCGCGCCAGCACGTCGATCATGGTCAAGCGCCTGGGCAAGCTCGGCTTCCTGCGCTACGAGCCCTACCGCGGCTTCGCGCTCACGCCCGAGGGCACGCGCGTGGCGGAAAAAATCCGCAAACGCCACGCCATGCTGACGGAGCTTTTTGAGCTCATGGGGCTCGATCCCGACGAGCATTTTTCCGATATCGAGGGCCTGGAGCATCACCTAAGCGACCGGGCTTTCCGCCGCTTCGCCGAGCTGGCCGCTCACCTGCGGGAGCATCCCCTTTCCCCGCGCCCCGCACGCCGCGCCGCGCAACCACGCTAGTTTTTACACGTCTTATACTTTTCATGCCGGACAAGCACATCGAGCTGACCGAGGAGGTCTATAATTACGCGCTGGCGCAGCGCAGCGACGCGAACGACCCGCTCCTGGCCTCGCTTTACGCCGATACGCTCGCGCTGGGCGAGGTCGGCCGGCTCGCCGTCACGCCGTTGCAGGCCAGCCTGATCAGCCTGCTCGCCGGGCTCATCGGCACGAAGTGGGCCGTGGAAGTGGGCACGTTCACCGGCATCAGCTCCATCGCCATCGCGCGCATGCTATCGCCCGGCGGCAAGGTCTTTAGCTTCGACCAGGATTTCAAGTACACCAGCATGGCCCGCCGCTACTGGATCAAGGCCGGCCTGCAGGACCGCATCGACCTGCGTCTCGGCGATGCGCGCCGCCAAGTGCCGTTTTTCCGCCCGCGCGAGCTGCTCGACTTCGTTTACGTCGACGCGGACAAGGAGTCCTACGCGGCCTATTACGACCACCTTTGTCCCCAGGTCCGCGGCGGCGGCATGCTCGTTTTCGACAACACGCTGCGCGGTGGCGAAATGGTTGACCCCAACCTGCGCAACAAGCCGATCAATCGCGCCATGGACGCCTTCAACCGCAAGCTCGCCACCGACTCGCGCGTGCAAGTCGTGCTCCTGCCCATCGCCGATGGCATGACCATCTGCCGCCGCATGCCGCCCCCCGGCTCCGAGCTCCGCCGCTCCATCGACACCCGCCAGTTGGACCGCGTCCGCATCGGCGGGTAGCGCTGGGATGGCAAAACCAAATTTCCAGATTTCGCCAAATTAACCAAATTTTTTGAGGGAAGCGGAGCGAACCATTCCCAAAAATTTAGTTAATTTGGGAAAATTTGGTAATTTGGTTATTCCCCAGTACGATGCGCTGTGCCCGACAAGAAATTCCTCATCGTCTCGCTGCATGATGCCCATCCCGGCTCGCGCGCGCAGATCGCGGAGCAGGTCACGTTTCTCATGGGCTACGGCATCAACCGCAGCAGCATCCTCGTCGTGCCGGAGTTCCACCACGGCGCCTCCGCCGGCGGCGATCCCGACTTCCGCAACGACGTCAACGCGTGGCAAACCGTCGGCAACGAGATCGTTCTCCACGGCTATTTTCACGACCGCCAGGAATCCCCGCGCGAAACGCTCAGCACCGTTTTCTGGACGCGCCTCTACACCAACCGCGAGGCCGAATTCCTCGACCTCCCCCGCGAGACCGCCCAGGACCGCCTCGCGCGTGGACGCAAGCTGTTCGAGTCCATTGGCTGGCACGCCACCGGTTTCGTCGCACCCGCGTGGCTGATGGCCGAATGGATCCCCGGCGTCCTCGCGGAAATGGATTTCGCCTACACCACCACGCTCAAGGAAATCGTCCCGCTGCGCGCCGGCACGAATAAAGTCACCGCCTCGCAATCCCTATGTTACAGCGCGCGTGCATCATGGCGGCGATTCGCCTCGGCGCGATGGAACAAACATCTCTTCGGCCGCCTGCGCGAAACAAATGTAATCCGCCTCAGCTTGCACCCACGCGATCTTGAGTTTCCGTTGCTCCGGCGGCAAATTGATCAAATCCTGCGCGCCGCCATCAAGCGCGGCTTCGAACCCACCACCTACGGCGAATATGTTGCGCGTTGACCTCCAAGTGCACTCGCGGTTCTCCGACCGCCCGAGCGAGTGGGTCTTCCGCCGCCTCGGCATGCCGCAAAGCTACAGCGAGCCGGAAATGCTCTACCGCAAGCTCCACGCCGCGGGCATGTCGTTCAAGACCATCACCGACCACAACCGCATCGACGGCTGCCGCGCGCTCGCGCATTACCCCGACGTCTTCTTCAGCGAGGAAGTCACCACCTACTTCCCCGACGGCTGCAAAATCCACCTCCTCGTCTGGCACCTCAACGAAGTGCAGCACGAGGAAATCCAGAACCTGCGCCCCAACATCTACGAGCTCGCCACCTACCTGCGCCAGCAACGCCTCCCGCACGGCGTCGCGCATCCGCTCGTCAACATCAACGGCCTGCTCACCGTCGAGCACGTCGAGCGCCTCGTGCTCCTCTTTCGCTGCTTCGAGGCCCGCAACGGCAATCGCGAACCGCTCGCGCAGGAGGTCAGCAACACCTGCCTGCACGCGCTCACGCCGGAGAAAATCAGCGAGCTCGCCAACCGTCACGGCCTCGAGCCCACGCACGCCAACGCGCACCAAAAAGTCTTCTTCGCCTCCAGCGACGACCACGGCGGCGTCCATCCCGGCGCCACCTTCACCGAAGTCGCGCAGGGTGAAGGCGTGCACGATTTCTTCGCCGCGCTGATGGACGGCCGCGCGACACTGCAGGGACCCACGGGCGATCCGCTCATGTTCTCCAGCAGCCTCTACACCACCGTCTTCAGCTATGCGCACGACAAGATCAAGCGCGGCGCACCGGTCGGCGCGAACCTCCTCGGCAAAATGGCCGAGCGCTTTCTCGCCGGGCAAAATCCCACCGCGTTCTCCTTCGCCGAGCGCTTCGGCCATCTCACCGAGGCCATCCGCACCGGCCAGGCGCTCGACTTCATGAAGCCGGGCGAGACCACCTTCGCGCGCGAGGTCGGCGCGTTCCTCTCCGACCCCAAGCTCAAGCAGGCGCTCGACGACATCATCGCGCGCGAGCCCAACGCGCAGCGCCGCTCCTTCCGCATGGCGTCGCACATCACCAACGAACTCTCCTACCGCCTCATCACCCAATTCCAGCGCCGCCTGTCGAAAGGCAACCTCATCGACGCGTTCCAATCGCTCACCGGCCTGCTTCCCGTCGGCGGCAGCGTCCTGCCTTACATCGTCGCCTTCGGCCAACAGGCGCCCGACCGCGCGCTGCTCACCCACGTCGCGCGCCGCTTCACCGGCACTGTGCCGCAACCGCTGCGCAACGAAAAGCGCGCATGGTTCACCGACACGCTCGAGGACGTCAACGGCGTCGCACGCACCATCCGCGCCATGGTCCAGTCCGCGCAGCACGCCGGTGCGGAACTCACCGTCGTCACCTCGCGCACCAAGCTCACGATCACCGACATCCCGATCATGAACTTCCCGCCCGTCGGCGAGTTCGAAATCCCCGAGTACGAACTGCAGAAGCTCAGCTTCCCGCCCTTCCTCGACATGCTCGACTACATCCAGCGCGAGCGCTTCACCGAGATCATCATCAGCACGCCCGGCCCCATCGGCCTCTGCGCGCTCGGCTGCGCCAAGCTGCTCGGCCTGCGCACCTCCGGCATCTACCACACCGATTTCCCCCAGTACGCCCGCTTCCTCAGCGACGACGCCTTCATGGAATCGATGGTCTGGAATTACATGCAGTGGTTCTACGGCCAGACCGACCTGCTCTACGTGAACTCCGAGTTCTACCGCCGCTGCTGGATCGACCGCGGCATCGTGCCGGACAAGCTGCGCATCTTCCCGCGCGGGCTCGATACGGAACTCTTCAACCCGGCGCGGCGCGAGGCCGACTTCTGGAAAGCGCGCGGCACGAAGGGCGCGGTGATGCTTTACGTCGGCCGCGTCTCCAAGGAGAAAGACCTCAATTTCCTCGCGGAAATCATGCCTGCGTTGCGCGCCCGTTCCGCGACGCCCTTCACGCTCGCCATCGTGGGCGAGGGGCCCTATCGCAAGGAACTCGAGGCGCTGCTGCCCGACG
>FSYK01000023.1_pt1 | contig 22142 bp, 17 predicted proteins | sample 1638561 | NCBI WGS metagenome assembly FSYK01 (sample SAMEA3914788, study PRJEB12502) | metagenome | biome: forest; material: soil | place: Canada | collected 2011-07-03 | depth 0.1 m | reverse complement strand
TTCTTGAGCAGCTCGACATTCTTGAAGTCGACTGCTTCGAGGTTGATATCAATGCGGCGCTTCGGCAGGGAGCGCAGCGTGCGGCGGCGGGGCCGCATGGGTTTGGCAGCGGGGGGCATTTAGTCCTTTTCTTTCTTTTTGTCGTCTTCCTCGGAGCTTTCTTCTTCCTCGTCGGAGAAGGACTCGGCGGAATCCATGAACTGCGGGGCGGTATCCCAGCGGCGGCGGCCCCGGTTCTCTTTTTCGAGCTGCTGCTGGCATTCAACGGTAAAACGGGCGAAGGGGATCGCTTCCAGGCGGGCGTGCGGGATCAGCTTGTTCGACATCTCGCAGACGCCGTAGCTGCCCAGCTCGATGCGCTTGAGCGCCTCTTCGATCTCATAAAGCGCGTCCTGCTCGGCGGAGAGCAGGCTCAGCGCGAAATCCTTTTCGTAGGCATCGCTGCCCGCGTCGGCCTGGTGCTGGCCCACGGCGCTTGCCTCGTTGTTCTCGGCGCGGCTGCGCAGGCTGTCCTGCGCCACGCTCTGCATCTGGTCGAGAAAATGGTCGCGCAGGTCGAGCAGGCGCCCCTTCTGCAGCTTCATGAAAGCCTGGGTCTTCGCGTCCTTCGGCATGCGCACGAGCGGCCGCGTCTCGACTTCTTCGTCGTCGTGGCCGTTATCCGTGCTCTTGGAACCGGACTTGGGGGTAGCTTTGTGAGTCGTCTCGGTCGCCTTCGGCTTCGATTTCGTCACCGCTTTCGTCTTTGCGGGGGTGGCGGCTTTGGCTGGCTTGCCGCTGGGTTTGGATTTCTGAGACATGGGGATCGTAAATGGGAATCGTAAGGAATAGGGAAGTGGTGCCGAAAATCCAATCAAATTTTTGTAATTTTAGCAGGCAGGCAGTCACCGGTTTGTCACGCGTGCCATGTTTATTATCGGTTCAGGAGACATTAATTTGATCCGAGTTCTTATTACTCGCCATCTCCGCTGAACGTTCTACATTAACGTTGCGTGTTTAATTTGCCTCCGTCGGAACTCGTACACGATCTGTTAAGCCGGGCCGGGGGACGAGCCGAAGTTCTCGTCCACTTTTGCGCTTCCCGTGGCTATGAGGTTTATGATTGGAACCGCGCCGCGGTAGAGCTTTTCGACCTCAGCGCCGCCGGGCCGGGGACTGCCCCGCTCAGTTGGGTCGAGCTGCCCGTCTCCCTGGCCGAGTATCTTTCCCAGGCACTCCAAGTCGTCAGCGGCGCGCCGGAGGAAGCCATGCCCGGCTTCAAAGACCCGACCAAGCCCGACCAAAGCTACTTCGCCAAGGTCTTCTACGAGGGTGACGTGCCCGAGGACGGCAAGGAAGAGGGCCACTGGTATCTTTTCTGTTTTCAGGACTCGGTCAACTGGCTGGAAAATTCACAGGGCGCCGTCGACCAGAAAAAGCTCGAGACCATCGGCGAACTCGCCAGCGGCGTCGCGCACGATTTCAACAACCTCATCATGGGCATCCAGTCCAATGCCGAGGCGATGCTGGCCAACCCCAGCCTGGCGCCGCAAATCCGGGACAGCCTGGTCAACATCATCCGCGCCTGCTCCACCGGTGCTTCCCTCACGCGCAGCCTGCTCGGCTACGCCAAGCGCCAGCCGCTCACCCTTGCGCCGTTCAACCTGGTCGATCTCATCCACGACGTCGCGCGCATCGCCGGCGTCGCGGGCGGCACGCACCGCATTACCCTTGGCAAGGAATTCACGGACCCCAAGGCGCAAATCATCGTCGTCGGTTCCTACTCCAGCCTGAGCCACTGCCTGCTCAATCTCATCAAGAACGCGCGCGAGGCCATGCCCGATGGCGGCACCGTGCAGGTGCTATGGGAAGGCAACGACCAGCGCGCCGTCGTCACCGTGCGCGATCACGGCCCGGGCATCGCCGAGACCGACATGGCGCACATCTTCGAGCCGTTTTTCTCCACCAAGAAGCAGGGCACCGGCCTGGGCCTCGCCATGGTTCGCGGCATCCTCACGCAGCACGCCGGCACGGTGGAAATCCGCTCGACCGTCGGCATGGGCACCTCCGTCTCGCTCACCTGGCCGCGCGGGGAAGCCTCGGCCCACCCGGCCAAGCCGAAGGAAGCCGGCGAGGGCGGCGACTCCCGCCGCTCCACCCACCGCATCTTCAAGCAGACGCAGCGCATCATTCTCCAGTCCAAGCGCCAGCCCGCCGAGGCCCACTTCCTCGTCTACGTCATCGACGACGACGATCTCGTGCGCGACGGCCTCTGCAGCCTGCTCGAGCACCTCGGCCACCGCACCAAGGCCTACCGCTATCCCGAGGTCGCGCTGCAGGAACTCATCACCGCTTCCGTGCCGCCGGAAGTCGTCATCGTCGACTACAACATGCCCGGCATGAACGGCGCGCAATTCATCGGCGGCTTCAGCACTGCCGTGACCAAGGACATGCGCTTCAACAATACCTGCATCCTGCTGATGAGCGGTCTTCCACCGAGCCACTTCCAGGATTTCCTCTCCGAATTTTCGCACCTCAAGGTGGGCATCCTCGAGAAGCCCTTCAGCCTCGAGACGCTGCGCCGCAAGCTCTCCAACATCCAAGGCCAGCGCAAGCTCTCCGGCAGCCTGCCGCATGATGCCGCCGCTCCCAAGCCCCGCATCGCCTCGCAGCAACCCCCGCCGCTCGTCGCCGCGGACGCCAGCGCTTCCAAGCCGATCCCTAGTGCTGCTATTCGCCGGATTGATGGGTGATTGTAACGGAAAGGGGTAGCCGGCGCTGGCTCAGCGCCGGTCGGTTCCGGCTCGGCGGAACCGATTTTGGAAATGCGGCTGGTGCCGCACCCGCGCTGGGCCGTTTCTGTCGGACTTACAAAATGCAACCCACGAGGATCGCGTATAAACCATTTTGATTTTCGAGCAGCCGACATTCAGGCACTTTTTCGTCCAAAAAGAGCCGGGTTTTCGCGATTTTGCCCTAAGTCCGACAGAAACGGGCCAGCGCGGGCTACCGCAGCGTCTTGTGGGAAGAGAGGGAGTGTCTTTGATGCGTCGCTTCCTGTCGGCCCGGCCACCCGGGCCTCCCCGGGCAACAAGTAGCCCGGGCCACCGAGCCGATTGTGCGATGCCGAGTGCGCCTTACTTTTTCCCGCGGCCCTTGAAGGTGAGCTCGGCGACGCCGGACTTGTCGAGCTCGCCAAGGCCCTTCTCGATCATGAGTTGGTACTGCGCCAGTGTCGCTTTCGCGAGCGGCACCTTGATTCCCGCGCCATCGGCCAGCGCGGCGGCGATGCCGGAATCCTTCGCCGCGTGTGCCGCGGAGAAATAACAATCGTGCTCGCGCGCCTGCATGTCCGCGCCATCCGTCTCCAGCACACGCGAGTTCGCGCCCGTCTGCGAGAAGATGTCGCGCAACAACGCCAAGTCGATGCCCAGCGCCTCGCCGATGCCGAGACCCTCGGCCAGTCCCGCCGTGTTGATATTCATCACCATGTTGACCAGCGCCTTCACCTGCGCCGCCTTGCCCGTCGGCCCGACATAACGCCGCGCCGAGCTCAGCGCCTCGAGGATCGGCCCCGCCTTCTCCACCACAGCCTTGTCGCCGGCGAGGATCAGGTACAGCGTGCCCTGCCGCGCCTGCGTGATGCTCGACGCCATGCAGGCCTCGATCGCCGCCGCGCCCGCCTTGTGCGCCGCCGCTTCCACGTCGAGATGCACCTGCGGCGTCACCGTGGCGAAATTGATGAACGTCTTGCCCGCCGCGTTCTTGAGCAGATTATCGGTCGTGAAGACCTCGCGCATCGCCTTGTCGTCGGTCACGACGGTCAGGATCGTGCTCGCCTTCGCGGTCACCTCGGCCAGCGTTTCCGCCGCGTCGCATTTCAATTCCCTGGCCAGTTCGGTGGCCGACTCGCGCCGCACGTCGTAGACGGCGGTGACGGAAAATCCTTTTTCGGCCAGGCGACGGGCCATGTTCGCGCCCATGCGGCCCACCCCGACGACGCCAATGGTATTGGAAAGAGAAGTGCTCATAGGGCTGGGCATAGCACGTCCCAAGTGTCGCGCGAAGCTGATTTAACAGGAAAACATGAAACGGTGAAAACGGAAACAAACCGAGAAAGCCTCCTGCCTTCCATTTTCAATCCTTCATATTTTCCTGTTAAAGAAAACTCACTCCATCTTCACGCCGTTGGCAATATCGACACGTGCCGCCTGTCGCGCCGGGGCCCAGCCTGCGACCAGAGCCGCCGCGATCACCGCGAAGGGAAGTTCAGCGAGAAACTTCCACGGCGTGGCCCATTCAACCGTCCAGCCGAAGAACGAAACGTTGATGACGAAACTCAGCATCCACGCCAGCGCGAGACCCGCCGCGATGCCGAGGAGCGAGCCGAGCAGGCCGATGATCCCCGCCTCCCAAAGCACCATCGCCTCGATCTGCCCGCGCGACGCGCCGACCGCGCGCAGGATGCTGATCTCGCGCCGCCGCTCCGTGACGAGAATGCTCAGGCTCAGGAAAATCCCGAGCCCGGACACGATGATGCCGATGGTCTGCAGCAGATAGGTCACGGAAAAGGTCTGGTCGAAAATGCGGAAGACCTGCTCGCGCAGTTCCTGGTTCGACTTGATGAGGTAGTCGCCGTAGGGCGCGATTTTTGGCCGCAGCTCGCGCTCGAGGTCCGCCGCCTTGATGCCGGAGCCCTTGTCGATGTAGACGCCGATGCCGTTGATCTGGTCGTCCTGCCAGAATTTGCGATAGGTCTGCCAGTCGACGAGGATCACGCCGCCCTCCGTCGTGTAGTCGACGTAAACGCCGGCGATCCTGAAATCGCGCCGACCCGTTGGCGTGGCGAGGTTGAGCGTGCCGCCCAGGCCAAGGTGAAAGCGGCGGAAGAACGGCTCGCTGACGAGGATGTCGCCATCGTGAATCGCCGCGTCGAACGCCGCACGCGAATCGCCCTGCGAAAAAGCGAGCCGCTCGATGTCGCGGGTGACGGCCAGCCGCGCGGACACGAGCTTCACCAATCGGCCATCGAGCCGCACGCGCAATTCACGATACGAATCGTAGTGCACGCCGGGTGTATTGGCGATGACCTGCTCGACCTCGGGCCGCACCATCTCGTTGTTGCCGAGCACGAGATTCGCCGCGGGGCCGATGGCGAGGTCGGCCTGCACGGAACGCGTCAGCCATTCCTCCACCGTGGTGCGGAAGCTGTAGATCATGGTCGAGATGCCGACCACCATCGCCAGCGCCACGACGAGCGACGCGATGGCCATCGACGTGCGGTGCAGCGACTGCGCGAAGTGGCCAAAGGCAATCCGTGCCATGATCGCACTCGGCTTGATGAAATGCGTGAAAAGCACGCTCACCGACGGCACGAAAAACGCGAACCCGAGCAGCGTGAAAAGCGCCGCGCCGAAGCTCAGCCACGCCGGGCCGTAGGCGAGACTGATGTGCGCGGTCAGCGCGGCGAGAATCAGCAGGCCCATGCCGACCGCGAACCAGCGGCCCATGCCGCGCGCGCTTTGCTCCTCGAGATGGCCGATGCTCAGCGCCTCGACCGGCGCAAGTTTCGCCGCCTCGCGCGAGGGAAACCACGCCGCGATCAGCACCGCGCCAAAGCAAAGCGCCAGCGATGCGCCGATGGCCAGCGGCGAGATGAAAAGCTGCTGGATGCTGGTGAGAATGTAGAGCGACGTGATCGTCTGCGCGACCGCGCCGACCAGCTTGCCCGCCAGCACCACGCCCAGTCCAAGTCCGAGCGTCGCGCCGGCGATCCCGAGCAGAACCGCCTCGCCAACAAAGAGCATCTGCACCTGCTGCGAGCTCAATCCCAGCGCGCGCAGCACGCCGATCTCATGCCGGCGGCGCACCACGGCGGTCGCCACCGTATTGTAGATGAGAAACATCCCGACCAGCAGCGAGATCAGCGACAGCGCGGTCAGGTTGAGCTGGAACGCGCCGAGCATCCGCTCGATTTGCCGGTTGCGCCGGTCCGGCGGCTGGACGATCACGTTCGCGGGCAATTCGCTGCGCAGCCGCGCGAGCACCGCGTTGTAATCCGCGCCGGGCCGCACCAGCGCGGAGATGCGCGTCAGCTTGCCGACGTGAAGAAAATCCTCCTGCACGTTCGCGATGTCCATCACGCTCAGGTGCTCATCCGCGCCCGGCGCGTCGCTGCCGAAATCGAGGATGTAGCCGATGCGGAACTCGCGCGTGCCGGTCTGCGTCTCGAGCCGCAGCGGGTCGCCGATCTTGAGCTTCAGCCGCTGGCTCAGCGCGCGCGAGATCGCAACCACATTCGGATCGCGCAGGAAATCCTCCACCGCCGGCGGCTGCGATTGCGCGTCATGCAGCTCGAAGGTCCGCAGCGGCGCATCCGAAAAAATATCGACGCCAAGCAACTGGAGATACTCGCCCGGATAATCGGTCAGGCTCGCCACATCCTCCACCGTTGGCGTCGCCGCAACAACGTCCGGATCATTATCGACAATCGGCCACGCCTTCTCATCGAAGCGCAGCCCGTCGCCAATCACCTCCAGGTCGGCCTTGCCCGCCACGATATCAATCGAGGCACGAAACGACTCCAGCGCGCTGTGATTGATGATCTGCACCGCCAGAAAAACCGTCACACCCAGCGCGATGCCCACGATGTTCAGCGCCGTCAGCGCCGGATGCCGCGCGAAATAGCGCAGGCTGTGGGTGAGGAAAAGGCGCAGCATCCTTGCACCAGTCTAGCCGGGTTTGCGCGAATTGTCATTGGAGGGACGGGCTCCTGCCCGTCCGTAACGCTTTTCTTCCCGGCGGCTGCACGGACGGGCAGGAGCCCGTCCCTCCAAGAAAAGGAACCGCCGCCGATTACAGCGTAGTCAACTTATCAAAGCTCGGCTGCAGGGCCGGGATGTGCTCGGCGTACTGGTGCACGGTGTTCGCAACCTGGCCGGAGCCATTCAGCGCCAGGCCTTGTTCGTTCGCCCGGACCTTGTCCTTCGGCACCATGCCGAGGTGGAGCACCGGCGTCTCATCGAACCCGTAGATGTACGACGACTTCACCTTGTTGTGGTGCAGCAGATAATTGTGCACGCCCTGGTCGACCAGCCCTCGCGCGTTGATGCGAATGAAGTTCTCGCACATCAGGCGCGCGTACTCGAGCGCCGCCTCGCTCTCGGCAAAGGTCACGCCGCAGCCGATCACACGCAGGTCCTGCATCCGCCGCGCCTCGGCCTCGCCGAAGCCTGTCTTGATCCAGCCGTACGTCTTTTCGTCCTCGCGGATCAGCACATCCGGCGGCGTGTAGAAGCTGCACAGCGGCGCTTTCCAGTCGAAATCGAACGGGTTGCGCTGGAAGATCACGTCCTTGATGTCGCAAAACATCACGTGCGAATAGAGCCCCCGCGTGCGCTGGAGAAACTCGTAATAGCAGGGCCAGCGCGCATCGATCAGGTGCAGGTAGTAGCGCGAGAGCTCGATCTCCGCGCGGTTGCGGAACTTCGGCGGCGCCAGCTTGGCGAGGGCGCGGATGATGTACCGCCGCGACTGGATGTAATAGCGCGGGGGCAGGGGCTGCATGGTCACGCCGTGCTCGTAAAAGAACTCCAGCGTTTCCAGCGGCAGATCATCGACGAAAAAGCCGATGTCGCCCTTGTAGCCGCTGCGCCTCAGCGACAGCACGAACGGGGCAAGCTTGTCCACCTTGTAGCTGCGGACAATGCCGAGAACGATGGGCCGCCGGATATCCATGAAAGCGGCGATGATGGGAATGAAGCCTTGGAGGGTCAAACTCAAAAGGGTTGCAACCGAGCAATGGAAAAAGACTCGCCAACGCTCTCGCGTGCTTTTCAATAGCGGGATGAAAGTTAAGCCGCAGGTGGGTGTGATCATGGGCAGCACCTCCGACTGGAAAACCATGGGTGCCGCGGCGCAAATCCTCGAGGAGTTCGGCGTCGCCTACGAGAAGAACGTCGTCTCCGCCCATCGCACGCCCCATTGGCTCGCCGAATACGCCGGGGCGGCGCAGAAGCGCGGCCTGCAGGTCATCATCGCCGGCGCGGGTGGCGCGGCGCATCTTCCCGGCATGGCCGCGGCGTTTACCACCTTGCCGGTCCTGGGCGTGCCGGTGGAAAGCCGCGCGCTGAAGGGACTCGATTCCCTTTTATCCATCGCGCAAATGCCCGCCGGTGTGCCGGTCGGTTCGCTCGCCATTGGCGAACCCGGGGCAAAAAATGCCGCGCTACTGGCCATTTCGATCCTTTCGCTGCGCGACGAAAAATTGCGCGCGCGCTGGGAAGCCTTCCGCAAAAAACAAACCCGCACCGTGCTGGCACAAAAGCTGCCAAAATAATTATGCTGCACATGACCGGGCAACCCAAGAAGACACCGACCAGGACGGACGCGATCCTGCCCGGCGCGACCATCGGCTGTCTCGGCGGCGGCCAGCTCGGACGCATGTTCGCGCTCGCGGCGCGCAAGATGGGCTACCGCGTGCACACCGTCGACCCGCAGCCCGACAGCCCCACCGGCCAGGTCTCCGACCGCGAATACAACGTGCCGTTCACCGACATCGCCACGCTCACCGAGTTCGCGCGCGGCGTCGACGTGGTCACCTACGAGTTCGAAAACATCCCGGTCGAGGCCCTCGACGCCCTCGCGCCGCGGGTCAAGCTGCGCCCCGGCCGCGACGTCCTCTACACCACGCAAAACCGCCTGCGCGAAAAGCAATTTCTCTCCGGCGCCGGTTTTCCCGTCGCGCCCTTCCGCGTCGTGCAAAGCGAGGCCGAATTGCGCACCGCCGTTGCGGAACTCGGCTGCCCCTGCGTGCTCAAGACCGCCGACTTCGGCTACGACGGAAAGGGCCAGCAAAAGATCACCTACGACACCGACCTCGCCGCCGTGTGGAAAAAGCACGGCCTTTACAACGGCGTGCTCGAGGCCTGGGTACCCTTCGCGGCGGAGCTCTCCGTCGTCGTCGGCCGGGGCGCGCGCATGAACGAGTTCGAGGAGCACGAGGCCCTCGCGTTCCCGCCCACCGTCAACGACCACGAGAACCACATCCTTGCCACCTCGGTCGCGCCCGCGCCGCTGGCCGACAGCATCCTCGCGCGCGCGCAATCCATCGGCATTGCCATCGCCAAGGAGCTCAACGTCGTCGGCCTTCTCGCCGTCGAGTTCTTCCTGACCAAGCGCGGTGACCTCCTCGTCAACGAGCTCGCGCCGCGCCCGCACAACTCCGGCCACTACAGCTTCGACGCCTGCGTCACCAGCCAGTTCGAGCAGCAATTGCGCGCCGTCTGCGGCCTGCCGCTCGGCGACACGCGCCTGCTCAGCCCGGTCATCATGCGCAACCTGCTCGGCGACGTCTGGGCCAACGGCACACCGAACTGGAGCCGCCTCCTCGAGCTCCCCGGTCTGCGCCTTCACCTTTACGGCAAAAGCGAACCCCGCGTCGGCCGCAAGATGGGCCACTATTGCGTCCTCGCCGACACGCTCGACAAAGCCCGCGAAATCGACGCCCGCGCGCAGAAGATTCTCGGGCGCTAAGCCCGCTCCTGCGCTATTTGGCCTGCGTTGCTTAAAATAATAAGCCGTTTAGGCAACGCAGGCTTTCTAGCGCTACCGGCTTTTTCGGGGCGGATTCATAATCACTGGTTATGAAAAAACCAATTTCTGCTCCGAAAGCTCCCGTTCCCCGTCTCAACTCGCTTCTCCATCGCCTGCAAAAAGCACAGGGGCCGGACGACGCGCCCTGCCTCGACCAGCTCATGATCTTCCTCGATGATCCGCCGAAGGACATTAAGAACCGCTGGGAAGCCGGCGCGGAGATGTGCGCGAAGTGGGGCGTCGAAACCTCGGACACCGCGGTCTGGCGGCTCTACACCGGTTACCTCATCGAGTGGCGTGTGCGCGCCGTGTTAAAAATCGACGGGACCGAAATTGAGCCGGAGGCACTTGCCCCCAGGATCGCGAAACTGATCGACCTCCGCACCTGCGAGATGCTGGGCAACCCCAACACACCGCCCGCCGCGCTGGTCAGCATCTTTCGCATCGATCTTCGCCAAAAGTATCTGGAACTCGCACGCCAGAAGCAGGCTCATCAATTGCGCACCGGCACCGAACGCGCCATGGCCGAACTCAAGGTCCAGTGTTCCCGCGACCGCTATGCCCAGTTCGTCCTCAACCAACTAAACGACGCCTTGAACGGCACGCCCTCCAAGACCCGTGATAAAATCAACGCGCCGCATTTGCGGGCGAATTTAAGGGCGTTCGGAATCGACCCTGATTCGGTCTATTCGCTTGATTCGCTTTTTCCGAACTTGAAGGATTCGCAGGAAATTTCTGTCCCAAAACCGTCCCCATCCCTGCAACAGACCCCTGAGACACCTTAGTTTTTGAGTTAACGTCCAATCCACCTTGACGCCACCATCCATTGTGATAGACATGACGCTTACACCACCACAGGTAGATGCGTTGCCCCAAATGTCAGGCTACGGACGATAAGGTGATCGATTCGCGCGCCATTAAGGATGAGACGGTTATACGCCGCCGCCGCGAATGCCTCGCCTGCGAGCACCGCTTTACCACCTACGAGGAGATTGAGCGCGAGGATTTGCGCGTATTGAAACGGGACGGCCGTTATGAGGTTTTTGACCGCAAAAAGATGGTCACGGGTATCGATAAAGCCTGCGAAAAGCGGCCTATCAGCCGGGAGGCCATCGACCGCGCGGTCAACGAGATGATCGACGAGCTGATCAAGAAACATGGCGACGAAATCCCCACCAAGGCCATCGGCGATACCATCATGCGCCACCTGCGCCAGTTGGATGAAGTGGCCTACGTGCGATTTGCGTCGGTGTACCGGAAATTCCGGGACATCAAGGAATTTGTCAACGAAGTGCAGAGCCTGACCCTGGAGTCCTAAAAACACATGATTGCGCTGCCCCAAAAACTTCCCCACGTGATCTGGCGTACCGGCCGGCTGGTCCCGCTGTCGGAAGGCTGGCTCGCGGAATCGATCGAGCACGCCGCCGCCGGTGCCGGGTATCACCGCTGGCACCTCGCGCCGGAAGTCGCGCGCGCCATCGCCGTCTACCTGGAGAACGACTACATCTCGCCGTCGCTCACGCTCGACAGCCTGCGCGAGATGGTGTCCCGCTCGCTCCAGGGTATCGGCTTCGACGATATCGCGCAGAAAAGCCTCATCGTGCCGCCGCGCGTCTCCATCTCACTGACGGAGCTCGCCATCGTCTCGCAGATGGAGCTCGGCTTCTACCAGATGCTGCGCGAGCGCCTGACCGACGCGCTGGAAGTCCAGGTCGGCGGCGTGAAGCTCGAGGGCCTGCGCGACTGCAGCAAGGTGCTCGGTTCCAATGGCCGCTGGCAGCGCAACTGCGGGCGCATCAGCGACGAGATCATCCATTTTTGCCGCACCTTCGTTTGCCGCGAGGTGCCCTTCACCGTCGATCTGGTCATTCAATAACGGCCGAACCGGAGATTCAGTTCCAGCACTGTTCGCTGGAATGAAAAGTCAAAGCGGCTTGCCTTTTTGACGCTTCGGACTAGAAGATGCGAATCGCGACCCTATGCCCCCGCCCTTAATCATCGTCCCCACCTATCACGAGCGTGACAACCTTCCGGAATTCACACGCCGTCTCTGGGCCGCCGTGCCCGACGCGCGCCTGCTGCTCGTCGACGACGCCTCCGGCGACGGCACGCCCGACTGGGTCAAGGCGCAGCCGAACTACGGCAAGCAGCTCTTCATCCTCGAGCGCCAGGGCAAGCTGGGCCTCGGCACCGCTTACCTCGCCGGGTTCGCCTGGGCCGTCGAGCGCCAGCGCACCGAGCCCAACTGCGCCATCGTGCAGATGGACGCCGATCTCTCCCACAAGCCCGAGTCGGTGCCCGAGCTCGTCGCCGCCATCGAGAACGGCGCGGACCTCGTCCTGGCCACGCGCTACCGCGAGGGTGTGCGTGTGACCAACTGGCCGCTGCGCCGCCTACTGCTCAGCCTCGGCGGCGGCCTCTACGTGCGCACCCTGACGCGCATGCCCTTCAGCGATCCGACCGGCGGCTTCAAGGCGTTCCGGCCCGGCAAGCTCGCCACGCTCGACCTGTCCAAGGTCCGCTGCGACGGCTACGCGTTCCAGATCGAGGTGACCTACATGGCGTGGCGTCTCGGTTGGAAGATCGATGAAGTGTCCATCATCTTCGAGGACCGCTTTGCCGGAAAATCGAAGATGTCCTACCGCATCGTGCGCGAGGCGATCTGGCGCGTGCCCTGGCTGGCGCTGCGCGGCAAGGTCCCACCGCGGGCGTGATCTATTGGGCCGGGATGGTGCCCGGCGGCTTCGGCACCCAGATCTCGATCCGATAAGGCTCGAGCGTCGTGCGCAGCGGCTGTTCGCCCACCTTCACGTAGTACTGGGCGACGAGATCGCGCGGCACCAGCGGATCGATCACGCACGGCAGCGCATAGAGAATGATGGCGTCGAACTGCCGCCCCCGCACCTGTTGCTGGAGCGAGCTGTAAAAGTCGGCGCAGTGCTGCTTGTAGGCCGGCACGATGGCGCACGGGTTGTGCGGGAAGCAGAAGCCGTAGAGATCGGTCATGCCGCCGTCGTAGACGGGCTTGTCCTGCGCCTGCAGGATGCCGTCGAGCTCGCCCGGGGCGAGGACGCGGTTGTACTTGGCCACCTCGGCGGCGGCCTGGCTCCATTCCGGCCGGTAGTCGTGGCGGCAGCGCAGGACGGATGGCACGACCAGCGATGCGCCGACCAGCAGCACGGTCGCCAGCAGGCAGGCCACCGGCACGGCGCTGCGCGTGAACTCGACCCCGGCGAGGATGCAGCAGCGCCAGATCAGGAAGGGCGTGACGAGCTCGAAGACGTAGCTCAGCGCATTGCCCGCGTGCGGCCCCATTTTGACCAGATACAGGACGCCGTAGATGACGACCAGATAGTCGACCCACGGCAGCGCGGGTTGAACGATGAGCGGCTGGCGGAGGTCCGTGAGGTTCCACCTCCACGGCGTGCGCAGCGGCGACGGTTGAGCGGTCCAAAGACCCCGCAGCCACCACGCCAGCAGCGCGACCAGGCCAATGCCCATCGGGAAGTACATCCACATGACACGGAGCAGATGCCCGTAGGAGGTGAAATGCTGAGTGTAGTTGTAACTATGATAAATGACGTTGGTAAGGAAGAGCGGAAAGATCGACGCGAGCAGCCACAGCAATGCGGCGAGCAGCGCGAAGAAGATCACGCCCGCCACCACGCCCGCCGTCTTGGAGCGGTACAGGAACAGATAGAGCAGCAGGACCGGCCCGCACAGGATGTCGTAGTGCTTGGTGAAGAAGGCGAGCAGCGCCACCACGATCGTGGCCAGGATGCCGCCCCAGCGGAAGTCCGTCGCCAGCGGGATGACCGTTCCCAGCAAGAGCAGCGTCACGCCGAGCGAGTTCGGGCCGCTGCACATGTCGTTGCAGGCGAGATGCGCGTAGAAGAGCAGTGCTCCGGCCAGCGCGACGAGTGCCGGTACGCGCGTCAGACGCATGCCCCAAAAGAGCACGGCGGCGGCGAGCATCATCGCGATGTCGGATACGGTGCGAAGCAACAGCAGCGTGGGCCCGAAGAGCTTCACCAGCGGGTAGATCAGCACGTGATAGCCGATGCCGTACGGGTAAAGGTACGTCGGGTTCTGCTCCATCCCGTAAGGGTCCTTGCCCTCGAGCAGGAGGCGGCTGAGGGAAGGCTCGATGTACTCGCGGCCATGGATCGGGTAGGGCAGCACCAGGTTCCAGACCACGAACACGGTGGCAAGGATGGCCAGCGCCACGGCGGAAAGGACGTAAAGGCCGAGCAGTTGCCCGCGAAGCTTCTCGTTGTTCATACGCTAGCTCTTCTCCGGCATTGCGCCTTCGGCGGGATGGCCCGACATGCGATCCGCCAAATGGCGGCCAAGGCGCATTCCCGGCCGTTCCACCAGGTAATGCAGCGCCGCGGCGAGGGCGAAAGTGCCGGGCAGCACCAGCACCAGCAGCGCCCAGTAGTACGACGTCGCGCCGAGCCCGGGCGCCGCCATGAGCAGCACGTTCTGCACAAGGAGAATCACGAACTCGTGGCAGATGTAGATGCCGTACGAGAAGGCGCCGAGGAGCTGCACCGCGCGGTTGTTGAAGATGACCAGAAGCCGCGCGGACAGGGAATCGGCCGGCTCGCACAGCAGCCCGAAGAACGGAATCCAGATGAGCAGCGGGACGAATGTCGAGTCGCGGCCCAGCGAAATGTAAGCAAAAAGGGCCAGCACCAGTGCGCCGGGAAAGGCCGTGTTCGGCGGCGTGGCAGGCAGCATCTGGTAGATAAAGTAGCTGGCGATGCCGAGAAAGAAGAACGGCATGAAGTAGAAGAAAGTCGGCGTCAAATAGTCAAAGTGACGTCCCAACAAAAAGATTCCAAGCGCGACCGCCCAGACGGCGATGCGGTGAAGCGCGCTGGGCGATTTCAGCAGGAAGAAGATCAAGGGAATCACGAGATAAAACTCCCACTCCACCGAGATGCTCCAGCCGGCGATGATGAAGGAATAGACGGTGCCCGGGTTCAGCCAGTCGGCGTGTGGCAGCCCCTGGAGCATCACCAGGTGAAGGCCGACGGATGGCCACCAATTGTTCCACGTCGCATGGGAGAGAAAGACGAAGTAGTTGATCGATGGCGCGTCCATGTACTGGCGGCTGGCGACGAAGGTCGACCATCTCCACGGTTCCGCCGCAATACTGGCCAGCAGCAGGATGATGTAGACCGGATAAAGGCGAAAGAAGCGGCGTGTGATGAACGGGGCATACGACTCGCGGCGCTTGTCGAGCAGCAGCGTGATGACATAGCCGCTGATGATCATGAAGACCTGCACGGCGAACGGGCCGGAATCGAACAGCCTCGCCACGGCCTGCCAGCTTGCCGCCGGTACCGGCCCGGCCAGTGCGGCCGAGGCGAAGAAGTCGATGTGGGTAAGCACCACCCAGATGGCGAGATAGGCGCGCAGGCCCTCAATCGGCAACAGGCGGTTCATGAACGAGAGAAGGGGACGGGCATCGCGGCGTGGCTGCCACCCTTGCTACCATCCCGCCATGGGCCCCGCAAGAAGAGTTACCGGCGGCCACCGGGCGTCACCGGCTTCGTCGCACGCATTCTACATTTCCGGGCTGGCCGTCCGATAAATGATCTGAGAGCCTCTGCTGTCGCGCAGCTTCAACCCAAGGAGAGAATCATGTCCCAGGAAGAAACCAGCATCACAAATACCACCACGCACGAGAAGGCGGTGCAGATCAACCTCGACAAGCGCTTCTACGGCACGTTCGCCGAGATCGGCGCGGGGCAGGAAGTCGCGCGCTGGTTCTTCCGCGTCGGTGGCGCCGCCGGAACGCTGGCGAAGACGATCTCCGCCTACGACATGACGTTCTCCGACGCCATCTACGGCAAGGGTGAGCGCTACGTCAGCATGCCGCGGTTGAAGAACATGCTCGACTACGAGATGAAGCTGCTGGTCGAGCGCCTGGGCGAGAAGCGCGGCGCGACCACCTCCTTCTTCACGTTCTCGGACACCGTCTCGGCCCGGAATTTCCTCGGCACGAACGAATGTCACGGCTGGCTCGGCGTCAAGTTCCAGCTCCAGCCGCAAGCCGAGCCGTGCGAAATCATCATTCACGTCAACATGCTCGACAAGGAGAACATGCAGCAGCAGGAAGCGCTCGGCATCGTCGGCGTCAACCTGTGCTGGGGAGCGTTCTATCTGCACAGCGAGCCGGAAAAGCTCGTCGCCTCGCTCCTCGACGGCCTCTCCACCGCACGCGTCGAGGTGGACATGATCAAGTTCTCCGGGCCGTTCTTCAGCAACGTGGACAACCGGCTCATGGCGTTGCAGCTCGTGGAAAAAGGGCTCTCCAACGCCGCGCTTATCGGCGCCAACGGCGAAGTGCTCCAGCCCTCGGAGGTCTTCCACAAGAGGCCGATCCTCGTCGAGCGCGGCAGCTTCCGCCCGGTCACGTACGTGAACCTCGACATGATGGACGGCGCGCGCGAGCAGTTCGTGAATAATGCGGAGATCAAAGGCGAGGATGTCGTCGAGCTGATGGAAATCACCATGAGCAACCTGCTCACCACTGGCGTGCTCGATCACCGCGACTTCCTGGCCCGCGCGGACACGATCAATGCCGTGGGCAAGATGGTGCTCATCTCCAACTACGCGGAGTACTATAAGCTGGCCGCCTACCTGCAGCGCTACACCAAGAGCCGCGTTGGCATCGTGCTCGGCATCCCGAACCTGAAGGAACTCTTCGACGAGAAATACTACGAGATGCTGGAAGGCGGCATTCTCGAGTCGTTCGGGCGGCTCTTCAAGAATGACCTGAAGCTTTACGTCTATCCGTTCCTCGATCCGGCCTACCCGGAGCTGACCGTGGTCGACAACATGGACGTGCCCGAGCACGTGAAGCATCTCTTCGAGCACCTGGTGAAGAGCGGCTACATCGAGCAGATCCAGAAGGTGCACCGCGAGTACATGGGCATCTTCTCTCGAGCGATCCTGGCGAAGATCCGCAAGCAGGATCACAGTTGGGAAGGCATGGTCCCGCCGCCCGTGGCCGAGATCATCAAGAAGAAGAACTTCTTCGGCTATCGCGCCTGACAAAAGAAAGGGACGGACTTAAGTCCGTCCCTCTTCAAACGAACGTCCCGCGGTAAAGACCGCGGGACGATATAAGAACTGCGTGGTTAGTGGTGACCGTTTCCGCCGCCACCACCGGCGTGACCGCCTCCGCCGCCTGCAGCGTGGCCGCCACCACCACCGCCGCCCGCGTGCGACATCGAAGCGTGGGCAAAGCTGCCACCACCGCCGCCGCCGGAGTGCGACATGCTGGCCGGGTGGTAGGACTGCGCGGGCGCTGAGGCGTGGTAAGACGACTCGTGGGTAGGCGCGCTGAAGTGCGACTCGCTCACACGTTCGCGTTGGACAGCCGCGGTGCGCTCGGTGTTAGCCGAGCGTTCCAGGCTGGCCGTGCGCTCCGCATTGGCGGTGCGCGTCTCGGTGGCGCGTTGTTGGGCCGCAACCTGCGTGCGGCGTTCCGTCGCAGCTTGCTGGTCCGCGTGCTGTTGACGATCAACCGCGGCCGTACGGGATTCGCCGGTAAAGGCGTTCTCCCCGCCCGTGCTGCTGGTGCGATTGAGCGCCGTGCGGGACTCGGTCGAGCTGCGTGACTCGCCCGTGTAGGCGTTACCGCCCGTCGAGCGTTCGCCCGTAAAGGCGCCATCGCGGGAACCGCCAGTAGCCCCATTAGCCTGCGTGCCGCGGAAGCTGCCGGCGCGTGAAGTGCCGGTCACTTGCGGGCTGCCATGATTAGCCGAGAAGCGCTGCCCGGGATCAGACGCTGCGGAACGCGCCTCGGCGTTCTGCGCGCTCGTTGCGCCGACATGATGTTCGCCCGCAGCCGCCCGCTCTTGGGCGGTGGCAACAGCAGTCGTGCCGCCATGACCGTTGAAGCTGACGCGCGAGTTGTTCGTCGCCAGTCCCCGCGAGTAGGTGCGCGCACCTGCGATGCCGTTGACGTTGTTCGCGGCACGATTATAGTAGAAGTGGCTGCCGCGCCAGTAACCGCCGTCGTAGCCGCGGCCGTTATAGCCGTAGCCGTAGTTCACGCCGCCATAGAAGCCGACGTTCCGGCCCCAGTAGCCGTTGTGGAAGCAATAAGCGTTGTCCTGCCAGCCCCAGTATCCTGGAGTCCATAGAAAGCCGACTTCAGGCGCAAGCGCCCACGCGCCGGGTACCCAGTAGTAAGAATCCTGATCCGGATCCCAAGCCCAGTAGCCAGGCGTCCAGATGTAGCCAAGACCCGGGCAGGATGGCTGTACGCAATAGGGTAGAGCTGGCGGCGCGATGCCGACAGAAATGCCGATGAACGCTCGCGCAGGCGTAAACGTGGTGGCGAAAAGGCCAAGTGCGAGCACCAAACCGAGAAAATATCGGAGATGCGATTTCATATTATTGAGACGTGCACTGGCTGTGCCGCCCTTCAATAAATCATGAAGTGAAGCGTACCGTGACACGGAAGCTTCTGTGAGAAGCCTACTTAAACTTAAAAGCTAATATGCGGGAAATTAAACACGCCCCAGCGCACGCATCCGAAGTCTGCAAAAACAAACAATCTGCAATGCAGAATGCGAGGGTCGACTTGCTCCATGCCCGTAAGTTCCATTCCGCTCTACGGGATCAGTGCCTTCAACAACGGTGCACGCCACTGCTGCGCCTTCGGATCGTAGGCACCAAAGCCTTGGTCGTACTCCCAATAACTCCACGCCATGCCGTCCGTCTCGGCTGTGCGTGCAACGCACGCGGTCCAGCGCGCGCGGGAATCGATGTCGCCCGTGCTGTACGCACCAAACTCGCCAAGGTACATCGGGCGGTGGTGATCACGCCCCCACGCGGCGGCCTTGGCGAACTCGTCAGCGACCGCCTTCTTCTCCGCATCGTTTCCGAGCCACTTGGTACCAAGAAATTGATTCATGTCCATCCCGACCCACGACGCCCCTTGGTGTGTGAAGTGGAACGGATCGTAGTAGTGGACGGTGACGAGCAGGTTGCGGTCGTCCTCCGGCAGCACGAGGTCCTTGAGCGCGGCAATGCTGTTCCAGTGGACAGGCCCGACGACGATGGTGCGCGTGGGATTGCTAAAGCGAATGACAGTGAGCGTGCGGGCGAGGAGGTCGTTCCACTTTTGCGGTTGCCTGTTGAATTCGCCGTTGGGTTCGTTGAGCAGCTCGAAGAGAATGGTGGGCGGCGCGTCTTTAAAGTGGAGGGCGATTTGCTCCCAGATAGCCAGAAAGCGGTAACCCTCGGCGACGCCATGGTCTTTCATCAGCGCGTCGTCGTTGTGGTAATCGAGGATGGCGGTGAGGCCGTTTTTCTCTGCCTGTGCAACGACCCAGTCGACGCGGGCGAGGAATTTCGGGTCGATGGCGAATCCTCCGTGCTGCACTTTCTCCACCTCAAGGCCGGTACCGGATTGATGTGCACCGCCCAGATAGACGAAATGCGCCGACCAGCAGATCGGCACGCGTACGAACGTGAATCCCGCCTGCTTGATATTGGCAAAGTCGTTTTCCTGCAAAAGCTGGCCATTCGTCCATGCGCCTTCACTCGGCGCCTCGAGAAAATTGCCGAGATTGATCCCGCGGCCAAGCGGAGGAGCTTCGTCGGCGTAGGCGCAGGCGGTGAGGGTGATGAGGAGGGTCGCAACGGCAACAAGAAGTTTCATGGAAGTAGAGCCTGCGGGAAGAAACCCGGTAAAAGCGTGGAGGTTTCGGAACGGGATGGGCCCCTGCTACGTAACAATAACCGGGACCTCCCCGCCTTGATGGGTGAGGAAAAGTCTGCAACCATTTCACCCCGAAGGCGGTTTACATTCACATGAAATTTCAAGCGGCTTTGGTGGGTGTCGTGGCGTTGGGCGTGGGCTTTGCCGCGGGGAGCTACCTGGTCCCGGAAGCCTCGCGGCTCACCTCGTCGGGAACTTTATCCGCCGCGAACCCGGCATCATCGTCATCCACCGCGACGGGATCCTCCGCGCCGACTATCTCCGGCGGGACCGCGACGAGCTCGTCTCCGCCCACGCTCGACGCGCTGATCCACAAGAACGACAGCTCCAGCCAGTATTTCAGCGTGTCGTACGATCGCATGAAGGACATCGTCTCGTATGCGGAAACCGTCTCGCCGGAGCAAATGCCCGACGTGCTGAAGAAGGTCCAGGCAATTCCGGAATTCTCCAAGAAATTCATGATCCTCAACGTGCTCGGCATGCGCTACGCACAGGTCGATCCCGAGGGCGCGGTGGCGTGGGCGCAGAAGCCGTCCGGTCGCGGCATCGAGACCTTTATCAAGCGGCAGGTGCTGTCGATGGCCTATGGCACGCTCGCGCAGCAGGACCCGGTTAACACGCTCGCACGCGTGGAGCAATTGCCGTTGGGACCGAGGCGCAACGAGGCGATCAACGCCGTGGCGGGCAAGCTGGCCGAGAGCGACCCCGTGAAGGCGCTCAAGCTGCTCAACTCGACCGGTGACACCTTTGGCAGCGTGGGACACTTTTCCGTGTTTTCACAGTGGGCGCAGAAGGATCCCGACGCGGCAACGAAGGGCCTCGAGCAAATTACCGATGTCGACAGCCAGCGGAATTCGATCGGCGGCATGGCGAGCGGGCTCGTCGAGAAGGACCCGCAAACCGCGCTGACGTGGGCGCAGGGGTTGCCGCCGGGCAAGATGCGCGAGGAAGCCATGAGCGACGTGGCCACAAGCTGGGCCGAGGGTGACCCGGAAGCCGCGATGGCATGGGTGCAGGGATTGTCGGACCCGGTGCTTAAGCGCAAGACCATGCAGGACCTCGCGACTTCGATCGGGCAAAGCGATCCGCAGACCGGTCTCTCGCTCGTCGACGCGCTACCGGCGTCGAACGCGAAGAATAATGCGCAGCGTGAAATCGTGAACGACTGGTCGCGCGAGGATCCGGTCGAGGCGGCAAAGTACGTGACGAATTTGCCGGCGGGCGCGATGAAGGACCAATTGGTGCGGCAGGTGGTGGACCAGTTGGGCAACGTCGACGCGCCCTCGGCCATTGCCATGGCCGATTCGATCGGGGACGAAGAGCAAAAGAACCAGGCGATCCAGCAAGCGGTGGGGCGATGGTCGCGGCTCGACCCGAACGCAGCCATGGCTTATGTGGAGTCGCTGCCGGACGGCAAGCTCAAGAGCCAGACGCTGCAAAGCGCGATTACGCAAATGGCGCGAAGCGATGTGCAGGGCGCGCTCAACGCGGTGAGCAAGCTCCCGGCGGGACAGGCGCAGGAAGATGCGCGCGCGGCCGTCGTGAACCAGTGGGCGCGGGACGATCCGCAGGCGGCCTTGTCCTATGCACAGGCGATGCCGACCGGCCAGGCGCGCACGGATCTCATGAAGACGGTGGGCACGCAGATGTTCCAGGACGACACAACCTCGGCGGTCGAGTGGCTCAAGAAATTGCCCGACGACGAGGCGCGCAACCAGATCATCGGCGCGGTCGCGGGCAACTGGGTGAGCAGCGACCTCGCCTCGGCGGCGGCGTTCGCGCAATCGCTGCCCACGGGCGCGGGGCAGGCGGCGCTGGCGCGGACGGTGACCGACCAGATGGCGAAGGAGAGCCCGACCAAGGCGCTCGACTGGGCCTCGCAATTGCAGGAGGGCGATGGCAAGACCGCGGCGGTGGGCAATGTGGTCAACCAGTGGGCGAGGACCGATCCCGCGTCGGCGGGGCGTTACCTGCAGTCGATGACCGATGGCCCGGCGCGCGCGGGTGCGATTCCCGGCTTGGCGGACAAGTGGGCTGACAGTGACCCGGCGGCGGCGGCGCAATGGGCGGCAGGTTTTTCCGGCGGCGCGTCGCAGGCCAGCGCCTACACGAACATTGTCAACAAGTGGGCGGCTTCCGATCCAACCAGCGCCTCCTCATGGCTGCTGCAATTGCCGAATGGATCCTCGCGCGACGCGGCGGTGAAGACGTTCAGCGCCAAGGTGGCGGGGAGCGATCCCGCCAGCGCGGACCAGTGGGCCGAGTCCATCGGCGATGCCGCGACGCGCTCGGCGCAGGTGACCACCGTGCTGCAGAACTGGTTGAAGACCGATCCAACCAATGCCGCGGCGGCGGTGCAGAAGTCATCGCTTTCCGCCGATGCGAAGAACCAGTTGCTGCAAAGCGCGCAGCAGTCCCAGCAGTGAGCGACCTGTTAACGCCGCCGTTTCCGCGCGAGGAGCTGAAGGCCGCCGTTGCCGCGCTGGCGCAGGAGGGCATCTACATCGGCACGTCGTCGTGGAAGTACGAGGGCTGGCTGGGGCTGCTCTACACACCGGAGCGCTACATGACGCGCGGCAAAATCTCTCGCGCGAAGTTCGAGAAGACCTGCCTCGCGGAGTTCACCGAGGTGTTCAAGACGGTGTGCCTCGATGGCGGCTTCTACCAGTTCCCCACGGCGAAGATGCTCGACGATATCTTCTCGCAGGCGCCGGACGACTTCCGGCTCACGATCAAGGTGACGGAGGACATCACGGTGCGGCAGTTTCCCTCGCTGCCGCGCTACGGCAGGCGCGCGGGCCAGCGGAACGAGCACTTC
>FSYK01000058.1_pt1 | contig 26857 bp, 27 predicted proteins | sample 1638561 | NCBI WGS metagenome assembly FSYK01 (sample SAMEA3914788, study PRJEB12502) | metagenome | biome: forest; material: soil | place: Canada | collected 2011-07-03 | depth 0.1 m | reverse complement strand
GGACTGACCGCTGGCCAGGGCCGGGTCGTAGACGATGCCGAGACCGCCGCCGATATCGAAGAACTCGAGGTGATGCTTCGCCTTCAACTCGCTGACGAGTGGGGTCATTTTCTTGACCGCCTGGACGAAGGGCTTCACTTCCGTGATCTGCGAGCCGATGTGCATGTGCACGCCGACCAGCTTGAGGTTCTTCAGCCGCGATGCGCGGGCGTAGAGCGCGGCGATTTCCTCGAAGGCGATGCCGAACTTGTTCTCGTAGGTGCCGGTCGTGATCTTGGCGTGCGTGTCGGCCTTCACGTTGGGATTCACGCGAATCGAAATGGGCGCGCGCTTCTTCTTCTCGCCCGCGACCTGGTTGATGAAGTCGAGCTCGGCGATGCTCTCGACGTTGAACGCGTAGACGCCCGCGGCGAGCGCCTGCTCAATCTCCGCGCGTGTCTTGCCGACGCCGGCGAAGTTGCACTTGGCTGCCTTGCCACCGGCCTTCTGCACGCGCGTGAGTTCGCCGCCGCTGACCAGGTCGAAGCCGCTGCCGCGCTTCGCCAGCAGGTTGAGGATGGCGAGATTCGAGTTGGCCTTGACCGCGTAACAGATCAGGTGATCGAGCGGCGCGAGCGCGGCGGTGAGGCGGTCGAAGTGGTCCGTGATCGTCGTCGCGGAGTAAACGTAAAGCGGCGTGCCGTAGGTATCGGCCAGCTTGGAGAGCGGAACGCCCTCGGCGAAAAGCTGGCCCTTCTTGACTTGAAAGTGGTGCATGGAGCCGTCAACGATAGCGCCAGTCCAAATGCGCCGCACGAAAATAAGCAGGCGCTAGCTTATAAAGACTGCGTATTCTAATTGGCCAAAAAATATACGCGAAATAGGCTGTTTAAGTCAGCGCCGCCGATGGCCGAAGCTGTAGCCTTTGCCGGCGCGGCCGCCGCGGATGTTGCCGGCTTTGCCGACGGTGTGCTTGTGCTTGTCGTCGAGGGCGAGGGAGTAGACGTACTTGAAGTTCTCGAGCTTCTTGCGCTCGATCTCCTGGCCGATGAAGCGCTCGATGGCGGCGACGTCGGGGCCTTCCTCGGCGGTCATGAGCGTGAAGGCGTCGCCTTCGGCCTGGGCGCGGCCGGTGCGGCCGATGCGGTGGACGTAGTCGTCGGGATGCTGCGGCACGTCGTAGTTGATGACGTGGGTGATGGTGGAAATATCGATGCCGCGAGAGGCGATGTCGGTGGCGACCATGACCTCGTACTTGCCGCTGCGGAAGCCGTCGAGCGCCTCGGTGCGTTCACCCTGCGAGCGGTCGGAGTGCATGGTTGCGACCTTGTGCCCGGCGGACTCGAGGCGCGAGGCGATGCGGTCGGCGTTGACCTTGGTTCGGGTGAAAATCAGGACGGAGTGGTAATGCGTGCGCTCGAGGATCTCGAGCAGCAGGTCGAACTTCTGCGAGGTGGCGACGGGATAAAGCGCGTGCGTGACGGTCTCGGCGGGCGAGCGGCGTCCGCCGATCTCGATCTTCTCCGGCGCGCGCAGGGCCCATTCGGTGAGCTTGGCGATTTCCGGGGGCATGGTGGCGGAAAAGAGCAGCGTTTGGCGTTCCTTCGGGCACTTTTCGATGATGCGGCGCACGTCGGGCATGAAGCCCATGTCGAGCATGCGATCGGCTTCGTCGAGCACGAGATGCTCAATCTTATCGAGCTTGATCGTGCCCTTCTCCATGAAATCGAGCAGGCGTCCCGGCGTGGCGACGAGGACGTCGGTGCCGCGCTTGAGCGCTGTTTCCTGGCCGCCGTAGCCGACGCCGCCGTAAACGACGGTGGTGCGCAGGTTGCCGAAGCGGGAGTAGTCGCGCGAGGCGACGTCGACCTGAACGGCGAGTTCGCGCGTAGGCTCGAGCACGAGCACGCGCGGGCCGCCCGGCTTGTGCTCGTTGAGCAGCGTGAGCACCGGGAGCATGAAGGCCGCCGTCTTGCCCGTGCCGGTTTGCGAGGCACCGATGAGGTCCTTGCGCGCGAGCAAAATGGGGAAGGCCTGCAACTGGATCGGGGTGGGATCCATGAAGCCCATGGACTGCACGCCGTGGACTACGTCTTCAGAAAGGCCCAGGTTTTGAAAGGACATGGCTAGAAAGGGTAGAGGGAAAAGGGTAAAGGGCAAAGGGACTGACGGATTTTCGAAATGCGTCCCACCGAGCCGGGACGCACCCGCGCTGAGCCAGCGCGGGCTACCACTGCGCTTATTTTCCCGACCGTTTTCATACCGCGGGACGCGCGGGGAGTTGATCGAGGGCCGATTTGTTGTCGGGGAATTTTTTCAGGATCATGAGCAGCCGCTCCATCTGCGCGGCAACGGGCAGGCCGTGCAGGCCGCGACGGATGGTCGTGACCTTGTCGAGGAGGGCCTTGGGTAGCAGGAGTTCCTCGCGGCGGGTGCCGGATTTCTCGATGTCGATGGAGGGGTAGATGCGCGCCTCGGCGAGACGGCGGTCGAGCACGATCTCCATGTTGCCGGTACCCTTGAATTCCTGGAAAATGACTTCGTCCATGCGCGAACCGGTGTCGATCAGCGCGGTGGCGACGATGGTCAGCGCGCCGGCCTCCTCGGTCTGGCGGGCGGAGGCGAAAAACCGGCGCGGGATTTCCAGTGCGCGCGAACTGATGCCGCCGCTCATGGTGTTGCCCTTGGCGCCCTGGTTGAAGGCGCGGCCCAATCGCGTAATGGAGTCGAGCAGCATGAAGACATCCTTGCCGCTTTCAACGAGCCGGCGGGCGCGCTCGATGACGAGTTTGGCGAGACGGACGTGACTGGCGTTTTCCTGGTCGTTGGAGGAGGACCAGATTTCGCCGCGGCTGCTGAGAAATTGGCGGAAATCGGTGACTTCTTCCGGACGTTCATCGATCAGGACGATCATGACGAACGTGTCGGGCGAGTTGGTCAGCACCGATTCGGCGATGGCCTGCATCAGCATCGTCTTGCCGCTGCGGGGAGAGGCGACGATGAGACCGCGCTGGCCGTGGCCGATGGGTGTCATGAGATCGAGGACGCGAGCGGAAAGCTTGTCCGCGCCGTTCTCGAGCTTGATCCAGCGGTTGGGATTGATGGTGGTCAGCTCCTCGAAGGGAAGCTGGTCGCGGTAAATCTCGATGGCGCGGTCGTTGATCTGCTGCAACTCGACGAGCTGCGGGCCGCGACCGTTCGAAATGCTGGTGCCGGAAAGCTGCACACCATCGCGGAGGCCGTTGCGCTTGATCATATCCGGCGGGACGAAAACGTCCTGCGGGGTGGGCGCGCTGCCTCGCTCGGGTTTGCGCAGAAAGCCGTAACCTTTATCGTGAATTTCTAAAATGCCCGCTACGGGCGATGAATCTGACATGGGAAAGCACCCGGCCCGACGTGGGCTGTGCACGGCGCAAGGTCGCTGATTCCGGGGGTGGATGCAAGAATTATTTCGGAGCAGCCGTGGGCGGTGTCTTTCCCGCCAAGGTCAAAGCCGCCTGCCAAAAGAGCTGGAACGGCGCGCTTGGGCCGGACTTGGGATTGGCTTGCGGCTTGGCCTCGTCGCCCTGCAATGGGTATTCGTTCGTGCCGGCGCTGTTGAATTTGCGGTCGTCCATGACAAGGTCGACCACCCAGCTTGGGCCTTGACCGGGATAATAATAATTGGGCGCCCACTTATAGAGCTTAGCGCTGTTGTCGACGGCCTGGATGAACTTGAACCAGTCGTCGTCGGTCGGATGGCTCACGGAATTTTCTACGGCTTTTCCAGCCTGTGTCCTTTGATAGAGCAACGCGTCGCCCTGAAGCTGGATCGAGATGGTTGCGCCCTTGTTGTCATCGCTCTCGATATAAAGACTGCTGATTTTCGCGGGCGGGAAGGGCTCTGCCACGACGCCTTGCGCGTGGACGGGCCTGGCGAAAAGCACCGTCAGCATCAGCAGGAAAACGGCGCGCGCCATGGAGAAAATATTGAGCGGCAATCGAGCGGTGTCGATCAAGATCACGGGTTGAAAATCGGCGCAAAAGGACGTTATTGGTGGATGAACGCGAACACCAAACTTGAACGCATCAGGGAATTGGCGCAGTCGATGGTTTTGGAACTGCAACCTTTCGCGGGTGAAGAAATGAACCTGCCGCAGAACGATCCGCATCGCGATGGATTCGTGGCGGGTGAGCGGGCGCTAGCGGGGCGCATCCTGGAAATCCTGGACGACCGCACTTTCGAGTTCGGCCCGGAAAGCGATGCAGTCGAAGAGGAAATGGTCTTGGGATTGGGCCAGAGCTGAGAAGAGTTCCTGGTAGCCGTAGTTGAGCGCTTGTAGAATGTGCGACGACGGGCTGCTACTGCGCGAAAATCTCGGCGAAGAAATCGCGCATGGCCTGCCAGGAACGCTTGTCGGCGTCGGCGTTATATTTTGCACCGGGCTGATTGAGCGCATCGACGCCCGGGTCCGTGAAGGCGTGGACGGCGTGGCCGTACGCGACGATCTGGTAGTCGACGTTGTTGTCGCGCAATTGTTGCTCGAAGGCCTTCATGTCCTCGGGCTTTTCATAGGGATCGTCCGCGCCGCATAGCGCGAGCACCTTGGACTTGATGGCCGCTCCGTTGGAAAGCGGACGCGCATCAAGACCGCCGTGAAAGCTGACCACGCCCTTGAGGTCGAGCCCGTCGCGCGCCATTTCGATCACGCCCGTGCCGCCGAAGCAGTAGCCGATGGCGGCGATGCGCATGGGATCGAGCAGCGGCTGCCTCAGAAAGATCTGGTAAGCGGCGCGTTCACGCATGCGGTAAAGATTGCGATCACCTTTGTAGATGCCGACCTGTTTCATCCAAGCGGTTGGGCCCTGCGTGTGCACGTCGATGCCGTAAATGTCGGCCGCAAAGGCGATGTAGCCGAGCTTGGCGAGCATGTCCGCGCGCTTGTGGGTGTAATCGGTGATGCCGCGCCAGTCGTGCACGACAATCACTCCCGGTCGCTGACCGCTGATGGCATCATCGTAAACGACGAACCCGTGGAGCGGCGTTCCTTTCTCGTCGCTGTAGTCGACCGGCTTGGTGACCAGCGCGGCGGGAGCGGGGAGGGTCATGGCGAGCGCGAACAACAGAAAGACAAGACGTTTCATTGGGCAATGATACCCGCCAAAACGATGCGCGCAACGCGTGCAAAAAACGAAAACGGCGGGCGGAAATCCGAGAAAATGTGGGGCTCGCCCTTCTCGAATCTCGCCCGCCGCGAATTGTTAGCAGCCGCTATTGCGACACGGCGGTGGTTTGCGTCGTTGTGGTGGCAGCAGGCTGCTGCACTTCTTCGGTCGTAGTGGTGGTTGAGCTGGTTTGAGGTTCGCTAGAGCAGCCAACCATCACCATCATTCCGGCGCTGGCCACTGCATAGAGTAGGAAAGGAAGAATTGTTTTCATGCTTTGAAAGGGAGTTATGGTGCGCGTCCCGGTTGGACGAGGCGCGCGCCGTTTGTTTTTCTCGCCGTGTTTAGGGAGCAGGAGTTGTGGTAGTCGTCGTCGTTGTCTTCTTGATGATGGTCGACCCGTCGGTCGGCGCAACGTTGTGGACAACGACCTTGGAGGCCAACATGCGATCACCGTCCTGCGAATAGTAAACGGTCACCGGTACGCCGCTCCGCACTGTTTCGACGGAGACGGGATTTCCGTTTTCATCCACGTAGGTAGTGGTTTTGGAATAGGTGTAGCTCACTGGTGCGGGTGACGTTCCACTGGTTACAGTGATCACGCTTGGTGAAAACTCGGATACGGTACCGGCACTCGTGGTAGTAACGACGCTCTGCGCGTAGGCCCCTGTCAATCCAACGGTCGCCAATACGGCACTAAGCGCGGCAGCGCGGACAGAACTGAATTTAACGTTTTTCATGTTTTTCCTTTCGGTTCGAAGGGGCCTGGTTGCACCCTTCCATTCACGTTAACTACACATGCCATGCCAGCTTTGTTTCCGCGTTCGTTATCGATTCGAGTGCATGAGCTTAGAGAAAGTTGGGCAGGTTTTTTTCACACGCGAGCAACTCGCAGAACGTGCGAAGTGCACGCTGACCAATCGCGCAGAATGCAGGCCGATCACTGCCTCCGCACGGACATCGTTCCGTCAAGCCGCCTCGAGAGATCGATGGGATCGCCGACGTTGACCTCAGCCGGACTGACCTGATAAGCCCAAACCTCGAACCAGTTGATCTTGGCCTCGCCATAGATGGTCGAGAAGGCGCCGTCAACGGCATCCAGGCCGTGCGAAATTTTGATGCGACCGATGCGGGGCTCGTTGAAGCGCGCATCGAACGTGCTCCAGTGATGGCCGAGAAAAACCTCAAAGTAGGCGTGGAAATCCATCGGCGTGCCGGGGTCGATATGCCCGATATCGGGAAGATGGCCGGTCACATACCGCGCGGGTATGTTGAAGCAGCGGCACAGTGCGATTGCGACGTGGGCGAAGTCGCGGCAGACGCCATAGCGCCGGAGCAGAATGTCAGAAGCCGAAAGCTCGGGACTGCCTGAGCCGAAGCGGTACTCAATATTATTGTGCACCCAGTCGCAGATTTCCTGCACGCGCTCAGCTCCCTTGCCGTCGAACAACGGGCCGAAGGTCTGCCACGCGAACGTCATTAGCTTATCCGAATCACAATAGCGGCTCGGCAGGATATACCGCAGGACGTCGCTGGGGAGTTGGTAGACCGGTACCGCCAGCCCAATCGGCTCGAAATTATCCGGTGCGGCGGGCACCCGCACGAGCGCGTCGTGGTGGATGATATTTTCGCCCGGCTGCATGATGACGCGGTCGAGCTGGTTGCCCAGGCCGTCTTCAAACGCCAAGCTTGAAAGATGCGGCGCGAAGGTGAGTTTTTCCTGCAAAACGCTTTGGTGAAAGCCCGCGCGCGGCCGCAGCGAGAGGGTCATGGCCACCGCCATGGACGCCTGCCAGACGACGTGGCAGCCGATGCGAACGGTTAATTCCAAGGGAGGGTGGTTCATGATGGTGGACTGCGTACGGCGTCGACAAAGGCGTCGAAGAGAGGGCGATAGATTTCGTTGCGCTCGGGGTGATATTGCACTCCCAGGCCGAAGGGATAATCGCACAGGTGGACTTGCTCAATCGTACCGTCTTCCGCGTGGTGCGCTTCGATCTCTATGTTTCTACCTAGCAGATCGAGTGCCTGATGGTGCGAGCTGTTGACTTTGGGAATGCGCAGCGTCGCGCATTCGGTGAATGCGAGCGGCTGCACGTTGTCGTAGCGAAGATCAGCATGACCAGGGATATCGAGGTGCAGCGTGCCGCCAAGCGCGACGTTGAGCACCTGCACGCCCCGGCAAATCGCGAAGATCGGCAATTGCCGCGCCATCGCGCGTGGCAGAAAATAAAACTCCCATGCGTCGCGCTGGTCATCCGGGCGGTGGATCTGGCTGGGATCAGGCACGGGCTGGCGCAGCCATTCGCGTCCAATATCGGTCCCGCCGGTGAGCAGGAGTCCGTGGGGCTGGTCGAGCACCATCCCGATGCGGGCATTCCACAGGAGTACGTCGGGATAGCCCGCGAAGATCTTTTCAAAAAACGGCCACGCATCGGCGTCTATCCATGTGGCGATATGTTTCACACGACACGATAGGCACAAAACGTGGGCCGTGCAGGACTTCAATTGCCAATGTGACGGTTTTGCGCCAATTTGACGGCGCAATGACTGCGGGACCTCCTGAATCGTTCACGCTGTCCTGGCATAAGCAATCGGCTGACAGTTTCGCGCGGATATTGCGCCGCATCGCGGCACGCGCGCAAAGCCTCTGCGGCGACGCGCGATTTTCCGCCGAGGAGGGCATCCACGAAGTGAGGCTGCTGATTAAGCGCGTGCGTGCCTTGCTCTGGTTTGCGCGGCCTTCCCTCGCGCGGACGGTCGAGGCTGAAGCGCGTACACAATTGCGCAAGGCGGCCCGTCTTCTCTCTGGACAGCGGGACGTGGAGGCGGCGCAAGCGACTTTCGAGAAGATGCTCGAGGAGATTGATTCCACCGGCGGGCGTGAGGTGGTCGAAAAAACATCGCAATCCCTCCGCGCGCGCCACCAAACGCCGGAAAGCGATGTGCGCCAAAACATGAAGAAGGCGGTGAAGCTGCTTTGTGACGAGCTGGACGACTTCGCGCAGGCGGTGGAGCGTTCCGGCAAATGGCCGTCCGCGACCAAGCGGACCGAGAAGGCTTTCCGCGTCATGCGGAAGACGGGAAAGAAAGCGCGGCGCACGCAGGATGATGCCGACTTTCATGCATGGCGCAAAAAGGCGAAGCGGTTGCTTTATCTTCTCGAGATGCGCAATGGCGATGCCACCCGGCGTGAGCAGCGGTTGCTCGAGCGGGTCTCTCAGTTGCAATCCACGCTGGGCGACGACCATGATTGCGTTGTGACGGCGCAGCAACTTCCCGCGCCACCGGATGCACGGTCTGCCGCCCGGGCCGTGGTGAAGCTCCTTGGTGAGCGGCAGCGGCGCTTGCGCAAAAAGTCTCGCAAGCTCGCGCGCGGTATCGACGCGGTGGCGTAACTCCGCGCTGCGGGTGGGACAACTACTCTTCGTGTTTCGGTGCGGTGACGTTGTCCATGTACGTCACGCGCGCGGTCTTTCGTAAATCCTCCGGACGAACTCCAGGCGGAGTCTTTTCGATCTCGTAATAATCGTGGACCGCTTCCCGCGGCAGATTGCGTCCTGCCCGGCGCCTGCGTATGCCGAGGTCGATCTTGCGTTCACCCCAGCCATCGTGCTGGCCGTCGCTGCGATCACTTGATGAATCGCGATAAATCCACGACATGGCAACGACCTGAAAAAGCAGGCCAAAGAGGACTAGGAGCACTTGAGCTATTGTGAGAGCACTGAAGGAATGCATGGGTGAAGTTTCCTTTGGGTGGTTCGCTCGGCTTTAATGGTACGTATGTGTTTATGGTTGCATAATGTGTGCCGTTATGTCCGTTAAATGCACCTAACGATGCTTAGGCAACAACTTGTCTGACCACTTTCAAATTCGCCATGAGAGGGGCGTTTATGAGAGGAAGGCAGCTTGTAAGATGGAACAACTTTTTCTGCACTTTCACAGTCCAGCTCGGGCTAAGCGGCGAAACTTAGAACTTTTTTGCCGAGCAAAAAGAGCCAACGTCAAAATGATGCAAGACTGAGGGCTGGAGACCGCAGATTATAGTTCGCTTTTGATCGAACCTTGAGCGTTGCCGAGGATAAGGAACGGCCTTATGCTCCTGGTGTTGAAATGCTATTCCCATCCTGCGCTCAAGGACGTTCCGCTTGCCACGGTGATGCGGGCGCTATCCGATCCCTGCCGGCTTGGCATCGTGCGCGCCTTGCTGGCCGTGCGTGGCCGCGAGCTTTGTTGCACGGACATTCCGCTTCAGGTCGGGAAGGCAACGCGTTCGCACCACTTCGATGTCCTGCGCGATGCCGGCCTGATCACGAGCCGATGCGAAGGCACCAAGTGCCTGACGGCCTTGCGCCGCCGCGAACTCGATCGACGTTTTCCGGGTCTACTGAAGCTGGTGGGTCTTGGTGAAAAATAGCGGCCTGAAGCAAGGTTGTTAAAGATTGTGAACGCGCCGTTTTGAGGGCGTTTTGGGCTCGCATTGGCGAGCGTACCGCGCGAAAGTCGCGGCATTATGTACGTCAACATCGATCCGGAAGGCAATGTCTCCGGAATTTTCCCGGACTCGCCGCTTTCGCTCACGGTTCCGGCGGGCCACAATGTTCATCTCTATGCCAGCTTCGATACGGCATGGGAACAGGCCGTCGTTGCGTACATTAACGGCGAGCGTTATGACCACCAAATGGGGTCATTCATTTTGCGGCCGAAGACGATGACCATCCCCGCGCGCGATGAGGTTTACGAGCTGACTCTCGTCGCCTGGCACAAGCGCAGCGAACCCAATCCCGACCTTCCATGGGTGGCATCGCGCGGGCAGCGCGTTGGCCCGGTGATTTTTGCGTGGGACGATTCCGCCGAGGACGGCGACTACCGTGACGCGCGCATCAAGCTCGTGACGAGCGCCTGATTTCAACCGCCGTCCCAATTGCGGATGGCGTCCGTGAGCGCGATATCCAGCGGGCGCATCTTGATGCCGGCTGCGTCCAGCCGGCGAGTCTCGAGCAGCGCGCTCCAACGCCGGGCGGGAGGTTCGTGTTCCTGAAACTCAGGGTGGTCCCGCGTAAAGGCCGGGTCCCAGCCGGGGTGACGGTGCTTGCGAATGAGCGCGACGAGATCGCGAGTGCTCATGTAGCCGGGATTGACGATGTTGTAGGCACCGCCGGGCAAATCGGAATTCCAGACCTGGAGGCAAGCGGTCACGGCATCGCGGAGGTGGGTGAACGAATTCCAGCGTTGGAGCAGTTGCGGTGACGACTGCATTCGCGTCAAAAAATTGCGTGGATGATCCCGCTCGGTGAAGGCCGCGTTGAGCCGCCAGATGTACGTGCCGGGAAAGGGCAGCAGGGTTTTCTCCATTGCGGCGAGTGTGCCGCTATAGAAGCTGCCGCCGTTTTCCAGCGTGGCGTTGGGGGTATCGTCATCGGCAAACCCGCGCACACGTGCGGAGCGCGAAGCGAGAAACAGCGCGAGGTCTTCGGTTTGAAGATTCTCCCGGACGACCCAAGCACCATTCTCGTTCTGCACCCACGCGCCGGCGAAGATGCACCCGCAAGAGACGACACCAAGCCGCACTCCTGCCGCATCGCAGGCCTGCGCCACAGTCTGCGCCAGGGCCACGTTGCCGAGGATGGTATCCGTACGGTGCCCTTCGCAGTTGTACATCGTTGGGCGACCCGTGTAGCCGCCGCAGAGGATCACGAGGTCCGGCTGATATTGCTTTAAGGCATCGACCAGTGGGCGGAACTTGGTGTAGTCGAGATCAACACGCGAAATGGCCCGGTGCGGGAGCCACGCCTTCGCCAATTCGCGGCGAAACGCGCTGCCGACATAGCCGCTGGCTCCGAGCAGGAAGATCATAATTCGCGGGAAGACTGGAGGGTTGTTGGCCCCCAATGTGAACGGTACGGTATGAAACGCGGCAGGCGAGGTAAAAGCTGCTTATCCGGTTAAATGTATGAACAAATTCCTCGGTTTACTCGTGGTGGTGCTGTTGGCGAGACTGTGCCCCGCGGACGACTCGACGCCGGTAGCGAATACGGGGAGGGTGGCCACCCTGTCGACTTCGGACCTGCAGGACTACGATCAGCAGTCGCCAGCCGTAAAGCGCCTGCTGGCACGTGCCCTCGAGCTAACGACGCAAAATCTCTCTTATAAGTACGGCTCGTCCGATCCGAAGGAAGGCGGGATGGATTGCTCAGGAACCGTCTATTATCTACTCGCCGATGCCGGTATCGGATCGCCGCCGCGGGACTCGGGTGAGATGTACAGATGGGTATGGACGGAAGGCCACTTTTACTCCGTCGAGAGTTCCCGGCCCGACTCCTTTGAGTTCTCCAAGCTCAAACCGGGAGATTTGCTTTTTTGGACAGGCACCTACGACGTGAATCGCGATCCGCCGGTCTCGCACGTGATGATTTACCTCGGGATAAACCGTCATACAGGCCGCCGCGCGATGGTGGGCGCAAGCGAGGGAAGGCGTTTCAACGACGTCTCGCGGTACGGCGTGAGTGTGTTCGACCTGGAGCTTCCGCGAGGAACCGGCACCTCACGGTTCATTGGTTACGGAGCCATTCCCACGCTGGGTGAAGTTCGATAGGCATCGAACAAGTGGTTGCGCTGGCGCGGGTTGCCCGGCGTCATTTGCAATGAGGTTGCAGGTGCGTATTCTGTGTCATGAAAGTTCAGCCTATCAGTAACTCTCTCTCGGACTTTTCGGAGAAGTCAGTCTCCATTCCCTCCGACGGCGAACTGCTCGACGCCTATTCGCAGGCCGTGACCACGACCGTGCAACAAGCCGGGCCCGCCGTCGTCCACATCCAGGCGCGTTCGGGCGAAGACCGCGGTGGCAGCGGCTCTGGCTTCCTCATTTCACCGGACGGCTTCGTCGTGACCAACAGCCACGTTGTGCATGGCGCCGACAAGGTACGCGCGCAAACACCGGACGGCCGCGAATCGCGCGCGGAGATTATCGGTGACGATCCCGACACGGACCTCGCCGTACTGCGCATCGATCTGCCTGATCTGCACCACCTGCGCTTTGCCGATTCGCAAAAAATTCAGGTGGGACAGGTGGCCATTGCCATTGGCAACCCACTCGGCCTCGACAACACCGTGACCGCCGGCATCGTCAGTGCGCTAGGGCGTACTTTTCCCTCGCGGACAGGACGGTTGATCGACAACGTGCTGCAGACAGATGCAGCGCTGAATCCCGGCAACTCCGGCGGTCCGCTGCTGGACTCGCGCGGGCAGGTGATCGGCGTGAACACCGCGGTTATTCCCTCGGCGCAAGGCATCAGCTTCGCCATCGGAAGCAAGACGGCGGAATTCATCGCGAGCTGGCTGATCAAGGAGGGACGCATCCGGCGCGGTTACATCGGCGTGGGCGGCCAGGACGTTTCCATCCACGAACGCGTGGCACGGTTCCACCAACTGAGGCAGCGCAGCGGCATTCTCGTTCACACGATCGAGAGAGGCTCAGCCGCTCAGGAAGCGGGCGTGGAGGAAAACGACATCCTCATCTGGCTCGACCACGAGGAGCTGCGTTCGGTGCATGAGTTGCATCGGCTGCTCGTTCTGCGTGAGCCGAACCGCAAGTCGCGCCTGACCGTGCTGCGCAAGCACCAGATCGTCCATCTCTGGATCACCCCGCGCGAGCGGGAGTGAGCGGCGGTAATTTGCGCTTGCACCGAGGCGATGCCGATGCAAGCTTTACAACACTTAGAGAGGAAGGCAGATCGATGAAAATATACACTTTGTCTTTGCTGATGGCGGTCACTGCGTTTCTGGCATGCAATGCTCGTGCGGGTGTCGAAATGGTTAGCAACAGTCAGCCGCAACCGAAAGCAGCCGTCGTCACGACTACAGTCTCGAGCGATTCCGGAATCTGCACTTGCTCAACCCCGGTTGCGCCCATCCACTTCAAGGATGGCCTTACGCCCAACGGGCCAGTCACCAGTGAAGCCGTATATGGCGATCCGGAGGGCGACAGCTGCGGTTGCGCACAATCGTTCGGCTTCCGCGATTACGGTCCGGCACATGTGGTCGTTCCGCCGCTGCCCGTCGACACGAAGGAAATGAAGCATCCTTCCTCCTGATTTCGTTCGCACAATTTCTGGAAACGTCGTGCGCGTGATTCGCACGCGCTTATTTTCTTGCCCGCCTTTCCGCGCGAGGCACAATGACCGTCACCTAATCGCCGTCCAAGCAATTGGAAGTCAGTCGGAAAAAATGGAGCTGTGGCCGAGTGGCTGAAGGCGATGGTTTGCTAAACCGTTGTACGGCTTTAAAACCGTACCGAGGGTTCGAATCCCTCCGGCTCCGCTGTTTAACGATGCCTGAGCTGTCTTTTTGCATTCAATTTGCGCCACCCGTGATAGGTCTAAGTGCTACATGTGCTCAACTCCTTAGCAGCCTAAATGTGCCACACCTCTGAAAGCGCCTACCGGGTTCCTCCAAGGCAGCGCATTTAGACGCGCTAAAAAGCCGGTTATCCAGTCATGGCTACCCTTCGATCTCCACGGAACCGCTTTGTAGTTATTGACCAATGACTGCTTGGCTGCCTAATCCGAGTTGGACCACGTAAGCACTCCCACCCGCGGATACGGATCAAATCCAGAAAATGCGTTTCCTGGATCGTCGTTCAGAATCTGAATGAAAACCCACGCTTCGTGGGATTCTTTTAGTTTTGATCTATCCACTTTCACGATTCCAGAGAGGCGGCAATCATTTAGCAGCGCATCTATCAGATCAGCATCTTCGGTATCAATGCCCGAAGTCGCACCGGTTTCTCGCCACTTTGGACCACTAAAATGAATGGCCAGGATTTTATCTGGCGGGACCTTATCGGGGTGGACTTCCGGTAAGGGAACCAAGCAGCCTTCGAGCTCAGGTTGGAGATTGGAAGTGCCTCCTGTCTGATTGCTGTAAGTAACACCAGTCGGGTAACTGATTATAATTCCTGCACTCAATAGGTCGTACAGAGCCACACGGACCATAAGAGCATCATTCGGACGTTAACGCCTTCCTGCAAATAAATTTCTCGGTGGCCGGCCTAAAAACTCACTTTTGGAGAGCGGCGTAGAGGTAATTGTTGAGAAATCCGATGACTGCTCACTGACCCAAATCCGGGCATTTATCAAGGTCCTTCCGTCCTTGGCGCATTTTGGCTGCTAAGGGATGGCGCATTTTTATTTGCTAGGGCGTCGCAAATTGAATGCAAAACTACATTCTGACTGAGATTGACGACATTTCTCGTTGTGCTCGGCGCATCAGAAAGTAAATTCGGCTTCATGAGTGATCCTGCGTTCTGGCACCGGCTGCAGTTCGCGTTCACCATTACCTACCACTATCTCTTCCCGCAACTCACGATGGGGCTGGCGTGGTTTCTGGTTTATTGGAAGTGGCAGGCGCTTCGCACGGGCGATGAAAAGTACAACCAGGCGGTGCGTTTCTGGGCACGAATCTTCGGGCTTAATTTTGCCGTCGGTGTGGTGACGGGTATCCCGATGGAATTCCAGTTCGGCACAAATTGGGCGGCGTTCACCAGGTTTTCCGGCGCCATCGTCGGGCAGACGCTTTCGATGGAAGGCATGTTCGCCTTTTTCTTGGAGAGCGCTTTCATCGGCGCGCTGATTTTTGGTGAGAAGCGGCTGGGGCCGCGTGTGCATTTCCTGGCGGCGATTGGCGTGGCGTTAGGGAGCTGGGCCTCCGGCTACTTCATCATTACGACGAACGCATTCATGCAGCACCCCGAGGGCATTTATGAAACGATCGGGACGGGCAAGGACCAGGTGCTCGGCCTCGCCAGCATCAGCAACTTCCTGCTCAATCCGTGGGCGTGGGTTCAATTCGCACACAACCAATGCGCGGCGCTGGTGACCGGCGCGTTCGCGGTCACGGCGCTCGGCTCGTTCTACACGCTGCGCAACGAGTACCTCCAGCAGGCCAGCCTTTTTTTGCGCAGTGGCACGCTGGCCGGCTTCTTCGCCTCGCTGCTGGTGGCTTTTCCGACTGGGGATTCGCAGGCGAAGCTGGTGGCGCACGATCAACCCGTGACTCTCGCGGCGATGGAGGGGCGGTTCCATGGCGGCGACATGGCGAGCATCTCGATGATCGGTCAGCCGAACGTGGCCAAGCAGCGGCTCGACAATGCGATTGAGTTCCCGGGCGGCCTGAGCTTCCTGGCCAATGGCACATTCGAAAGCTATGTGCACGGGCTCGATGAATACCCGAAGGAGGACTGGCCGGACAACATCGAGCTCCTCTACTACGCGTTCCATCTCATGGTCACGCTGGGTGCGATCTTCATCCTCCTCATGCTGCTGGCCAATGTGCAGCGCTTCCGCGGCAAGCTCGAGAAGAGTACATGGCTGCTTTGGCCGCTGCTGCTGGCCTTTCCATTTCCGTACATCGCCAACACGCTCGGCTGGATGACGGCAGAACTCGGCCGCCAGCCGTGGCTGATCTACAACGTCCTGCGCACCTCGCAGGGCTACAGCCAGGTGGTCAGCAACGGCGATGTCATCTTCACCTTGATCGGCTTCTGCGGACTCTATCTCGCGATCGGCGTGATGTTCCTCTTCATGGTCGCGCGTGAGATCAATCACGGACCGGTTCCGGAGGAGTCGCACGACGCGAAGGAGAATCGCCATGATTGAGATCTGGTACGGTATCGTGTCCTTCATGATGCTCACCTATGTCGTGCTCGACGGGCGCAACTTCGGCGCGGGCATCCTGCACTTTTTCGTCGCGCGTACGCAGGAGGAGCGGCGGCAGGTCGTCGCCGCGATCGGGCCGCTCTGGGTCTGGCACGAAGTTTGGATCGTGGGATTTGGGGGCACGCTTTTCGTGGCGTTTCCCAAGCTGCTGGCCGCGTCGTTCTCGGGCTACTACCTCGCGCTGTTCCTGGTGCTTTGGTGCTTCGCTTTTCGTGGCGGCGCTCTCGAGGCGGGCGGGCATATCGACGACAAGATGTGGCGGTCGTTCTGGGACGTCGTCTTCACCGTCTCGAATTACCTGCTCGCCATTCTATTTGGGGCGGCGCTCGGCAATCTCTCGCGCGGCGTGCCGGTGGATGACTCGGGCACATTCAGCATGGCGTTCTTCACCAACTTCAGCCCGTTCGGAAGCCCGTCCGGCCACGTCGGGTTGCTCGACTGGTACACCGTCTCGATGGGCGTCGTCGTGCTCATCGTCCTCGGTGCGCATGGGGCGACTTACCTGGCGATGCGGACCGTCGGACCGGTGCATGACCGCTCGGCCCGCTACATGCGGGTGCTATGGACGCTCGTGCCGGTCGCGGTTGTGGTCATCGCGATCGAGACGTGGTTCGTGCGGCCCGCGCTGCTGGCTGCGTTCTTCGGGCAGCCGCTCGCGTGGGTCTTCGCGCTCGTGGTCCTGGTCGGGGCCGGGATGATCTTCACCGGGATCCGTGGCCGGGATGATCGCCGGTGCTTCCTCGGCTCGGGCGCGGTCGTTATCGGCATGCTGGCAGCGGGTGCGGCGACGATCTACCCGGTCATCCTCTACTCGACGCTGGACCCGAAGGACTCGCTGACGGCGCAGAACACCGCGGCGAGCGAGCGCAGCCTCGAGCTGGCCATGCTATGGTGGCCGGTCGCGGGTGGGCTGGCCTTTGGTTACCTGTGGTATATCGCGCGGTACTTCTCGGGCAAGGTGGACGTCAAGGCGGGCGATGCGGGGCCGTATTAACGGCGGCTTATTTGGCCTAAAAATCCTGCATTTTTAGGAGATTTAGAATACGCAGGTGATGGAAGCTCGCGGGCAGTGGTACGTAACATTCGCCGTGATGGCGGCGCGGGCGTTGCGATGGGAGCATCGAACCGCAACTTATGCTCCGCGCTTTATCCTGGGGCGCCGGCATTTCACACCGAACTCAACATCGCCGGCTATGGCCCAAAATCCCTTCGCGGCCAGCTCGTGGACGCGCAAGGTGAAAGTCGACCTGCCCGGCACCACCTGCTGCGCCTCATTTTTCGGCCTGACCATCGCCTCGCCCACGGCCGACCTTACCTTTCGCCACTCGGACAACGCGGTGCAGGAAGAAAAACTTCTCGGCGGCCTGGGCGGGGGCGCGCTGCGCTTTTTCCAACTCACGCTCGACCTTCCGCATTGGATGGCGCGAAAGGAGTCGACCTCATGCAAAAGGCGGCGGCGCTGAAGGATGCCGGTGCGGCGTTTGCCCTGGCCAATTTTTATGATCTCGGTGTGGGCGTGGCGAAGGACCCGGCGCTGGCGCTGTCGTGGTATCAAAAGTCCGCGGACATGGGCAGCCGCGAGGCCCAGCACAATCTCGCGATCATGTTTCCGAACCGGCAACGCAGGATGGGGTTGGTGGCCCGGGCTACTTGTTGCCCGGGTCGGCCCGGCTGGGCGGGCCGACATGAAGCGAGGCATTATCGTCATGCGTCGCTTCCTGCGCGTTGCGCGCGTCCGGGCAACGAAGTAGCCCGGACCACCCGCACCTTCTCCTCGGTATTCCTCCAACTGCCTCGTTACGGAGTGGCGCGGTAATACAATCGATATCTCGTCGTGAAAGGCCGGCGGCAGGTGCCTCGCCCCGGAGGGGCTGCCTTGCGCTGCGGTTGCTCCCGGTGAGACAGGCCAGGTCCTTCGACTCGCTCGGTCTGAGCTTTCGTGGGAAAAAGAAGTTTTCGCCTGGCTCGCCCAGGATGACGACGCGTTTTTTTCGAGATCTCTTGCAGGGTTGGCTGCTCGTTAGAATCGTTTTCCCCGAGGCGGTGCCCCGAGGTGATTGGTTTCGTTCAGGATGACAAAGCGCGTGTTGCGATTCCGAGGAGCGTTCAAAAATAATGGAAAATAGGTTGAGATAATTCTTGTTTTTGCGCGTCTTATTCTATATAAAGAAATCTCACTAAACCGCCATGAAAACCTTGTCCTTTACAGCCCAGCATTGCTTGAGCCTGTCCGCGATTACGCGGCAAGGCGCGGACGGAGTCTGGTCGGGTTTTATGGGCTATGCGTTGGTCAAAAGTGGCCCCGAAACCGCACTTGATAATCGTATGCTGGAGGTGCGCGGATAGGTTTCTACCTGGATAACAGGAACAGATTTCCAACCCCGCCACCCCTGAGGTGAGCGGGGTTTTTTATTGGGGATTTTGCAGTTTTTGAGAGGCAAAACGAAACGAAAGGACAGGAAGACAAGTTTTGAGAAACAGACAACTTTAAAGTGGCAAGAAAAGGCCCTCATGCCGGCGGCAACCAGCATGAGGGCGGATCGGTCACTTCCAGAAACCGTAGTAGGGACATCTTTCCGTAACCAAGTTTATTGGTACGGGAATGACGGCTGGGTGTCAACCCATGCCGTGTGGAGTTCTTGCGTTTTCTGAGAACGAATCCGATCCCTTGCCGCGATTTACATCGCTAAGGGCTTAGGGCTTTTTTCTATATATAGAAATATGGAGAAAAGGCCGCAGAGGAGGTGTGCCTGAAACACTGAAACATCCGCCGTGAAAAACCTGCGGGTACGAGAAAACAAGAGCTCGTAACGGTGTTTGTTCTTTATTGTGGTCCTGCGGACGGCAGTTGCCCTGGCACGGCGGTAACCTGAGGGTTGCCGCACTTGCTGCCCGCAGGACATCATTTTTTAGCGCCCATGGTCCACTCCATTTCCAGCATTTATCGGCACATCAAACCATGCTACCTTGGGCCATGCGTTATCTGGTGAAGCCCGGGTGAAGCCGGGCAGGGAAAAGGCGCTGATCGCCGCGATTGAGCAGGGGACGCTGGGCATGGGATCGGTGGCGGGAGACGAATATCTCCATAACATGCGGCAGGCGCGGCTCGCCGAAGATGGAACGTCGCAATGGATCGAGGTTTGTTTTTGCCGGGAGCCCCTGGAGGAGGAACGTCCCTACTGGGAGGAATTCTTCGAGCTAATCAGCGTGAAGGACGCGCACGCGCGCCGCAATTGCCAGGACCTGAATGGCGAAAAGCCGTGGGCCTGCTGCGACTGCGATTGCACGAAGGAACTGGAGGCGCGGATGCGGGCGCAGGGCTGTTCGTTTTTGGAGAAACTGCGCCATGATGGCTAAAGTGGGCGGCGCGGTAGTCGTGCTGATGGGGATCGCCTTCCTGGGCTTTAGTCTTTATTTCGTGAGCCAAGAGGTGCTGCTCGACATGACGGGGCGGTCCACCACGGGCGCGGTGACGGAGAAGGCGACTTCCGCGGACGAGGACAACCACATCTCCTATTATCTAAGCTACAGTTACGCGGATGGCAGCGGCCATGCCTACACCTCCCGATCGGATGTTTCCCAGGCGATGTTTGACGGTGCGGTGGAGGGGGCGCCGATCCCGGTGGTTTATTCCTACACTTTTCCCGCCACCAGCCGGATTCGCGCGGCGGGCGCGGGCCTGTTACCCGGCGGCATTTTTGCGCTGATGGGCGGCGTGGCGTCATGGTACGGCCTGCGGATGATTTTGCGGCGGATCCATTGCGAAAACAAACAGCTTCGGCTAATGACGAACGGCGAGCGGTTTACCGGCCGATTGGTCGCGGTGGAAGAGGACAAAAGCGAGGAGGTGGAGGATTACACGCCGCTCGTCTTGATCTACGCGTTCACCGACAAGATGGGACGGGAACGCACTGGCAAGACTTTTCATGTGAAGGCGGCCGACCAGGATTTTTGGAAGGGGCGAATTGGTTGTCCGCTGGAGGTGCGGGTGAATCCGGCTGATCCTGCCGACCACATTGCGCTGGTGGAGGGGTCGAATCTTTTGGGGTGAGGGCGCGCGCGTTTACCAGGTTGCGCGTGGCGTGATTTCAGAATTCGGCTTGCGCCGCACCCGCGCTGAGCAAGCGCGTGCTGCCTTTTTCCGCCGTGGCAAAATTTTTGGATGGATCGATGCGACGCGCGCGAAGTTTGTGCTAGAGTGACGGGCTTTCCATGAAACATCGCGTACTTGTCGTCATCCTGGCGTCGCTCTCCATGATGATGGCGCTTTCCATCGACGCCTATCTTCCGGCGATCCCGACCATCGCGCATGATTATAACGTGACGCTGCCGGCGGTGCAGCAGACGCTGACGATTTACCTTTTTGCGCTGGCGTTCATGACGCTTTTTTATGGGACGCTTTCGGATTCCTTTGGCCGCCGTCCGGTGATTTTGATTTCGCTCGTGTTTTATTTCATCAGCTCACTGGGCGCGGCGTGGGCTCCGACCCTGGGCTGGCTTCTGCTCTTTCGCCTGCTGCAGGGGCTTTCCGCGGGGGCAGGCATGGTGATTGGGCGCGCGATTGTGGGTGACCTGATGTCCGGCGCGGAAGCGCAGAAGACGATGGCCTATATCTCGCTGGTTTTCGGATTGGCTCCGGCGCTTGCGCCCATTTTGGGCGGATGGGTGCTGGCGGGCTGGGGTTGGAAAGCGATCTTCTATTCCATCGCGCTGTTCACGCTGGTCCTGTTGCTCGCGTGCCTGCGTTGGCTGCCGGAGAGCCTGGCCGTAAAGGACCGGCATCCATTTCACTTCAACGTGATCGTGCGAAATTATTTGGAGGTGGGGGCCGATGCGCGCTTTATGTTTCGTTCGCTGAGCATCGCGCTCTCATTCACCGGCATCATGCTTTATGTGGCGTCGGCGCCGGTGTATTTGCTGACGCTGCTGCATCTGACGGTGAAGGATTTCGGCTGGCTGTTCGTGACATTCATCGCGGGCATGACGGTCGGCTCGGCTGCTTCGGGACACCTGAGTCATCGGTTGAAGCCTGGTGTGATTATTGGTGCGGCGTACGCGCTGATGCTGTTGTCGGTCGTCTCCAGCCTGGTCTATACGGGCTTTTTCGTGCCGCAAATCCCCTACGCCATCATCCCGCATTTCTTTTATGGATTCGGCATGTCGCTGGCATCGCCGGCGATGACGGTGCTGACGCTGGAGATGTTTCCCAAGGTGAAGGGGCTGCCTTCCTCGCTGCAGGGTTTTGTCTTCATGATCTGCTTTTCTCTCGTATCCGGAGTGGTTGCGCCGCTGCTTTTCGACAGCGCCTTCCATTTGGCTGTGGGCGCGGCGACGGGCCTGGGCTTGAGCATGCTGCTCTGGTGGCTCGGTTCACGCGGTCTGCCGGAGCACGCGATTTTTACGGGCGAGGAAAGAGTCTCGACCGAAGAAGTCCCGCATCTTTAGCGGCACCGGCTGGTGAAGAACCAGTCGCCAAATATTTTTGCTGCCGTCCGCCAGATCTCCCCGGACCGGACACGACTTTCAACCCTGAACCCGGAGGTCATCCATGGAGTCCAGTACCAACCGATAGCGGCGTCTTCCCGCTTCATATGAAGACCCTGCCAGACCATCCAGGAGCCGGTGCGCACGCGCCGGCACGATGGCATTTACGCCTATGAATACAAAATATACCTACGCGCGCTGACTTGATTCCGATGCAGCCGGGGAAATGTTCCGGGGACTCTGCGCCTCGCCATTTCCGACGCTGATACCATCGGAATAAAGCAGTGCCACACAATCGTGGTCCGGTTGCCTGCGGGTGGCCGGGCCACGCCACTTTACTTTCGCCCTTCGCGTTGCGGCCTTGATGCCACGAGCAACGCCGGGTCATCTCCCGCGAATACGGCAGGCCGTTTGCAACAGAACGGTAGGAGTGCGGCTCCGTGACCCGGGGGCGAATCTTTTTCCCCACGCAGCCCAATGCAGGGGCTCTCCGCTCAGAACGGAGCCCGTGCGGTTGCAAATCTGCCGTGGGGACCGCTTTCCCAACCAACATCAACCCTCAAAAAGGAATCCATGAAATGAGTTATCTCAACACGCAAGCATTGATCGAGAGCCTCTTGAACCTAATGAAAATCCTCGCGCGAAATCCGGACCGACGGCTCCGTTCCTCGACTCGCGCACCTTAGACCGGAAGGTCTTTAGAAAAAATTGACATGAAAACAAACCAACGCACTGCAGGACCACAATAAAGAACGAACACCGTCGAGGTCAGCACTGAAAGGCGTTTCACACGGAGACTGCCGAGGGATGGGAGCGCGGAACGGAGGAAGCTTCCTGTACCAAGTCTCCACGAGCGAAGCCGAGGGATCAGTTTGCCCGCCTCTTTCAGCGGGTTTTGAACTGATCCTTCGGCAAGCTCAGGATGACTGACGATGCTTAGTCGACGTTATTTCTTGAAGGTGGCAAGATCGTCCGCTTCGAGGTAATCGACAAGCGTGGAGGTTTCGGGCTTCAGTCCCAGCGGGGTGCATTCGCCGACGAACCACTCCTTCTTTTCCGGATTTTCGTAGGGGCGATAGGTTTCGACTCCCGTGGACCAGCCGTTGATTTCCTCGCTGGTCTTGGGCGTGCCGTTGGCGTTGAACCAGGCGACGACCTGTTCATCGGTGGCGCCGGAGGCGAGGAGCTTTTTGACATCGGCGTCCTTCACGCCCTTGAACTCGAAAAGCATCTGGTCGAGCGGACAGGCATAGTGGTATTCGCCAACGGTGCCGGCTATATCGGCGCGGCCTTTGTCGACGGCGCGGGCGAGGAGAGCGTAACCGCCGAGGCGGTTGCGGGGGCTGCGGGGGGCTTCTTTGGTGAGGTTTTTAGCGTTGCTCATATGTTTGTTTGTTTTGGTTTTGTCGCCACTGGATGGTAAAACGACAGATGTCGGTAATACATCACTAGACGGATTACTTGTCAAATGCTACTTTTGGATATGGTCCTCGCTCCCTCTAAAACCGACCCGCGAATTCGCCGCACGCGGGAGATGCTGTTCAAGGCGTTCCAGGATTTGCTGACCGAGAAGAGCTTTGACCAGATTTCCGTGCAGGACATCAGCGAGCGTTCCACGCTGAACCGCGCCACTTTTTACGATCACTTCACGGACAAATTTGCGCTGCTGGAGGCGATGATTGGCGGGCGGTTCAGCACGCTGATCGAGGCGCGGATGGTGGATTGCGAGGGGACGTGCGAGGCGAGCCTGCGGCAAATGATCCTGGCGACGTGTGATTTTTTGGCGGAGGTGGCGGCGGGTTGCCAGAAGAACCAGCGGCAATTCGAGCCGTTTGTGGAGTCGCAGGTGAAGGCGATTCTTTGCGAGTCTTTGCTGGAGGGCTTGAAGAGTCACAAGGCGAAGAATCCGGAACTGAAGGCGACGATGGTGAGTTGGGCGATCGCGGGCGCGGCGTTGCAGTGGAGCCGCAGGAAGAAGAGCGGCTCGGCGGATCAATTGGTGAGTGACGTTCTTCCGACCATCCAAACCGCGCTGGCGGCGGGAAATTGATTTATGGAAATTGGAATCGATAGCTTTATTGCCACGCTGGCCGATCCGGTTACGGGTGCCCTGTATGACCCGGTGGTGCGGTTGCAGAATTTGCTGGAAGAGGTCGAGCTGGCGGATCGCGTGGGCCTCGATGCTTTCGGCATCGGCGAGCATCACCGGGAGGAGTTTCTCGATTCGGCGCCGGTGGTGATTCTGGCTGCGGCGGCGGCGCGTACGAAGCGCATCCGGCTGAATAGCGCGGTGACGGTTTTGAGCGCGGCTGATCCGGTGCGGGTGTTCCAGGAGTTCGCCACGCTGGATTTGATCTCCAAGGGGCGTGCGGAAATCGTGGCGGGGCGCGGTTCGTTTACCGAGGCGTATCCGCTCTTTGGACTGAACCTGCGCGATTATGATTCGCTGTTTTCGGAGAAGCTCGAGTTGCTGCTGAAAATCCGCGAGAGCTTGCATGTCGAGTGGAAGGGAAAGCACCGCGCGCCGCTGACGGGGCAGGCGATTTATCCGCGACCGTTGCAGAATCCGCTCCCGGTTTGGGTAGGGGTGGGTGGTTCGCCCGAGTCCTTCGTTCGCGCGGGGACGCTGGGGCTGCCGCTGATGATCGCGATTATCGGAGGAGACCCGCACCGGTTTCGTCCGCTGGTCGATCTTTACCGCGAGACGGGAAAGCGGGCGGGGCACGCCCCGGAGAGGCTGAAGGTTGGTATTCATGCGCTTGGTTCCGTGGGCGACTCGGACGCGCAGGCGGCGGATGATTTTTTCCCGGGCTACGCGCGCATGTTCACGGAGATCGGCAAGGAACGCGGGTGGCCGCCGACGCGGAGGGCGCATTACGATGCGATGCTGGGGCCGGCGGGCGCGCTGATTATCGGCGGGGTCAAAACGGTGGTGGAAAAAATCCTGCACTATAATGAGGTGCTGGGTGGCATTTCACGGCTGAACCTGCAGATGAGCCCGGGCACGCTTCCGCACGCGAAGGCGCTGCATGCGATCGAACTTCTCGGCGAGAAAGTTGCGCCGCTGGTGCGGAAGGCCGTTGCTCAGGCGTAGGTGCCGAGCATCTGGTGGACATTTTCCACGGCCATGCCGCCTTCACCGACGGCGGCGGCGCAGCGCTTGACGGAACCAGAGCGGACGTCGCCGGAGGCGAAGATTCCGGGGCGACTGGTTTCCATGGCGGCCGGGATCCGGCCCAGGGCTTTCCACGCGGGGGCGTCGGCGACGGAGCGCCCGGTCATGATGAAGTTTTTTTCGTCGAGCATGATTTCGGGAGGGAGCCAGCTTGTGCAGGGCCGGGCACCGATCATGGAGAAGACGCCGGTTGCGGGGATGGTGCGGCGCTGGCCGGATTTCACTTCCTCGAGTTCGACCTCTTCCAGGTATTCGCCGCCGGTCATCTTGCGGATTTCGGTGGTGCGCAGGATCTCGATGTTCTCCTGCGTTTCGACGCGGCGCGAGAGGTAACTCGACATGCTTTTGGCGAGGTTGTCGCCGCGGATGACGAGGTAGACTTTCTTGCAGGTGTCGGAGAGGAACATCGCGGCCTGGCCTGCGGAATTGCCGCCGCCGGCGACGATGACGGTTGCGCCACGGCACAGGCGGGCCTCCATGGCGGTGGCGGCGTAGTAGACACCGAGGCCCTCGAAGCGCTCGCGGCCGGCCGCTTCGATGCGGTTGTATTCGGCGCCGGTGGAGATGAGCACGCACTTGGCGCGCAGGGTCGCTGGACAGCCTTCGATATTGAGCTCAGCGCCGTATTCCCCCTGGGCGAACTGGAGCGAGAGCGCCTGGGACGGAGTCGAGAATTTCGCACCGAAGCGAAAGGCCTGGAGTTGCGCGCGGCGGGTGAGATCGCCGCCGCTGATGCCGGTGGGGAAGCCGAAGAAGTTTTCGATGAGCGAGGAGGAGCCGGCCTGGCCGCCGGGCGCGTAGCTTTCCAGCACGACGGTTCGCAGGCCTTCGGAAGCGGCGTTGACCGCGGCGGAGAGCCCCGACGGTCCCGCGCCAACGATGGCGAGATCGCAGAGAATTTCCGTCTCGCCGAGCTCGGCGAGGGGGCGCAGCAGGCCGGCGACCTGCGCGACTTCACGGATGGAGGGGCGGCGCAGCGGAAAGCCGTTGCCTTGAATGAGCACGGGCAGATCGCGCTTGCCGACCTTGAGATGTTCGCAGACGCGGCGACCGTCTTCGGTTTCAAATTCGATGAGGCGATGCGGGATGTGGTTTTTGTCGAGGAAGTCGTCGATTTGATGGCCTACGCGGCATCCCGCCTCCGCGACGATGCGCAGTCCCGCGAACTGGCAATCGCGCAGCAGGCGCTCGCGGCGCATCATGAAGGCACGCACGAGGGGTTCGCCAAGGCCGTGCAGTTCCGCGAGTGCCTTGCGCAACTCGACCGCGCCGACGACGAGAATCTCGGAGACGTCTGCCTTGCCTCGCGCGCTGGCCAGCGCGGAGGTGCCGGTGAGCATGGCGACATCGCCGACGAAATCGCGCGGGCCGGGCGTGGCGAGGATTTGCTCGACGCCGTCGCGGTTTTCGAGGACTTCCAACTCGCCGCTGAGGATGACGGTCATGCCGAAATCGCGCTGGCCGGCCTTGAAGACGAACTCGCCCTGGCGAAGGGTGCGGCGCTGGCCGAGCGGCTCGAGCAGGGCGAGTTGCCGGTCGTCCAGCTTGGGGAAGGCGATGCTTTGCGTGTCGCGGTAGAATTCTTCGTCGCTGGTGGTGGTGCTCATAACGATTCCCTTTCGTTCCAACTAGCATATCAGGGTTCTTGTGCAACGAAAGAGGCGTCGCTAAGAACCAGAGCGATGTCCGAGCCTCACTTGCCGCGAACCGCGGTTAATACGCCCTTTCAGGTGCTCTTCGCGAGCCTGATCGGAACGACCATCGAGTTTTTCGACTTTTACATCTACGGCACGGCCGCGGTGCTGGTCTTTCCACGGCTCTTTTTTCCCACGGAAAATCCGGCCTCGGCGACGCTGGCTTCGCTGGCGACTTTTGGAGTGGCCTTCATCGCGCGGCCGATTGGGGCACTGATCTTCGGGCATTTCGGCGATCGTATTGGCCGGAAGACGACGCTGGTCCTGGCGCTTCTGTGCATGGGATTATCGACGTTCGTCATCGGGGCGCTTCCGGGCTATGGGAGCATCGGTCTTGCCGCGCCGGCGCTGTTGACCCTGTGCCGCTTTGGGCAGGGCATTGGCCTGGGTGGGGAGTGGGGTGGCGCGGTTTTGCTGGCGGTGGAGAATGCTCCGCCCAACAAGCGGGCGATGTATGGGATGTTTCCGCAGTTCGGTGCGCCGATTGGCTTTCTCTTTTCGGGTGGGAGTTTCCTGCTGCTTTCCGAGTGGCTCACGGAGGACCAGTTCTTTTCGTTCGGCTGGCGGATTCCTTTCCTGGCGAGCGCGGCCCTGGTTCTTGTAGGACTTTACGTGCGGCTCAAGATCACGGAGACGCCGGTTTTTCGCGCAGCGGAACAGCGGAG